>Ga0209960_1000328_pt1 | contig 114146 bp, 97 predicted proteins | sample ThiBiot_500_plan_2_FD_183947 | JGI IMG/M metagenome (GOLD analysis project Ga0209960, IMG submission 183947) | Wastewater bioreactor microbial communities from Cape Town, South Africa - Thiocy_expt_500_plan (SPAdes) | ecosystem: Engineered > Bioreactor > Thiocyanate-remediating >... | reverse complement strand
AGCAACAGGCCGCGATCTAGACGTGCGCCGCAGCCCATGCTGGCGGCCTGGGCAAGGCGCGCAACGACGAGGGCGGCCTGTTGCTGCCTTGCCCGAAGGGTTGCCCCGCAAAGGAGACATTTGCTGCGTTGCCCATCCTCGCCGCACACCCGTGCGGCTTGTGGTGGGCGCCTTGCACCTGCCTCCTTTGCGGGACAACGGGCACCACGAAAAGACGGGGGACAGGCTCATAGCTCCTCGCAGGCAGCGACCACCGCGTCGGTGGCCTGGGTTTTTTGCATGTTTTTGGCTTTCAGCGCCCGCTCCATCAGCGCGGGACGCTCTGTATTTTGTAGCATTTCAGCAAGCCACTGCGGCGAAAGGTCTCGTTGCTGGACCAGCCAGCCGCCGCCGGCCTGCACGAGGAACTGCGCATTGGCCGTCTGGTGGTCGTCCACCGCCGCCGGAAAGGGCACGAACACGGCCGCCGCGCCCACGGCGGCGATCTCGGTGACCGTGCTGGCGCCGGCGCGGCAGACGATGAGGTCGGCCGCGGCAAAGGCGCTGGCCGTGTCCTCGATGAAGGGCGTGAGCTCGGCCTGCACCCCGGCCGCCTGGTAGTTGGCGCGCAACTGCTCGATCTGCGCCGTGCCGCTCTGGTGCGTGACCTGCGGGCGCCGGTCCGGCGGGATCAGGGCGAGCGCCTGGGGCACGATCTCGTTGAGCGCCCGCGCCCCCAGACTGCCGCCCACGACCAGCAGCCGCAGGGGGCCGCTGCGCCCGGCAAAGCGTGCCGCCGGCTCGGCCTGCTGCAGGAACGCACTGCGCAAGGGGTTGCCCACCCACTGCCCCCGGGGGAGCACCTCCGGGAAGGCCGTGAACACGCGCTTGGCCACGCGCGCGAGCCACCGGTTGGCCATGCCGGCCACGGAGTTCTGCTCGTGCAGCACCAGGGGCTTGCCGGCGAGCACGGCCATCAGGCCGCCGGGGAAGCTGATGTAGCCGCCCAGGCCCACCACCACGTCGGGCTGCACGCGGCGCACCACCTGCCAGGCCTGCCAGAAGGCGCGCACAAGGCGCAGGGGCAGCAGCGCCAGCGTGGCCAGGCCCTTGCCGCGCACACCGGAAAAGTCAATGGTCTCCAGCGCAAAGCCCTGCGGCGGCACGATGCGCGCCTCCATGCTGCCGGGCGCGCCCAGCCAGTGCACGCGCCAGCCGCGCGCGCGTAGCGCCTGCGCCACCGCCAGCCCGGGGAAGATGTGGCCGCCGGTGCCGCCGGCCATGATGAGAGCGGTCTTGGGGCTGCTCATACGCGGCCTCCGCGCATGGATGCTGCGCATTCCGCAGCGCTGACGCGCTGCAGCAGCCCGTTGTGATGAAACAAGCTGCTCATACGCGGCCTCCGCGCATGGAATGCTGCGCATTCCGCAGCGCTGACGCGCTGCAGCAGCTCGTTGTGATGAAACAAGCTGCTCATACGCGGCCTCCGCGCATGAGCAGCTTGTTTTCATAATCCACGCGCAGGACCACGGCCAGGGCCACGAGGTTCATGAGGATGGCCGAGCCGCCGTAGCTCATGAGCGGCAGCGTGAGGCCCTTGGTGGGCAGGGCGCCGAGGTTCACGCCCATGTTGATGAAGGCCTGGAAGCCGATCCAGATGGCCACGCCCTGCGCCACCAGTCCGGCGAACACGCGGTCCAGGGCGATGGCCTGGCGGCCGATGTGCATGATGCGGCGCACCAACCAGAGGAACAGCACGATGAGCGCGAGCACGCCCACGAGGCCGAACTCCTCGCCGATCACGGCCAGCAGGAAGTCGGTGTGCGCCTCGGGCAGCCAGTGGAGCTTTTCCACGCTGCCGCCCAGGCCCACGCCCCAGACCTCGCCGCGGCCGATGGCGATGAGCGCGTGCGAGAGCTGGTAGCCCTTGCCCAGCGCATGCTGTTCGCTGAACGGGTCCAGGTAGGCGAACACGCGCTCGCGCCGCCAGGGCGAGCTGGCGATCATGAGTGCGAACGCCCCCACCAGAATGGCCGCGATGAGGAAGAACATGCGCGCATTCACGCCGCCCAGGAACAAGATGGCCATGGCGATCACGGCCACCACCATGAACGCGCCCATGTCGGGCTCGGCGAGCAGCAGCATGCCCACCACGGCCACGGCGGCGGCCATGGGCAGCACGGCGCGGAAGAAGCGCTCCTTGACCTCCATGCGCCGCACCATGTAGTCGGCGGCGTAGACCAGCACGGCGAACTTGGCCAGTTCCGAGGGCTGGAAGCCTATGGGCCCGACCGAGAGCCAGCGGCGCGCGCCGTTGACCACCTTGCCCACGCCCGGCACCAGCACCACCGCCAGCAGCAGCAGCGCGACGACGAACATCCAGGGCGCGGCGCGCTCCCACGTGCGCATGGGGATCTGGAACGCCAGCAGCGCGGCCACGAAGCCCATGACCAGGTACAGCGCATGGCGCGTGAGGAAATGCGTGGGTGCATAGCCCGCAAAGCGCGGGTTGTCGGGCATGGCGATGGAGGCCGAGTACACCATCACCAGCCCCCAGGACAGCAGGGCCACCACGGCCCACAGCAGCGCCTGGTCGAAGCCCAGCACGCTGGCGGGTGTGACCGTGGTCTGGCGGTATTCGGTGCCGCCCACGCGCACGGGCAGCACGTCGGCCGCGCGTCCCCGCACGGCGCCCAGCCAGGGCATCAGGCGCTGCCACAGGCGGGCCGGGGTGCGGACGGCGGCGCTCATGCCTGCCCCCCGAGTTCCTGGCCCGCGTCCTGCGCCAGGGCGCGCACGGTGTCGACGAACACCTCTGCGCGGTGCGCATAGTCGCGGAACATGTCCAGGCTGGCGCAGGCGGGCGAGAGCAGCACCGCATCGCCCGCGTGCGCACGCTCGGCCGCCCAGCGCACGGCCTCGGGCAGCGTGGCGGCGTTGTGCAGCAGCAGGCCCGTGTCCTGCAGCGCGGCGCGGATGGTGGGCGCGTCGCGCCCGATGAGCACGGCCGCACGCGCATGGCGCAGCAGGGGCGCAGCCAGGGGAGAAAAGTCCTGGCCCTTGCCGTCGCCGCCCAGGATGACGACCAGGCGGCGCTCGGCGCCCAGGCCGCTGAGCGCGGCCACGGTAGCGCCCACGTTGGTGCCCTTGCTGTCGTCGAAGAACTCCACCCCGTTGACGATGCCCACCGGCTCCACGCGGTGCGGCTCGCCGCGGTATTCGCGCAGGCCGTAGAGCATGGCCGACAGCGCACAGCCCGCCGCCTGCGCCAGCGCCAGGGCGGCCAGGGCGTTGGTGGCGTTGTGGCGCCCGCGGATGCGCAGCGCATCGGCGGGCATGAGGCGCTGGATGTAGAGCTCCTCGTCCGTGCCCTTGCTGCGGCGCGCGGTTTCGTCGGCCTCCTGGGCACGCACCAGCCAGGCCATGCCGTTGACGAGCTCGATGCCGTAGTCCCCCGGGCGCTGGGGCATACCGGCACCGAAGGTGAGGTGGGCGCGCTGCTGCAGCTTCTGCGGCTTGCCCTTGGCGGGCGCGGGTGCGGCCGGCGGCAGCATGTCCATGACCCGCGCGTCGTCGCGGTTGAGCACCATCAGCGCCTGCGCGCCGAAGATGCGCGCCTTGGCCGCCGCGTAGGCGGCCATGTCGCCGTGCCAGTCCAGGTGGTCCTGCGTGAGGTTGAGCACCGTGGCCGCCGTGGGCTCGAAGCCGCGCACGCCGTCGAGCTGGAAGCTCGACAGCTCCAGCACCCAGACGTCGGGCAGTTGCGCGCTGTCGATGCGCTCGGCCAGCGTATCGAGCAGCGTGGGGCCGATATTGCCCGCCACCGCCACGGTACGGCCCGCGTGCGCGACCAGCTTGCCGGTGAGCGCGGTCACGGTGGTCTTGCCGTTGGTGCCCGTGATGGCGAGCACGGCGGGCGCATAGCCGTGCGCCGCGCGCAGCGCCTGCAGGGCCTGGGCATACAAGTCCAATTCGCCGCCAATGCTGATTCCACGCGCGCCAGCAGCTTCCAAAACAGGAGCAATGGCCTGCGGGCTCAGGCCCGGCGAGCGGTACACCGCCGTCACCGTACCCGACTCCAGCAGGGCGCCGTCCAGGGCCCCGGCCACGAAGCGCACCTGCGGCAGCTCGGCGCGCAGCAGCGCCAGTTGCGGCGGCGCCTCGCGCGTGTCGGCCACGGTGACCTGGGCGCCGCAGCGCACGCACCAGCGTGCCATGGCCAGGCCCGAGGCCCCCAGGCCCAGGACCAGCACCTGCTGATCCTGCAGGGGCTGTGCCTGCGCCTGTGGCCAGCCGGGCGGCACGGGCTGCCAGGCGGGCTCCGGCGTCTCGGGCTGCGCCGGGGCCGGGGTGTCGGCAGCCGGCGCCGGCGTCTCCTCCGCGGGGGCGTCGGCAAAGATGCGCGCGACAAAGGCGGCGGCCTCGCGCGCGGCGTCGAGCGTGCGCGGCGGCTCGGGCAGCACGGGCACGGGCGCCATGCCGGCGTCCGGTGCGGCAGGCGGCGTGGCGGCCTGCGGTGCGGGGAGGTGCGCGTCGGGCGGGTTCATCGCAGCTTCAGGGTGGACAGGCCGACCAGGCACAGCAGCATGGTGATGATCCAGAAACGCACGACCACCTGCGTCTCCTTCCAGCCGCTTTTCTCGAAATGGTGGTGCAGCGGCGCCATCTTCAGCAGGCGCCGGCCCTCGCCGTACTTGCGCTTGGTGTACTTGAACCAGCTCACCTGCAGCATCACCGACAGCGCCTCGACGACGAAGATGCCGCCCATGATGGCGAGCACGATCTCCTGGCGCACGATGACGGCAATGGTCCCCAGGGCCCCGCCCAGCGCCAGCGCGCCCACGTCGCCCATGAACACCTGCGCCGGATGGGTGTTGAACCACAGAAAGGCCAGGCCCGCGCCGGCCATGGCGGCGCAGAAGATGAGCAGCTCGCCCGAGCCCGGGATGTGCGGGAACAGCAGGTACTTGGAGTACACGGCGCTGCCGGTGACATAGGCGAACACGCCCAGCGCCGAACCCACCATGACCACGGGCATGATGGCCAGGCCGTCCAGGCCGTCGGTGAGGTTGACGGCATTGCTCGAACCCACGATGACCAGGTAGGTGAGGATGACGAAGCCCAGCACGCCCAGCGGGTAGCTCACCTCCTTGAAGAAGGGCAGCAGCAGACCGGCCTGCGGCGGCAGGTTCACGTCCAGGCCCGAGCGCACCCACGAGACGAACAGCTCCAGCACCTTGAGGTTGGAACTCTCGGAAATGCTGAACACCAGGTACAGCGCCGCCACCAGGCCGATGAGCGACTGCCAGAGGTACTTCTCGCGCGAGGGCATGCCATTGGGGTCCTTGTTGACCACCTTGCGCCAGTCGTCGGCCCAGCCGATGGCGCCAAAGCCCAGCGTGACGATGAGCACGATCCAGACGAAGCGGTTGGACAGGTCCGCCCACAGCAGCGTGGAGACGCTGATCGCCAGCAGAATGAGCACGCCCCCCATGGTGGGCGTGCCGCTCTTGACGTGGTGCGTCTCCATGCCGTTGGTGCGGATGGGCTGGCCGATCTTGAGCGCCGTGAGCCGGCGGATGACCGCCGGCCCGGCGAACAGGCCGATGAGCAGCGCCGTGAGCGCGCCCAGCACCGCGCGCAGCGTGAGGTACTGGAACACGCGCAAAAAGCCGAGCTCCGGCGACAGGCCTTGCAGCCACTGGGCCAGCCACATCAGCATGGTGTCCCCCCGGTCATCCTGTGCTCACCGCTTCGTGCCATGGTGTGCCTCCTGCGCTGCAGCGGGTTGTTCTGCGGCGGCGGCCAGCGCCTCCACCACCTGTTCCATCTTCATGAATCGCGATCCCTTCACCAGCACGCTGCCCACCGTGGGCAGGGCCTGTTGCACCGCTGCCTGCAGCGCTGCCATGTCCTGAAAATGCCGCGCCCCGGCGCAGGCGGCCGCGGCGTGCGCGGCCAGGGGGCCCAGGGCGAAGACCTGCTCGATGCCGCGCGCCTGGGCGTGCGCACCGGCCTCGGCATGGAACTGCGGCCCCTGCGTGCCCACCTCGCCCATGTCGCCCAGCACCAGCAGGCGCGGGCCGGGCAGTTCGGCCAGCACCTCGATGGCCGCATGCATGGAATCGGGGTTGGCGTTGTAGCTGTCGTCCACCACGGTGACGGTGCGCGCGCCATAGCGCAGGCCCAGGGCGCGCGAGCGGCCCTTGACGGGCGTGAAGGCGGCCAGCCCCTGGGCGATGGCGGGCAGCGGCACGCCCGCCGCCAGGGCGCAGGCCGTGGCCGCCAGGGCATTGGTGACGTTGTGCCGGCCGGCGATGTGCAGCAGGCTGGCCAGCGGCCCCTGGGGCGTGGCGATATCCACCTGCCAGGCGCCGTCCTGCCACCGGGCCTGCGTACAGCGCACGTCGGCCCCCGCCCCGCCGAAGCGAAGGCACCGGCGCGCACCCGCCAGGGCCTGCCACAGCGGCGTGTACGTGTCGCCCGCGGGGAACACGGCCACGCCGTCCGCGGGCAGGGCTGCGAACACCGAGCCGTTCTCTTGGGCCACGGCCTGCACGGTGTGCATGAACTCCAGGTGCTCGCGCTGCGCGTTGTTCACCAGGGCCACCGTGGGCTGCACGATGCCCGCGAGGTAGGCGATCTCGCCCGGGTGGTTCATGCCCAGCTCGACCACGCCCATGCGGTGCTGCGCCGCCAGGCGCAGCAGGGTCTGCGGCACGCCCACGGCGTTGTTGAGGTTGCCCTGCGTGGCGAAGGCGGCCTCCTGCACATGGGCGCGCAGGATGGCGGCGATCATCTGCGTGACCGTGGTCTTGCCATTGCTGCCGGTGACGGCGATGAGCGGCAGCGCCCATTGGCCGCGCCAGCCCGCCGCCAGGTGCCCCAGGGCCTGCAGGCTGTCGGGCACCTCGATGCCCGGCAGGCCCGCGGCCTGCAGGCCGCGCTCGGCCAGGGCGGCGGCCGCGCCGGCGGCGCGCGCCTGGGGCAGGAAGTCATGGGCGTCGAAGCGCTCGCCGCGCAAGGCAACGAACAGGTCGCCCGGCTGCAGGCTGCGGGTGTCGGTGTGCACGCGCTCTATGGCCACGGCGCCCTCGCCCACCATGCGCGCGCGCGGTTCGCGCTGCTGGATCCAGGCCAGCGCCTGCTGCAGGTCCATCATGCTCATGCGCCGGCCTCCCGGCGCTGCAGGGCGGCCTGCGCCTGCGCCATGTCGGAGAACGGCTGGCGCACGCCCGCCGTCTCCTGGTAGTCCTCGTGGCCCTTGCCGGCGATGAGCACCACGTCCTGCGCCGCGGCCTCGCGCAGCGCCAGGGCAATGGCGGCGGCGCGGTCGGGTTCGGCGCGCACGGTGCCGCCGGCAATGGTGCCCAGCAGGATCTGGTGGATGATGCCGGCCGGGTTCTCGCTGCGCGGGTTGTCGCTGGTCACCACCACGCGGTCGGCCTCGCGCTGGGCGATGCCGCCCATGAGCGGGCGCTTGCCCGCGTCGCGGTCTCCGCCGCAGCCGAACACGCACCACAACTGGCCGCCGCGCTCGCGCGCCAGGGGTTGCAGGGCGCGCAGCGCCTGCTCCAGCGCATCGGGCGTGTGGGCGTAGTCCACGGCCACCAGCGGCTGGCCCGGCCGCGCGATGCGCTCCATGCGCCCGGGCACCGGCACCAGGGCGGCGCAGGCCTGCACCGCCTGGGCCAGCGGCACGCCCAGGGCGCGCAGCGTGGCGATCACGCCCAGCAGGTTGGCCACGTTGTAGCTGCCGATGACCTGGGTCTGCAGTGCGCAGCGCTCCGCGCCTTCGAGCACGCCAAAGCGCAGGCCGCCCGCGCCCAGGCCCACGTCCACGGCGCGCAGGCGTGCCGGACCGTGCATGGACACGCTCCACAGGTCCAGCGCGGGGCGCGCGGCCAGCTCCTGGTGCAGCGCCGCGCCCCGCGGGTCGTCGATGTTGACCACGGCGGCGGCCAGGCCCGGCCAGTCGAACAGCACGCGCTTGGCGCGCCAGTAGGCCTGCATGTCGGCGTGGTAGTCGAGGTGGTCCTGCGTGAAATTGGTGAACAGGGCCACGCGGATGTGCGTGCCCGCCAGGCGGTGCTCGGCCAGGCCGATGGACGAGGCCTCGATGGCACAACTGCGTGCGCCCATGTCCAGGAAGGCGCGGAAGGCCCCCTGCAGGCGCACGGGGTCGGGCGTGGTCATGCCGGTAGGTTCCAACCGCCCCGGCATTCCCAACCCCAAAGTGCCCACCATGGCGCATGGGGCGGGTGCGAGCAGCTCCTGGTTCGATAGCGCATGCGCGAGCCACCAGGCGGTGCTGGTCTTGCCGTTGGTGCCGGTGACGGCCAGTACGTCCAGGCCCTGGCTGGGGTGGCCGAACCAGGCAGCGGCGATCTCGCCCGTGGCCTGCTTGAGGCGCGGCAGGGCGGCGATATCCTCGCCGGCGAAGCCAAAGGGCTCCACGCCGTCGTGCTCGACCAGGCAGGCCGCGGCCCCGCGCACCAGGGCGTCGCCCACGTGGGCACGCCCGTCGGTGGCTGCGCCGGGCCAGGCGATGAAGCCATCGCCGGGCTGCACGCGGCGGCTGTCGGTCTGCAGCGTGCCCGTGACGCGCGCGCGCAGCCACTGCACGGCCTGGGAGGCATCGTTCAGGATGTGCATCACAGCGGCTCCTCCACGTCGGCGACGATCTGCGGCTTGACGTCCATGTCGGGCTGCACGCCCATCATGCGCAGCGTCTGCTGCACCACCTCACTGAACACGGGCGCGGCCACGGCGCCGCCGTAGTACACGCCGTTGCTGGGCTCGTCGATCATCACGGCAACGATGATGCGCGGCTTGTCGATGGGCGCCATGCCGGTGAACCAGGCGCGGTACTTGCCGGAGGAATAGCTCTTGCCGACCTGCTTGCGCGCCGTGCCCGACTTGCCGCCCACGGAGTAGCCCAGGGTCTGCGCCTTCTGGCCCGTGCCGCCCGGGCCGGCGGCCATTTGCAGCATCTTGCGCACGGCGGCGGCCGTCTGCGGCGAGACCACGGGCACGCCGGTGGCGGGCTGGTCCGTCTTGAGCATGGTGGCGGGGATGATCTGGCCGTCGTGCGCGAACACGGTGTAGGAGCGCGCCATCTGGAACAGGCTGGCCGAGAGGCCGTAGCCATACGACATGGTGGCCTGCTCGATGGGCCGCCAGGTCTTGTAGGGGCGCAGGCGCCCGCTCACGCTGCCGGGGAAGTCGATCTGCGGCTTCTGACCGAAGCCCGCGGCCGAGAAGGTCTCCCACATCTCGCGCGCGGGCATTTGCATGGCGATCTTGGTGGTGCCCACGTTGCTCGACTTCTGGATCACGCCCTCGACCGTGAGTGCGCCGTAGTTGTGCGTGTCCGAGATGGTCGAGCCGGTGATGGTGAGCCGCCCTGGCGTGGTATCGATCACGGTGCTCGGCTTGACACGCCCCGTCTCCAGCGCCAGGGCGATGGTGAAGGGCTTCATGGTCGAGCCGGGCTCGAAGGTGTCAGTCAGCGCGCGGTTGCGCAACTGCTCACCCGAGAGGTTTTGCCGCTTGTCGGGCACATAGCTGGGGTAGTTGGCCAGGGCCAGGATTTCGCCCGTGATGGCGTCCAGCACCACCACGCTGCCCGCCTTGGCCTTGTGCACGGCGACCTGGTCGCGCAGCTTCTGGTAGGCGAAGAACTGCACCTTGCTGTCGATGGACAGCTGCATGTCGCGCCCGTCCACGGGCGGCACGACCTCGCCCACGCCCTCGACCACGCGGCCCAGGCGGTCCTTGATGACGCGGCGCGAGCCGGGCTTGCCCGCCAGCAGGCGGTTGAAGGCCAGCTCCATGCCCTCCTGGCCCTGGTCCTCCACGTTGGTGAAGCCGACGACATGCGCGGCCGATTCGCCCTCGGGGTACTGGCGCTTGTACTCCTTGCGCTGGTAAATGCCCTTGATGTTCAGGGCCGCGATCTTCTGGCCCAGCTCCCAGTCGAGCTGGCGCTTGATCCAGACAAAGGTCTTGTCCTCGTCGGCCAGGCGCGCCTGCAGGTCGGCCAGCGGCATGGACAGCAGCTTGGCCAGCTCCTTGAGCTTGGCGCGCACCTCGGCGTCGTCCTGGTCCACGTCCTCGGGAATGGCCCAGATGCTCGCGGCGGGCACGCTGGAGGCCAGGATCAGGCCGTTGCGGTCGAGCAGGCGCCCACGGTTGGCCGGCAGCTCCAGGGTGCGGGCAAAGCGCACCTCGCCCTGGCGCTGGAAGAAGTCATTGCCCACCACCTGCACATAGGCGGCGCGCAGCGCCAGCACGGCAAAGCCCAGGGCGAACATGGCGACGATGAAGCGGCTGCGCCACACCGGCGTCTTGCTCGCCAGCAGCGGGCTCGTCGCGTACTGCACGCTGCGGCTCATGGGCGCGGCTCCTGGACGGGGCCCGGTGCAGGCAGCGGGTTGGTCACGTACTGCGTGATCGCCGGGGTGGCCGTGTGCATCTGCAGGCGCGCGCGCGCAAGCTGCTCGACGCGCAGCGGCGTGGCCTGGGCACGCTTTTGCACCTGCAGGCGCTGGTATTCGGTCTGCAGGCGGCGCGCCTCGGCGTTGGCCTGGTCCAGCTCGGTGTACAGGCGGCGCGAGGCGTACTGCGTCTGCACCAGGTAGAGCGCGCTGGCGATGAGCGCGAGCAGCAGCACGGCGTTCAGGCGGGTCATGCCGGCACCTCCGTGCGCTCGGCCACGCGCATCACGGCGCTGCGCGCACGCGGGTTGGCCGCCACTTCGGCCGCCCCGGGCTTGATGCGCCCCAGCGCCTTGAGCCGCATGGGCTGGGGCGCGGCGAAAGGCGCGCGGCGGTCGAACACCTCCTTGGAGTGCTGGGCGATGAACTGCTTGACGATGCGGTCTTCCAGCGAGTGGAAGCTGATGACCACCAGCCGCCCGCCGGGCGCGAGCACCGCCAGGCAGGCCTCTAGCGCCTGTTGCAGTTCTTCAAGTTCGGCGTTGATGAAAATCCGTAGAGCCTGAAATGTGCGCGTTGCAGGGTTCTGGCCTGGCTCGCGGGTCTTGACCGCGCCAGCCACGAGATCGGCCAGCTCTGCGGTGCGCTCGAGAGGGCCTCTCTCCTGCCGCCGAGCAACAATCGCCTTTGCAATGGGGCCAGCAAACCGTTCTTCACCGTATTCACGTATCACCTCCGCAATCTGTGCCACGTCGGCATGGGCCAGCCAGTCGGCCGCGCTCTGGCCGCGCGTGGTGTCCATGCGCATGTCCAGCGGTCCGTCAAACCGGAAACTGAAGCCCCGTTCCGGGGCGTCGATCTGGGGCGAGCTCACGCCCAGGTCCATGAGCACGCCGGCCACGCTGCCCGCGGGCAGTTCGGCCAGATGGCGGAAACCCTGGTGCCGGATGCAAAAGCGCGCATCCTGGATGCGCGCTGCTTCTTCGATGGCCTGGGGGTCCTTGTCGAATGCCAGCAGGCGCCCCTGCGGTGACAGCCTGGAGAGAATGCGCCGCGTGTGTCCGCCGCGCCCGAAGGTGGCATCCACCCACAGGCCTGCGGGTGCCTCGCCCGCCCGCTCCAGCAGGGCATCGACTGCCTCGTCCAGCAGCACGGTGCGATGTTCTCCAGCCTGTGCCACGGGCGCCTCAGAAAGAGAAATCCTTGAACACATCGGGCATCTCGGCCTGCATGGCCTGGGCCTCCTGTGCTTCGTAGGTGGCCTTGTCCCAGAGCTCGAAGTGCCGGCCCATGCCAAGCAGCATGGCGTCCTTGGTGATGCCGGCAGCCTGGCGCAGTTCGGGCGCGATGAGCACGCGGCCCGTGGCGTCCATGTCCACGTCCATGGCATTGCCCAGGAAGATGCGCTTCCACCACTGGGCAGACATGGGCAGTTCGGCGATGCGCTCACGGAAGGCCTCCCACTCGGGGCGCGGGAAGACCATCAGGCAACCGTGCGGGTGCTTGGTGATGGTGAGCTGGCCTGCCGCAGCCTGGCTCAGGGCGTCACGATGCCGGGTCGGCACGGAAAGCCGACCCTTCGCATCCAGACTGAGCGAAGACGCCCCTTGAAACACTGCGCGGACCCCTCATAGACCGGCCACGGCGCCCGCGTGCGGTACGCGGGCTGTCATGGCACTTTTCACCACTTAATTGCACTTTTTTGCACTGTAGCAGGAAAAGCCATCGCCGCAAGGAGGTTTGCTACAACTTCTTGCAATGAAATCAAGGACTTAGCCACGGCGGCGCCGGCCTGCAAACAGCAAAAACCGTTATGCAGGAAGCAGTTAGGTGCGTCAATGAAAGTAACACCTGAGAGGATGCGCGCCTACAGGAGCGCTCGCCCGGCAGGGCGGGCGCGGGCCTGGTGGTGCAGGGAGCAGGCTCAGAGGATGAAGCGCGAGAGGTCTTCGTCCTGCGCGAGCGCCTGCAGGCGCTCGTCCACGTAGGCGGCGTCTATGGCCACGGTCTGGCCGCTGCGGTGGGCGGCATCGAAGCTGATGTCGTCGAGCAGGCGCTCCATCACGGTGGCGAGGCGGCGTGCGCCGATGTTTTCCGTGCGCTCGTTGACCTCGTAGGCGATGCGCGCCAGGCGCGTGATGCCTTCGGGGGTGAATTGCAGCGTGACGCCTTCGGTCTCCAGCAGGGCCTGGTACTGCTTGACCAGGCTGGCGTGGGTCTGCGTGAGAATGGCCTCGAAGTCCTGCACCGAGAGCGAGCCCAGTTCCACGCGGATGGGAAAGCGCCCCTGCAGTTCGGGAATCAGGTCGCTGGGCTTGGCGAGGTGGAAGGCGCCCGAGGCGATGAACAGGATGTGGTCGGTCTTGACCATGCCGTACTTGGTGTTCACCGTGGTGCCTTCGACCAGCGGCAGCAGGTCGCGCTGCACGCCCTGGCGCGAGACGTCGGCGCCGCCCGTTTCCTGGCGCGCGGCGACCTTGTCGATCTCGTCGATGAAGACGATGCCGTTCTGCTCCGCGCTGTGCACGGCACGCTGCTTGATCTCTTCCTCGTTCACCAGCTTGGCGGCCTCTTCCTCGACGAGCAGGCGGCGCGCCTCGGCGATGGGGAGCTTGCGCGTCTTGCGCTTGCCCTGGCCGATCTGGCTGAACATGCCGCGCAGTTGCTCGGCCATGTCCTCCATGCCCGCGGGGCCCATGATTTCCAGTTGCGGGCGGGCGTCGGCCACGTCGATCTCGATCTCCTTGTCGTCGAGCAGCCCCTCGCGCAGCTTCTTGCGGAACACCTGGCGCGCCGTGCTGTCGGGCGCGGGCTCGCTGCCCGGGGTGCGCGCGGTGGGGATGAGCACATCGAGGATGCGCTCCTCGGCGGCATCCTCGGCGCGCGTGCGCACCAGGCGCATCTGCGCCTCGCGCTCCTGCTTGACGGCCACTTCCAGCAGGTCGCGGATGATGGCATCCACGTCCTTGCCCACGTAGCCCACCTCGGTGAACTTGGTGGCCTCGACCTTGATGAAGGGCGCGTCGGCCAGGCGCGCCAGGCGGCGCGCGATCTCGGTCTTGCCCACGCCCGTGGGGCCGATCATGAGGATGTTCTTGGGCGTGATCTCACGGCGCAGGGGCTCGCTCACCTGCTGGCGGCGCCAGCGGTTGCGCAGGGCGATGGCCACGGCGCGCTTGGCCCCGGCCTGGCCGACGATGTGGCGGTCGAGCTCGGAGACGATTTCCTGGGGGGTCATGGAGGACATATTCAAACCAAAATCAGGCTCCAGCCCTTATCTGGCAAGCGCTGGCAGCTATCAAAAACAAAGTAACCGAAACGCTCAGAGCGTCTCGACCGTGTGGTGCATGTTGGTGTAGATGCACAGCTCGCCGGCAATCGCCAGCGACTTGCGGACGATGTCCTCGGCGCCCAGGTCGGTGTTGGCCAGCAGCGCCTGGGCGGCCGCCTGCGCGTAGGCACCGCCGGAACCGATGGCGACGATGCCCTGCTCGGGTTCCAGCACGTCGCCGTTGCCCGTGATGATGAGCGAGGCGCTGGCGTCGGCCACGGCGAGCATGGCCTCCAGGCGGCGCAGCACGCGGTCGGTGCGCCAGTCCTTGGTGAGCTCGATGGCGGCGCGCGTGAGGTGGCCCTGGTGCTTTTCCAGCTTGGCCTCGAAGCGCTCGAACAGCGTGAAGGCGTCGGCCGTGGCGCCGGCAAAGCCGGCCAGCACCTTGCCATGGTGGAGCTTGCGCACCTTGCGCGCCGTGCCCTTGACGACGATGTGGCCCAGCGTGACCTGGCCGTCGCCGCCCAGGGCGACCTGCACGCCGGCCGCGGTCTGGCGGCGCACACTGAGGATGGTGGTGCCGTGGAACACCGGGGATTCGTTGGATGCGGTCATAGGGCCCTCAGGTGGGGGCGCCAGCAGCCATTGCAAGCCGGCATTCCTGCAGCATCACGCTCCCCGAGACCCACGAGACGGGCGCGCCCCAGACCAGGGCTCCCGCGCCAGGGCCGCCAGCATTCCCATATACGGGCGCTGGGAGCGAGGGAAGGCCCGCGGGGCCTCAGGGGGGAGCATGCTAGTTCTTGCGCGGCAGCACCCAGGCGTGCTCGTTCACGCCCAGCACGTTGAAGAGCACGGCCACAAGCCGGTGCAGGTTGTGGAACTGCACCTCGCGGCCCTGGGCCTGCTGGTGCGCGGCCCAGTTGAGCACCGAACCGGCGGCCGTGAAGTCGATGCGGATGAGCTTGTCGCAGGCGATGGCCAGCGGCTGGCCCGCGGGCACCTGGTCCTGCACGCCCTCGAGCAGGTGCGCCGCATCGCCCTCGATGTGGCCGGACAGGCCGGCCATGGCGGGCACGGAGTCGCCAAAGCCGGTGAGCGTGCTGAGGGTGGCGCTGTCGTTCCAGGGGGGGCGGGCCACAAGGTCCTGCACGGGTGCAGGGGCGCTGGCGGGCGGCTCGCCCGCGGCATCGCTGCTGTAGCCGCAGCGCGGCGTCGCCCAAGAGGGCGGGGACACCTCGTAGGTGACGCAGTAGTCCAGGGCCACCATCTCGAACTCGTCGGGCTGGCCCATGAGGCGCAGCAGCGCCATGCGCAGGCGCCACCACTCGGGGTTGCTCTCGCGCACGCCCGACTGGGTGTGCTCCTGCAAGAGCGCCTGCAGGGCCTGCGCGCCGGCAAACACGAACTGGCCGGGCAGGTCGGCCCAGCGCGAAAACTCGTTCGCCAGCGCGGTGAGCGCGGCGTCCTCGATGGACTTGAGGCGCGTCCAGGTCAGCGTCCAGGGGGAGGCCGAGCGGTTGATGGAGGCCTGCAGCGCCGCCACCGACTGCAGCGTGACCGCTGCCGGGGCGTTCCAGCTGAATTCGCGCCGCGGTGCAGCCGGCTCTTCCTGCACCGCCGCCTGCAGGCCCAGTTGCTCGGGCAAGGAGAACCACAGCGGCGCGGAGCGCGAGAAGCGGGCGGCAAAGTCGATGGCCAGGGCGTCGAAGCGGTCCTGCTGGCCCGTGGCACGGTACAGGTCGAACAGCGTCATCCAGATCTCGAACTGCGCATCGGGGTCGTCCGCGCTGTGGCGTTCGAGCACCTCCAGCAGCCCGGCTTCGGCGCCTGCGTAATCGCCGTTGGCAAAGCGGATGGCAGCTTCTTCGAGGTCGGGTTCGTGCACGAATCTCTCCATGGCTGGTGCGGCCTGCGCCACGGGGGCCGCGCCCAGGCTCCAGGGCGCGCCGCCCGGTTCCTCGGGGAGCAGCATGCCCGGCCCGTCCGGGGCACTGAGGCTTTCGCCGGAAAACAGCGGCTCGGGCGCGCCCTGCGTGCCCGGCAGCGCGGCCCCCAGAGGCAGGGGCGCCGTGGGCGCGTAGGCGTCGGGAGCGGCAGGGGCCGTCTGCACCTGTGTGGGGACATCGGGAGGCGGCAGGGTTTCGGCTGCGTCAGCGCCCTGCTTGCCCTTCCACCACTGCATGGACATCTGCGCCTCGATCTCGTCGATCTTCTTGATCGTGACGGCGCGCTCGCCGGGCGAGGTCAGGCTGCTCTGGAAGAACGAGGGCCGTGCGGCGGGGTCGGCGGTGCGCTGGCCGCTCAGGGCGTCGCGCTGGCGCAGCTTGCGCAGTTGATCGAACTCGCGGCGGCGCACGAAGTCGTTGCGCCGCTTGCGCTCGATCATTTCCTTGAGCATCTGCTTGCTGTACTGGCTCTCCTTGTCCTCCTGGATGGAGTCGAGTTCGGACCAGTTGACCGTCGGATTGCGCACGAACCGCACCACCTTGGACAGGAGGCCTCCGCCGGAGGAGGGGGTGTCGTCGTCCTTGCTCATGGTTGCCAGAGTGCGCTGCAGCGGCTTCGGCCAGGGCCCTCAGTCGCCGAACATCTTCTGCTTGAGCTCGCGGCGCTGCTGCGCTTCGAGCGAGAGCGTGGCCGTGGGGCGTGCCAGCAGGCGGCCCACGCCGATGGGCTCGCCCGTCTCGTCACAGTAGCCGTAGTCGCCCGCGTCGATGCGCGCGATGGACTGCTCGATCTTCTTGAGGAGCTTCCTCTCGCGGTCGCGCGTGCGCAGCTCCAGGGCGTGCTCCTCCTCGATGGTGGCGCGGTCGGCCGGATCGGGCACGACCACGGTGTCCTCGCGCAGGTGTTCGGTGGTCTCGCCCGCGTTGTTCAGCATGTCCTGCTTGAGCTGCACCAGCTTGCGGCGGAAGAAGGCCATCTGCACATCGTTCATGTATTCGCTGTCGGGCATGGCCAGCATGTCGGCGTCGATCAGCTCCTCCAGGGGCCGGGTCTTCCAGTGGTTGGCCCGCTTGGGGTCTTTCTTGGGGGCCGTAGCGGGCGAGGCTTGCAGGGTCGTGGACATGGTATTCGTATAGCTCGCTTTGGCGGCCGTGGATGCGACGGCCTGTTCCATGGATGGTACGGTCAATTGCTCCCGTCGGGAAGAAGACCGTGCGCCGCGTGCGGTACCCGGCGCGGCAGTCTGGCCAGCACGGGTCCCGCCGGGTGCGGCCGGGGCTGGCGCCTGGGGTTTGCGCGGTGCAGCGTTCATCTCCTGTCTCCTCGCTCAGGGGGCGGCCCGCTGCCGCAGGGGATGGGAGTCACCGGCAGAAGCGGGAGAAGGGGTCCCGAGGGCACCCCGGTCTTTTACCGGGGCGCGATTGTATAGATACCTGCTGACTTGGGGGGGTGCGTTGTGCTTTCCCCACAAACCCGGTGCCGGATCAGGCCGCCAGGCACTGGTCCAGGCCCTGCTGGAAGATGTCCTGCGGCAGGTCGATGCCGATGAACACCATGCGGCTCTGGCGCGGCTCGCCCTCGGCCCACTGCGGCCCCAGGTCGCTGCCCATGAGCTGGTGCACGCCCTGGAAGATCACCTTGCGGTCGGTGCCCTGCATGTGCAGCACGCCCTTGTAGCGCAGCATGCGCGGGCCGTAGATGTTGACGATGGCGCCCAGGAAGTCCTCCAGCCTGGCCGGGTCGAAAGCGCGCTCGGCGCGGTAGACGAAGCTCTTGACGTCGTCGTCATGGTGGTGGTGGCGGCCGTGCTGGTGCGAGGGGTGGTCGCAGTGCGCGCCGTGCTCATGGCCATGGTGGTGGTGTCCGTGGTCGTGCTCGCCATGCCCGTGGTCATGGTCGCAGTGGCTGTGGTCGTCCTCGTCCTGGAGGAAGTCGGGGTCGATGTCCAGCTTGGCGTTGAGATTGAAGCCGCGCAGGTCCAGCACCTCGGAGAGCGGCACCTCGCCGAAGTGCACGGCCTTGATGGGCGCGCGCGGGTTCATGTGCTTGAGGCGATGGGTGAGCGCGTCCACGTCGTCTGCGCTGACCAGATCGGTCTTGGAGAGGAAGATCTGGTCCGCAAAGCCCACCTGGCGGCGCGCCTCCTGGCGGTCGTCGAGCTGCTGCTGGGCGTGCTTGGCGTCCACCAGGGTGAGGATGGAGTCCACCAGGTAGGTCTCGGCGATCTCGTCGTCCATGAAGAAGGTCTGCACCACGGGGCCGGGGTCGGCCAGGCCCGTGGTCTCGATGACCACGCGCTCGAAATCGAGCAGGCCCTTGCGGCGCTTGGCGGCCAGCAGTTGCAGCGTCTCGCGCAGGTCCTCGCGGATGGTGCAGCAGATGCAGCCGTTGCTCATCTGCACGATCTGCTCCTGGCTGTCGGTGACGAGGATGTCGTTGTCGATGTTCTCCTCGCCGAATTCGTTTTCGATCACGGCGATCTTCTGGCCATGGGCCTCGGAGAGCACGCGCTTGAGCAAGGTGGTCTTGCCCGCGCCCAGGAAGCCGGTGAGGATGGTGGTGGGAATCAGAGACATGGGAATACCTTGGAACCGGCGCCGCTGCCGCAGCCCCGGCACAGGGACTGCAGCACGGGCGCCACAGACATGGGGCGACTGTACCGGAGGCCGCATGCTCGGGATTGCCGCATGTGTATTTGATGCATTTTTGGCATCTAGCGCCGATGGAACAAGCGCAAGCAGCTCTGTTATTTGTAGCTTGATCCTGCCATTCCAGGCAGCGGGGTCAGGGGAGCAGGGGAACGGGAGGCAGCGCGCCGCGGATCGGAAGGTGCTTGACGCGCGGCCTTGCATACCTAAAATCTATTACGTTTGTTTACACAATTGCCGTGTCCTGGCGTTCACGCCAGCCAGCCCCGTTCCCGCTGCGCACACTGCACCACCCATCGCGGCCCGCCGCGCCTGCCCTCCATGCAGGCCCGTCCATTGGCCCGCGTCGCCTTCATTGCGCAGCCCTGGCCCCTCCCCCGCCCATGGCTGAAAGAAGTTTCGCACCGGCCCCTTGTGCGCCGGTGTACCGCGCTTTCGTCAAGGACTCGACAAATGAATCGGTGGTTGAACCAAATTTCCATGCGGGCCAAGCTCGGTCTGCTGGCCCTGGCCGGCATGGTGGGCCTGCTGCTCATCGCCATGTTCCTGGTGCATGAGCAATACCAGTACAGCCTGCTACAGCGCCAGGCGCAGGTGCGCCAGGCGGTGGAAACCGCCAGCGGCGTGCTGGCCTGGGCCCAGCAGCAGGAGGCCAGCGGCGCCCTGCCGCGCGAGCAGGCACAGGCCATGGCCCAGGCGGCCATCGCCAAGATGCGCTACGGCAACAACGAGTACTTCTGGATCAACGACCTGCAGGGCACCATGCTCATGCACCCCATCAAGCCCGAGCTGCAGGGCAAAGGGGGCGACACCATCCGCGACCCCAATGGCCTGCTGGTCACCATGGAGGCGGCCAGGCTGGGAGGCAATGGTGGCCATGGGTTTTTCCACTACCTCTGGCCCAAGCCGGGCAAGGACCAGCCGGTCGGCAAGATTTCCTACGTGCAGGGGTTCCAGCCCTGGGGCTGGGTGGTGGCGTCCGGCCTGTACATCGACGACTTGCGCGAGGACTTCCTGGCCAATGTGGGCAAGGTGGCCGCGGGCATCGGTGTGCTGCTGCTGATCGTGGGCTGGATGGCCTACGCCATCTCCACCTCCATCGTGCTGGGCGTGCACCGCGCCGTGAAGGCGCTGGACGCCATCGCCCAGGGCGAGCTGTCCGTTCCCATCCGCGCCAACGGCAAGGACGAAATCAGCGTGCTGCTGCAGACCCTGAGCCGCATGCAGGCGCAACTGGCGTCGGTGGTGTCCTCCGTGCGCCGGGGCTCGGAGAGCGTGGCCCTGGCCAGCGCCGAGATCGCCCAGGGCAACCAGGACCTCTCGGCGCGCACCGAGAGCCAGGCCAGCGCCCTGGAAGAGACTGCCGCCTCCATGGAGCAGCTCAATTCCACCGTGCGCCAGAACGCCGACAACGCCCGCCAGGCCAATCAGCTCGCCCAGAGCGCCTCTTCCGTCGCCACCCAGGGCGGCGAGGTGGTGCAGGACGTGGTGCACACCATGAAGGAGATCAACGCGAGCTCCGCGCGCATCGCCGACATCATCGGGGTCATTGACTCCATTGCCTTCCAGACCAATATCCTGGCCCTCAACGCCGCCGTGGAGGCCGCGCGTGCCGGCGAGCAGGGCCGGGGTTTTGCCGTCGTCGCCTCCGAGGTGCGCGCCCTGGCGGGCCGTTCGGCCGAGGCGGCGCGCGAGATCAAGGGCCTGATCGGCGCCAGCGTCGAGCGTATGGAGGCGGGCACGGTTCTGGCGGACCGCGCCGGCCAGACCATGGCCGAGGTGGTGCAGTCCATCCAGCGCGTGACCGACATCATGGGCGAGATCAGCGCCGCCAGCAGCGAGCAAAGCCGCGGCGTCGATCAGGTGAACGATGCCGTCACGCAGATGGACCAGACCACGCAGCAGAACGCCGCCCTGGTCGAAGAGATGGCCGCTGCCGCCTCCAGCCTCAACGCCCAGGCGCAGGAGCTGGTCAGCACGGTGGCCGTGTTCCAGCTCGGCGCGCAGGGCGCCGGGGCGGGCAGCCGCCCGCCCGCGCCCAGGCCCCCGGCGGCGGCCAAGGTGTCCGCCACCCAACCCGTGCCCCAGGCTGCGCCCCGGCCCGCCGCCCCACCCGCGCTGCGCCGCCCGGCGCCGGCGCTCCAGATGCCGCCCGCCAGGCCCGCGACGCGCGCCCCCGGGAACGACGACTGGGAGAGTTTCTGACCGCCCCGGCGCGTCCGCGCCGGGGCGCGCGCTCAGGTGCGCCAGTAATTGTTTGCCGCGGCCACGGTCTGGAAGTTCAGGGCGATGACCTGCGAGGCAGCGGTGAGCGCCTGGTGGTCGTTGGCGTACTCGGGGCGCAGCTTGTGCAGCACCTCGGAGTCGGGCTGGGTGTACTTGACGCCGCGCCGGCTCAGCGTGATGGCGAGCTCAAAGCCCTCCTGGGGCGTTGCCGTGATGAGGGTGGGAAGCCAGGTATCGGCCATGCGGTACTCCTTGCATCGAGAAGGGAACGGCCATTCTGCCGAACAGGCCAATGCCCTGATGGCAGTGCCGTTTCCATCCCCGCCTGGCGGAGCGCACACGCCCCCTGCGGACCCGCCCGCGGCTAGGGCCGCGCAGCAGCGCCGCCGTCCGGAGCCTCGGGCACATAGACCATGCTGCCATCCTTCATGCGGTAGGCCACCCCGGCCTTCATGCCCTGGCCCTCGCCAATCTGGCCCGAGGACTGGTACTGCTTGAGCTCGTTGCCCTGCTTGACCAGCATTTCCATGTTCGGCTGGCCCGCATTCTTGATGACCACCACGTCCTGCGCGGCAAAGGGGTTGAGCGGGTTCTCGGCCACGGCGATGAGCAGCACGGCAATCACCACCAGGAACACGTCGATGATGTTCACCACGCTGAGGATGGGATCGTCCTCGTCGGAGTCGCCCAGGATGTCGATGCGCATGCGGCGGGATTCAGCCATGGGCCAGCTCCCGGGTGGCGCGGCTGGGCGGCGCCGCGTGCGCCGGCACGGCCACGGGTACGGCGTCCAGGCCGATGAGCAGCACGTTGAGCTCCTCCATGAGCCAGCGCTTGCGCAGCGTCTGCACCACAAAGGTGATGGCGGCCGCCAGCAGCGCCACGATCACGGCGGCAAAGGCCACCACCAGGTTCTGCGCCATGCCCTGCGTGTTGCCTGCGGCCACGGCCACCAGGGCCGGTCCCATGGGGATCATGGTGGCCACCAGCCCCAGCAGCGGCGCCACGCGGCTGACGATGCGCTGGAGCTCCAGCTGCTTGAGCACGTACAGCTCCAGCCCGTCGCTGCCCAGGTGGGCATGGCGCTGCCAGTAGCGGTGCAGCGGCTGCAGGCCCTGCGGCTGGCGCGCGCGCGCCACGGCCTCGACCAGCACCTGCCCCAGGCTGAACAGGGCATAGAGGAACATCAGGCACAGCAGCACCAGCACCGGGGTAAGGAAGAACTTGGAGATCTCGTAAAGGAAGCTTTCAAGGGCGTTCATGCGGAGGCTTTCAAAGAAATGGAAGATGGAATGCGGTGGCGGCGCACGCGCCAGGTCTGCCAGGCCATGCCGGCCAGCACCACGGCGCCCAGCAGCCAGGCGTAGGCCCAGATGAGCTGCTGCACGGGGGTGTCGCGCAGCACCTCACGCAGCTCCTGACCGCGCACCACCGGGGGCGGCGCAGGTGGCTCCGGTTCCGGTGCGGGCGGTTGCGGCTGCGGTGCTGCCTGGGGTGGCGCAGCAGCGGCGCTGGGTGCGGCCCGGGCAGGCGCAGGCTGCGGCCCGATGCCAAAGCCTTGCGCCAGCTCGGCCACATAGGCCTTGAAGGTTTCGTTGCTGGTGTGCACGTCGTGACGCGCCGCCAGGTCCTGGTAGGTGGCCACCAGCTCGCGCTGGGTACGCTCGTCGGCCTGCCAGTAGTCCTTGCGGATGGCTTCGAGCATGCGCTCGGCCACCTGCGCCAGGGCGGTGGGGTTGTTCTTCTCGAACCATTCGCGCGTGCCCAGGCCGTGGCGGTCGTTCACATAGGTTTCGTGAAATTCCTGCCACTGGTCGTCGCGCACCACGTTGCGGTCCATCACCTGCCAGCCCCAGAAGTTGTTGACGGTGTTGAGCATCTGCAGCGTGCCGCTGTAGCCCTCCTGCATCATTTCCTTCATCCAGTTCGGGTGCTGATAGACGCTGCGCAGCTCGGTGGCCATGAACTTCTCGGCCGTCTGCAGGCGCGCGCGGTTCGGGTCGCGCATGTTGGAGATGTAGAGCTGCGGGTTCTTGCCGTCCAGGTGCTTGACGGCCAGCGAGATGCCGCCCAGGTATTCGAACGGGTGGTCCGTGTCGAGCAGGCCGCGCAGGTTGGACGAGCGCGAGAACACCGCCGCACTGGTGCCGCGCAGGTGTTCGGCGTAGGTGTTGATCTCGCGGCCCGTGGGGTCGGCCAGCTTGCGGCTCCAGTTCGCGGTGTTGGGGCCGTAGGCCCAGGACATGCGCGAGAGGTAGAGCTTTTCCAGCTTGCCGTCGCCCTCTTCCCACATGTCGGAGGCGAGCGAGGCGTCGGTCAGCTTGGTGCTGTAGTCGCCACTTTCGTTGCCGAAGATGCGGGTCAGGGCAAACTCGCGTGCGTCCTGCGCAGGCACGCCCTGCGCGCGCAGCGCGGCCTCGATGCGCTCGGTGTTGGCGCGCACGAAGTTCTTTTCGCGTGGCTCGGGCTGCGCGGCAAGCAACTGGATGGCCTCGTTGAAGCGCTCCATCACGTTGGGGAACTGGTCGCGGTACAGGCCGGTGAGCGAAATCACCGTGTCGATGCGCGGGCGCCCCAGCTCCTGCAGGGGAATCACCTCCATGCCCACCACGCGCCCGCCCTCGTCCCAGCGCGGTTTGACGCCCATGGCATAGAGGATTTGCGCCTCCAGCATGCCCAGGTGGCGCAGGGTTTCGGTGCTCCACATGCTGAAGGCCAGCTTCTCAGGGAACTTGCCGTGCTCGGCCTGGTAGGACTGGATCAGCGCCTGCACCGCCTCCTTGCCCGCCTCGTAGGCCGCGCGCGTGGGAATGCGCGCAGGGTCGAAGCCGTACATGTTGCGTCCGGTGTGCAGTGCGTCGGGGTTGCGGATCGGGTCGCCGCCGTAGGACGGGTCGATCCAGCGCGCCGACAGGCCCTGCAGTACGCCCTCCACCTCCCAGGCGGCACGCAGCGTGACCAGGAAGCGCCGCCCCTTCTCGGCCAGCACGCGCAGTTGGGGGTCGTCCAGCTCGCGCAGCGGGCGCTCGCTGAACACCCAGTCGTCCACAAAGCGGTAGGGCGCGGTTTTGGGCAGGTCCTTGTAGTCGCCCTTGAACGCAGCCTTGGCGTTTTTCACGCCCGTGGCCTCGTAGAGCGGCTGGCCCAGCATCTGCATCACGTTGCTGACGAGGTGGGCGCGCTCGGCGTCCAGGCCCAGGGTGTGCAAGCCCAGCGGCTGCTGGGCAGCGCCCAGGTCTTCAAGGTAGTCCTCCAGGTCGCGCAGGAACTTGTCGAAGCTGCGCTCCAGCTCGGCCACCTTCCACTTCAGGTCTTTGTGGATGTTCATCTTCACGGCCTGCGCCACGATCAGCTTGCGGTTGTTGTCCTTCACCAAGCCGGAATCGAGCGACTGGTATTCGCGGATCAGGTCGTTGATGCGCACAAAGTCTTCCGACAGGCCCGCAGGCGCGAATGCCGGGGTCTGGTGGCTCACGATCACGCCGCGCCCGCGCCGTTTGACGTGCAGCGCCTCGCCGATGTTGTCCACGATGTAGGGGTACACCACCGGGGTGTTGCCCACCAGCAGGTTGGGGTCGTCGTAGGCCCACAGGCCGCGCTCCTTGCCGGGCGTCCACTCCTGCGAGCCATGCGTGCCAAAGTGCACGATGGCGTGCGCGGCATGCTGCTCGCGCGCCCACAGGTAGGTGGCCAGGTAGAAGTGGTTGAGCGGCACCTTGGTATCGTGGAACAGCTTTTTTTCGTCGTGGTGGCCCGCCGCTGTCTCGCTGCGCATGGGCTGGGGCAGCACCACGAGCTGGCCCAGCTTCATGCGCGGGATGACAAAGCCCTGCTGCCCCTGGTGGCGCACCACCCAGGCGCTTTTCTCGGGCGCGCCCCAGAAGGCCGTGATGCGCTGGCGCACCTCGGCCGGCAGGCCCTGGAGCCAACGCTCGTAGCGCGCCAGGGGCAGAAAGTCCCAGTGCGGCGTCTTCATCAGCTCGCCCAGGGTGCCGGGTCGGTACGCCGGGCGCAGCAGGGTGGCCACGGTGGCGATGATGTCCTGCTCGGTGGTGGCGGCTATGCGATAGCCCTCGGCGCGCAGGCGCTGCACCAGGTGCTCGATGGAGCGCGGGACGTTCAGGTTGGAGGCGCCCTGGTTCTTCTCGCCCGGCGGGTGGTTCCAGAAGAACAGCGCCAGGCGCTTGTCGGCGTTGGGCGTGGACTGCAGGCTTGCCAGGTTCACGGCCTTGCCCACGAGCAGGTCCATCTGCTCGGGCATGGGCACCAGCTCGCCGCCCTCGTTGGCGCTGACGACCACCGGGTCCTGCAGGCCGATGTATTCGGCGTTGGTCAAAGAGAACGGCAGGTTGAAGCTGTTGATGCCCACGGTATCGCGCAGGTAGTCGGCCCGCGTGCCCTGGCGGTACGACAGCATGTGGATGACCGGCACGCCCATGGCGCGATGCCAGGCCTTGCGTGCGTCGGGGTTGATGCCCAGGAAGGTGTTGACCAGCAGCACCTGCGGCAACACCTTGCCGTCCAGCGTGATGAGGGGCTCGTCCACCGCCACCGCCGCCAGCTCCTGGGGGTTGGGAAAGCCCGTCCCTCCGTACACCCCGGCGGCAATGTCCGAGGTCTGCACCGGGCGAGCACCCGGGCCGACAGCGGCCGGGCGGCCAGCCCCCTGTGCATCGGCTGCGGCGCGTGCCACGCGGCTGCTGCGGTAGAACACCAGCGGCAGCGCGCCACGCGCTTCCAGCGCGGCAATCGTTTCGTCGAGCACGCGGGTCTGCCCGTCGGACAGGTAACTGGACGACATCTCCATGCCCACCACCGGCGCGCCCTGGGTCGCACCGACTTTGCGCCCCTGCCACCAGGCCAGGTAGCTGCGCGGGTCGGTAAACACGCCCTGGTCGTAGGCCGGGTGGTAGATGCCGCCGTTGGGCAATGCCACCGGCGCGGGCACCGCGGCGGGGTCGGTACCCTGCAGCACGGCGCGCAGGTACTGGAACAGGCGCTCGTGGTTCACGCGCATGCCGCCCACGTAGTAGTCGAACACGCGCTGGGCCTGTGCCGGCGGCAAACCCATGGGACGCAGACGCACGGGCGGGCTCATCACATGGATGCCCACGCCCGGCAACCGGGCGGCGCGGATCTGCGCCCCGGCCACGCGCTCGATCAGTGCCTGGTCGTCCGAGCGCGGTGCGTCCACGATGAGCAGTCGAGCGCCATCAAGCACGCGCGCCACGCCTTTCTCGCCCTCGGCATCGACCTGCGTCCAGGCCAGCTCCAGGCCCTGGGCGTGCGCCGCCTCCTGCATGAGCTTGAACTTGCGCTCCAGCACCATGCTGCTACTGATCAGGGCCACCTTGTCCGCCGCGGCGGCGGGGCCCGCCAGCGCGCAGCACAGGGCCGCCACCATCCATATCCAGCGTGCCATGTCAGGATTCCGTGAGTTCATAAACAATGGGGATGCGCAGGTCGATGGCCCGGCCCGGCGCCGTCTGCGCAGCCAGGGCCTGGGCCACGCTGCGCACCAGTTGCTCGGCCGCCTGGTCGAGCACCTTGAAGCCCGAGGAGTGGTGCAGCGTGCAGTGCTGCAGGCTGCCGTCTGCACCCACGCGCAGGTGCACCACCACGGTGCCGCTCTGGCCCATGCGGCGCGCGCTGGCGGGGTAGCGCTTGCCCTGCTGCAAGGCCTGCTCCAGTTGGGCACGCCACTGCGGGTAGCTGGGGTCGTCCGCAGGCGCAGAAGGGGCGGCAGCGCTCGTTGGCGCTGGCGGGGCCACAGCCGCCACCGTGCGCGGCGCTTCGGCGGGCGTTGCGGCGGCGACCGGCGTGGCCACCGTGGGCTCGGAGCGCAGGGGCTCGGCCTGGGGCTGCGGCGCCTGCACCGGCGCCTGGGGAGCCGGGGTGGGACGGGGCGCGGCCACAGCGCGCTGGCGCGGGGCCGGTGCGGGCTGCGGTGCAGGGGGCTCGGGGACCACCTGCGGGGGCAGCGGCGCGGGCGGTGGGGGCGCGGCCCAGCGCACGGCCACCTCCAGGCGCTGCACGGCAGGCGCCTGTTCCAGGCCCCACCAGAGCGCCGCACCCAGCAGGCTGGCGTGCAGCAGGGCAGAGACGGCCCAATCCCTGGGTGCCATGCGGGTTGGCGCCCCGGTGGCGGTCATGGTGGGCGCGTTCATGTGCGGCGCACCTCCAGCGCCACCTTCTCGAAGCCCAGCGCCTTCACGCGGTCCACCAAGTCCACAAAGTCGGTCAGCGCCAGGGCGCCATCGGCGCGCACGGTGACGGGCTGGGCGCGCTCGAAGCGGGCCAGGGCGGGCGCCAGATCGTCCACACGTTCGTCGTTGAGGTACAGCAGCTTGTGGCTGGTGAGCGTGAGCACCACCGGCGCGGGCTGCGCCGGGGCCGCCTGCGCGGCCTGCGCCAGATCCACCGGGATGCGCCCCGTGACCACGAAGGTGGCTGTGGTGAGCACGATGGTGAGCAGCACCAGCATCACATCGACCAGCGGCACGACGTTGATGGAGTCGATGTCCTCGTCCATGCTCAGCCTCCCTGGGCTTCGTCGAACTCGGCCAGCTTGACGCGCACCACACGGCGCAGCGCGTTGTTCAGCCCCACGCAGGGGATGGCCACGCCAATGCCCACGGCCGTGGCCTTGAGCGCCAGGGCCAGGCCGACCATGATGGTTTTCACATCCATGGCGCCGCTGTGGCCCAGGGCCTCGAAGGTGAGCATGATGCCCAGCACCGTGCCCAACAGGCCGATGTAGGGCGCGTTGGCGGCCACGGAACCGATCACGCCCAGGCGCTGGGTCAGCTCGGTCTCCAGCCGCACGCGGCTGCGGTAGCTCTGCACCTGCACCTGGCGATAAAAGCGCCAGCGCTCCAGTGCCACGGCCACGGCCCAGGCGCTCAGGGACAGGAGCAGGCCCATCACGCCCCACTCCACGACGGATTTGAAGTCTTGCATGGTGTGCTCCGGTGTTCAGAACTGCAGGCTCAGGCCCAGGCGCCAGGTGCGGCCGGGGTCCACCACGATGGAGGGGTCCTGGCTGTTGTAGCGGCCGTCCATGTTGGAATCGCCCGCGCCGCGTGCCGTGAGGTAGTAGCGCTTGTCAAACAGGTTTTCCACGCGCACGTAGGCACTCAGGCGCGCGCCGGGCCAGGCCGGGAGCTTGGTGCTGTACTGCGCCGTAAGGTGCAGCAGGGTGCGGCCGGGGAGTTGTTCTTGGTTGATTTCGTCGGCCCAGGCGGAGGCCTTGGCGTCGATCTCGCCGCTGAGCGTCCAGCCCGGTGCGGGCAGGTAGTTGGCGCGCAGGTTGAACTGGTGCGGCGGCGTGCGCGGAATCTTCTTGCCCGTGTTGTCAAAGCGCTGCACGGTGAAGTTGCTTTGCCAGAAACCGGGGTTGGCACGCTGCGCCGCCGTAGGGCTGGCGACATAGGCGCCGTTGGCGTTGCCGTAGGTCTGGTAATAGCTGTCGTAGCGCGTGAACCAGGAGTCCAGGTAGGTGTAGGCCGCATCGAACGACCACTGGCGGTGCGGCTGGGTGCGCAGCTCCAGCTCCAGGCCCCGGCTGCGCGCGCCGCCGATGTTGCGGAACTGCGAACCCCCGCCCGCCGGGTTGTTGCTGCCCGCGTACTGGCCGTTGCTGTCCAGGATGAAGTCCTTGCGGTCCACCTGGAACAGCGCCGCGCTCAGGCTGGAGGGCCAGCCGGCGAGCTGCATCTGGCGCTTGAGACCGATCTCGAAGCTGGTGGCCTTTTCCGGCTGGAGGTCGGGGTTGCCCTGCACCAGGGCGTTGGTGGTGGTCTGCCCGCGGTAGAGCTGCTCGGCCGTGGGCGCGCGGAAGCCCGTGGACACGGCGGCGTGCAGCGTGGTGTCCTGGTCCAGCGCGTGGGTCAGGCCCAGGCGGTAGCTGTTCACGCCAAAGTCCTTGCGCTCGGCCACCGTGCGGTTGCCGTTGCCCGCCACGGGCAGGGCGTTGAAGCGCACGCCCAGGCGGTCGTGGCGCAGGTTCAAGGTGGCGGCCGTCCGGTCGCTCAGGCCCCACTTGGCCTCGCCGTACAGCGCCTGGTTGGTTTCCACGGTGTCGTCGTCGCTCATCACCATGCCTGCCGGGGTGACCGGTCCGGTGGGGCGCGCGCGGTAGCTGTTGAGCGTGGTGACGCGGTTGTCGAAGCGGTTGCGCTTGACCTCCAGCCCGCCCATCAGCGCCAGGCGGTCGCGGTGGGTGCGGTACTCGGTCTTGAAGCCGCGCTGCACCTGCGTGTAGTCGTTGAGCAGGCTGTAGTGGTCGATGCCCGTGGTGGGCGCGCCCGTGGCCGTGAAGCGCATGGGGTTGGCCCAGAAGGTGGTGTCGTCCTGGTACTGGTACACCACGGCCAGCAGGTTGCTGCGCTCGTCCAGGTCGTTGGAATAGGTCAGGTTGACGCGCGCGAGGTCCACGTCGAAGTTGCGGCTGTAGCCGCGCCCGCCGTCGATGCCCTGGGGGTCGGTGAGCGCGTTGTCCACCCCGGTGACCGAGCCTTCGCGGTCGCGGAAGCGCCGGGACTTCTCGAAGCCCAGGCTCAGGTCGCTGCGCGCATCCAAGGCGTACTTCAGGTTGCCCGAGAAGGTCTTGCTGTAGGTGCGCGAGAGGAGGTAGTAGCCGTCCTGGTCGCGGTCGCTGTACTGGATGTGGCCCGAGAGATCATCCAGCGCAAACCCCGCGCGCACCATGGCGCGGCGGTAGCCGAAAGCGCCCGCATCCACCTCGGCCTTGGCGCCGCGCTGGCTGGCGCCGCGCTTGGTGGTGATGACCACCGCCCCGGCCAGGGCGTCCTCGCCATAGAGGTAGGAGGCGCCGCCCTTGATGACCTTGAGGGACTCGATGTTGTCGATGTCGATGTTGACCTTACCCGTGCGCTCGTACACCGGCACGCCGTCGATGATGATGGCCACGCCGGGCTTCTCGCCCATGTAGCGCTGGTTCTCCACGCCGCGCAGCTTGATCTTGACGGTCTCGCCGTCGCCCTGCAGATCGGCCGTGATGCCGCTGACATTGCGCAAGACCTCAATGAGGTTCTTGGCATGCTGCTCCTCGACCTGCTGGCGGCCGATGGTGACCGAGGACACCGGATCGGTGGCGCTGGAGAGAAAGCGGTCGTCAATGGCCGAGCCGGTGATGGTGATGGGGGCGAGTGCATCGCCCGCCTGGGCAAGGCCGGGCAGGCCGCAGGCCAGCAGGCAGGCCAGGGCGATGGTGGAGTGGCGCAACATCGTGCAATTCCTCAGGGATGGACAGAACGGGGCGCGGCCCGTCGCGGCCATGCCGTGGGCAGCGCCTGCGGACCGGCAGGCGCAGGCACGCGCGGCTGGCCGGTTCGGGGCAACAGGGAGAAAAAAAGGGGGGGTGGCGCTACACCCCGGCCGACTCAGGCCGGGGGCGGCGCGCCATCAGCCGCGCAGGGGAGGCGGTGCACGCGGGCGCGCGCCCAGCCAGACGGCGGGCATGGGCCCGGCGCGGTAGAACGCAACGGGCATTTCCTGCAGGCGGGGCAGCAGGGCCGGGGAAGACTGCCCCACGGGCAGCGCCAGGACCGGATGCATGCTGCACCAGGTGCATTTCTTTTGTGCGTCGGCCGCCGTGCTGCCGTCGTCCGGCTGGGCGGCGGCATCGTCCTGCACCCACAGCATGCCGGTGCTGGTGCACACCTCTATGGCCCCAGTGCTGCCGGAGCCCGCCAATGCAGCCCGCGCCAGGGTGGGCGCCAGCGCACCAAACAGCACCGCCCATATCGCCCACAAAGCGACAAGGCGGCAGTGGCGGCGGGCGGCGAGCATGGGTCCAGTGTAACCAAGCGCTGCTGTCGGGAATTTGCGCCAGCGCAAGGGCCAGGCACTGCGCAGGCCGCGCCCTACTTGCGCCGCGCGCGCGGGTGGGCCTGGTCGTACACCTTGGCCAGGTGCTGGTAGTCGAGCCGCGTGTAGACCTGCGTGGTGGTGATGCTGGCATGGCCCAGCAGCTCCTGCACGGCGCGCAGGTCGCCGCTGCTTTGCAGCAGGTGGCTGGCAAAGGAGTGGCGCAGCATGTGCGGGTGCACCGGCGTGCTCAGCCCGGCGCGCTGGCTGCGCTGGCGCAGGCGCAGCCAGATGGATTGGGCCGACAGGCGCGTGCCGCGCTGGCCCAGGAACAGCGCAGCGTCCAGCCGGCCAGGTGCAAACGGCGTGGCGCGCTGCGCCAGCCAGGCCTGCAGCGCCTGCAGCGCTGCCGCGCCCAGGGGCAGGCTGCGGCGCTTGCTGCCCTTGCCGCGCACATGCACTTCGGCGGCCTGCAGGTCGATCCAGCCGCGCCCCAGGCGCTCGGTGTCGGGGCCAGGGGCCACGTCCAAGCCTTCGAGTTCGCCCACGCGCAGGCCGCAGCCGTACAGCAGTTCGACCATGGCGGCATCGCGCGCCTCCAGCCAGGGGTCGGCGCCGTCTTCGGCATGCTCGGCCAGGCGCACGGCGTCGTCCACACCCAGGGCCTTGGGCAAGGGCTTGGGGGCCTTGGGCGCGCGCACGCCCTGCACGGGGTTGTGGTCGCTCAGGCCCTGGCGCGCCGCCCACAGGTAAAAGCCGCGCCAGCCCGAGAGGATGAGCGCAATGCCCCGCCCGCTGCGCCCCGCGGCGTGCATCTGCGCCACGGCGCGGCGGATGTGCGCGGCCTGCAGTTGCAGCAGGGGCAGGCCCGCCTGCGCGGCCACCTGCTGCAGGCGCTGCAGGTCCAGCGTGTACAGCGTGACCGTGCGCGCGGCCAGGCGCTTTTCCACGCGCACATGCTCCAGGTAGCGCTGGGCTTCGGGGGGCAGCGGCGCGGGGGCGGTCATGGGTTGGCCGCTTTGCAGGCCGCCCACGGCCCACGAATCCGGCGCGGCCCAGGCCAGCAGCCACCGCGCAAGGGCCGCCAGAACTCCACTGTGCAGGCGCTGGTGGCGTCCCCCTGCCCGCATCGCCCAGCGATGCGAGAGCGGGGGGAAGGTGCAAAGCGCCACAGGGGGGTGGTCACATCACCTCAAGCGCAGCAAGGCTGCGCTGGCGAGTTCGGCCATGCGCGCCAGGAAGTCCGTGCCCATGGTGGCGTCGAAGCGCTGCGGGTCGGGCGAGCCCAGCACCAGCAGGCCGAAGGCCGGCGTGGCGCTGTCGATGGGGCCTTCGCGCAGCGGCAGCAGGGCCACGGACTGCGCGCCCTGCGCCCCGGCTTCGCCCCCGTCCTCGGACAGGGCCGGGGGCAGCCACTGGGCAGGCTCGAAACCCAGGTTGGGGCCGCAGAAGGGCATGGTGAGCGAGCTGGCGAAGGCCTGCGCGTCGGCGCTGGCGTCCAGGGCGAAGTCGCAGTCGATGTACGGCCCCGCCACGCTCCACACGCGCACGGCGGCCTGGGGCACGTCGAACAGGGCGCAGATGCTGTCGGTCAGCTCCAGCGGCAGGTCGATGGGGTCGCGCACGGCGAGCAGGCGGCCCGTCCACTGGTGCACCTTCTGGGCGATGGCGGCGTTCTCGGTGCCGTGGCGCACCATCTCGATGATGCGCTGCTCCAGGCCCTTGATCTTCTCGCGCAGCATCTCGGCCTGGCGCTCCTGCAGGCTCACGGCGCGCTGGCCGTGCGGGCTGGTGAGCTGCACGCCGGCCAGGACCTCGGCATGGCGCTCGAAGAAGCCGGGCGTGGCGAGCAGGTATTCGGCGATGTCGTCTTCGGTGATGGGGGGGATGTGGGTGCTGGAGCTCATGGTGCGTCGGGGAGGTCGATCTGGCCTTCGAACACGGTGGTGGCCGGGCCGGTCAGGAACACGGAGTCGGCCTCCTGGCCGCTCCAGGCGATGGTGAGCAGGCCGCCGCGCGTCTGCACGTCCACGCGCGCATCGAGCAGGCCCAGGCGGATGCCCGCCGCCACGGCGGCGCAGGCGCCGGTGCCGCAGGCCAGGGTTTCGCCCGCGCCGCGCTCGTACACGCGCAGGCGCACGTGGCCGCGGTCCACGATCTGCAGGTAGCCGGCATTCACGCGCTGCGGGAAGCGCGCGTGGCGCTCGATCCGCGGACCGGTCTGCGCCACGGGGGCGGTGTCCACGTCGTCCACCAGTTGCACGGCATGCGGGTTGCCCATGGAGACCACCGCTACCAAAATAGTAGCTGCTGGCGCTTGATCATCAAGCGCCAGAGGCCATTTTTGCCCCAAACCCTGGGCCACGGGCACCAGGCCCGCGGCGTCGAAAGGCACGCGCGCCGGGTCGAACTGCGGGCGGCCCATGTCCACGGTGACGCGGCCGTCGGGTGTGAGCTGGGGTTCGATCACGCCCGCGAGCGTCTGCACGCGCAGGCGGTCTTTGGCCGTCAGGCCCTTGTCGCGCACGTAGCGCGCAAAGCAGCGCGCGCCGTTGCCGCACTGCTCCACCTCGCCGCCGTCGGCGTTGTGGATCACGTACTCGAAATCCAGGCCCGGCGCGGGCGCGGGCCGCACGCTCAGGATCTGGTCCGCGCCCACGCCGAAGTGGCGGTCGGCCAGGAAGCGGTACTGCGCGGCCGTGAGCCCGAGGCGGCCCTGGGTCTCGTCGAGCACGACGAAGTCATTGCCCGCACCCTGCATCTTGGTAAAGCGGATCTGCATGGCTTGGATTATCGTCGCAGGCACCGCGCACCGCGCATCCCCTGCAAGGAGTTCCTGCCATGCCCGACCTGAGCCATTTCCCCATCACGCGCAAATGGCCTGCGCGCCACCCCGAGCGCCTCCAGCTCTATTCCCTGCCCACGCCCAACGGCGTGAAGGTGTCCATCCTGCTGGAGGAAACCGGCCTGCCCTACGAGCCGCACCTGGTGAGCTTCGAGACCAACGACCAGCTCTCGCCCGAGTTCCTCTCGCTCAACCCGAACAACAAGATCCCCGCCATCATCGACCCCGACGGGCCGGGCGGCGCACCGCTGGCGCTGTTCGAGTCCGGCGCCATCCTCTGGTACCTGGCGGAGAAGACCGGGCGCTTCCTGCCGCCACACGCCAGCGCGCGCTACGAGACGCTGCAATGGCTGATGTGGCAGATGGGTGGCCTGGGTCCCATGTTCGGCCAGCTTGGCTTCTTCCACAAGTTCGCCGGCAAGGACTACGAGGACAAGCGCCCGCGCGACCGCTACGCAGCCGAATCCAAACGCCTGCTGGGCGTGCTGGAGCAGCGCCTGACGGGCCGCCACTGGGTCATGGGCGACGAGTACACCATCGCCGACATCGCCATCTTCCCCTGGGTGCGCAACCTGGTGGGCTTTTACGGCGCGGGCGAACTGGTGGAGTTCGAGCGCTTCCCGCAGGTGCAGCGCGCGCTGGCGGCGTTCGTGGAGCGCCCGGCCGTGCAGCGCGGGCTGGCCATTCCCGCACGCGACTGAACTCACTCGATCCGCAGCACGTCGATCCGGGGCACTACGGCCAGCCGCGCAGGCAGGCCAATGGTGCCCACCCCCGCCGTCACGAACAGCGGCCCGGCCGGCGTGGTGTTCAGCCCCTCAAACCAGCCCTGTGCACTCATGCCGGGCAAGACCCAGTGGCGCGTGATCCAGGGCAGCATGATCTGGCCGCCGTGCGTGTGTCCGCTGAGCACCAGGCGGGCGCTGCCCGCAGGCAGCAGCGCTGCGGTGTCGGGCTGGTGCGCCAGTACCAGCCGCGGCACGGTCGGCGTCCCCGGCAGCAGCAGGCGGGCCACGTCGCCGCGCGGATCGCCGCCCCACAGGTCGCCCAGGCCCAGCACCTCCCAGCCCCGGAACAGCAGGCGCTGCCCTTCGAGCAGTTGCACGCCGTGGCCTTGCAACGCCTGGCGCAGCGCCGCCGCCAGCGGTGGCCCGGGCGCCCCGGTGTCGTGGTTGCCCAGCACGCCCCAGACCGGATGGCGCAAGCGCGCAAACGGCGCCAGCAGCACGTGCAGATCGCGCGGCGGCTCGTAGGTCCAGTCGCCCGCCACCACCACGGCATCCACATCCAGCGCATTGAGCCGATCCACCAGCCGCTCGATCTGCCAGCCGCGCATGAACAGGCCGGCATGCACATCAGCCACCAGCGCCAGCCGCAGCGGCTGCGCCTGCACCGATGGCGACAACGGCAAGCGGTGCTCGCGCACGGTCAACAGGCGCGGCTCCACCAGGCCGCTGTAGGCCACCAAGGCCAGCGCCCCCAGCCATGCCAGCCGCGGCGCGCTGCGCCCTGCGGGCTGGCGCAGGCCCAGCAGCGCAGCGCCACACCAGGGAATCACCGCCCACACTGCCCAAAAAATCCACAACTTGACCAGCACGACGGTCTCTCGCCCGGGGTCGATCCAGCGCCCCTCCCGGTCCAGCCAGGCCAGCACCAGCGCAAGCGCCAGCCACACCCCGCCCAGGCCCAGCAAGGCGCGCTGCAGCCGCGCAGTGCGGGGGCAAATACGCAATGATGGTGAGGAGCGGTGCATCGCAGGGTGTTTGGGGTAGGCCCGGCATTGTGCCGCTGGCTCCTGCCCATAATGCAGCCATGACACGCCCCAGCCAGCTCCTGCACCCGCCCCGCCCGCCCGTCCCCGCCCTCCCCGCCGCCACCGTGCTGCTGCTGCGCGATGGGGCGCAGGGGCTGGAGGTGCTGATGACGCGCCGCTCGACGAAAGCCAGCTTCGCGCCCGGTGCCTACGTGTTCCCCGGCGGCGGCATCGACGCGCTCGATGCGCAATCGCACGCCACCGCCGCGCGCCGCGACACGCAGAGCGACGAACAGCTCACCGAGGCCATCGCCGCCATCCGCGAGAGCTTCGAGGAGCTGGGCGTGCTGCTGGCGCGCCATGCCGACGGCCGCTGGGCCGGCGCCGACGACATTGCGGCCCTGGACCGCCACGCCCCCTTCGCCGCGCAGTGCCAGGCGCGCGGCCTGCAACTGGCGGCCGACGGCGTGTTCACCCTGGCGCGCTGGATCACCGACCGCGACCTGCCCAAGCGCTTCGACGTGCCCTTTCTCGTGGCGCGCATGCCCGAAGGCCAGACGCCCGTGGCCGACGAGGCCGAGCAGTTCGAGCCCCAGTGGGTGCGCCCGCAGGAGGCGCTGGAGCGCCACGCCGCCGGCGGCTTCTTCATGATCTTCCCGACCATCCGCACGCTGCAGCGCCTGGCGCAGTTTGCGCGCGCGGACGAGGTGCTCGCCGCCTGCGCCGTGAGCGAAGCCCCGCTGTGGACGAGCTGCCCGCGCGCCGGTCTGCTGGCCGGCAAGGAAGCGCGCTACATGGAGGACGAAATGCCCTTCGGCGAGCTGGCCCTGGTCTGCCCCGACGGGCAGATCGCCCACCCGCTGGACTGGCAGAGCGAGCGCGCCGTGCCGCTGCTGAAGAACGTGCAGCGCCTCACGGCCCCCAACCCCGGCGTGATGACCGGCCCCGGCACCAACAGCTACCTGGTGGGCGACCCGGCCACGGGCTACATCGCCATCGACCCCGGCCCAGCGGACACCGAGCACCTGGAGCGCCTGTGGCGTGCGGCGGGCGGCGACATCCGCATGATCGTGTGCACGCATTCGCACCCCGACCACTCGCCCGGTGCCGCGCCGCTGCAGCAGATGTGCCAGCGCGCAGGGCGCGCCGTGCCGCCCATCCTGGGCCTGCCCTCGGCCCCCACGGCGCGTGCCGACAGTGCATTCACGCCCGACCGGGCGCTATCGAATGGAGAGCTGCTCACGCTGACTGGAAAAGGGCTGGACGGCGAAATCACCCATACCCTGCAGGTGGTGCACACGCCGGGCCACGCGGCCAACCATGTGTGCCTGCTGCTGCGCGAGGACGGCCTGCTGTTCTCCGGCGACCACATCCTCAACGGCAGCACCACCATCATCAACCCGCCCGACGGCAACATGGCCGACTACCTCGACGCGCTCGACCGGCTCGACCAGTTGTGCGCCGAACACGGCGTGGACTTCATCCTGCCCGCGCACGGCCATGTGCTGGGCGAGGCGCGCGCCGCCATTGCCCAGCTCAAGGGCCACCGCCTGGCGCGCGAGGCCAAGGTCATCGCCGCCATGCAGCAACTGCCCGAAGGCACGGTGGAGCAGTGGGTGGAACTGGCCTACGCCGACGTGCCGCCGCGCATGTGGCCGCTGGCCCAGCGCTCGCTGATCGCGCATGTGGAGCGCATCCGCGCGCTGGAGCCGGGCAATGACTGAGCCAAACGACCACACCGTGCGCCTGGCCAAGCGCCTGGCCGCCGAGCACCACCTCTCGCGCAGCACCGCCGAGCAGTACATCGAGGGCGGCTGGGTCAGCGTGGACGGCCAGGTGGTCGAGCTGCCCGGCGCGCGCGTGGCGCCACAGCAGCGCGTGACACTGGCGCCGGACGCCAGCCTGCTGGAACTCACCCCCGTCACCCTGCTGCTGCACAAGCCTCCCGGCTACGAAGCCGGGCTGGGACTGGAGGCGGGCGGTGCCGCGCATGGCAGCCGCAGCCAGGGCGCGCCCTCGGCGCTCACGCTGCTGAACGCGCAAAGCCACCTGCCCGAGGATGCCGCGGGCATCCGCGTGCTGCTGCGCCATTTCAAACAGCTCGAATGCTTCACGCCGCTGCCCACGCCGGCCAGCGGCCTCGTGGTCTACACGCAGGACAAGCGCATCGCGCGCAAGCTGCAGGAGGACATCGAGACGCTGGAGCAGGAATGCATCGTCGAGGTGACGGGCCAGATCGCGGAAGGCGGTTTGCAGAAGCTTTGCCACGGCCTCTCGTTCAACGGCCGGCCGCTGCCGCCCATCAAGGTGAGCTGGCAAAGCGAGACCAAGCTGCGCTTCGCGCTCAAGGGCATCCGCCCCGGGCAGATTCCGGCCATGTGCGAGGCCGTGGGCCTGCGCGTGCTGGCCATCAAGCGCATCCGCATCGGCCGCGTGCCGCTGGCCAAGGTGCCCGAGGGGCAATGGCGTTACCTGCAGCCCTGGGAGAAGTTCTGACGCGAGGCCGCCGCGCGACGGTGGCCTGGAAAAAGTGTGAAGCGCGCCGATAAGCCGGATTCTGTGCACTGCGGTTGCCCGCAGCGTGACCGCCATTACTCTGGGCCGGGGGTCGCCCACCCGGCTCGGTGCTACCTACCCGCCAGCTCTGCGGAACCACATCAACGCTGGCCTACTTGGTATTGCTGCGCGTAGAGATTGCCCGTTTCACCCCCAGTGGTCTACCTTGCGGCACTCCCCCGGGACTCGTCTCTGTTGCTCTGATCCTCACCTCGCGGTGGGCAGCCGTTAGCTGCTACGCTGTCCTGTGCAGTCCGGACGTTCCTCCAGTGCCTGGTTTCCCAGATTGCACCAGCGGCGGTCTGGCGTGCTTCACGGGAGCGATTATCCCAGACCCTGGCCCTCCGCTTTTTTGCCACGCAAACACCATGACCACCGCCTCCACACATTTCGACAGCGCCGCCCGCGACTGGGACCAGCGCCCCATGTCGCAGCAACTGGCCGCCGTGCCGCCATTGCTGCTCGCGCAGCTGCCTTTGGCCCCCACCGACCAGGTGCTGGACTTCGGCGCGGGCACCGGCCTGCTGGCCAGCGCCATCGCGCCGCACGTGGCCCAGGTCACGGCGCTGGACATGTCCGCAGCCATGCTGCAGGTGCTGGACGCCAAGGGCATTGCCAATATCACCACGCGCCAGGGCGACATCTTCGACGGCCTGCCCGGGCGCTACCACGCCATCGTGAGCTGCATGGCCCTGCACCATGTGGCGGACACCGCCGCGCTGCTGCGCGCCTTCGCCGCGGCGCTGCACCCGGGCGGGCGCATCGCGCTGGTGGACCTGTATGCCGAGGACGGGAGCTTTCACGGCGACAACGCCGCCAAGGGCGTGCAGCATTTCGGCTTCGCGCCCCAAGCCCTGCAGGCGCTGGCACAGGCGGCGGGCCTGGCGGACATCGGGTGCAGCGAAATCCTGCGCCTGCGCCACCGCAACGGCCGGGACTATCCGCTGCTTCTGCTGACGGGCCGCAAGCCCTGAAGGGCGCCGGCATAACCATATGGCCGATGCTGTAGAACAGCTGGTTCAGAATGCCAGCTACCGTTTTTCTTCGGCCCTACAGGAGATGCCATGAAAGTTGACAACGTTCTGCAGACCATAGGCAACACGCCGCACATCCGTATCAACCGCCTGTTCGGTGCGCAGGCCCAGGTGTGGATCAAGTCCGAGCGCAGCAACCCCGGCGGCTCGATCAAGGACCGCATCGCGCTGTCCATGGTGGAGGACGCCGAGAAGTCCGGTGCGCTCCAGCCCGGTGGCACCATCATCGAGCCCACCAGCGGCAACACCGGCATCGGCCTGGCGCTGGTGGCCGCCGTCAAGGGCTACAAGCTCATCCTGGTGATGCCCGACAGCATGAGCCTGGAGCGCCGCCGCCTGATGCTCGCCTACGGCGCGCAGTTCGATCTCACGCCGCGCGAGAAGGGCATGAAGGGCGCCATCGCCCGCGCCGAGGAGCTGGCCGCGCAGACGCCCGGCGCCTGGATTCCGCAGCAGTTCGAGAACCCCGCCAACGCCGACGTGCATGCGCGCACCACGGCGCAGGAAATCCTGGCCGACTTCCCCGACGGGCTGGACGCGCTCATCACCGGCGTGGGCACGGGCGGGCACCTCACGGGTTGCGCGCGCGTGCTCAAGCAGCATTTCCCGCAGCTCAAGGTCTATGCCGTGGAGCCCACGCTCTCGCCCGTGATCTCGGGCGGCCAGCCCGGCCCCCACCCCATCCAGGGCCTGGGCGCGGGCTTCATCCCCAAGAACCTCGACACCCGCCTGCTCGACGGCGTGATCACCATCGACGCCGAGCCCGCGCGCGAATACGCCCGCCGCGCCGCGCGCGAGGAGGGCCTGCTCGTGGGCATCTCCTCGGGCGCCACGCTGGCGGCCATCGCGCACAAGCTGCCCGAGCTGCCCGCCGGCGCGCGTGTGCTGGGCTTCAACTACGACACGGGCGAGCGCTACCTGTCGGTGGAGGGCTTCCTGCCCACCGCTTGAGCGCGCGCCAGGCTCACGCCAGCACGGCGTGCGCCGGCACGCAGTCCAGGCCCAGGGCGTGCGCCACGGCCGCGTGGGTGATGTGGCCGCCTGCCACCTGCAGGCCCTGGCGCAGGTGCGGGTCGTCACGCATGGCCTGCTGCCAGCCCTGGTCGGCCAGGGCCAGGACATGCGGCAGCGTGGCGTGGTTCAGCGCCTGGGTGGCGGTGCGCGCCACCGCCCCCGGCATATTGGCCACGCAGTAGTGCAGCACCCCTTCGGCCAGGAAGGTGGGAGCGGCGTGCGTGGTCGGGCGCGAGGTCTCGAAGCAGCCGCCCTGGTCTATGGCCACGTCGACCAGCACCGCACCCCTCTTCATGCGCGCCACCAGAGCGCGCGGCACCAGCCGGGGCGCGCGGGCACCGGGGACCAGCACGCTGCCGATCACCAGGTCGGCGCCCAGGACGGCCTCCTCGATGTTCTGGGCATGCGAGAACAGCGTGTGCACGCGGTTGCCCCACACCAGGTCGAGCTGGCGCAGGCGGTCCACACGGGTGTCGAGCACGGTGACGTGCGCGCCCAGGCCCGCGGCCATCTGCGCCGCCTGGGTTCCCACGGTGCCCGCCCCCAGGATGACCACCTGCGCCGGCGCCACCCCGGGCACGCCGCCCAGCAGCACGCCCATACCGCCCTGGGGTTTCTGCAGGTAGAAGGCCCCGGCCTGCACGGCCAGGCGCCCGGCGATCTCGCTCATGGGAGCGAGCAGCGGCAGGCCGCCGCCCGGGCCGGTGACAGTCTCGTAGGCAATGGCGAGGCTGCCCGCCTGCTGCAATGCGGCGGCCAGCGCCGGTTCGGCCGCCAGGTGCAGGTAGGTGAAGAGGATCTGCCCCGCGCGCAGCAGCGCGCACTCGGACGGCTGGGGTTCCTTGACCTTGACGAGCAGGTCGCTGGCGGCAAAGACCTCGGCCGCGTCCGGCACGATCTGCGCACCGGCGGCCTGGTACTGGCCGTCGGCCAGGCCTGCGGCCTCGCCCGCGCCCGCCTGCACCCGAACCGTGTGCCCGCGCGCCGTGAGCTCGCGCACGCTGGCGGGCGTGAGCCCCACGCGGTACTCGTGGTTCTTGATTTCCTTGGGCACACCGATGCGCATACGTCCCCCGGCTCACTACACAGGCCAGTGCACAGTGTGCGCAGCCTGACCGCCGGGGGCAAGTGCCCTGCGCCGTGCGGCGTGCCGCCTGGCAGCCGCTATGCCACCCAGCAGCCGCTGAGCAGGCCGGCCGGGCGCTCGCTGGCGCACACCTGGGCGCTGGCCTCCCAGGCGTCGCGCTGCACGTTCAGGCCCGCGTAGACGCCATAGCCCTGGCCCGCGCGGATCACGCCGCCGGCCACCAGGCTCTCGCCCGCCTTGATCGCGCCCTGGGCGACGATGTCGTGTGCGGCGCGTATGCCCCAGCCGGCCTCGATGTGGCCCGCCCCCGTGAGCGCGCCCCCGGCGACGATGCCCTGGCCCGCGCGCAGGTCGCCGCCGCAGTCGATCTGCCCGCCCACCCGCAGGCCCTTGCCGCAGGCCACGCCCGCGTGCGCCCACAGGTCCTGGCCCACCAGGGCGTGGCCCGCCAGCGCCAGCGGGCCATGGCACAGCAGGTCCCAGGCCACGCGCGCATCGCCGCCGCCCGTGCAGGCGCCGTGCACCTCCGCGCCCCAGGCGCAGCGCAGGTCGCCGCCCACCTGCAGCGCCCCCTCGCAGACCAGGGCCCCTTCTACGCGCAGGTCCTCGCCCACGCCCAGGGGGCCGTGCACGCGCAGGCCGGCGCCGGCGCGCACCGCGCGGCCCACGCGCAGCCGGCCGGCATCGATGGGGCCGCGCACCACCAGCGTGCCGGCAAACACCAGGGCCTCGGCGTCCAGCGCCTCCAGCGTGAGCACCTCGTTGGTGGGGCCGAACTGCTCCAGCAGCCAGCAGGCATCGTCCACCCGCCCGGCGGCCACCAGGGTGTCCAGCGCCTGCTGGTAGCCGCCGCCGTCCTGCACATGGCGCGAGAACCAGCGGAAACCGTCGGCGCAGGGGCTCTTGGCCCGCAGAAAACGCTTGGTGAATTCCATTGCCATACCTCTCCATGCCCGGCACGCGTGCCAGGCCCGGCGTGGCCTGCTGTGCCGGGCCGCGCCACGAAACCAGGCCCCCGCCGGGCAGGCAGGCGGCCACCAGCGCGCTGGGCGTGGGGCCCGGCGATGCAAGTGACTGCGCGAATCAGAGGAAGGGGTGGGATCGCCGGGCCGAGGAATGTGCAACCGGCTTGTGCAGCCAGCGCGCCGCGCACCCGGCCGGCGGGCGGCGGCACGCCCCGGGGGGGCGGACAAGGGTCAAGGAGGGCACGGGCGCAGCGTTGGGGGGTTGGACGTCCAGGGTGCGCATGGTAGCCGCAGGGCCTTGTCGCACGCAAGCGCGGGGCCATCGCAGCCAGGCGACGTCCTAAAATCGGCATCCCCCGCACTGATTGCCCGATGACCACGGGCCTGCATGCCATGATCCGCCTGTCCGAACTGCGGCTGCCGCTGTCTGCGCTGCCCACCGACCCCGAGCAACACCCCCTCGACGCTCTGCGCGCCCTGGCCGCGCAGGCCCTGGGCACCGCGCCCGAGGCGATCGCGCAGGTGCATGTGCACAAGCGCAGCTTCGATGCGCGCAAGGCCGATCTGCTGGCCGTGTACATCATCGACCTGACGCTGGCCGACCCCACCCAGGACAGCGCCCTGCTCGCCCGGCACGCGGGCCAGCCGCACATCCAGCCCACGCCCGACATGGCCTGGCGCCCCGTGGGCCAGGCCCCGGCCGGCCTGCGCGAGCGCCCGGTGGTGGTGGGCTTCGGCCCCTGCGGCATCTTCGCGGCGCTGGTGCTGGCGCAGATGGGCCTGCGGCCCATCGTGCTCGAGCGCGGCAAGGCGGTGCGCGAGCGCACCCAGGACACCTGGGGCCTGTGGCGCAAGCGCGAGCTCAACCCCGAGAGCAATGTGCAGTTCGGCGAGGGCGGCGCCGGCACCTTCTCCGACGGCAAGCTCTACAGCCAGATCAAGGACCCGCGCCACCTGGGGCGCAAGGTGATGGAGGAGTTCGTGCAGGCCGGCGCGCCGCCCGAGATCCTCTATGTGGCGCACCCGCACATCGGTACCTTCAAGCTCGTGAAGGTGGTCGAGACGCTGCGCGAGCAGATCATTGCGCTGGGTGGCGAGGTGCGCTTCCAGCAGCGCGTGACCGACGTGCTGATCGAGCAGGACGGCGCCGGCCAGCGCCAGTTGCACGGCCTGCGCGTGCTCGACCAGGCCACGGGCCAGACCCACGAGCTGCAGGCCCGCCACGTGGTGATGGCCCTGGGCCACAGCGCGCGCGACACCTTCGCCATGCTGCACGAGCGCGGCGTGCACATGCAGGCCAAGCCGTTTTCGGTGGGCTTTCGCATCGAGCACCCGCAGGGCGTGATCGACCGCGCGCGCTGGGGCCGCCACGCCGGCCACCCGCTGCTGGGCGCGGCCGACTACAAGCTGGTGCACCACGCCAGCAACGGCCGCACGGCCTACAGCTTCTGCATGTGCCCCGGCGGCACCGTGGTGGCCGCCACCAGCGAACCCGGCCGCGTGGTAACCAACGGCATGAGCCAGTATTCGCGCAACGAGCGCAACGCCAACGCCGGCATGGTGGTGGGCATAGCCCCGCAGGACTACCCCACCGACCCCGGCGCCTTCGAGGCCCAGCTCGGCGCCACGTACGGCGTGGAGGCGCTGAAGAACGGCGCGCACCACCCGCTTTCGGGCATCGTGCTGCAACGCCAGCTGGAGTCGAACGCCTATGTGTTGGGCGGCAGCAACTACAACGCGCCGGGCCAGCTCGTGGGCGATTTTCTGGCGGGCCGCGCCTCGCAGGCGCTGGGCAGCGTGGAGCCCTCGTACAAGCCCGGCGTGACGCCCTGCGACCTGCGCGCGGCCCTGCCCGCCTACGCCACCGAGGCCCTGCGCGAGGCCCTGCCGGCCTTCGGCCGCAAGATCAAGGGCTTCGACATGCACGACGCGGTGCTCACCGGCGTGGAGACGCGCACCTCGTCGCCGCTCAAGATCGGCCGGGGCGAGAACTTCCAGAGCCTCAACACCGCCGGCCTGTACCCAGCGGGCGAGGGCGCGAGCTATGCCGGCGGCATTCTCTCGGCGGGGGTGGACGGCATCAAGGTGGGCGAAGCCGTGGCGCGGAGCCTGCTGACAACCCCCTGAGACGCTGCGCGCCTCCGTGCAGCCGCCAGAGGCGGCAGCCCTTCGGGGGGACGTCCAAGCCTGCGCAGGCAGGCTTGGAGCCGCGCCCCTCAGCCCCTTCTCTCGGCTGTTGCCGGGAAGGGGGACGCCACCAGCGCGGCGGGGCGGCCCTTGCGCGGTGGCTGCTGGCCTGGGCGACGCCAGTGGCATGCACCGCAGACGATTCAAAGCACCGTGAAAAAAGCGCCAGGGGCTGGAGCCTCCTGGCGCTTGTTTGATTACCGGAGCGGCCGGGCCGCGATCAGCCCTGGCTCTGCAGGTTCTGCAGCGCAGCAATGCGCTCTTCGATGGGCGGGTGGGTGGAGAACAGCTTGCCTATGCCCCCGGCAATGCCCATGGCGGCCATGCTCTTGGGGAGCTCTTGCGGGTGCACGCCGCCCAGGCGCGCCAGGGCGTTGATCATGGGCTGGCGGCGCCCCATGAGCTGGGCGGCACCGGCGTCGGCGCGGAACTCGCGCTGGCGCGAGAACCAGGCCACGATGATGGCGGCCAGGAAGCCCAGCACGATGTCGAGCACCACGGTGGTGACCATGTAGCCGATGCCGGGGCCGCTGTCGCGGTCGTCGCCCTTGCGCAGGAAGCTGTCCACGGCGTAGCCGATGACGCGCGAGAGGAAGACCACGAAGGTGTTCATCACGCCCTGGATCAGCGTCATGGTGACCATGTCGCCGTTGGCGATGTGCGCCACCTCGTGGCCGATCACGGCCTCGACCTCCTCGTGCGTCATGCTCTGCAGCAGGCCGGTGGAGACGGCCACCAGGGCCGAGTTCTTGAAGGCGCCGGTGGCGAAGGCGTTGGGGTCGCCCTCGAAGATGCCGACCTCGGGCATGCCGATGCCGGCCTTGTCGGCGAACTTGCGCACGGTATCGACGATCCAGGCCTCATCGGCGCTGCGCGGCTGGTCGATGATTTGCACGCCCGCGCTCCACTTGGCCATGGGCTTGCTGATGAGCAGCGAGATGATGGCGCCGCCAAAGCCCATGACGAAGGCGAAGCCCAGCAGCGCGCCCAGGTTCAACCCGTTGGCGGTGAGGTAGCGGTTCACGCCGAGCAGGCTGGCAACAATGCCCAGCACGGCCACCACGGCGATGTTGGTCAACAGGAACAGGACGATGCGTTTCATGGCTCTCCACGGAAAGGTGGTGGGTTGTCAGAACGGGAAGCGACTACATGGGGACGCCCAGGCGCTCCTTCAAGCCGCGCCCGGTCAAAGCCGGGTGCGGACTGCGAGGGAATCATCATAGGAGCAAAAGCTTCGCCACGGGCACGCCCGGTCTTGGCAAATGCTATTTATTCAATAGCTTGCCGCGCTTGCTGCATAAGGCCTGCAGCCCATTTTTGTTTCAAACTCCGGGCACCAGCCGCCAGGGCAGCGCCTCGCCCGCGCGCAGGGGCTTGAGCTCGGCCGCGCCGAAGGTGTAGCTGTCGGGCGGCGTCCAGGCCTCGCGGCGCAGGGTGATGGTGCCGCTGTTGCGCGGCAGGCCGTAGAAGGCCGGGCCGTGGAAGCTGGCGAAGCCTTCCAGCCTGTCGAGCGCGCCGGCCATGTCGAAGGCCTCGGCGTACAGCTCCATGGCCGCGTGCGCGGTGTAGCAGCCGGCGCAGCCCGTGGCGTGCTCCTTGAGGTGTGCCGGGTGCGGCGCGCTGTCGGTGCCGAGGAAGAACTTGGGGCTGCCGCTGGTGGCCGCCGCTACCAGGGCCTGGCGGTGCACTTCGCGCTTCAGGACCGGCAGGCAGTAGTAATGCGGGCGGATGCCGCCGGTAAAGAGGGCATTGCGGTTGTAGAGCAGGTGGTGCGCGGTGATGGTGGCGGCGGTGAAGCGGTCGGCCTCCTGCACATACTGCGCGGCTTCCCGGGTGGTGATGTGCTCGAACACGATCTTCAGTTCGGGGAAGTCGCGGCGCAGCGGGATGAGCTGCTGCTCGATGAACACGGCCTCGCGGTCGAACAGGTCAATGTCGGGGCTGGTCACCTCGCCGTGCACCAGCAGCAGCAGGCCGGCCTTCTGCATGGCCTCCAGCGTCGGGTAGATCCTGCGGATGTCGGTCACGCCGGCGTCGCTGTTGGTCGTGGCGCCTGCGGGGTAGAGCTTGCAGGCGACCACACCGGCCGCCTGAGCGCGCGCGATCTCCTCGGGCGGCAGGTTATCGGTGAGGTAGAGCGTCATCAGCGGCTCGAACGCCAGGCCGGCGGGCACGGCGGCGAGGATGCGCTGCTTGTAATCACAAGCCTGCGCGGCGGTGGTCACGGGCGGGCGCAGGTTGGGCATGATGATGGCGCGGCCGAACTGCGCGGCGGTGTGCGGCACGACGGTGTGCAGCGGTTCGCCATCGCGCACATGCAGGTGCCAGTCGTCGGGGCGGGTGAGCGTGAGGGTGTCGGGGGTGGCGGTCATGGGCTGCATTGTCCCATTCGTTCGATAGCTATGAAAACCATAGCTATTTGCGCTTGACCGTTGGACCCTGGAGACAGAAAAGACGCAAAAAAGGGCGCCTTGCGGCGCCCTGCGGGGGACTGACTGCGGTGGGTCAGTGTTGCAGGATCTTGTTCAGGAAGTCCTTGGTGCGCGGCTGGCGTGCGTCGGGATTGCCGAAGAACTCGTCCTTGGAGCAGTCCTCCAGGATCTTGCCGCCCACGTCCATGAAGATCACGCGGTCGCTGACCTTCTTGGCAAAGCCCATTTCGTGCGTCACGCACATCATGGTCATGCCCTCGTGGGCCAGGCCGACCATGACGTCGAGCACCTCGCCCACCATTTCCGGGTCCAGCGCCGAAGTGGGTTCGTCGAACAGCATGACGATGGGGTCCATGGAGAGCGCGCGCGCAATGGCCACGCGCTGCTGCTGGCCGCCCGAGAGCTGGCCGGGGAACTTGTCCTTGTGCGCCGTCAGGCCCACGCGGTCCAGCATCTTGAGGCCGCGCACGCGGGCGTCCTCGGCACTGCGGCCCAGCACCTTGATCTGCGCGATGGTGAGGTTCTCGGTCACCGACAGGTGCGGGAACAGCTCGAAGTGCTGGAACACCATGCCCACGCGCGAACGCAGCTTGGGCAGGTCGGTCCTGGGGTCGTGCACGGCCGTGCCATCGACCCAGATCTCCCCCTTCTGGATGGGTTCGAGCGCGTTGATGGTCTTGATGAGCGTGGATTTGCCCGAGCCCGAGGGGCCGCAGACCACCACCACCTCGCCCTTGCGGATGCTGGTGGAGCAGTCGTTCAGCACCTGGAAGGAGCCGTACCACTTGGAAACGTTCTTGAGTTCAATCATGGTTCACATTCCTCTGGCGCGCACCATCAGCGGATGATGGCGATTTTCTGGTGCAGGCGCTTGACGGCATACGACAGCGCATAGCACAGCACGAAATAGGCGACGGCGGCCGCAAGATAGGCTTCGATGGGGCGGCCGAAGTTCTTGCCCGCGACCTCGAAGCCCTTGAGCATGTCGTAGGCGCCGATGGCGTAGACCAGCGAGGTGTCCTGGAACAGGATGATGGTCTGCGTGAGCAGCACCGGCAGCATGTTGCGGAAGGCCTGCGGCAGGATCACGAGCTTCATGTTCTGGCCGTAGGTCATGCCCAGGGCCTGGCCCGCGAACACCTGGCCGCGCGGGATGGACTGGATGCCCGCGCGCATGATCTCGCTGAAGTAGGCTGCCTCGAAGGCGACGAAGGTGATCACGGCCGAGCTCTCGGCGCCGATGGGCCGGCCGATGAGCAGCGGCACCAGCAGGAAGAACCACAGGATCACCATCACCAGCGGAATGCTGCGCATGCCGTTGACGTAGATGGTGGCCGGCAGTTCCAGCCAGCGCTTGCCCGACAGGCGCATGAGCGCCAGCAGGGTGCCGAAGAACACACCGCCCAGCGTGGCCACCAGCGTGAGCACCAGGCTGAAGATCAGGCCCTTGGCAACGAAGTTGCTGATCAGGTCCCAGTTGTAGAAGGAGAAATCGAGCGCGAGGTTCATATCAGTGCCCTCCCGCGCCACCGGCGGCGACCATGCCCGGCACCCGCAGGCGCTTCTCGATGAAGGCCATGATGCGGTTGATGGCGAAGGCCGAGACGATGTACAGCCCCGTGACGGCCAGGTACACCTCGACGCCTCGCGCCGTCTCCTCCTGCGCCTGCATGGCGAACATGGTCAGCTCGGCCACCGACACGGCGAAGGCCACCGACGAGTTCTTGAAGATGTTCATGGTCTCGCTGGTGAGCGGCGGAATGATGATGCGAAACGCCATGGGCAGGAGCACGTAGCGGTAGGTCTGGAAGGTGGTGAAACCCACCGCCATGCCCGCGTAGCGCTGCCCGCGCGGCAGCGCCTGGATGCCCGAGCGCACCTGCTCGGCAATGCGCGCCGAGGTGAAGAAGCCCAGGGCGAACACCACCAGCACGAAGCCCGGCAACGACTTGAGCGCCGGGAAGATGGCGGGGATCACGTGGTACCACAGGAAAATGTGGACCAGCAGCGGAATATTGCGGAAGAACTCCACCCAGGCATTGCCCAGGCGCACCACCCAGGGGCGGTCCGGCAAGGTGCGCAAGGTGCCGATGGTGGCGCCCACCACCAGCGCGATCAGGAGCGACAGCAGGGAGACGGACACCGTCCAACCCCAGGCCGACAGCAGCCAGTCGAGGTAGGTGATGTCGCCGTTCTTGCCGAAGCACCCGGCAACGGCTTGCTGTTCTATGGTGTCCTGGCAGAACACCTGCCAATCCCAGGTCATGGGCTCACCTCTCAAATAATGGAATACCAGGTTGCACGGCAACCCACAAAAAAGCCCCTTCAAACCCCGGGTCTGAAGGGGCAGGCGTCATACCGGCTTACTTGGCCTGGTAGTCTTCCATGGGCTTGTCGTTGGGGTGTTCCCAAGCGTTCTTGGTGGCCTCGGACAGGGCCAGGCCGACCTTCTGGTTGGCCGGCGGGATGGGCTGCATGAACCACTTGTCATAGGACTTGGCCAGCGTGCCATCCTTGATCTGGCGCACGATGGAGTCGTCCACGGCCTTCTTGAAGGCGGCGTCGTCCTTGCGCAGCATGCAGGCGATGGGCTCGACCGACAGCACTTCGCCCACGATCTTGAAATCGCTGGGGTTCTTGGACTTGGAGATGTTGCCCGCGAGGATGGAGCCGTCCATGATGAAGGCGTCGGCACGGCCGGTCTCCAGCATCAGGAAGCTGTCGGCGTGGTCCTTGCCCATGACTTCCTTGAAGGTCAGGCCCTCGGCGCGCTTGTTCTTGCGCAGGGTCTGCACCGAGGTCGTGCCCGTGGTGGTCACCAGGGTCCTGCCGTTCAGGTCCTTGATGCCGGCGATACCCGAGTTGGCCTTGGTGGCAATGCGCACCTCTTCCACGTAGGTGGTGAAGGCAAAGCTCACTTCCTTCTGGCGTGCCAGGTTGTTGGTGGTGGAGCCGCACTCCAGGTCCACGGTGCCGTTGGTCACGAGCGGGATACGGTTCTGCGAAGTCACGGGCTGGTACTTGACCTCCATCTTGGCCAGGCCCAGTTGCTTCTGGATGTCGTGCGCGATGCGCTCGGCCATTTCGGTGTGGAAGCCCACGTACTTGCCGTCGCCCAGGGTATAGGCCAGCGCACCCGAGGATTCGCGCACGCCCAGCGTGATGGTGCCGGAGGACTTGATCTTGGCCAGGGTGTCATTCGCCTGGGCCATGGCGGTTCCAGCAGCCAGGACGGTAATGGCGGCTGCCAGCAGGGTTTTCTTCATGCTTGTCTCCTTGTGGTCAACGAAAAAGAAGGGATGGATAGCATCGGCGCGCCCCGAGTACGGCTTGCACGGCTCGCGCCATGGTAACCGCTGTTGCGTACCGCTTGCAGGGGGGGGAATACTCACAACGGCACGAAGTCGGTCGGGTACTTCCAGAAATCGCGCAGCAGGTAGCTCACGGGCATGTTCAGCGCCGTGCCCTTGGGGGCGATGGGGCGCAGAAACCATTTGTCGTAGATCTCGTAGATCTCGCGGCTGGCGATCAGGCGGCGCATCTCCTCGTCCACGAGCTTCTTGAAGGCGGCATCGCCCTTGGGCAGCATGATGGCCAGGGGCTCGGTGGTCAGGAAGCGCCCGACCACCTTGAGCGCCTTGGGGTCGGCGCGGTTGGCCGCCAGGCCAAAGAGCAGCACGTCGTCCATGAGAAAGGCATCGGCCTCGCCGCGCTCGACCATCTCCACGGCCTTGGCGTGGTCCGGTGCGGTCAGGATGCTCAGGCCCAGCAGGCGCTCGCGGTTGGCCTGCTCCACGGCCTTGAGCGGGGTGGTGCCCTGGGTGGAGACCAGCTTCCTGCCCGTGAGGTCTTCGATGCGTTCCACGGAACTGCCGGCCTGGACCAGCAGGCGCGCGCCGGTGATGAAGTGCGGGATGGTGAAGGCCACCTTCTGGCGGCGCTCGGCATTGTTCGTCGTGGAGCCGCATTCCAGGTCGGCCTGGCCCTGTTCCACCACCTGCACCCGGTTGGCCGGCGTGACCTGCAGGAACTCCACCGCCATGTCCTTCTGCCCGGTCTTCCTGCGCACGGCATCGGCCAGGCGCAGGCACAGGTCCACGGCATAGCCCAGGGGCTTGCCCTCCACCACGTAGGAGAAGGGCACGGACGATTCGCGGTACGCCACCACCAGCTTGCCGCCGGCGGCAATGCGCTCGAGCACCGTCTGCGCCCACGGCGCCGCAGCGCTGCACAGCAGCGCCAGGCACACAGCGAGGTTTCTCAATGCGGTCATGCGGGCCTCCAGGCAGGGCGCCGGCACGGTCAGGCGTGCACGATGCCGTGGCGCAGTGCGGGGTTGCTTTCCACGAGATGGAAAGCGATCGCCAAGGCGCGGAATGTTAGCCGCCACGGCGCGGCAGTTCCAATGCCGAATCAGCGCGCAGTCATGAAAATAATGTATGGCAGCGCCCCACCCGCCCCTGCGCGCCCGGCCTGGGAATGCGCGGCGCACGGGGCCGGGTGCGGCCGTGACCTACACGGCGCTGCCGCTGCCGGACTGCGTCAGCAGGTACTCCCACAGCGCCTGCGCCGTGCCCTTGGGTGGCTCCTTGCCGGTGGGCTTCTCGCGGTAGGCGCGCACGTCCATGACCATTTCCAGCGGTGCGCCGCCCGGGGGCACGGCGCTGACCAGGCGGCGCGCCTTGAGCTCCTTCTTCACCGCGCTGTAGGGCAGGAAGGCCACGCCCTGCCCTTCCAGCGCCATGGCCTTGAGGCCCTCGGCCATGTCGGTCTCGTACACGCGGTCGAGGTGGATGGGCGTGCTCGACTGCTTGAGGATGAGCTCGGTGATGCGCCCCAGGTAGGCGCCCGGCGCGTAGCCCAGGTAGGGCAGAGGCTCGCTGGGCTTGCCGGGCAGGCAGTACAGGGGGCGGCCCTCGGCGTCGGGCTTGCTGTAGGGGGCCAGGGGCTCCTTGCCCAGGCTGACCATCTCGTAGCGGTCGGCGCCGAGCTGGAAGGGTTGCGAGTCGTGGTGGTAGGTGATGAGCAGGTCGCAACTGCCCTCGACCAGGCGCATGAGCGCGTCGTGCACGTTGAGGGCGATGAGCCGGCTCTTGAAGGGGCCGAACTTGTCGCGCAGGCCCGCCACCCAGTTGGGGAAGAAGGTGAACGCCAGCGTGTGCGGCACGGCGAACTCGATCATGTCCTGGCTGGTGGTGCCGTGCGTGCGCAGCATGGCGCGCGTGTTCTGCAGGGCCTGCAGGATTTCCAGCGACTGGTCGTACAGCGTCTTGCCGGCCGCCGTGAGGTGCGTGGGGTAGGAGCTGCGGTCCACCAGGTCCGTGCCCGCCCAGGCCTCCAGCGCCTGGATGCGGCGCGAGAACGCCGGCTGCGTGACGTGGCGCAACTGGGCGGAGCGGCTGAAGCTGCGCGTTTCGGCCAGGCTGACAAAATCCTCAAGCCATTTGGTTTCCATCGGTGAATTATCACTCCGCCGCGCCGCCTGCCTCCGGCGCCGCGTGCGGCGCAGCGCATGGGAAATCCCCGGGAACATGCCAGCGCCGCACCCCGCATAATGCGCTGTCGCCCCGCCCGGGCGGCCGGGCGCTGCGCCCGTGGCCGAGTACTCCCCCGATCCCATGTCCCACGCCCCTGCCCCGGGTTCCGACCCCGATACCCGCGCCCCTGCGGCGCCCGCCCCCACCGCCGAACCGCGCTCGCTGCGCCTGGAAGACGCGCTCACCGCTGGCGCCATGGCGCTGCTGGCGCTGATCACCTTCGCCAATGTCATCGTGCGCTACTTCACCGACTCCTCGTTCGCCTGGACGGAGGAGCTCTCGGTCTTTCTGATGATCGTGCTCGCGCTGGTGGGCGGTTCCTCGGCCGTGGCGCGCGACCGGCACATCCGCATCGAGTTCTTCTGCGCCAGCGGCACGGCAGGTCGGCGCCGGCGCCTGGCGCAACTGGGCGCGGCCCTGGTGGCCCTGCTGTTCGCCCTGATCGCCGTAGTCAGCGTGCGCGTGGTCTGGGACGACTGGCGCTTCGAGGAGACCTCGCCCGGCATCGGCGTGCCGCAGTGGTGGTACTCGGTGTGGCTGCCGGTGCTCGCGGCGCTGATCACCTGGCGCGCCGTGGGCCTGTTCCTGCAGCGCACGCGCCAGCCCGACGCCGCCTACCTCGCGGACGAGGCCGCGCCCGCACCGGAGCGCCAGCCATGATCGCCACGCTGCTGTTTGCCGCCTTCGCCGTGCTGATGTTCCTGGGCGTGCCCATAGGCGCGGCCCTGGGTCTGGCGGGCGCCACGGCCATCGGCCTGGCCAATGCCGATTCGCAGTGGTTCGGCCTGCTGGCCGTGCCGCAGAACTTCTATGCCGGCCTGGGCAAGTACCCGCTGCTGGCCATCCCCATGTTCGTGCTGGTGGGCTCCATCTTCGACCGCTCGGGCGTGGCGCTGCGCCTGGTGAACTTCGCCGTGGCCATCGTCGGGCGCGGCCCGGGCATGCTGCCGCTGGTGGCCATTGCCGTGGCCATGTTCATGGGCGGCATCTCGGGCTCGGGCCCCGCCACGGCGGCGGCCGTGGGCGGCGTGATGATCGCCGCCATGGCGCGCGCGGGCTATCCGGCGGCGTTCTCGGCCGCCGTGGTCGCCAGCGCCGCGGCCACCGACATCCTGATCCCGCCCTCGGTAGCCTTCATCGTGTACTCGGTGCTCGTGGCCGGCGCCTCGGTGCCCGCGCTGTTCGCCGCGGGCATGTTTCCCGGCGTGCTGGCCGGGCTGGCGCTGATCATCCCCGCCGTGTGGCTGGCGCGGCGCCACCGCATGGGCCACCTGGAGGCCGACCTGCCGCGCCCGCCGTTCTGGCGCAGCCTGCGCGAGGCCGCCTGGGGGCTGGCCGCGCCCGTGGTCATCCTGGGCGGCATGCGCATGGGCTGGTTCACGCCCACCGAGGCCGCCGTCGTCGCCGTGTTCTACGGCCTGTTCGTGGGCATGGTGGTGCACCGCACCATCCGCGTGCGCGATCTGTTCGAGATCCTGCGCGAGGCGGGCGAGCTCTCGGCCGTGATCCTCATCGTGGTCTCGCTCGCGGGCATCTTCGCGTTCTCGCTCTCCACGCTGGGCGTGATCGACCCGGTCACGCGCGCCATCGTGGACTCGGGCCTGGGCGAGGCGGGCACCCTGGGCGTGCTGCTGGCGCTGCTGCTCGTCATGGGCATGTTCCTCGACGGCATCTCCATCATGCTGATCTTCGTGCCGCTGGTGCTGCCGCTGGTGCAGCACTACCAATGGGACGTGGTGTGGTTCGGCACGGTGCTGGTGCTCACCATCGCCATCGGCCAGTTCACGCCACCCATGGCCGTGAACCTGATGGTGGCCTCCAGGATCGCCCAGGTGCGCATGGAAGCGACCACGCGCTGGGTCCTCTGGATGGTGCTGACCATGTGCGTAGCCATGCTGCTCGTCGTCGTCTTTCCGCCCATTGCCCTGTGGCTGCCAGCGCGCCTGGGGTATTGATGTTTTTCGGCTCCAGCGCTTGATGGGCAAGCGCTGGCAGCTTCTTTTTCTGTAGCAAACCAAGGAGACCTGAACCATGCAACTGCGCACCTTCCTCACTGCCACCGCGGCCGCGGCCACGCTGCTGACCCTGGGCCTGGGCAGCGCCCAGGCCCAGACCTACAAGAGCGAGTACCGCATGTCGCTGGTCGTGGGCACGGCCTTCCCCTGGGGCAAGGGCGGCGAGATCTGGGCGAACAAGGTCAAGGAGAAGACCCAGGGCCGCATCAACATCAAGCTCTACCCCGGCGTGTCGCTGATCCAGGGCGACCAGACGCGCGAGTTCTCGGCCCTGCGCCAGGGCGTGATCGACATGGCCGTGGGCTCGACCATCAACTGGTCGCCCCAGGTCAGGCAGCTCAACCTGTTCTCCCTGCCCTTTCTCATGCCGGACTACGCCGCCATCGACGCGCTGACCCAGGGCGAGGTGGGCAAACAGCTCTTTGCCACGCTGGACAAGGCCGGCGTGGTCCCCCTGGCCTGGGGCGAGAACGGCTACCGCGAGCTCTCCAACTCCAAGCACGCAGTCAAGAGCCCGGCCGACATGAAGGGCCTGAAGATCCGCGTGGTGGGCTCGCCGCTGTTCGTGGACACCTTCACCGCCCTGGGCGCCAACCCCACGCAGATGAGCTGGGCCGACGCCCAGCCCGCCTTTGCCAGCGGCGCCGTCGATGGGCAGGAAAACCCCATGAGCATCTTCACCGCCGCCAAGCTGCACAACGTGAACCAGAAATACCTCACGCTGTGGGGCTACGTGGCCGACCCGCTGGTGTTCGTGGTGAACAAGGAGGTCTGGAACTCCTGGACGCCCGCCGACCGCGAGGCCGTGCGCCAGGCCGCCATCGAGGCGGGCAAGGAGCAGGTCGCCATCGCGCGCAAGGGCCTGGTCGAGGCCGGCCAGCCGCTGTTCAAGGACATCGAGGCCAATGGCGTGACCGTCACGCGCCTGTCGCCGCAGGAGCGCGAGGCCTTCGTCAAGGCCACCCGCCCGGTGTACGCCAAGTGGAAGGCGCAGATCGGCGCCGACCTGGTGGACAAGGCGGAGAAGGCCATCGCGGCGCGCAAGCCCTGAGCATGCGGGTGGGCCGCCCCGGGCGGCGGCCCGCAGGCGGCGCCCCATCAATAGCTATTATTTCAATAGCTGCCAGCGCTTGCTGGATAAGCGCTAGAGGCCTTTTTCCCCATTGTTTTGCTGCAGCGCCCACATGCGCGCATAGCGCCCGCCGGCGGCCAGCAGCGCGGCGTGCGTGCCGCGCTCGGCGATGCGGCCGGCCTCCATCACCAGGATTTCGTGCGCATCGACCACGGTGGAGAGGCGGTGCGCGATCACCAGCGTGGTCTTGCCCTGCGCCACGGCGCGCAGCTCGGCCTGGATGGCGCGCTCGTTCTGCGAGTCCAGGGCGCTGGTGGCCTCGTCGAAGACCAGGATGGGCGGGTTCTTGAGCAGCGTGCGCGCAATGGCCACGCGCTGCTTCTCGCCGCCCGAGAGCTTGAGCCCGCGCTCGCCCACCATGGTCGCGTAGCCCAGGGGCTGGGCGGCGATGAAATCGTGGATGTGCGCGGCGCGCGCGGCCTGCTCCACCTCGGCCTGGGTGGCGCTGGTGCGCCCGTAGGCGATGTTGTAGGCCACGGTGTCGTTGAACAGCACGGTGTCCTGCGGCACGATGCCGACGGCGCGGCGCAGGCTCTCCTGGGTGACGGCGCGGATGTCCTGCCCGGCGATGGTGATGCGCCCGCCCTGCACGTCGTAGAAGCGGAACAGCAGGCGCGCCAGCGTGCTCTTGCCCGCCCCCGAGGGGCCGACCACGGCCACCGTGCGGCCCGCCGGAATCTCGAAGCTCACGCCCTGCAGGATGGGCCGCGCCGGGTCGTAGGCGAAGTGCACGTCCTCGAAGCGCAGCGTGGGCGCGTCCAGCCCGCCCAGGGCACCGGCGCCGGGCGCGTCCGCCACCTCCTGCGGCCGGTCCATCAGGGTGAACATCTTGTCGAGGTCGGTGAGGCTTTGCTTGATCTCGCGGTAGATCACGCCGAGGAAGTTCAGCGGAATGTAGATCTGGATCATGAAGGCGTTGACCATGACCAGGTCGCCCAGCGTCAGGCGGCCGGCGGCCACGCCCTCGGTGGCGCGCCAGAGCATGGCCACCAGCCCCACGGCGATGATGCACTGCTGCCCGGTGTTGAGCAGCGAGAGCGAGCTGCGGCTCTTGAGCTGCGCCAGGCGCAGGCGCTCCAGGCTCTCGTCGTAGCGGTGCGCCTCGAACTGCTCGTTGTTGAAGTACTTGACGGTCTCGTAGTTCAGCAGCGAGTCGATGGCCTTGCTGTGCGCGGCCGAGTCGAACTGGTTGGCCTGGCGGCGGAACTGGATGCGCCACTCCGTCACGCCCACGGTGAAGGCGATGTACAGCGCCAGCGCCGCGAGCGTGATGACGGCAAATCCCGCATCGAAGCGGCTGCCCAGCACGGCCAGCACGAGCAGCACCTCGACCAGCGTGGCCGCGATGTTGAACAGCGCGAACGACACCAGCGACTCGATGCCGCGCACGCCGCGCTCGATGTCGCGCGTCATGCCGCCGGTCTGGCGCTCCAGGTGAAAGCGCAGCGACAGGCCGTGCAGGTGCTCGAAGGTGCGCAGCGCAATGCTGCGCGCCGCGCCGTGCGTGGCCTTGGCGAACACCAGCTCGCGCAGCTCGTTGAACAGCGAGGTGCACAGACGCAGGCCCCCGTAGGCCAGCAGCAGGCCCACGGGCACCACGAGCAGCGCGGTGGCGGCGCCCGGCGGCGGGGCCATGGTATCGACGAGCTGCTTGAGCAGCAGCGGCACGCCCACGTTGGCCAGCTTGGCCCCCACCATGAGGGCGATGGCGGCGAGCACGCGCCCGCGGTACTGCCAGAGGTAGGGCAGCAGGCGGCCGAGCGTGCGCCAGTCGGAGTGCGTGCGCGCCGTCTCGACGGCGGCAGGGGAGGAGGAATCGCCGTGGCGGCGCATGGTCATAATGCCTGTTGCAAACCAAACCCGAGATCGTACCCATGTCCCTTGATTCCAGCCGTCCCCCCGCCGATTTGCCCACCGACAAGGAACTGGTGCTCAAGGTCATTCCCATGCCCGCGGACACCAATGGCAACGGCGACATCTTCGGCGGCTGGGTCATGGCCCAGGTGGACCTGGCCGGCTCGGTGCTGCCCGCGCGGCTGGCGCAGGGGCGCATGGCCACGGTGGCGGTCAACGAGTTCATCTTCAAGCACCCGGTGCGCGTGGGCGACATCCTGTCGCTCTACGCCGGCATCACGCGCGTGGGGCGCACCTCCATCACCGTGGAGGTGGAGGTCTTTGCCGAGCGCTTTGCCCAGCAGGGGGAGTACGCCAAGGTGACCGAGGCGCGCCTGACCTATGTGGCCATAGACGCCGACGGCCGCCCGCGCCCGCTGCCGGCGCGCTGAGCGCACCGCCCCCGTCCCTCAAAAGCGCGCGAAGTCCGGTGCGCGCTTTTCGATGAAGGCCGTCACCGCCTCGGCCAGCTCGGGGGACTGCAGGCTAGCCTGCAGCGCCTCGCCCTCGGCCGCCAGCGCCGCCTGCAGCGCCGCCGCATGGCCCTGGCGCAGCAGGCGCTTGGCCGCGGCCACCGGCGCGGGCGCGAGCTGGGCCAGCGCCTCGGCCGTCTGGCGCGCATGCGCCAGGGCCTGGTCCGCGGGCGTCACCTGCGTCACCAGGCCGGCGCGCAGGGCGGTCTCGGCGTCAAAAGGCTCGCCCAGCAGCACGATCTGGCTCGCCAGGCGCATGCCCGCGCTCAGCGGCAGCAGGTAGCTGGAGCCGAACTCGGGCACCAGCCCCAGGCGCGTGAACGGCATCTGGAAGCGCGTGCCCTGCGCGGCGTACACGAAGTCGCAGTGCAGCAGCAGCGTGCTGCCGCCGCCGATGGCCAGCCCGTGCACCGCCGCCACCAGGGGCTTGCCCAGGCGCGTGAGGCGCTGCAGCAGGCGCGCGAGGGCGGACCGTTCGTAGCCCTCGGCGAGCAGGCCGTGCTGCACGCTCTTGAGGTTGGCGCCGGCGCAGAACGCGTCGCCCTCGGCGCTCAGCAGCACCACGCGCACGGCGGGGTCGGCGTCGGCCTGGGCCAGGTGCGCCTCCAGGGCATCGAACCAGGCATCGTCCATGAGGTTGCGCTGGCCCGGCTGGCCAAAGCGCAGGTGCAGCACCTTGTTCTGCAGGTCGGAATGGAAGGTGGGGGTCATCAAGCGGTCTCCAGGAAAACGGGGGGCGGCGGGCCGAGGAACAGGGCCAGCGCCTGCGCGGCCAGGGCATCGGGAGGCAGCGGTCCCTCGGGCCGGTACCACTGCACGGTCCAGTTGAGCGCGCCCAGGATGAACAGGCGCGCCAGGCGCGGCTCGGTGCGCAGCAGGCCGGCGGCGTGCAGGGCCTGCAGCACGGGCATCCAGGGCGCCTCGTACGCGGTCTTCAGGCGCGCAATGGCACTGCGCTGCGCGGGCGAGAGTGCGCGCCACTCGTACAGCATCACGGGAATGAAGTCGCCCTCGGGGCCGAACAGGACTTGCATGTGGTGGCGCACCAGCGCCGCCAGGCGCGCGTGCGCCGGCGCATCGGCCGGCAAGGCCTGGAGCAGTGCGTCCTGGCTGCGCACGGCCTGCTCCAGGCCCTCGTGCACCACGGCGTGCAAGAGCGCGCTCTTGCTCTCGAAATGGTAGAACGGCGAGCCGCTGCGCATGCCTGCGGCGGCGGCGATGTCGCGCGTGCTCACGGCGGCGAAGCCGCGGCGGCGGAACAGGCGCGCGGCGCTGCGCACCAGCTCGCGGCGGCGGTTGCCTTCGTCGCGCGCCTCGGGTGGCTTGCGCGGACGCCCGCGCGCACGCCGGGGCGCGTCAGCGGCAGCGGTGTCGTGCACATCCATGCACCACACCATAGCCGGGCTTCAGGTTTTTAGCAAGCGCTTGCTTGGTGAATATCCAGGGCACAGCGGCCCCGCCCAGGGCTCCCGTGCCAGGGCCGCCCGCATTCCCACGTGCGGGCGCTGGGAGCGTCCCCCTGCCCGCAGCGCGCAGCGCCGGGAGAGCGGGGGGAAGGCCCGCAGGGCCTCAGGGAGACGTTCTGTTTCAAGCCGTGACGGCAGCCGCCTCCGCCGGACGGCTGGCGCGCGGCGCCGTGCCCACCTCGACCTCGCCGCTGAGCTGACCGCCCTCCTCGATCACGAGCTTGCCGTAGCGCACCTTGCCGCTGACCCGGCCCGTGCCGTGGATGACCAGCTTCTGGCGCGCCGTGAGCGTGCCGTTGAACTCGCCGTGGATTTCGGCGATGTCGATCTCGGCGGCGCCGCGGAAGGCCCCCTGCGCGGCGATCTGGATCACGCGCGAGTCCATGGTCGCCTCGACCGTCCCCTCGACCACCAGCGTGTCGCAGTCGGTGATCTCGACCCCCTTGAGCTTGATGTTGGGCCCCACGGTCAGCTTGCTGCCCGTGGTCTCGGGCACAGCCTTGGGCGCGGCGGCCGCCTGTTGCGCGGCGGCAGCGCTGGCGGCCTGCTGGGCCGCGGCGTGGGACATGCCCGCAGCATGCGGCTGCACGGCGGACGAGGAACGGGGGGCGAGCGCGTCGGGTTCGCGCCGGCCAAAGAAGGGGTTTTGCACGGCCATCGGTTCTCCTGAGGACAAAAAGCCCATGGTAGGAGCCGCGCCCGCGCCCAACAGCATGCATTGCGCAAGATCGGTAACCAGGTGGTTCAACCGTTGCATGCGCTTGCAGTCTTTGCAAAGGCCCACAGGCCCGCGCATCCTCAGGACACGATGTAGGCCGCCGCCCCCGCGGACATGAGCTTGCCGTCGGGGCCGAGGAACTCCATGCGCGTGGTGGCCACGCGCGAGCCCAGGCGCAGCACCTCGGCGCGCAGCTCGAAGTGGCTGCCGATGCCGGGGCGCAGGTAGTCGATGCGCAGGTCGATGGTGCCCAGCTTGGCGAAGCGCTGCAGGCGCTGCAGGGGCTCTTCGTCCATGTGGCGCGCGCCGATGGCGGCCATGACCGCCAGGCCGCCCATGGCGTCCAGCCCGGCGCTGATCACGCCGCCGTGGATGCGGTTGTAGGCAAAGTGGCCCACGAGCTCGGGCTTCATGGCGATGCGGCCCACGACCCCGTCGGCCTGCAGGCGCTCGATCTTCAGGCCCAGCACCTGGTTGAAGGCGATGCGCTCCTCGAAGATGGTCTTGAGCCCGGCGACGAACTCGGGCTCGAAGGGCGGCGGCGGTGCGGCGGGCTTGCTCATGGGACTCCTGGGCTGGGCGGGCGCTGCGCCCAAAAGCTATGAATCTTATAGCTGCTGGCGCTCTGTTCAAGGGCGCCAGGGCCGATTTTCATTCCAAACCCATCAGCACTGGCTGAAGTCCGGCTTGCGTTTCTGCATGAAGGCGGTGAAGGCCTCGCGCGCGGCGGGTTCGCCCAGCATGCGGCCAAAGCTCGCGCCCTCGGTGGCCATGCGCTCGAGCACGGGGGCGGTCTGCCCCAGCTTCATCAGGCGCTTGGTCTCGATCAGGGCGGACAGCGGCTTGGCGGCCAGCTTGCGCGCCTGGGCCTGGGCCACGGCATTGCATTCGGTGGGCGGCACCACGCGGTTGACCAGGCCCACCTCCAGCGCCGCCTCGGCCATGAAGGGCTCGCCCAGCAAGAGCGCCTCGGCCGCACGGTGGTAGCCCAGCATCTGCGGCAGCAGCAGGCTGGAGGCGGCCTCGGGGCACAGGCCCAGGTTGACAAAGGGCATGGAGAACGCGGCGTTGTCGCCCGCGTAGACCAGGTCGCAGTGCAGCAGCAGGGTGGTGCCTATGCCCACGGCCGGGCCGCAAACGGCGGCGACCACGGGCTTGGGGAAGCTGGCAATGGCGCGCAGGAAACGGAACACCGGCGAGTCCTGCGAAGCCGGCGGCTGCTGCAGGAAGTCGCCGATGTCATTGCCGGCGCTGAAGACCGTGGGGTCGCCCTGGATCACGACCACGCGCACGCGGTCGTCCTGCGCGGCGGCTTCCAGGGCATCGGCCAGCGCGGCATACATGGCGCGGGTGATGGAGTTCTTCTTGTCCACGCGGTGGAAGGTCAACGTGGTGATGCCGCCTTCGGCGTGCACGAGGATGTCGGTCTGCGGTTCGCTCATGGAAGATCCTGGAGAGAGTGTGCGAGGGCGCGGGCCCTCATTCCTTGTAGTAGACGATCTGGTGGCTGGTGGCGAGCATGGTGCCCGCCTCGTTCCACAGCTGCGCAGTCTGGTCGAAGAAGCCGTTGCGGAACTCCTGCGCGCGCGCCTGCCCGAGCACATAGCCCGTGCCCGTGGCCTGCAGTTGCGCGGCGCTGGCGTGGAAGTACACGGTGATGGACACCGTGCCCGCAGGCACCTGCACCGCACGGCGCAGCCACACGCGCGGGAAGAATACGTCGGCCAGCGCGGCGAGCGCGCAGAAGTCCAGCGGCCGCTCGGGCGTGTCGCGGATCCACAGTTGCGTGAGGCTGCTGTCGCCCTGGCCGTTCCAGCGCTGCGGCAGCGCGCCCGCGACGGGGCGCAATTCGTAGCGGTTGAACCACTCCACACCGCTCACCGGGCCGATGCGCTCCAGCGCCTCGGGCTGGGGCACGGCGGGCATGGGCTGGTCCGACAGACTCCAGGTCTCGCGCCGCGCGGCCGTCACGGCCGTGGCCGTGGTCGTGACCACGCTGGCGCCCTGGGCGTCGGTCTGCAGCAGCGAGACCGTCCAGTGCTGCGTGGAGCGGTTGGTGCGCACCGGCACGGCCTGCACGGTGAACGGCCCCGTGGACAGTGCCGCGGCGTAGTTCACGGTGAGCGACAGCGGCTCGCCCAGGCGCTCGGGGTGCAGCAGGATGGCCTGCAACAGCGTGGCGGCCGTGATGCCGCCAAACGGCCCGACCATGTTCCAGTACGCCGGGTGGGTGTGCCCGCGGTAGTGGCCCGGCGCCGTGGCTTCGAGCGCGAGGGCCTGATCGAAGGGGTGATGGTGTGTGCTCATGCTGCCAAGTGTGCCGCGAATCCGCGCATCATGCCGTCGTGCCGGCGACTGGCGTGCCGGTGTGCGCCAGCCCCAGCAGTTGCGCCACCGCGCGCGGCCACAGCGTCTGGCGGAACTGCTCGCGGAAGAAACCGAAATGCCCGATGCGCAGCGCCTTCACATCCTGCGGCGCGATGCGCTCGACATGCGTGGGCGCGTTGCGGTAGAGCTGGACCAGGGCGTGCGTGCCGCGCAGCGTCATGAGCTCGTCGTCGCTCATGGACAGCGCCAGCACCGGAAAGCGCACCGCGTCATAGCTCTGCGCCACGGCCGGCCCCTCGGCGCCCACGCTGTAGGTGGGGCTGAGGCACCAGCGGCGCCACTGCAGGATCACGCCGGCCGGCAGGTCGCCGACCTTGCGCAGCCTGCGGCCGGGGAAGTAGCCGCACAGGCGCGTGGCCAGCGGCACCAGCACCCACCAGAAGTACGGCACCATGCGCTTGACGCGCGGCGCGTTGTCGCGCCAGTAGCCGCTGCCGGCCGCCACACTGAGCAGGCCATCCACCTGGCCGGGGTTGCGCAGCAGGCCGGGCAGTTGCGCGCCCAGGCTGTGGCCCAGCAGGTACAGCGGCTGCGCGGGCAGCGCCGCGCGCGCCGCCGAAATCACGGCCTCGTAGTCGCGCACCCAGTCGAACAGGTTGGCGCGCACCTCGCGCATGGGGCCGACGAGTGAATCGCCATGGCCCCGGTAATCGAACGTGGTAACGCGAAAGCCCTGCTGCGCCAGCCACTGGGCGAACGACGCGTAGTAGTCCTGCCGCACCCCCATGGCCCCGCCGATGACCACGCTGGCGCGGGCCGCGCCCTCGGGCTCGAACACGCACAACGCCACGCTGACGCCTTCATCGACCCGCAAGGTCTGCTTGTTCATGCTGTGTCTCCTTGTGTCAACCGGTCTGCGCCGGTTTGAAAAATAGAGAACATCCCCCTGTGGCGCTGCGCGCCTTCCCCCTTCTCTCGCCTCGCTGCGCGAGCCGGGAAGGGGGACGCCACCAGCGCGGCTGGGCGGCCCTTGCGCGGTGGCTCTGGCTCAGGCCGAGCCAGTGGCACAGGCTGCGCGCGGTGACGCTTGCAGCAGCCGATTACAGCGCTTCAAAGATTCCTGCTGCACCCTGGCCCGTGCCCACGCACATGGTCACCATGCCGTACTTCAGCTTGTGGCGGCGCAGCGCGTGCACCACGGTGGCGGCGCGGATGGCGCCCGTGGCGCCCAGCGGGTGGCCCAGGGCGATGGCGCCGCCCATGGGGTTGACCTTGGCAGGGTCCAGGCCCAGGGTGTTGACCACGGCGAGCGACTGGGCGGCGAAGGCCTCGTTCAGCTCGAACCAGCCGATGTCCTCGTGCTTGAGGCCAGCGTAGCGCAGCGCGGCGGGAATGGCCTCGATGGGGCCGATGCCCATGATTTCGGGCGGCACGCCGCGTGCGGCGTAGCTCACGAAACGCGCCAGCGGAGTCAGGCCGAACTGCTTGACGGCCTTCTCGCTGGCCAGGATCAGCGCACCGGCGCCGTCGCTGGTCTGCGAGCTGTTGCCAGCCGTCACGCTGCCGCGCGCGGCGAACACGGGCCGGAGCTTGGCCAGGCCTTCGAGCGAGGTGTCGGGGCGGGGGCCTTCGTCCAGGTTCACGGTGCGGGTCTTGGTGATGACTTCCCCGGTGGCCAGGTTGGGCACGCGCTCCAGCACTTCGATGGGTGTGATTTCGTCGGTGAATTCGCCCGCCTGCTGCGCCTTGATGGCGCGCATGTGGGACTCCAGCGCGAAGGCGTCCTGCATCTCGCGGGTCACCTTCCACTGCTGGGCCACCTTCTCGGCCGTCAGGCCCATGCCGTAGGCAATGCCGACGTTCTCGTCCTTGGCGAACACCTCGGGATTGAACGAGGGCTTGCCACCACCCATGGGCACCATGCTCATGGACTCGGCACCACCTGCGATCATCACGTCGGCCTCGCCCACGCGGATGCGGTCGGCGGCCATCTGGATGGCCGTGACGCCCGAAGCACAGAAACGGTTGACGGTGACGCCGCCCACCGGGTGGCTGAAGGCCAGGCCGGTGGCGATACGTGCCATGTTCATGCCCTGCTCGCCTTCGGGGAAGGAGCAGCCGATGATGGCGTCTTCGATCGCCTTGGGGTCCAGCGTGGGGACTTGCAGCATGGCGCTCTTGATGGCGGCGACCAGCAGCTCGTCAGGACGGGTGTTGCGGAAATAGCCGCGGCCCGAACGCCCGATGGGCGTGCGCGTGGCGGCAACGATGTAGGCGTCTTGGACTTGTTTCATGATGGGATCCTTACCTTTGGGGTGTGGCGGCAGGGGCCGCCGGGGCACTGGTTTTGCTCTTGCTGGCGGGCACCCAGGCCCAGATGAATTCGCACTCGATGGGCTGCGCGCCGGATTCGTCGCTCACCTGCACGGCCACGGTGACTTCGCCTTTGTCGCTTTGCTGCATGAGCGTGCGCTGCTCATCGGTGAGCGTGGCCACTGCGCGCAGGGCGCCCTGGGCACGCCGCTTGAAGGCCACACGCAGCTCCTTGGCCAGGGGCAGGCAGTCGTCGCGCACGTTCATGCCCACCACCATGCCGGTGGCCGTCTCGGCCAGCAGCGTCATGGCGGCGGCGTGCACGCCGTGGATGTGGTTCTGCACCCGGCGCTGGTTGGCCACGGCCACTTCCACGCGCTGGGGCGTCAGCTCAAGGTACTGCAGGCCTGCCGTGCCGGTGAAGGGCACGGCGCGGCGCAGCACCAGGTTGCGCGCCCAGGGCCGCACTGCGGCGGGCACCCGGTCGAGCTGGCCCATGGTGCGGGCCAGCCGGTTGGGCCGCGCGGTGGAAGGGGTGGCTGCAGCGCTCATGTCAGTTGCGAACCGGTTTGCCGGTGGACAGCATGCCCATGATGCGTTCCTGGGTCTTGGGGTGGTCGAGCAGGCTGCAGAAGGCCTTGCGCTCCAGCGCCATGAGGTATTCCTCGTTCACCAAGGTCCCGGCCTCGACCTCGCCGCCACACACCACACCCGCGATCAGGCTGGCAATGTGGAAGTCGTGCGCGCTGATGAAGCCGCCGTCACGCATGTTGACCAGCTGCGCCTTGATGGTGGCAATGCCGCTGCGACCGGCCACGGGGAACAGGCGCTTGTGCGGTGCACGGTAGCCGCTGGCAAACATGGCCTTGGCTTCGTTGATGGCAACGAACAGCAGCTCGTCCTTGTGCGCCACAACCACGTCGCTCTCCAGCAGGTAGCCGAGCTTGCGCGACTCCAGCGCACTGGTGCCCACCTTGGCCATGGCCGCGGCGGTGAAGCCTTCGGTCAGGAAGGGCAGTACGTCCTTGGAGGTGGACAAGGCCATGTTCTCGGCCGCACGGCGGGCGATGTAGGTCAAGCCGCCCGCGCCGGGCACCAGGCCCACGCCCACTTCGACCAGGCCGATGTAGCTTTCCATGGCCGCCACGCGCTTGCTGGAATAGATGGCCAGCTCACAGCCACCGCCCAGGGCGATGCCACGGATGGCGGACACCACGGGCACGTTGGAGTAGCGCAGCGCCAGCATGGCCTTCTGCAGCTCGGCCTCGGCACCTTCCACGGCCTTGGAGCCGCCCATCATGAAGGCGGGCAGCATGGACTGCAGGTCGGCACCGGCAGAGAACATCTCGTCCGGCGACCAGACCACCAGGCCCTGGTAGCTTTCCTCGGCCATGGCCTGGGCCTTGAGCAGGCCCTCGATCACGCCGCCGCCAATGGCGTGCATCTTGGTCTTGATGGAGGCGATGAGCACCTGATCGTCCAGCGTCCACAGGCGGATGGACTCGTCCTCGAACAGCGTGGTGCCCGCCGTCTTGGCGCTGGGGGCGTTGGCGCCCAGCACGCTCTCGGGGAAGTGCTGGCGCGCATACACGGGCAGGCTGCGCGGGGCCACGAACTGGCCGGTGGTGGGGTTGAACGAGCCCTCGGGCTGGTGCACACCGCCGCGCTCGGCCACGGGGCCCTTGAACACCCACTCGGGCAGGGGCGCCTTGCACAGTGCCTTGCCAGCGTCGATGTCCTCCTGGACCATCTTGGCGACTTCCAGCCAGCCTGCTTCTTGCCACAGCTCGAAGGGGCCCTGCTTCATGCCAAAGCCCCAGCGCATGCAGAAGTCCACATCGCGGGCGTTGTCGGCGATCGAAGCCAGGTGCACAGCAGCGTAGTGGAAGCTGTTGCGCAGGATGGCCCACAGAAACTGGCCTTGCGCGCCTTCGGCGTTGCGCAGGAGCTTCAGGCGCTCGGCTGCGGGCTTCTTGAGCATGCGGGCATAGACCTCGTCGGCCTTCTGGCCTGCGGGCACATAGTCCTTGCTCGCCAGATCGAAGCGCAGCACATCGCGGCCCACCTTCTTGAAGAAGCCGGCCTTGGTCTTCTGGCCCAGGTTGCCCATTTCCAGCAGGGTCTTGAGCACTTCAGGCGTGGCGAAGCTGGCGTAGAAGGGGTCGGTCTCGGCCGAAAGCGTGTCCTGCAGCGTCTTGATGACGTGGGCCATGGTGTCCAGGCCCACGACGTCGGCGGTGCGGAAGGTGCCGCTGGAGGCGCGCCCCAGCTTCTTGCCGGTGAGGTCATCGACCACGTCGTAGCTCAGGCCGAAGTTCTCGACCTCCTTCATGGTGGCCAGCATGCCGGCGATGCCCACGCGGTTGGCGATGAAGTTGGGCGAATCCTTGGCACGCACCACGCCCTTGCCCAGCGTGCTGGTGACAAAGGCCTCGAGCGCGTCGAGGTAGCGCGCTTCGGTCGTGGGGGTGTTGATCAGCTCCACCAGCGCCATGTAGCGAGGCGGGTTGAAGAAGTGGATGCCGCAAAAGCGCGGCTTGATGGCGTCGGGCAGGGCCTCGGAGAGCTTGGTGATCGACAGGCCCGAGGTGTTGGACGCCACGATGGCGTGCGGCGCGACGTGCGGGGCGATCTTCTGGTACAGATCCAGCTTCCAGTCCATGCGCTCGGCGATGGCCTCGATGACGAGGTCGCACTCCTTGAGCCGGTCCATGTGCTCTTCGTAGTTGGCCTGCTGGATCAGCGCGGCGTCCTCGGCCACGCCCAACGGCGCGGGCTTGAGCTTCTTGAGGTTCTCCACGGCTCGGGTGACGATGCCGTTCTTGGCACCTTCCTTGGCCGGCAGGTCGAACAGCACCACGGGCACCTTGACGTTGACCAGGTGCGCTGCGATCTGTGCGCCCATCACGCCAGCGCCGAGCACGGCGACTTTCTTCACTTGAAAACGGGACATGTTATGCGTTCCTTGTTGAATGGCCTTGCCGCGCCGCGCGCGGGCAAGGCGGCAGGCCTTACTGGACCCGTATCCAGGTCTGCGTGCGGCCAAACGGCCCGATGGAGCCGCGCACCTCGAGCTTCTTGCCGCCCTCGATGGGCGTGAGGCGCAGGGTGTAGTTGCGGCCGTTCTCGGGGTCGAGGATCTTGCCGCCCTCCCACTGGTCCTTGCCGTCGGCCTTGCGCGCGTTGCGGATGATCTCCAGGCCCAGCAGCGGCTTGTCCTTGCGGTCGTCGCTGCACTCCTTGCAGACGTCGTCAGGCTTGGCGTCCTTGGTCAGGCGCCTTTCGAGCACCCCGCTGAGCACGCCCTGAGCGTCCGCCTTGATGCGGATCTCGGCCTTGGCCTCACCGGTCTTGTCGTCCACGTTGCGCCACAGGCCCTCGGGCGTCATCTGGGCCCACGAAGGGGCGGCAATCACTATGGAAACGATAGCTGCTAGCACTTTATTCATGGGCGTTACAGTGCAAAAAGACTTGAAATCGGTGGGCCACGGGCGTGTTATGCCAGCACCAGGTCGGTGTCCATCAGCGCCTTGGAGCCGGTGCGGGCGGTGCGCATCAGCGTCGCCGTCTCGGGGAAGAGCTTGGCGAAGTAGAAGCGTGCCGTCTGCAGCTTGGCCTGGTAGAACGGGTCGGTGCTGCCCTCGGCGATCTTGCGCAGCGCCACCTGCGCCATGCGGGCAAAAAAGTAGCCGAACACCAGGTGACCGGCCACGCGCAGGTAGTCCACGGCAGCGGCGCCCACTTCGTCGGGGTTCTGGAAGCCCTTGAAGCCGATCTCGGTGGTGAACTTGGTCATCTGGTCGCCGAGCACGGCGATGGGGTTGATGAACTCGGCCATCTTCTCGTTCACGCCCTCTTCCTCCACCAGCTTGGCGACGAGCTTGCCGAACTTGCGCAGCGTGGCGCCGTTGTTCGACAGCACCTTGCGCCCCAGCAGGTCCAGCGACTGGATGGTGTTGGTGCCTTCATAGATCATGTTGATGCGGTTGTCGCGCACGAACTGCTCCATGCCCCATTCCTTGATGTAGCCGTGGCCGCCGAAGACCTGCATGCAGGCATTGGTGGCGATGTGGCCGTTGTCGGTCAGGAAGGCCTTGGCGATGGGCGTGAGCAGCGCGAGCAGGTCGCCGCTGTCCTTGCGCACCTTCTCGTCGGGGTGGTGGTGCTCCTTCTCCAGCAGCATGGCGCAGAAGGCCTCCAGCGCACGGCCGCCGTCGGCGTAGGCCCGGGCGGTGAGCAGCATCTTGCGCACGTCGGGGTGCACGATGATGGGATCGGCCGGCTGGTCCTTGGCCTTGGGGCCGCTGAGCGAGCGCATCTGGATGCGGTCCTTGGCGTAGGCCAGGGCGTTCTGGAAGGCCACTTCGGTCAGGCCCAGGGACTGGTTGCCCACGCCCAGGCGGGCGGCGTTCATCATCACGAACATGCCCTGCATGCCCTTGTTGGGCTGGCCGACCATGGTGCCCACGGCGCCTTCGAGCGTCATCTGGCAGGTGGCGCTGGCCTTGATGCCCATCTTGTGCTCCAGGCCGGAGCAGTAGATGCCGTTGCGCTCACCCAGGGAGCCGTCCTTGTTCACATGGAACTTGGGCACGATGAACAGGCTGATGCCCTTGATGCCGGGGGGCGCATCGGGCAGGCGGGCCAGCACCAGGTGGATGATGTTCTCGGCCATGTCGTGCTCGCCGGCGCTGATGAAGATCTTGGCGCCGGTGATCCTGTAGGTGCCGTCGGCCTGGGGCTCGGCCTTGGTGCGCATCAGGCCCAGGTCGGTGCCGCAGTGGGGCTCGGTCAGGCACATGGTGCCGGTCCACTCGCCGCTGGTCATCTTGGGCAGGTAGGTCTGCTTCTGCTCGGGCGTGCCGTGCGCTTCCAGCGCGGCGTAGGCGCCGTGCGTGAGGCCGGGGTACATGGTCCAGGCCTGGTTGGCGCTGTTGAGCATCTCGTAGAACATGGTGTTGACCACGTAGGGCAGGCCCTGGCCGCCGAACTCGGGGTCGCAGCCCAGCGCGGCCCAGCCGCCCTCGATGTACTGGGCGTAGGCCTCCTTGAAGCCCTTGGGCGTGGTCACGGTGTGGTGCACCGGGTCCAGCGTGCAGCCCTCGGCGTCGCCCGAGGCGTTGAGCGGGAAGGCCACCTCGGCGGCGAACTTGCCGCCCTCTTCGAGCACCGCATTGATGGTGTCAGCGTCGATGTCGGCGTGCTTGGGCACCTGCTTGAGCTCATCCACGACGTTGAACACTTCGTGGAGCACAAACTGCATGTCGCGCAGCGGCGGCGTGTAGGAAGGCATGGGGCTACTCCTTGGGGGTTGGGGTGGAAACGGGGGAGGAAACCGCCGCGGGCACAGGGGCGCCGTAGCGGGCGAGAATGTTGTCGAAGCCGGTGACGGCGCGCGCGATGGAGCCAGGGCTCTTGAGGAAGCGCGCCTCGTAGTGCAGCGCCAGGATCAGGCCGTGGATCTCGAACAGGATCTGGTCCTCGTCCACCTGTGCCTGCAATTGGCCCAGTTCCTTGGCCTGGGTGATGGCACGGCGCATCGCCGCCAGCCAGGTGAGCACCGACTGCGCCAGGGCGTCGCGCACCGGGCCGGTGCGCTCGTCGAACTCCACGGCGCCGCTGATATAGATGCAGCCCGAGTCGATCTCGACCGAGGTGCGCTTCATCCAGTTGCCGAACAGGGCCCGCAGGCGCGGAATGCCGCGCGGCTCGGACATGGCGGGGAAGAACACCTCCTGCTCGAAGCAGTGGTGGTATTCGCGGATCACGGAGACCTGCAGCTCCTCGCGCGAGCCGAAGTGCGCGAACACGCCGGACTTGCTCATGCCCATCACGTCGGCCAGGGCGCCAATGGACAAGCCTTCCAGCCCGATGTGCGTGGCCAGGCCCAGCGCCGCCTCGATGATGGCCTGCTTGGTCTGTTGCCCTTTCTGCAGCACGCGGCTGCTCGCCGTGCGCGCACGGCTGGCACGGGGCGGGGTCAGGGAGGATCCGGAGGCTGGCATGTTGCTTACAAAAACGAACGGTCGTTCTATTTTGCAGCAATTTCCCAGCAACGCCTACCCCACCCCAAAAAATAGAGAGGCGCCTCCAAACTGGCGTTGCCAGCGTGCCGCCGCCGCGCTCACAGCATGCGCGCCAGGCTTTCCTGCAGGTGCTCGGTCGGCAGGCGCTCGCCCGTGCGCACGAAGCGATGCAGCCGCCCCAGGGCAAAGGCCATGAGCATGCTGGCCCCCACTTGCGCATCGACGCTGGGCGTGGCCGAGCCCGCCGCGCCCGCAGCCGTGCGCAGGCACTGGCGCAGGCTCGATTCGATGCGCTCGAAAAACCGGTTCATGCGCGCCTGCAGCCGCTCGTGCTCCAGCACCAGGGCGTCGCCGGCCATCACGCGCGCCAGGCCCGGGTTGCGCTCGCCAAACTGCAGCAGCAGCGCGACCACGCGCGCGGCCTGGGCCACACCGCCCTCGGGCGGGGCATCGGCCTGCGGCGCAGGCTCGCCCTCGCGACCCAGGATCTGGGCCACGCGCGAGAACACGGCGTCCTCGATGAAATCGATCAAGGCCTCGAACATCTGCGCCTTGCTGGCAAAGTGCCGGTACAGCGCCGCCTCGCTCACCTGCAGCCGCGCCGCCAAGGCCGCCGTGGTGATGCGCTCCGCACCCGGCTGCTCCAGCATGGCGGCCAGCGCCTGCAGGATCTGCTCGCGCCGCTCGCCCGGCCGCGGCCGGCGCCGCGGGGCTGCGGGGAGCCGGGTGGCGTCGTCCATGTCAATGGCTCTTGATCATGGTGCCGTAGGCCTGGTCGGTCAGGATCTCCAGCAGCATGGCATGCGGCACGCGCCCATCGACGATGTGCACCGCCTTCACGCCCGCCCGGGCCGCGTCGATCGCCCCGGCCAGCTTGGGCAGCATGCCGCCCGAGATCGTGCCATCCTGCACCAGCGCATCGACCTCGCGCGGCGTCAGCTCGGTGATCAGCCGCCCCTGCTTGTCGAGCACACCGGGGATGTTGGTGAGCAGCAGGAGCTTTTCCGCCCGCAGCACCTCGGCCAGCTTGCTCGCCACCACGTCGGCGTTGATGTTGTAGCTTTCATTGTTCTCGCCGAAGCCGATGGGGCTGACCACGGGGATGAAGGCGTCGTCCTGCAGCGCCTTGACCACGCTGGGGTCTATGGCCACGATGTCGCCCACCTGGCCCACGTCGTGCTCCAGCGCGGGGTCCTTGTGGTCCAGCAGCTTGAGCTTCTTCGCACGGATCAGGCCGCCATCGCGCCCCGTCAGGCCCACGGCCTTGCCGCCCGCCTGGTTGATCAGGCCCACGATGTCCTGCTGCACCTCGCCGGCCAGCACCCATTCGACCACTTCCATGGTCTCGGCGTCCGTCACGCGCATGCCCTGGATGAACTGGCCCTGCTTGCCCAGGCGCTTCAGGGCCGTCTCGATCTGCGGACCGCCGCCGTGCACCACCACCGGGTTCATGCCCACGAGCTTGAGCAGCACCACGTCCTCGGCGAAGTCCTGCTGCAGTTCCGGGTCGGTCATGGCGTTGCCGCCGTACTTGATGACCAGGGTCTTGCCGTGGAACTTGCGGATGTAGGGCAGCGCCTGCGCAAGGATCTCGGCCTTGTCGCGCGGAGCAATGGAGAGAAGGGCTTCAGTGGTCATGGAACGGGGCACAAAGGCGCGAAAACTGAGGAATCCGCAAATTGTGCCGCATTCCATCGCGCGCTCAGCGCCGCAGCCAGGCCGGCACCTTGAAGCGCACAATGGCCAGGTAAGCCGCCACGTAGGTCACCACGAACAGGGCGCAAAAGGCCATCAGCACCCAGGTGGTGTTCCAGAACAGCACCGCCGGCACCACCGTGAGCAGCGTGAACCCCCACAGATAGGGCGAGGTGCGGTTGTTGCGCATCAGCATGCGGCGCGATTCGTCATCGTGGAACACGCTGCGCACGATGCGCCGGTAGATGAGCTGGTGGAAATGCAGCGCGTCCGCCACCCCCGGCGAGACGCCGCGCACCCATTTGCGGTACATGGAGAACACCGTCTCCCACACCGGGTAGATGAGCAGCAGCATGGGGAACCAGGGCGAGACCTGTGCATTGCGCTGCACCAGCGACACGCTGGCCAGCGCGATCACCACGCCCCATACGTACGCACCGCCATCGCCGGCGAACAGCATGCCGCGCGGGTAGTTCCAGAGCAGAAAGCCCCCGGTGGCCGCCGCCGTGGACACCAGCAGCGCCGCCAGCGCCCGGTCCCCCACCTGCAGCGCCACATGCGCCAGCGCCAGGCACACGATCACGGCCACCATGCCCGCCAGGCCGTTGTAGCCGTCGATGATGTTGAAGGCATGGGGCAGGCCGGCGATGGCGAGCAGCGCCAGGGCCGCGCCGATCCAGGGCGCGCCCGCCCACAGCCAGTCCAGCCAGGGCAGGTCCAGGCGCGGCACGGCCAGGCCCAGCAGCAGCACGGCCAGCAGGCCCGAGGCCGCCGTCAGCCCCAGGCGGTAGCGCACGGCAAGCCGCTGCGTCAAATCCTCCGCAATACCGCCAGCCGCTGCTGGCAGCAGGGTCAGCAGCCACAGCGCCACCCAGCCGCCCAGCCGCAGCGAGCCCGTATCACCCAGCCAGGACTGCACCATGCCCAGCCCCCAGGCAGCCACGGCGCCCAGCAGCACCGCCAGGCCGCCCAGGCGCGGAACATCGCCATGGTGAAAGCGCTGCGGCATGCCCGCGCTGTAGTTGGCGGCATGGCTGCGCATCCAGCGCACGATGAAGCCCGCAGCCAGCGCTGCCACGACAAAAGCCACCACGGACAGGAGAATCATGGAGCGCCGATGTTACCCGTGCCGGTACCGCGCGCCGGTAACGCTTTGCACGCCCAGCGGTAGGCCGGCGACCGCCACAGGCGCAGCAGGCTGGCCACATGCCAGTACAAATGGTCCCAGCGCCGGTGGCTCGCGCGCTGCCCGGCGTGCACCACGCGCACCGCCGCGTGCGCCAGCTCCCACCCCGCGCGGCGCAGCCGCAGGCACAGGTCCACGTCTTCGCAATACATGAAGTACGCCTCGTCAAAGCCCCCCAGGCTTTGCCATACCGGCTGCGGCAGCACCATGCAGGCGGCGTTGACCCAATCCACGCGCGCCTCTGGCCGGCGCAGCACGCGGCGGCGCCAGAGCGCGGCAGGCGTTGGCAATGCCCGCTCGCTGTCCTGCACCTGCCCGCGCGCATCCACCTGCTCCGGGTAGGCGCAGCCCACCCCGGGCCGGCGCGCCTGCTCCAGCAGGGCCGGGAACGGGTCCGCACCCGCCAGCGCCACATCGGGGTTGAGCACGCAGACGAAGGCCTCGGCGGCGCCCGCCAAGGCCCGGTTGTGGTTGGCGCCAAACCCCAGCGGCGCGGCATTGCGGCGCACCTCGAGGGTGAAGGGCCAGCCCCCCGCAGGAGCAACCGGGCCGGGTTCAGGCAGGTTCAGCGTCAGCACCACCCGGGTCACGGTCCCGGCGCTGAGCGCCGCCATGCCGTGCAGCAAGGCCTGCACGCTCGCGCCGTGCCCATGGCTCACGATGGAAACGGCCAAACCGCGGCCTGCGCCCGCCAAGCCCATGCGCGCTCAGGGCTGCAGCCAGCCGTTCACTTCCGTCACGCTGGCCAGCCGGTCGTCACCCGCCAGCGACTGCAGGCGCAGGCGCGAGACCAGGTACACATACCGTGCCTGCGCCAGGTCGCGCAGCGCGGCGATGCGCTGCTGCTCGGCATTGAGCACGTCCAGCGAGGTGCGCGATCCCGCCTCATAGGACTTGCGGCTCGACAGCACGGCCTGCTCGGCCGAGCGCACCGCCTGCTCCAGCGCCCTGATGCGCAGCACGCCCTCGGTCACGCCGCGGAATTCGCGGTACACGCGCACGCCCAGGTCGCGCCGCGTGGCCTCGAGCATCTCCTGCACGCGCGTCTGCGTGGCGACGGCCTGGCGCACGGTGGAGCTCACATACCCACCGGAATAGAGCGGGATCGACAACTGCAGGCCCAGGGTCTTGTTGTCGTAGCGCGAATTCACGCTGGTCACGGTATCGCTGTTGGTCCTGGCCCACTGCGCCACCGCATCCAGGGTGGGCCGGTGGCCTGCCTTGGCTTTCTCGATCTCCTGGCGCGCCGCTTCAAGCTGCGCTTGCAAGGATTGCAGTTCCGGGCTGTGCTCTTCAGCGCGCGCGATCCACTCCTGCACCGAGGCAGGCACCGGTTCCTGGGGCACGAAGCGCCCGGCATCGACCCCGGCGAGCGACTCCACCGGCTGGCCCGTCAGGGTCTCGAGGCGGTGGCGGGTATAGCTTTCGTTCTGGCGCGCTTCGAGTTCCTGGGCGACGGTCAGGTCCAGCCGCGCCTGGGCGTCATCCACGTCCGTGCGCGTGCCCGACCCGGCAGCGAAGCCCTTGCGCGCCGCGTCGAGCTGCGTGGTGTACGTGGCCTTTTGCGCCAGCACCAGCGCTACCTGCTCACGCGCCAGCAAGGCGTCGAAGTAGCTCTCCCCGACACGTACCACCAGGCTCTGCTCGTCGCGCTCCAGGGTCGCATCGGTGTCCTGCACCTGTGCCTCGGCCTGCTTCAGCTGGGCCGCGAGATAAGGGCGGTACAGGGGCTGGCGCACCGACAGCACCTGGCTGCCCGACCAGTACTGCGTCTGGCTGGTGGTCGGCTGGCCGAGGACGTTGCGCCCCTGGCTGGTCAGGTCGTTGTAGTTGCGCCCGGCATTGAACGAGACATTGGGAAGCAATTGCGAACGCGCCTGGGGCAGGCGCTCGCGCCCCGCCTCGGCGGCGGCGCGCGACGCACGGATGCTGGCATCGTTCTCCAGCGCTGCCTCGTAGGCCTGGCGCAAGTCCATGCCCCACGCGGAGGCCGCCAGCCCGGCCGCCAGCGCCGCCCCCACCAAGGCGCCCCGCAGGCGGCGGCCCGCCCCAGGCGCTGCATCACCATCCACGAAAAACACCATGGTTCACTCCTCCTTCATCGAGGCCGACACGCGCTTGATCAGCGGATGCAGCAAATACGTCAGCATGGAACGCTCGCCCGTCTTGAACACCACTTCCACCGGCATACCCGGCTGCATGCGGCGCTTGCCCAGGCCCTGCACGCCCTCGGGCGTGAGCTGCACGCGCGCCAGGTAGTAGCTGATGCCGGAATGCGGATCGGTGAGCAGGTCCCCCGATACCGATACCACCTGGCCCGCCACCACCAGTTGCGGCGAATGCGCGAAGGAGTTGAAACGCACGTCCACCGGCAGGTCGGCGTGCACGCGGTCGATCAGGTGCGGCGCCACCTGCACCTCCAGCAGCAGGGCCTCGTTGCCGGGCACGATGTCCATGAGCTTCTGCCCCGGCGCCACGACGCCGCCCACGGTCTGCACCGCCAGCCCCACGACCTGGCCGGCGGCCGGGGCCTTGATCTCGGTGCGCCCCAGATCGTCGGACAAGGCCTTGAACTTCTGCTCCTCGGAGAGCACCTCGCGGCTCACGTCGGCCAGTTGCGTGTCCACCTCGCGCCGGTAATCCTGCTGGCGCGAGATGGCCCGCTGGCGCAGCTCACCGATGGCGCGCTGAGCTCGCACCGTATTGCCCTGGATGTCGGCGATCGCCGAACGTACGTCCGCCACCATGCGCTCGAGCTCCAGTTGCCGGTTGCGCGGTGCATAGCCTTCCTTGACCAGGCCGCGCAGGTTGCCCAGTTCCTCGTCCACCAGCGCCAACTGGCTCTTGCGGTTGGTCAGCATGCCGGCGTATGCCTCCAGCAGGCCCTGCTGCCCCTGGATGCTCTCCTCGATGGACTGCAGGTCCGAGCGCAAGAGGCTGCGCCGCGTCATGAACAATTGCTCCTGGTTGAACATCTGCTGGCGGATCAGCGGATCCGCCGCGGCCTTCTCCAGGTCCGGGTGGAAGCTGACCTTCGCCGCGCCGGTCTGCTCGGCCTGCAGGCGCCCCTGCATGGCGCGCAGCCCCAGGTAGCGCTGGCGCGCCGACTCGTAATTGGCACGCGCCATGGCCTCGTCCAAGCGGATGAGCAATTGCCCCTCCTTCACCTCGGCGCCCTCATGCACGAGCACTTCCTTCACGATGCCGCCGCTCAGGTGCTGCACCGCCTTGCGCTTGGTGTCCAGCGTGACAAGGCCCTGCCCGGGAACGCCCTCGTCCAGGGGCGCCAGGCCGGCCCACAGCAGAAAGCCGCCAAAACCCACGGCCAGCGCCCACAGGCCGATGCGCCCCGCGCGCCGTGCCTCGCGCGCTCCGGAGGTCTCTGCCGCGGCTGCACGCTCCGCGCCCTGGGCCAGACTGGCCTCGATGTTCTGAGAATTCATGAGTGGTGTAGCCATGATCCAACTCGGCAATCAAAAAATGTCAAAAAAGGTCCAGCGGCGCGGTCTATGCGGGCTGGGCAGCTCCCAGCGCCCCGCCAGGCTGGGCTGCAGGGGCTGCCGCCGCGCGCAGCGCCGTCAGCACCGCATCGCGCGGGCCATCGGCCTGCACGCGCCCGTCGCGCAGGATCAGCAGGCGGTCGGCCACCGCCAGAATGCCCGGGCGGTGGGTGATCAGCACCACCGTTCTGCCTGCCGCCTTCAGGCCTTGCACCGAACGCACCAGCGCCAGCTCGCCCACATCGTCCAGGTTGGCGTTGGGCTCGTCGAGCACCACCAGCACCGGGTCGCCGTACACCGCCCGCGCCAGCCCGATGCGCTGGCGCTGCCCGCCCGACAGCAGGCCGCCCGCTTCGCCGATCGGCGTGTCGTAGCCCTTGGGAAAGCGCAGAATCATCTCGTGCAGGCCGGCACTGCGCGCGGCAGCGATCACCTTCTCGGACTGCACCTCGCCAAAGCGGGCGATGTTCTCGGCGATCGTGCCCTCGAACAGCTCCACGTCCTGCGGCAGATAGCCCAGGTAAGGCCCCAGTTCGGTCCGGTCCCAGCCATCGAGGGGCAAGCCGTCGAGCAGCACCTCGCCCGCCACATCGGGCCAGATGCCCACCATGGTGCGCGCCAGCGTGGACTTGCCCGACCCCGAAGGGCCAAGCACCACCGTCACCGTGCCGGGCTCCACTGCCAGGCTCACGCCCTGCAGGATGGGCGCCTTGCGCCCGGGCGCGGAGGCCACCACGTCGCGCAGCGTCAACACCCCCTGGGGTGCCACGCGCTTGAGCGCCGGGTCGCGCGCCGGGTGCTCGTTCAGCAGGGCTTCCAGGCGCTCGAAGGCCGAACGGGCGCCAATGAAGGCACGCCACGTGCTCACCACCATGTCGATGGGCGCGAGTGCGCGCGACATCAGGATGTTGGAGGCAATCATGCCCCCCGGGGACAACTGCCCGTCGATCACCAGCAGCGCCCCCGCGCCCAGCGCCAGTGACTGCTGCGAATAACGGATGAACTTGCTCCAGGCCGTGATGCGGTGCGCCAGCGACTGCGAGGCCGACTGCAGCCCCAGTGCGCCCTCGTGGCGCTCCTGCCAATGCGGACGCAGGTTGTGCACCATGCCCATGGACTCCAGCACCTCGGCGTTGCGCAGCTTGCTCTGCAGATAGCCGCCCGCCTCGGACGCCGCCTTGCTCGCCGCCTCGGCCGGCGCCACGGTGTGGCGGTGGCCAAACCAGGCCAGGGCGAGCTGCACCAGCGCAAAGAAGATCGAGAGCCAGCCCAGGAACGGGTGCATGAAGAACAGCACCGCGATGTAGATGGGCGCCCAGGGAGCGTCGAAGAACGCAAAAATGCCGTTGCCCGTGAGGAACTGGCGGATCTGGATCAGATCGCCAAAGGCACGCGCCGGCCCCGTGCTCGACTGGCTCAGGTAGGCCTCGAAGCTGGCGTTGAACACGCGCGTGCCCAGCGCCTCGTCCAGGCGCACACCGGAGCGCACCAGCACGCGCGAGCGCATCCACTCGGAAAACGCCATCACGGCAAACAGGAACAGCGTGATCAGCGACATGGCCAGCAAGGTCAGCTCGCTGCGGCTCATGAGCACGCGGTCGTACACCTGCAGCATGTACAGCGTGGGCGTGAGCATGAGCACGTTGGCCACCATGCTGAACGCGCCCACCATGATGAATTCGCGCCGGAAGGTCCACAGCACCTGCGTGAGTTCGCTGCGCTCGAAAAAGGAAGGGTTCTTCATATTCTGATTCCCGTGTCCGCCTCAGGCCGTACCCAGCGCCTGCTGCGCCACCTGCTGCTGCGCCTGTTGCTGCGCTGCTTTCTGCAGGGCCGCCAGCACCTCGTCGCGCGGACCGAAGGCCTGGGTCTGGCCGTCGCGCAGCACCAGCATCTTGTCTGCCACGGCCAGCACGCTGGTACGGTGCGTCATCACGACGAAGGTCGTGCCGCGCGACTTCATCAGCCGGATGGCATTGGCCAGTGCGGCATCGCCCTCCTCGTCCAGGCTGGAGTTGGGCTCGTCGAGCACCACGAACACCGGGTCGCCATAAATGGCCCGCGCCAGGCCCACACGCTGGCGCTGGCCGCCCGAGAGCATGGCGCCGTCGCGCCCCACCGGGCTGTCATAGCCCTGCGGCAGGGCCATGATGAACTCGTGCAGCCCCACGGCGCGCGCCGCCGCTTCCACCTTGGACGGGTCCACCTCGCCGAAGCGCGCGATGTTCTCGGCCACCGTGCCATCGAACAGCTCCACACCCTGGGGCAGGTAGCCCACGTGCGCGCCCAGCTCCGACTTGTCCCAGGTGAACACGTCCGCGCCGTCCAGGCGCACCTTGCCCACCATGGAAGGCCACAGCCCCATGAGCAGGCGCGCCAGCGTGGTCTTGCCCGAAGCCGAAGGCCCGACCACCGCCAGCACCTCGCCCGGGTTGAGCGCAAACGTCACACCGCGCAGAATCTGCGCCGTGCCGCCCGGCGCGCCCGCCATCAGCGGTTCGACCTGGAGCACGCCGCGCGGCGCAGGCAACGGCATGCCCTCGCCGCGCTCGGGCACGGCGCGCAGCAACTGGTCCAGCCGCGCCCAGGCGTCGCGCGCATTCACCACCGACTGCCACTGCGACACCGCCTGCACCAGCGGCGCGACCACGCGCCCGCCGAACACCGAGGCCATGATCATCATCACATCGCCGCCATTGAGCGCGCCGTGCAGCAGCAGCCAGCAGCCCAGCCCCAGCAGGCCCGAGCTCAGCGTGGTCTGCAGGAACTTCGACACCGCCTGGTAGCCGCCCGCGGCCTCCGAGGCCCGCGCCTGCAGGTTCAGGAACTCGCGCTGCTTGGCCATCCAGCGCGCATGGATGTCGCGCAGCATGCCCATGGACTCGATCACCTGCGCATTGCGCAGCGAACCATCGGCATACTGCTGCGCGGCAATGGCGCTGCGGTTGGCCTGCATCAGCGGCGGCTTGGTGGCGCGCTCGTTGAGCCAGGCGACCAGCGTGATCACGCAGGCAAACGCGATCGAGGTCCAGCCCAGCACTGGATTGATGAGGAACAGCAGCACCAGCATGACCACCGACACCGGCGACTCCATCAGCCCCAGCAGCACCGGCGAATAGAGGAACTCGCGGATCTGCCGGAAGTCATTCAGCGGCTGCTGCGTCCCGCCCGGAATGCGCCGCAGATTGGCGTCGAAAATGGCATGGAAGATGCGCGAGCGCATGCGTTCGTCCAGCTCCACGCTGGCGGCGCGCATGACCTCGCTGCGCGCCCATTCCAGCAGTTCCATGACCACGTACACGCCCAGGATCAGCAGCGTCAGCATGGCCAGCGTCGTGTGGCTGCGGCTGTTGACCACGCGGCCATACACTTCCAGCATATAGCCCGAAGGCGCGAGCACCAGCAGGCTGGACAGCAGGCTGAACCAGCCCACGCGCACGAAATAAGGCCGCAGCGCGGCCACGGCCGCGCGCAGCTCGGACGGAGCCTGGTTCACGGCAGGGTTGGGAGCGTTCATACGGTTTCTTCCACCATCACATATTCAGGAATCTCGGCATCCCGGTCCGCCGCGGGGGCCGCGCCCTCGGGCGGCGCATCGGGATCCGCCAGGAAAAATGACAAGCCATACACCCCGTCGGCACCGCGTGCCAGCACGATCTCGCGCAGCTTGCGCTCGTGGAACAGCGCTTCGTCCTGGGCCTGCAGCGCCAACTGGAAGCGCATGCGCCCATCGAGGGTGAACATGGACAACTGCCCCGCCTTCAGGCTCAGCGTATGGCGGTCGAAATACACCGGGCAACTGTCGGCAAAGCGCAGCAGCGGCAGGGGCTTGTCCTCCAGCCGCGACAAATGGAAAGGACTGGCCGGATGCTGGAACACCATGCGGCAGGTGCGCGAGACCGAATAGATGGCGTTGCACACCATCTGCGAGCCCATTTCAGGGAACTGCTCGCGCAACTGCCGGTAGGCCAGGTGGTGCAAGGCCACCCGGTTCCACACCCGCGTCTGCTGCACCAGCGGCGCCAGGGCATTGCACACCCGGGCAAATCCTTGCTGCAAGGCCTGCAGGCGCGCCGCCTGCTCGGGCGATGCGTTCAAGGGGATGCGCAGCACAGAATTCATATAGGACGCGCAGTGTATCAAACTCCTATATGAAATTTCTGCAAGATTTGGCGGCGTGACAAATAAACCACACACGCCTGATCAGACACCTCCCAAAGCCTCCACCCACGCCAATTGCTGCGGCAGGCATACGCGCTGCAAGTCGTACTGCGCCTGCGCAAAGGCACGCGCCCTGGCTCCCAGCACTGCGCGGGCGCCGGCATCGTCCAGCAAGCCGCACACCGTGCCGGCCAGCGCCTGCACATCGAAGAAGTCCACCAGGCGGCCGGTATCGCCGTCCGCAATGGCTTCGCGCACTGGGGCGGTATCGCTGGCGACGATGGCGCAGCCCGCGCTCATGGCTTCCAGCAGGCTCCAGCCCAGCACGAAAGGGTACGTCAGGTACACATGGACCGCAGACACCTGCAACAGCGCCACATACTGCGCATAGGGCAACTGCCCCAGAAAATGCACCCGCGCCCAATCGGCATCCGCCACCTGGCCGCGCACCTCGTCGATGAAGATCTGCTTCCACGTACTGCCCTGCGGGGCGGGGGCGCCATAGCTCACACCATCGCCCCCCACGATCAGCACACGGGCGCGCGGGCGCTGCCGCAGGATCTCGGGCAAGGCCCGCATGAACACGTGGTAACCCCGGTAGGGCTCCAGGTTGCGGTTCACGAAGGTGACCACCTCGTCGCCATGCGCCAGCTCCAGGCCCTCGCCCAGTCTGATCCGCACCTGGGGATTGGGCGCCACGGCCTGTGTGTCGATGCCGTCATGGATCACGGCAATGCGCTCTTGCAGGCGTGCCGGAAAGGTACTGGCCTGCCATTGCGTGGGCGCCATCGCGGCGTCCGCCACCTCCATGTGCAGCAGATGGTTCACGTTCTTCATCTGCAGCCGCGCCGCCTCACCCGGCCCCGGCGACGGAAACTCCGGGTCGAACCCCACATCCGCGCCGCGGGCGTGGTAGTAGAACTCGCAGTAAATGCCCAGCCGCGCCCGCGGCCACACTTCCTTGAGGAACAGGCTCTCGCCCCATCCGGGGTGGGCAATGATCAGGTCCGGCACAAACCCCGCGGCAGCCAGGCGCACGGCCTTTGCCAAGGCTGCCTCGCCGCGAATCACCTTGCTCTCCAGGTCCAGCAGCCAGGGGTGGACACCCGGGGCATTGCCCCGCTGCGGCATGTAGCGCTCCACGCGCACCCCCTGCCATGGCGCAGGCGCATCCTCTCGCCCCATGGCCAGGGCGTGCACCTCATGCCCGCCACGGGCGGCCAGGGCGGGGGCCAGGTGCTTGAACTGGCCAGGGAAATTCTGGTGTACGAACAGTATCTTCATGGAGCGGCGCGCAGCAGGCAGAACGCCGGACTGTACACGCGCCCCCCCCCCGCACGCCGGCGGCTCAGACGCCCAGGACCGGGTCCAGCGGCACGGGCAGGATGCCCACCAGCGAAGCATTCCAGGAGCCCTCCAGGTGCGCCACATGGAAAATCTCCTGCGGGCCCGCCACGCCATCGGTCACCTGCGTCACATCGGTGTTGTTCAGGATCAGCCACACGTCGGCGCTGTTGCGCGTATCGGCCGTGATGACCACCGATTTGTTCACCTGCGTCGGCTGGCGGAACAGCTTGCCCGGACCAAACAGCGCCAGCACATCGGCCGCGGTGGCCGCGCGCGACACCAGGGATGCGCCCGCGCCGCTCACCCAGGCGCCGTTGTTCTCCACCAGCACCACCGCGCCATTGGCCAGCACCAAGCCCGGTGCATCGGTGGCCAGCCGCGCCGTCAGAGCGGAAATATCCACCGACTTGTTGAGCAGCCGCGAAAAATCCAACTGGTCCTTGCCCACGCCGAAGTCCGTGATGGTGACCGGCGCACCGCCCGCCTGGTACACCGTGCTGTCCGGCAGGACGAAGCGGTCGTCTCCCAGCCCGCCGGTCGCCATGTCCCGCCCGCCCGTGAAGAAGATCGTGTCCGCACCGGCAGAGCCCAGCCAGCGGTCGGCCTGCGCCGTACCCAGCAGGCTCGACCCGCCCACCGGCGCGATCACCGACACGGCCTGCGACGGCCCGGCGGTGAACACCAGCTTGCCCTTGCCCACTGCGTCGGCGGCATCGATGCTGGTGACCCCGCGTGCCATCTCGGCATTGAAATCCACCACCGAGCCGGACAGTCCCCCGTCCAGGCTGTAGAACACCTTGAAGGCCGACTTGCCCGCCAGCGTGTACCGGCCCAGTGCCGCATTCCACACCAGATCGCCCGCCAGGTCGCCATACAGCCTCACGGCGTTGCCCTGGCGGTGGAACGCCAGTTCCCCGCCAGTGGCGGACAGCCCCCCGGCCGCCAGTGCGGCGATGATGCGGCCATCCGTCGTCGCAGGTTGCGTCGCCAGCTCCGCCACCGACGCCTCCCGGCCCGCGCCCGCCAGGTACAGCAGCGCCGTCTCCACCCGGTCGGGCGGGGCCGTGGCCAGCGAAGGCAGGCCGGAGACCACTGCCAGCATCTGCGCGCGGGACAGCCCGGCATCGAGCAAATCCGTCAATTGCTGCGCCAGCACGGGGCTGAAGGCGCCCAGCGCACGCCCCAGCAGGGCCGAAACAAAATCACCATGGCGCGGATAACCGGCGTCGCTCAAGGCAAAGCCCGGCACCCCCAGCACAATGCCGGCCAGATCGGCCAGCGTGCTCCCGCCGCGCAGCATGTCCATCATGGTGCCAAACAGCGGCGCATCCGGCGCGCGGTTGAACGCCAGGAAAAACATGCGCACCAACTCATCCGCCGGACTTTCCTGCATCACCGTGGCCGAGGTGTAAAGCGTCTTGAGCACCTCACCATACGTTGCGCTGCCGCTATCGACGCGCTGTGCCAGCACGGAAAGCATGACAGGTGACGGCTGCTGCAGCGACAGCGCCTTGTAGAACCGCGTGACCGTATCGAGCGATGAAGGGGTAGTGGACTTGGCCATGCGGCCCAGTATAGGCAGCGCCCTCGCCCGCCAAGGGCCGAATAGACGCGCCTACGCGCGGCAATTGCACCCATTCCGCCAGGGAAAAGTGCCATCGCCCCCCATTTCTCAGTGGACGGCGCCAGCCTGCGGCGCCCCCGCGCCGCCGCCCGCCTCCACCAGCCAGGCCGGCCAGGGCTCGATGGGCCAGGGCGCCTGGCGCCAGGCATGGCACACAATGCCCAGCCACTGGCGCAAGGCCTGGGCCGGCATGGCCATGGCCGCCACCGGCCCCTGGCGGCCCAGGAATACCAGCCGCACGCCGGCAGGTCCGTGGGCCAGGTCAATCGACTCCACCAGCCACTCGGGGCTGACGGCCTGCACCGCCACGGGGGCCTGCGGCTCCAGGCCCGCACAGGCAGCCTGCTGGGCGAAGCCCTGCAGCGTCTCAGCGTACAAATGCTGCAAGGGCTGGTGCTGCGGCGGCGCATCGTGCTCCTGCAACCAGGCCAGCAGGGGCGGCAACAGACGCAGCAACAGCCGCTGCGTCAGCCACAGCACCACCGGCAGGCCCTGCGGCAGCTCCCCCGCCAGCGAAAAGCGGTCCTGCACCCTGTCGTAGCGGGTGGTGACACGCGCCATCTCCGGCACCATGCCACCGCCCATGGTCAGGCCGCGGGCAACTGCGCGCGCAGTGCCTGCAGGTATGCCGCCCGTGCCGTCTGGGCCATGCCCAGTTGCACGCGCAGGCGAGCGATCTCCTGATCAGCCACCTGGATGTTGCCGATCTGCACCCGTGCCTGCTCGCTCAGGCTGGAAATGGGGTACTGCTTGCCATCGAAGTCGAGTGTGGGCGTTTGAGCGGTGGTCGTGGTCATGTGGGCTATCCCTTGGGGTCGGTTGCACACCGGCGGACGCATGTGCCGCCGGCAAAAAAATCGCCGCTGGGCAGCGGCGCTCGGCCATTCTAGCCGCTCGCATGGAGCAGGCGCCGTGCCCCGGGAACAGCCCGCTTTTTGCACCGCTTATCAGGCCACTGCGCAGCAGCGGCGGCGGGCATAGTCGGACCGTCGTTCTTCAACCCACCCCGCGCCTGCCATGACCACCATTTCCAGCACCCAGGCCGCCAGCCCCACCGGCAGCACCACCGCCGCGCAGGCCACCCGCCTGCAGGACACGGTGCACGCCCTTGCACAGACCTTTGCCACGGCCCTGCTGGAATCCCTGAGCAGCAGCACCCGCGCTGCGGCGCCGGCAGCCTCCAGCACCCAAGCCACCACCACCGCCACGGCCAGTGGGGCCGCCGGCACACCGGCCGCCACCGCCGAGCGCACCAGCACCGCCGCCCCCTGGCGCGCACCATGGCTGGCGGGGGCAGAAAACGCCAGCAGCTACCTGCACGCCCCCGACGTCGATGCGGCGACGCGCCAAAGCGGCAAGCCCGACACCGCCACCTTCATGAAAGCCACGGGCGCGGACTTTTCCACCGCAAGCTCGCTTCTGTATGGCGTGATGGGCAGCAACGAGGACTTCCGCGACTGGAACGCCATCATGGCCGCGCCCGACCCGGTGCTGGCCGCCCGCCAGGCCACGGGGGCGCAGTACCAGAGCAGCCTGCCGTACGCCAGCCAGGGCGGCGGCTTCACCCCGGGGGCAGACCAGATTCTTGCGCAGTCCGGCCCCTATGCCTGGCTGCGCGTGGAAGACCGCGAAGGCCTGTGGCTGCTCGACGGCCAGGGCCAGGCACTGCGGCAAATACGGTTTTCGGCACCGGACATCTTGCGCGCCTCGCGCGACTTCGGCATGGACATGGGCAAGCTCACGGACCTGGCCGACCAGATGGATGCGCTGGGCGTGCGCTACCAGCCCGGCCAAATGCATGCAGGCTCCAACCACGGCGTGGACCTGCGCAGCCTGGCCAGCGGCGGCATGGGCGCTGCCTATGACTGGACCAGTGACCCGCTGGCCCGCCTCAAGGGCCCGGGAGCCCAGGATGCCGTGGCCGCCAACGCACGCCTCGCCCAGGAGCTCGGGCTGACGCCGTACCGCGGCGCCGTCGCCACCGCTGGCGGTAATGCGGGCCATGTGGCCGCCCCGGCGCATCCCGGTCCGGAGACCGCAAACACGGCGGGCACGGGCGGCGCGGACAGCAATGCGCTGTTGGAGCAATTGCTCGCGCAGCTTCAGGCAGCGCTGGCGAACCCCAAGTAACCCCGCCGCTGCCCGGCTAAAGCGTGGTGTATTCCAGCCCTCTGGCCTGCAGCCCCACCAAATCGATGTGCTGCTGGTGCACCGGTGATTCGGCAACGATCCGGAACATCTCCGCCTGGGAAAGCAAACCGCCATCCAGATAGTCCGTCAGCGCCGCTTGCGTGGCCTCCGAGGGCGGCGTGCCGACGGCATTTTGGTAGATATGGCGCACGAAGGATGCATTGTCCGCACCGCCCGCCAATTGCGCCAGCACACCGCTGTCCACCAGCAGTTGCGCCGCTTGCGCCAGTGAAGGGCCGGCGTCGAAATAAGCCACCAGCGCTCCCACCAGCGCCATGTTGCCCAAGGCCTGGGGCCCCAGCGCCACGCCGAGCAGGAGACTGGCGCGGCCTGCCGGCTCATTCTTCTGCAAGTCCAGGGCCAGCACCCGGTCGGTGAACACCAGGCGCTCGACGTTGGCCAGCGTGTCCAGGCCATCGCGGCCTGGCACGGAGTCGGCGAGCGTCCACCGCCCCCCGGCGAGCGCCGTCACGGCATAGTGGCTGCGCGGGCCGTGCAGAAGCCACCGGTCCGTTCCCGCACCCGCCTCGAACCATTCATTGGCTGCGCTGCTGGCGGCGGTATCGGCCTGGTCCGTCCCCGCCACCAGCGTTTCCGCCAAGGGAGACAGCCGCACCGCATAGGTTCCTGCGGTACCTGCCGGGCTGGTGGATGGCGCGCTCACCGCCACGAAGTAACTGCCGGGGCGCAGCGCAGCGTACTCCAGCAGGGCATTGAAGCCGGCGCCGGAATCGTCGTCCTGCGCTAGCAACGAACCATCGGCGGCATAGAGGGACACCATGGGATCGCCCAGCGTGCCCCGCTGCGTGTTCGCGCCCTGCACGTCGATGGCATAGACCCCCGTGGCCAGGTCCACCCGGAACCAGTCCACATCACCCACCCGCTCCAGCCTGGCGGCCAGCGTGGCGCCCAGCGAAAGCACCCCGGACGCCTGCGCGCTGGCCCCATGGTCGTCGGGTAATAGTGCGGTACCGGACACCAGCTCGTCATTGCCAACCAGGGCACTCAAAAACCACTCCCAGGTACCGCTGCCATGCAGCCCTGCGTACGTGGAGTGGTTGTTCGCGGTACTGCCCGAAGAGAGCACGCCCACCACATCGACACCGCCCTGGGTCAGCGACTGCAGCAATGGGCCGCCGGATGCTCCCGCCCCCAGCAGGGACGGGATCTCGAAAACACCATAATTGAATGAAGGCACGGCATAGACCTGTTCCGCCATCATGCCGGTGCCCCGGGCGGGGTAGCCTACCATCAGCCCGCTGGTGCCGGCCACCGCCGGGGCGGCGTGCACCCACCCCGTGGAGTCTCCGATGCGGGACTGCAGGCCGATGAGCGCCAGATCCCATTGGGCCTCGGCCGTGGTGACCAGGCCGTCGCCATCGCGGTCCCAATCCTGGGTGCGGGCGTCGATTTCTCCCCAATCGGCGTAGGCGCCCAGGGGCTGCTGGAGCGTGGGCCAGGTGTCTGCAGCGGGGCGGATGAGAATATCGCGCGCCCAGCCACCGCGGCTGGCGTCGTAAACCACGTGCATGGCCGTGAGCACGTCGTTGACCCCCACCACCACCCCCGAGGCAGAGGTGCGCGAGCCATCCACCCAGGTGCATTCGATATAGCAAATCGCCCGGTAGGGTGCTTCCGTGCGTTGGGTGATTTCGTACATCGGAACTGACGGGGAGCAGGCTTGGATGCAATGCTACGTATTTGATAGCTGTTTGCGCTTGCCAGATAAGCGCTACAGGCTTATTTTTGCATTATTTCATGCTGCTCTCTGGCCCCTGGGGTCATCGACGGCCTACTCAAAGAGCTCGGCATGGGTTCCGGCGCGCACAAAAATCACCAAGCCGTATTTACCCACGTCCGCCAGGCGATAGAGCAGCAAAAAATCCCCCCCGATATGGCATTCACGATGGCCCGCCCAATTGCCGCCCAGCGGATGATCAAGCCACTCTGGCCCCAGGGGGGCGTCGTTCGCCATCAGAAGCAGCATGGCCTCTTTCAGGCGCTTCATGTCATAGCGCCCCGATTGCGTCAGCCGCTGCCAATCCTTATAGAAACTCTTTGCGTAGTCTGCAGCGCGGGGAAAAGCCGCACGCTTACTGGCTGTCGTTTTTTTCGAGGTCATCGAACAACTCGGCGGCAGAGCTGAAACGGGCCCGATGTGCCGCAGCCATTGCGTCAGCCTCTTGCATCGCCGTTTGCGTTTGCGCGTTGGGCACCTTGAGAGCAAAAGGCAGTTGTTGCTCGGCAACCACCCGCGTCAAAAATACGCGCACCGCATCAGAAACCGACAGCCCCATGGCCGCCAATGTCTCGGTAGCCTGCGTTTTCAGCCTATCGTCCAAGCGGACATGCACCATGGAAGTCATAGGTCTCACCCCTTTCGTCAGTGAGATACATTGTATAGCGCCACCTGACAACACCAGCCGTGCCAGCGCTTTGCCAGCCCCACAGACACTCAGGCTGCGCGGCGCGCGAATACCTGGCGCGCTGCGGCCATGCCGCGCATGGCGCGTTGCTGGCGGTGGGCGGCCCACTGCAGCAGTTGCGCAGGCGTGCCGACGGCCGAAGCAAAGCTGCGAAAGAAGGTATCTGCGGCGCTGATGAATGCCTGGGCGTCCATGCCCAGGCGCTGCAGCACGGCGGGTGTTGGCGCAGCGATGCTGCCGCGCTTGTGCGGGTGCACCGCGCGGCCCGTGGCGTCCACGAGCTCCAGGTACTCCTGCAGCCCAAAGGGCACGGCCTGTGCGAACCGGCCCGTGGGGTCAAAGGGCATGAGCGGCGCCTCGGGCAGCGCCGCCAGATCCTGCTCGGGCCGCAGGCTGGGCAGGCGCAGCGCGCCAGGCGGCGCGCCCTGCACCCCGGGCTCGCCGCCTGCCGCTGCGGCAGTTTGCGGGGGGCGAGGCGCAGTCACCGGTACAAAAGACCGGCCCTGCAACTCGGCCAGACGGGCGGCGATGGAGGTGTGGGCGCTGTCCTCCAGCGTTTCCGCCATGCCGGCGCGGATGGGGTTCAGATCCACATAGGCCATGGCCGCCAGCAGGGCCTGCTCGTCCAGCAGGGCCTGGCTCTTGAAGCGCCCCTCCCAGAAGTGGCCCTTCACGCCATCCTCGGCATTGGCCTGGCGCGCGATGGATTCATTGAGCACACGCATGAACCACGACAGGTCGCACAACCGCTGGCGGTAGATGGCAGCCATCTCCTGCACCTTGGCGCGTTCGGCCTCGCCCATGGCAGCGCGGGCAGCCGGCTGCAGATAGCGCTGCACCAGCATGGGGCCGGTGAACAGCCGCGTCCAGCGCGCGAGCACCTCGTCGTCCGCCAAGCCCGCGGCGCGCTCGGCGTCCACGCGCAGCACCACGTGGTAGTGGTTGCTCATCACCGCATAGGCCGCCACGTCGATGGTGAACACCGAGGCCAGCTCACGGATGCGGGTCTCGATCCAGCCCCGGCGGTGCTCGAAGCTCTGGCCGCTGACGGCATCGCGCCCGCAAAGAAAGGCACGGCGCACGCACCGGTTGACCACGTGGTACCACGGTGTGTCAGCCAGCGAGATGAGGGAGGAGCGGGGGCGGGTCATGGGTGGAGTCTAGAAAACTGCGGCAAGTGTGTCAATTAAAGTGGGTGTCCCTTTTATCTTCCCTAATTAAAGTGGGTGTCCCTTTTATTATTTTCATATTTTATTCTTTTATATTTTATTAATTGATCCTAGAAAAAAACCCCCACTGCCTTTTGGGCAGCGGGGGTTTCGAGGTTTTCACCTAGACCGCCTACCGGGGTAAGCGGTGTCTCGGGGAAAATTAGGCGATGATTGCCAAGTCACCGGCAACAAATGCACCACCGCCAGTTACGGTACCGATCAAAACTGCACCGGCCGCGAAAGCACCGTCAGCGTCATAAAGGATCGCACCAGTATCAGAGGCGATAGCCAAGACGCCACCAGTTGCGGAGCCAGCACCGATGGTCAATGCAGCGATGTTAGCCGCAGTATCAACCACGATGTGATTGTTCCAGGCGCCTGCACCCAAACCGGCGGCGGCAGCAGCGTTCACCACAGTCACTGCACCTGCGGCGTAGTCAAGAGCGTTCAATCCGATGCCAGCAACACTGAAGTGCAGGTCATCGGCTCCGGCGCCTGCACCAGCCGTAAAGCCGGTGATGGTATCGGCGTTAGCAGCCAGTGCGCTGTTCACAATGACAATATCGTTGCCGCCTGCGGCCAAATTGACGATGTCGTTGCCTGCGCCGGTGGAGAAGGTGTCGTTACCAACTCCGCCCACGAAAGTCTGAACACCAGCACCACCGGTCAGCGTAGAACCACCAGCGTTGGCAGTAACAGTCACGGTGTTGATGAACACCGGAACCACCACGCCAGCTGCGCCAGCAGAGATGGCACCTGCGAAACCACTCAGATCCAGTTGTTCAACGTTCGTCAGCGTATCGGTCAACGATGCGCCACCAGTGGTATAGGTCAAAGAACCAGCCAGTGCAACCTGCAGAGTGGTTGCGGCACCCGTCACAACCACGGTATCGGTGTCGGCACCAGCACCAGCCAAATCAATGTTGTGCGCAGCGCCTGCGACGCGGGCAGCGATCGTCACCTGGTCGTTCGTGTTGAACGCCGCATCGCCCACAACGGTGATGCCGGTTGCACCAGAGGACACGTTACGCGCATCGATCACCAGACGCGAGCCTGCCGCTGCGATCAGAGCCGTACCAGCAGCGTCCGTCATAGCGCCATCGTTTGCACGAATGGTCAGATTCTCGGTCTCCGTCACGATGGCAGCGTGGCCCGCATCGCTGAGCGCATCGATCACCGCGTCGTTCAACGTCAGGTTCAACGTTTGCAGAACCGACTGGTCGTTGTTGATCACGATGTTACCGACGTTGCGCACATTGGCCAGGTCAGCGGTCGTCACGGTCGCCGTGTTGCGGACTTCCAGAACGTCAGCAGACTGAACACCTGCCAGTTGGCGGCTCAGGCCATTAGCATCCAGACCAACCGTCACGTTCACATCACCACCGTCGATGATGTTGCCACCGTTGGTGTTGTTGTCATTCACCACAAAGCGATCAGCCGTTGCGCCAGTGCCTTCTTCGCCGTCGTAGGTGAAGTGCAGATTCGCAGACAGGGTAGTGGCATCCAGACGCACAGCGGTGTTGCTAGTGCGGGTGTCAACGTTGCCAGCGAACGTGCTGTCATCATCGTTGTCGATGGTGATCATGTTGCCGTTCACACCGTTGGCAACGATCATGTCGTTGTCGAGCTGCAGGAAGTACTGGTTGCCAGCACCGTTACCAGCCAGGTAGATGGTCTCGAAGCCCGAGACGTTGTCCCACTCGGACTGCTGGATCACGACGTTCACGCCGTGGCCATCAATCACCAGGGTGTCCGCACCAGCACCGCCAGCCACGGTATCGGCATTGGTCAGACCGGCTTGGCCACGGGTAGCAGAGCCGACCGCGATATCGTCGAAGATCACCACGTCGTTGCCCGAACCCATGGTGATGGACTGACCACCGTTGGTGTTGGCCGCGGTCGTGGAAACACGCACCGTCACGTTGGCGAGTTCTGCAGCAGCGTTGATCGTGGCAGCGGTCAGGCGCACAACGCCTGCTGCCGCACCAACGTCTTGCCAGCCAGTGATATCAACCGGAGCGGGTGCGCTGGTGGTATTGCGACCTTGCAGACCGCTCAGGCTGGTACCGTCGGTATCAAGGTTGATAAAGTCACCTGCGCGGCCGCCGGACAGCGTGATGGTGCCGGTGTGGGTGGCAGCAGAAGCCAAGAACACGGTGTTGCTCTCGGTGTCGCTGTCGGTCAGGGTGATGTTTTCAACGCGCTCGACGGCCGCCGTGGTGGCCACGTCAGCATTCGTGGTCAGGCTGAAGTTGAAGCGCCCATCGGTGTTCACGCCGTCGACAATGGTCACACCCACGGTGTCGGAAGCATTCGTGGACGACTTCAGGTTAGCGACCAACGCATTTTCTGCAATGCCGTTGTTGCCCGTGGTGCCGTGCGCAATGGTGATCGCTGCGCCTTGGGCTGCGGTCAGGTTGTTCAGGTTGACCGTCATGTTTTCGGTGACGGATTCGAACACGCCGTCGGTCACACCGCCTACCGTGTCGTTTTGGCCTTCGTTGCGCACATAGATGGTGGCCAACTTGTCGAACGCGTCGGCATCGACAGTGATGACATCAGGGGCAACCACTGCTTCATTGTCATGGCCCGAACGCACTTCCAGCGCCTGGATGTTGGTCACGTTGGCCACAGGAGCAGCAGCCGTGCCGGCCTGGATGATGTTCGAGCTGCCCAGCAGCACCAGGGTGTTGTTGCCTTCACCGCCATTGATGTTGTCGCGGGTGGCTGCAGTGCCGCCCACCACAGTGCCTTGCGTCAGGCGGATGGTGTCGTTGCCCTTGCCGCCGATCAGGTCAAACTTGACGTTCACGCCAGAGGTGTTGTCCGCGCCTGCGTTGAACACGCTGCCCAGCGTCAGGTCCAGATTGCCTTCAAAGGCGCTGGCGTCGATCTTGGTGAGTGAGCCATCGGCATTGCGGAAGACGTCGCCATAACGAACGGCTTCAGCGCTTTGACCGTTGAGCGTTGCACCACGGGTGCCCAGGTTCAGGTTCTGCGTACCGGCAATGTTCAGGGTCTGCAGGTCTTCAGCACGCAGCACGCCCACGGTGTTGGTGGAGCCGGTGGAAACCAGGTTGATGGTTTCAAAACCATTGTTCACTGGATCAGCGGCATTAGCAGCATGCTCTTGCACGCGGATGCCCGACACGTTGACGTTCTTGAGCGTCAGCGTGGTGGAGTCTGCGGTGCCCGCCACAGCCGAACCGAGGAAGGTGAAGCCAACGCCGTTGCCCAGAGGCGAGTTGCTGTTCGAGATGGACAGCTGCGACGCGGCCGTGGTGATGTTTTGCACAATGGCGCCAAAACCGGTGGAGATGCGCGTCACATTGACGGCGTCCACGCCGGTAGCGTCTTGCAGATCCAGCGTGTTGGTGGCAGCGCCGGAACCCGTGAAGGCCACATTGATGGTCTTGATGTTGGTCAGCTTAGGGGTGACCATGGTGGCGGCGGCGTCGTTGGCGTTACCCAGCGTAAGATCCAGCTTAGCATTGTCGCCAAGGCCGATCAGTTGGTCTTCGTCTTGCAGGCTGTTGATGCGGTCGGTGCCACCGGGCGTATAAACCAGGGTGGAAATGAAATTGGTCGCAGTCAGCTGGTCGGTGCCTGCCGTCAGGGACACGGTGCTCGCGTCCACGACAGCGTCTGCCACGTTGGTGGAGTTGTTGCTGTAGGCGTTGTTGCTGGCCACGAGCTGGTTCCATGCCGTTGCGGCAGCGCCAAAGGTGGCGTCGCTTTCAAGGTTGGTCAGCAGGTTGATCAGGTTCAGCACGATCTGGCCGCGCGCCTGCACGGGGTAGGCCGTGAAGATTTGCACCAGGGCGTCTTCCAGCACGGCGTTGTCGATGCCTACGTTCTTGAGCACCGTGTCGGCCAGCGTGGCGGCGGGCACGGTGTAGAAACCCTTGCCGATTTCAGCAGCGTAGGCGGCAGGGCCGTTCTGGGCTGCGTAGGCCAGGTTGTTGGTGTAGGTGTTGTAGCCTGCGGCCTTGCCGTTAAAGGCCTGGTACAGGCCCGTGACGACTGCCGGATTGCCAATGATGCTAGCGGGCATTTGATTTCCTCAAAAAAGTGGATGAAAGCTCAAACCAGTGATGGGCTGGCAGGCGGCTGCGCACCTTTTGGCGCGCGCACCACCCCACCCTCCATGACAAGTCAGCTCCGGCATTATCACACGCACCCTCACCAATTGGTGCTGTGCGCGCGCAACGCTTTTAGCAAACTTGGATCGGACTGTACGTGACCATGTGCCGGGTCTCAAGTGATGGCGGTCACACGTTTCTTGCGATGCCTGGGCGATGGAGCGGTTTGTTGTCATCACGCAACAGAATGGCTCAAGTGGCACATGAAGTGTGCGCCGCAAGCTGCAAGCGCCACAGCGGCGCCGTTTACCACTGCGTGCGCAGCGCTATATAGGGGCCGTGGCTTTGCAGGCGGAACAGCTCCAGGCTGGAGCGCTGGTACACCCATTCCGCCCCCACGGACCATTGCCAGGCCTGGCGCAGGGTGAACTGGTATTCCAGCCGCGCGGTCTGGCGTTGCAATGTGCGCACCGCACCCTGGCCGAGCAGGGGGCTGTAGCCTGTGGCGTCGCGGTAGTGGCTGGCCTCTGCGTCCAGCAGCAGGCCGCTGGCAGTGGCGCTGCGCCACCAGGGCGCCAGGGGCAAGTAGGCCGCCAGGCGCAAGCTGTACTGGTGCTGGTTGCCGCCGGGGCGGTCGGCGTGTTGTGCGGCGTCGAGCCCGGCGCGGGCGCTGGCCAGCCACTGGGCGCCGTTGTCGCGCTCGCACACCAGGCTGGCTGCGGCGCCCAGGTAGTGGCCGGTGAGCACAGCATTGGTCTGGTGCTGGCGCTGCTGCAGCTCGCCACCCAGGCGGCCCTGGCACTGGCGCAGGGGGCCTGCACTCCACTGCCGGCCCCAGCCAGCCATGGCGCCCAGCGATACGTAGCGTGCACCTGCCTGTGCCTGCAGCAAGCCCAGGGCCGCTCCGGCATAGGGCACGGCCACGCCCGGGCCGCCGGCCGCGGGGCGGTATTCGGCCTGGATTTCGGCCATGTGCGTACCCGTGCCGCTGACCGAGGGACTGCGGCGCGCACGCACGCTGGCGAGCACGTCCCAGCGGCTGCCGTCGGCACGCTGGCGGCGCATTTCCAGTTGCCAGTCGGCACGAGCGTAGATGCCGGCGCGCGCCTGGTAGCTTTCGTCCAGCGGCAGGATGACGGGCTGCCCGCCGATGGTGATGGAAAGCGCACCGAGGTTGGGCGCACCGCCCAGGTTGCTGTCGTAGCCCAGGCGGGCCGCGGCGCTCATGCGGTACTGCCAGCCGGCATCGGGCGGGGCCGCCAGGGCCTGGCGCTGGAATTGCAAGGCCAGGCGCAGGTGCGGGGGCAGGCTGGCCTCGGCAAGCAGTGCGTCGAGCAGGGCCTGGGCGGAGGTCGTGTCGCCCACCCCGGCCAGGGCGATGGCGTAGTCCACGCGCGCCTCGTTCAGGGCGGGGTCGAACATCAGGGCGCGCTCCAGGTGGTCACTGGCTTCGCTGTAGCGGCCGGCCTGGATCAGCATGCGCCCGAGCGCCGCAAGGTAGGCAGGGTTGCGCTGGCAGGCGCCGTGCACGGCCATCCAGGCGGCAATGGCGGCGTCGCCCGTGCCCGCGGGCAGGTCGGCCAATGCGGGGCAGGCTGCCGCACCGTGGGGCTGCGGCACTGCCTGGGCATGCGCTGCGGCCTGCATGCCCAGCAGGGCGGCCAGCGCAAGAAACACCCGGGTACTAGTACGGCGTGTCTGCGCTGAGCGGATAGGCATAGATATGGTGGGGCACCCGCATGCCGTCCAGCAGGAAGGTGCCCATGGATTCAAGGTCTACGCCCCCGACCTGCCCGGCCAGGCCTTCACCCACGAGGATGGGGTGGGCGAGTTCGGCCGTCATGCCCACCAGGCGGCTGGCAATGGTGACCGTGCGCCCCATGACCATGTGCGTGCGCCGGCTCGCCAGGCCAAAGGAGCCCGCCATGGCCAGGCCCGTTTCCACGCCGATGCCGAGCGACAGCGGCTCGAGCCCGGCGGGGGCGGGGTCGGGCAATACGCCTTTCATGGCGGTGAGCAGGTCCACCGCGGCCTGCAGGGCCTGCTGCGCGTGGCTGGATGCCGGAGGGCTGCTGGCAGCGCGGGCGGGGGTGTCCTGGGGGGTGCCGTTCCAGACGGCGATGATGGCGTCGCCCTGGAAAGCCTCGATGACGCCGCCGTGGCGTTCGATGACCCGGGTGGCTGTGGAAAAGAAGGCATGCAGCACGGCTGCGGCCTCTTCGGGCGGGCGGTTTTCGCAGTAGGCGGAGAAGTTGCGGATGTCGGCAAACAGCACCGAGACCTGCTGGGTGCTGGCGCGGATGGCGCTGGACGGGCTTTGGTACACCAGGGCCGCTGCCACCGGGGCGGGCAGGTAGCTGGAGAGGTGGGTGTAGAGCTGGTCGCGGTCGATGCGGCTGCGGGCATGCTCCAGGATGCCTATGGCCGACCCCGCCAGCACCGTGAAGAGCGCGGGCGAAACCCAGCCGACCCAGAGCGAAAAGTGCGTGAGCAGCACCGCATGGGCCACCCAGAGCAGCAGGGCCCAACCGCTGGCCACCAGGGGCAGCAGGTAGATGGGAAAGCGGTGCGCCACGGTTTGTTTGCCTGCGGCCCGCGGGCGGTAGCGCAGCACGAGGATGATGCCCACCCCGGCCAAGGCCGCGAGCGCCTGGCCCAGGGCCTGGGCCTGGGGGGTGTAGGGAGTGCGCCCGTCGATGAGCGCGGTCATGATCTGCAGGTGGGCCTGCAGCCCGGAGCTGAAGCCGCCGTAGGGGGTGGCGATGGAGTCGTTCAGGCCGAAGGCGCTGCTGCCCACCAGCACCCAGGCGTTGCGCAGCAGCCCTTCGGGGGTTCGCCCGGCGAGTACGTCAGCGGCAGAGAGGCTGACGAAGCTGTCGGGGTGCTGCAGCCAGGAGACGCGCAGGTCACCCCGTTCATCGAGGGGGATGGGCGCCGTGAGCTGCGGAGCCTGCAGGCTCCAGGCGGGCTCCAGCCAGCCGGTGCCGCGCTGCAGCGCCACAGAGCCTGCCCCTGTGGCCTGCATGAGCGCGGCGATGCCCAGCGCGGGGTAGGCCTTGCCGCCGTAACAAATGACGGCGGGCTGGTGGCGCACCACGCCGTCGCTCGCAACGCGGGGGGTGATGTGCCCGGTGAAGGGTGTCTGCAGGGCCGCGATATTGCCCAGGTAACCCGTGGCTTCGGCAAATGGCGCCGGGCACCCTGCCCAGGCCAGGGCGCCGCCAAGCTGGCCGGCCGACGTCGGCGCGCCCTGCTCCAGGGCAAACACCTGGGCCAGTACGGGCTGGTGCCGCTGCACGGCACGGGCCAGGATGTCGTCGCCCGGACGGCTTTCAGAGAAGACGATGTCCAGGACCTGCTCGCGCACACCGGCCTGCGCCAGTTGCTCCAGCAGCCGGGCCTGGGTGGCGCGCGGCCAGGGCCAGGGGCCGATTTCACGCAGGCTGCGTTCGTCGATGTCCACCACGATGACGCGATGCTCGGCCTCAGGCTGGGCTGCACTGCGCCAGACAAAGTCGCCCGCGCGCTCCTCGGCCTGGCGCAGCGCCCCTGGGGCGAGCCACTGCAGCAGCCCCCAGACGAGGGCCGCTCCCACCAGGCCGAACAGTGCTGCGCCGTGCCGCGTGAGCCAGCGCGCTTGCGGGGAGGTCAATCAGCGTCCCCAGAGCGTGACGCCCGTCAGGCCGCCTGCAGGAAGGGTTTTCTCGAAGAAGTACCCGGCTTCCCGGCGGTCGTTGGACAAGGCTCCGGCGACGAAGGCGTCGCCCCCGCGGGACTGGAAGATGCCCCCGGGCAGCACGGCGCCTTGGGCGCCCACCGACTGCGCGCCCAGCGGCGCACTGGACAGGCGCAGGGTGGTGGCAAAGGTGGCGCGGGAGAAGTCCACGCTCAGCGTACCCCCGTCCACCTGCACGGCCTGTGCCATGGAGGGCGGCAGGCCTTCGGGCCGCAGGCTGGCAACGCCCGCCGTGAGCCGGAAGCTGGCGCTGCCTTCCGCCTGTGCGGCCGATGCGGAAGCCAGGGAAGCGGGCTCGCGGAACAGGCCGTAGACGCCGTTGCCCACGGTGCTTTCGCGGTTCAGGCGCGCTTCTTCGAAGGACTTGCTGAACTGATCACCCTCCCAGGGCTGGGCAAAGCGCCCCCAGACGAGTTGGCCAGGATGGGGCTGAGCCAGTGCGGCCACGGTGGCGCCACGCGATTCGCTCATGGCAGCCTTGTCGGCCGCGGCATCACCATGCACATCGGAAGCCAGGGTCTTGCCGCGCTGCAGGTCGGCTGACGCGAGGGCGGTGGAGCGCGTGCGGCCCGCGGCCAGCACCTCGGTGGGCACGAGCTGGGCGCTGGCGTGCTGGCGGCTCATTTCGAGCATCTGGCCCTTCATGTCCTCGGAGAGCATTTGCTCGCCGCCATTGAGGCAGGGGCCCAACGTGGCCTGGCAGCCACCCGCCAGCGGCGCCATGAGCACGGCGCCGGAATATACGGACACCAAGGTGCTTTCCGGGCCGGACTGAACGATGAAGTCGGTACCCTTGACACCAATGGCGGCCATGGGGGTGTTGAGCCGGAAGCGGTCGCGTGCGGCCTCCCCCCAGGAGCCGGTGATGGAGCGCACCACGCCTTCATCCAGCCGGAATTTGATGGCGCTCAGGGCCGGTTTGTCGCTGGAGTGGGCATAGCTTTCGATATGCAGGCGGCTGACGGGGCGCACGCTGACGCGTGCGCCATCGACGAAGCGCAGGTGCACATGGCCGCCAGCACCGGTCTCGATGCGGTCACCCACGCGGATGGCAATGCCCTTGTCTGCGGACACGGCCTGGCCCGTGGCGCTGATGATGCGCGCCGAGCCGATCACCAGAGTGGCTTCGCCCACGACAGGGGCCTGGCCATCGCCAGAGAGGGCGCGCACCGGCGCGGAGAAAGCGAAGGCGCTGATCGCAAGCATGACCGCCGCCGCCCGGATGGAGAGGGAGGAACGATGATGGTTGGTGTGCTTCGGATTCATGGCAGTACCTGTAACTCGAAGAATTGTCGCACTTCCTGCTGCTGCGGCGTGTGCGCCCCGTCACACGCGGTTGGCACGGGGTGACGGATACACTCGGACCGAATGCCGGTATCGCTTCATTTACTGAGCCAGTTTCCTTTGCTGCAGCCTTTGCCCCAGGAGGTACTGGAGCCCCTCTCCGCCCAGATGTCGCTGCGCTCGTTCGAGCGCCGGGCGGTGGTCATGTCCAAGAACGATACACAGCCCGAACTGGGGTTTCTGGTCGATGGGCGGCTGCAGGGGGTGGACTTCACGGTGGATGGGCGCAGTGTGGGGCTGTACTTCGTGGATCCGGGCGACTATTTCGGCGAGCTGTCGGTGGTCGATGGCCAGGCCGCAGCAGAGCACGTGGTGGCGGCCACCAAGTCCACCGTGGCGCTCCTGGGCGCGCAGGCCGCCCGGGCGCTGATCTCCCAACACCCGGATCTGGCCTGGACGGTGATGATGCGGATGGCACAGCGTGTGCGCTCGGTGATTGCGCAGCGCACGCTGCTGGGGCTGCCCAACCCCTTCCAGCGCCTTTGCGTGCTGCTTCTACAATTGGCGCAGTCCAACGCGCCTCATGGCCAGGCGGTCGATCAGGTGCCCACCCACCAGGAGCTGGCCATCATGATCAACGCCAGTCGCGAGACCGTGACGCGCGCCTTTCACCTGCTGTTCCTGCACAAGGTGCTGGAGCGCGAGGGCAATACCCTGAAGCTGGTGCAACCCGACTTCTTGAAGGATGTTGCCGAAGGGCGCGCCGCCCCACCCAAGGCCTGAGAGGCTGCGAGGCTGAATCTCTGGCCTGAATATCCGAAGGCCAGCCTGACATTCATGGAGCATTCCATTCTTTCCTACCTCGTGCCCTGGCGCCATGCGGGCCTGATCCGGCAGTTTGCCGCGCGTGAGGTCGCGGCCCGCTACCGCCAATCCTGGCTCGGAACGCTCTGGGTGGTGCTGACGCCCTTGTTGCTGCTGTGCGTATACACCGTGGTGTTCCGGCATGTCTTCAAGCTGCGCTGGGGAGGCGCCGAGGAGTCGAACCTGGCATTCGCACTGCGCCTGTATGCGGGGCTGGCGGTGTTCAACTTCTTCTCGGAGTGCGTGGTACGTGCGCCGCGCCTGGTGCTGGACCAGCCGCATCTGGTCAAGAAGGTGCTGTTTCCCTTGGAGATCCTGCCCTGGGTGAATGCGCTGGCGCAACTGGTGCACCTGGGCATCGCGGCGCTGCTTCTGGTGCTGTTGACCGCAGCCAGCACGGCCAGCGTGCCCGCCAGCGCACTGGCCCTGCCGCTGGTCTGGCTGCCGCTGCTGCCGCTGTGCGTGGGGCTGGGCTGGATACTGGCGGCCGTGGGCACCTACGTGCGGGATGTGGGGCAACTGATCGGGCTGGTGCTGAGCCTGCTGCTATTTGTCAGTCCGGTGTTCTTCCCTGTCGAAGCGCTGCCGCCCAGCGTGCGCGGTTGGGCACTGCTCAACCCCCTGGCGCTGACCATGACGCAGACGCGCGAGGTGCTGCTCGCGGGCCATTGGCCGGACTGGTCCGCCCTGGGTCTGCAGGCTGCGGGCTGCGTGCTGCTGGCGGTGGCGGGGGCGGCCTTCTTCCGCACCACGCGCAAGGGGTTTGCCGATGTCGTCTGAGCTGGCCATTGCACTGCAGCAGGTGGGCAAACGCTACGCCCTGTATGACAAGCCGAGCGACCGCCTCAAGCAGTTGCTGTGGGGACGCTGGCGCCCCTACCAGCGGGAGTTCTGGGCACTGCAGGATGTGAGCTTCGAGGTGCGGCGCGGGGAGGTGGTGGGCATCGTGGGCCGCAATGGGGCCGGCAAGTCCACCCTGCTGCAATTGGTGTGCGGGACGCTGGAGGCCACGAGCGGCAGCCTGCAGGTCCACGGCCGGGTGGCGGCCCTGCTGGAGCTGGGCGCGGGCTTCAGCCCCGATTTCTCCGGGCTGGAGAACATCTACATCAATGCGGCCATTCTGGGCCTGTCACGCGCGCAGGTGGATGCCCACCTGGACGAGATCCTGGCTTTCGCGGACATCGGGGAGTTCATCCACCAGCCGGTGAAGACCTATTCCAGCGGCATGTTCATGCGGCTGGCATTTGCCGTGGCGACGAGCGTGGAGCCGGACATCCTGGTGATCGACGAGGCGCTGTCGGTGGGCGATGGCGCATTTGCGCGCAAGTCGTTCGACCGCATCATGCGCTTGAAGGATGCCGGCAAGACCATCCTGTTCTGCTCGCACTCCATGTACCAGGTGGAGGCCCTGTGCTCGCGCGCGCTGTGGATCGATGCCGGCCGCTTGCGCATGGATGGCAGTGCGGCCGATGTCACCAGCGCCTACGGCGCCAGCCTGAATGCCGGGGTGGCGGCAGAGAATGGGCAGGCCCTGCCCTTGGCCGCAGCGGGCACCGGCTGCGGGCGCATCACGCGGGTTGTTGCCGAGGTGGATGGCCAGCCGGTAGCGCCAGGGGCTCCGGCCAGCGTGGAGTCGGGCATATCGGAGCTGCGCCTTACGCTGGAGTTCCAGATGGACCCAGCACTGCCCGCACCAGCGCTGGCCCTGGGCATTTCCGACAGCAACACGCTCACGGTCGCCAGCGCCACGACGCACAATGACGGCGTGGCAGTGCGCATGGATGGACAAGGCCAGGGCCGGGGGACCATTGTGTTCGAGCGGTTCCCCTTGCTCAAGGGACGCTACAGCGTCACGTGCTTTCTGGTCAGCGAGGATGCGATCCATGTGTACGACCAGGTGGAGCGCAGCATCATGATCGAGGTGCGCCAGCAGGGCCTGGAACAGGGACTGGTGCGCCTGCCGCACCACTGGGTGGTATGACGGCGCCCACGAACGCTGCGGCACCAGCCGCTGGCATGCACGGCCTGCAGGTGCGCGCCTTGCGGCCCGCGGACCGCGACGCACTGCTGGCGCTGCACCGCAAGGTGTTCGCGTCGGAGGTGGATACGCGCTGGTATGACTGGAAGTATGCCGTGGGGCACGGCTGCGGCTCGGGCGCCTGGGCGGACGGCGACCTGGTGGCACATTGCGGCGGCATTGCACGCACACTGTGGCTTGCGGGCCAGCCTACCGCGGGCCTGCAGATCGGGGACGTGATGGTGGAGCCGCGCTGGCGCGGCATCCTGACACGGCGCGGGCCGTTCTTCCACGCCTCCAGCCATTTCTACAGCACGCAGATCGGTGCCGGCCAGCCTTTTGCGCTGGGGTTCGGCTTTCCGGGCGAGCGGCATTTGCGCCTGGCCACCAAGGTGGGGTTGCTGCGCGACGGCGGCGGCATGCAGGCACTGCACTGGCATACGCAAGGCGTGGATGCGCTACCGCGCTGGGCCTGGCGCTGGGAGCCTCTGGACCCGCAATCTGCAGGTTTTGCGGCGGCCGTGGACCATGCCTGGTCCGGCATGCAGCGGGCAACGGCGGCACTGGCGCTCGGCGTCCGCGATGCGGACTATGTGCGCTGGCGCTTTGTCGAGCGCCCGGGCCGGAAGCACTGCTTCTTTGCCTTGCGCAGGCCCTGGTCGCGCCAGCCAGCGGGGATTGCCGTGCTGGATGTGGCTTCCAGCGATGCCGCGCTGTGGCTGGACTGGATCGGCACGCCCCGCTTGATGGCGCTGGCCAGTCGCGCCTGCCGCCACGAGGCCGCCAGGCACGGTCGCCAGCGGCTGGAGCTGTGGTGCACCGACGCCGTGGCGCAGGCGCTCGCGCCATCGGGCCTGGCCCACCGTACCGAGGTACTGCGCCTGGGGATCGTGAATACATCGGTGCTTGATGCAGACACCACGGCGGGCCTGCGCTGGTGGCTGACAGGCGGGGATACGGATTTTTTATGAGCAAGGTTTTCGCTGCCACAGAGAAGCTGGCTTTCGTTGCCTGTGTGAGCGACGTGGAGGTATTGCAGCGCTGCCTGCTGGCCTCTCCCTGCATCGCGCAGGGCCGCTGGCCGCTGCAGGCGTTCTTCAATGCCCGGGATGCGGCGGGAGCATTCAACAGTGCGCTGGCCGCCACGCCCCCAGGTACCTGGCTGGTATGGGTGCACCAGGATGTGCTGCTGCCCGAAGGCTGGGATACCCGGTTCCTGCAGGCGCTGGCGCAGGGGGTGCGGCAGTTTCCCCAGGCTGTGGTGGCGGGCGTCTATGGCATCAGTGGCCGGGGCGCCGCGGCACGCCGCGCAGGCCATGTGCTGGACCGGGGCACCCTGCTGCGCGAGCCCTGCCCCCTGCCCTGCCTGGCTGACAGCCTGGACGAACTGCTCTTTGCCGTGCAGGCAGGCCACGGTCTGACGCTGGACCCGGCGCTGGGTTTCGACTTCTACGGAACCGATGTGGTTCTGCAGGCACAGTCGCGGGGGCTGCAGGCGCTGGTGGTGGATGCCTACTGCGAACACTGGTCGAACACGCCGACGGGGCGGGTGATTCCCGCTTCGCTGGCGCGCCGCATCCAGGCCAGCGGGACGGCATTCGAGCGCAAGTGGGCCCACCGGCTGCCGGTGCAGACCTCCTGGCTCGCGGTGGAGCGCCCCGGCGACGTGGACCGGTTTCTCGCCCAATTCGAGCTGCGCCAGCCATGACGGTGCTACGCCGCATTTTTCAGCGTTGGCGCCCTCGCATGTGGCGCTGGGTGCAGGCTTTGCACCATATCGATTTCGCCTGGGTGCTTCCTGCCATGGCACGCCTGCCGCTGGCCTGGGGATACCGGCTCGCAGAATGGCGCGGGCGGTTGAATGCGCGCACAGGCCGTGATTGGCGCTCCATGGCGCTGGGCATGCGCCACATCCAGCGCCAGGCCCTGGCGGGCTACCACCTGCTGCCGGTGCAGGCCAGCGATGCGCAGCGCCTGCGCTGGAGCCGGGAACGCTTCGTCGTGGAAGCGCGCGACGAATTCGAGGCGCGGCTCACCGCGGCAGGCCGGCTGACCGCATTGCGCTGCCGGCATGTCTTCCCCCCTGGGGGGAGCTTTGCCGGCGTGGCACCGGAACGCGGGCGGGGCCTGCTATTGCTAACGCCGCATTTCGACAGCTTTTTCCTGGGCGTGGCGTTTGCCGCGCGCGGCGGTGCCAGGGTGAACCTGATGTCTTCGGCGGTGACGCACGATGCGCGTGTGGACCGTGCGGTGCAGCAGCATTTTTCGGCCAAGTACCGCGGCCTGGAGCCTTATCTGAATGGCGGCCGTGTGCTGGACATGGAGACCGGCATCCGCCCCTTTTACCGCATGCTGGAGCAGGGCGAGACACTGGTGGTGCTGGGCGATGCACCGGTGCTGCCGCAGGGCGTTGCCACGCAGGTGGATTTTCTCGGCGCGTCCCGGCTGTTGGCAGGCGGCGCCTTGCGCATGGCGCAAAAGGCGGACTGCGACCTGGGGGGCTATATCTGCCGCATGGAGCGCCCCGGGGAGTACGTGATGGAATGGTGCGAGCCCGGCCCGGCCAACGACCCTGAGACGGTGCGCCGTGTCTACGCTCTGTTCACACGCGCGATCGAACAATCGCCCGGCCATTGGTGGGCCTCCGATTTGCTGCCAGCGATGCCGCCCTGCCCGCCCCGAGCGCCCGCATACCATGTGTTGGCATTCACCGACAGCCCCCTGGAGGGATCGGCCGAGCTGAACTATGGCCTGCAAGCCCTGCAGCGCCAATGGCCTGGAGCAATGGATGGCGGCAGCACGCGCTGGCACATGGCCCGCCATGACACGGCCCCATCACTGGCAGCCTTCCTGGAAGATGCGGGCACGAACCACCTGCTGGTCGTGCTGGACCCGGCGGTGCTGGGCACCGCCGACTTGCCGCTCCTGCTGGCGCAATGCCTGGATGCCTGCGGCGAAGCCGTATGCGCCATGGCCGAGGACGCGCGTTTTGCCGTGGACGAGTGGGCGCCGGACTACATCACGCAGGCGGATTTCGAGCGTTATGTGGCACGCCGCGGCCACCTGCCCATGCACACACCGGCACGCCCGCAAGAGCCCCCCAGAAGGCCTTTGGTCTACATGCTGCGGCTCGACCGGCTGCGCGCACTCGACCCGCAGCCCGCCACCTGGGACGAACTGCCACAGGCGCTGGGCAGCGCCACGGTGCTGGCTCCGCGTGCTTTCGTGCACGGATATGCCGCCTACCAGCAAGGCAGCCGGGCTGAGATGCTGGACATGCTGCCCGAAGGCGTGCAACGCCTGCTGGATGTGGGCGGTGGCGAGGGAGGATTTGTCCAGGCGTTTCTCCAGCAACGCGCAGGAGCTGCCCTGCTGGTGGAGCCTGGCGTCCAGGCCGCACGCAGGGCCCGGGAGCGTGGCCTGGAAGTGTTCGCCGGCGCCATCGAGCAACTCGACCCGGAGAGCGTGGGGCAGTTCGATGCCATCAGCTTTCTCGACGTTCTGGAGCACCTGGAGGAGCCCTTGCCGGCATTGCAACGTGCACGCGCACTGCTGGCGCCTGGCGGCGTGGTGCTGGTCTCCGTGCCCAACCTGGGTTACTGGTCCGTGGTACGGGACTTGGCGGGCGGCCGGTTCGACTACCTGCCGGTTGGCATTTTGTGCCGTACGCATCTGCGCTTCTTCACCCAGCGCAGCCTGGAGCAGTTGCTGGCCGATGCGGGGTTCGAGATCGTCCGCTTGCGCCGCCACACACCCGCCGCCTCGGCAGAGCAACGGCAGTTCGTGCAGGCGCTGGAGGCTGCGGGCCTGCCTTGTGACCACGATAGCCTTGCCACGGAATCCTTGCATGCACTGGCCCGCGCGCGTTGACATCGTGGTGGTGAACTACCACAGCGCCGATGATGTCTGCACCGGTCTGGAGGCGCTGGGCGCCTGGCCGCACGGCGCCATCTGGGTGGTGGACAACAGCAGCGACGCAAGCGAAGCACAAGCGCTGCAGGCCATGGCGAGCGGGCGCACCGAGTGCACGGTGATCGACGCGGGCGCCAACCTGGGTTTTGCACGCGCGTGCAACCTGGCGCTGTCGCGCTCGTCGTCGGAATATGTGCTGCTGCTCAATCCGGATGCCCGGATCACGCAAACGCACCTGGAGGTGATGCTGCAGACCATGGTGCGCTCGCCCCGCCTGGCCGCGGTTTCGCCCGCCACCTACTGGAATGCCGACATGAGTTTCGTGCTGCCCCGCCCCAGCGCGCAAACACCGCTCGCCCACCTGGGCCACGTGGCGGCCACCTGGTGGCCGCGCGCAACACGCATGCTGGCCGAGCACAGCGTACGGCGCACCCAGAAGGAAATGGCCGTGGCCGCCGCCGTGCCGGTGGATTTCCTTGCAGGGGCCGTGCTGCTCTTGCGGCGCAGCGCAGTGGAGGAGGCGGGCGGTTTGTTCGACCCCGGGTACTTCATGTTTTTCGAGGATGCGGATTTATCGCTGCGTCTGCGGCGCGCGGGCTACACGCTGGCTCTGCTCCCTGCCGCACAGGCCACGCACCACTACCGCCACAAGCCATTCAAGGCGGCATTGATGGCACAAAGCCAAATGCACTATTTCAGCCTGCGCCATCGCTGGTACCTGCGGCTGAGCGGCGGACTGCGTGGTGTGGAACGGTGTACGCGGCCCGTGGCGGCGCCCGCCTGGTATCCATCCCTGGGCCCACTGGCGAGTGCGCAGGCGTTTGCCGCGGCCACCGGCGGCGCCCGGGTGGAGGCGTTCAGCCCTTCGCCATTGATGATGCCGGCCATCGCGCGGCCCAGCCAGCATGCAGGGCATGGTTTCACACCCGAGGAATGGGCCTTGCTGGAGCCCGGCGCCTATGTGGCGTGGCTGACGGAGGGGCGGCGCGGGCGCTGGGTACACTTCGTGCGAAGCAGCCTTGAGGAGCCGCTTCCCACGCCCCCCACCCGCTGACATGTCCCCTGAAATTTCACCCAGCCAGCGCGAGGATCCTGTCATCGAAATGCTGCGCGGGCTTGCCGCATGCATGGTCGTGGGAACGCACTATGCCTCCATGGTGGCGACCCATCCGGGCCTGTGGGGCTTCGCGAGCACCGGGGTCGATCTGTTCTTCGTGCTCAGCGGCTATGTGTTCGCGCCCTACCTGCACGGCCGCCCTCTGGCCACCCTACCGCACCTGGTACGCCGATTCTTCCGCCTCGTACCGCTGTACTGGACGGCCCTGGCCTGCTACCTGCTGCTCAGCAGCTTGCAGGGGCGAGCCATGCTGTACGTACCTGAGCACTTCCTGTTCCTGCACACGGCACGCTCTCTGGAAATCGCCACCTACTACAACTCCGCCTTCTGGAGCCTGCCCCCCGAAGTCGAGTTCTACCTTGTCTTGCCCATACTGGCCTGGGCGGCCACACGCTGGCGTCTGGCCTGGGGGGTCGCGCTGGCGGTGGCCATGCACCTGGCCCTGGTGGCGGCCGCTGACCCCGCCAGCCAGGCCGTGACCGCCCGTGCCATCGCCACCATCCATCTGCCAGGATTGTTGTGCGAATTCGCGCTGGGGGCCATGGCTTGGCACCTGGTGCAAACCGCTCCGGGGGGCAAGCAGCGGGCGTTGCGCCTTGTTCTGGGCCTGCTGGCCCTTGCAGCGACCATGGCGTTGTTCCATGCCTTCATCGCAGATACAGGCGCCCAGCGCGACCCGGCTCCCCTGTGGATTGGCGGCAACATGGGCCTGCTGGCTGCCACCGCCTATGCCTTGCTGGTCAGCGCCGTGGCCGGCGCACCGGGCGCAGCCAGGCAGGTTCCGCTGGCCGCGTTCTGGTTCTGGCTGGGGCAGTGCAGCTATGGTGTCTACCTGCTGCACAATGCCAGCCCCCAGGCCCTTCAGCTTCTCGGCTGGAAGCCTCAGGGGTGGGCAGGCATTCTTGCCTGCATTTTGCTGACACTCTGCGCGGCATGGATGGCACACAAGGCGATCGAGCACCCGATGCGCACCTGGGGGCGGCGGATCAGCCTGCGCTGGCAAGCGCGGCCCCGGCCTGCACAAGGTTGAGTGCACATCCGCCAGGGCCGCCGCCAGCGCAATGGGACAATACCGGCCTCATCCCATGGGTTGCTTGGCCGCCGCCCTGATTTCTCACCGCCACCAGAGTACCGAAGACCCGCTGTGGACCCTCAGCCGAACCCTGTTGCCGTTGTCATTCCCTGCTACCGCGTGCGCGAGCAAGTGCTCGGCGTCATCGCACGCATTGGGCCGGAAGTTTCACGCATCTATGTGGTGGACGACGCATGCCCGGACGGCTCCGGCGCGCTGGTTCAGGCGCAGTGCCACGATCCGCGCGTGACGGTATTGCGCCATGCAGTGAACCGCGGCGTGGGCGGGGCCGTGATGACAGGGTACCGGGCGGCCATCGGTGATGGCGCCTGCATCATCGTGAAGGTCGACGGTGATGGACAAATGGACCCGGCCCTGATTCCGCATTTCGTCACGCCCATCGCGCGTGGCCAGGCCGACTATGCCAAGGGGAACCGCTTCTACAACCTGACCCATATCCGCCAAATGCCTGCCGCGCGGCTGTTTGGCAATGCCGTTCTGTCCTTCATGGCGAAGCTGACAACGGGCTACTGGAGCCTGTTCGATCCGACGAACGGGTACACGGCCATCCACGCAAAGGCTGCACGCTGCCTGGATTTCAGCCAGATCAGCGAACGCTATTTCTTTGAAACCGACATGCTTTTCCGCCTGAATACGGTGCGTGCGGTGGTGGTCGACATCCCCATGGACGCCCACTATGGGGACGAGAAAAGCAATCTGCGCATCCGCAAGATCCTGGGGGAATTCCTGTTCAAACATGGCAAGAACTTGTGCAAGCGCATTTTCTACAACTACTTCCTGCGCGACATGACGGTGGCCTCGCTGGAGCTGGTGTTCGGCGTATTGCTGCTGGCATTCGGCCTGGCGTTCGGCAGCTACCACTGGTGGACCGGGCTGACGCATGAGACCGCGACGCCCCCTGGCACGGTGATGCTGGCTGCGCTGCCCACGCTCGCCGGCCTGCAGTTGCTGCTGGCGTTCGTGGGCTACGACGTCGCCAACCAGCCTCGCCGCCCCATCCACCCTGACCTGCCCGATCCAGCGCCCGGAGACACTGCGCCGTGACCGTACGCCAACTTTGCTTTGTCGTTTTCACCGTATTGGCCCTGTCCGTAGGGCAAATCCTGTTCAAGCTGGCTGCCCGCGACATGCGTCCCGGCGATCCATGGCTGGAGCAGGTGGCGCTGAATGCATGGCTGTACGTGGCATTGGCGGTGTATGGGGTGGCCACCATCGTCTGGGTGCTGCTGTTGCGCCATGTGGCTTTGCAATTGGCCTATCCCTTTGTGGCGCTCGCGTTTTTCTTCGTCCCGCTGCTGGCGCATTGGATTCTGGGTGAAGCGCTGCGCTGGCAAACCTTCGCCGGGGCCGGATTGATCTTGCTGGGCGTATGGATCTCCGTTGGCTGGCCAGCTCGATGAGCAGAAGCCAAGGGACCTCATTCTGGCCTGCCAGCGTTTGGGCGTTGGGCGCTTTCGTGCTCCTCAGCGTCCTGTCCTTGTTGGTTCCGCCCATGCAATCGCCCGATGAGAATGCCCATCTCATGCGCGCCGAAATGCTCTCCCGCGGGCAGTGGCTGCTGCACCCACCGCCTGTCGGCACGCCGGTCGAGCTTGCCAGCCCAGGCGGCGAGGTGGACGCAGGCCTGGCGCAGTACAGCCATGCCTTCATGGAGACCATAGCGCCGCCCGGAGGGCCAGCACCCGCGGCAGTGCGCGAAAAAACCGCGCACTGGAACTGGGCGCATGCCACCGTCTTCTACCCCGCACCAGGCACGGGCTACTACTTCCCGCTGATTTATGCGCCGCAGGCCCTGGCCCTGTGGCTGGGGCGCACCCTGGGATGGAGCGTGCCGGACAGCTACCAATTGGCGCGTTCCTGCGCTTTGCTGGTGGTATGCCTGCTGACCGCCATGGCATGGCGGCACACCCCCCCCAATCCGGCGGTGATTGCTGTGGCGACCTTGCCCATGGGCCTTTTCCAGGCCGTATCGCCCACCCTGGATGGCATCACAACGGCGCTGGCCTTGCTGGCCATCAGCCAGTTCATCGCCCATGCCCGGACTCCTCCAGCCGAGCCGGGGCAGTCCCTGCCGTGGGGGTTTCTGGCCTGTATTTTGCTGCTGGTGACGAGCCGCACCCATCTGCTGCCGCTGCTGCTGCTGCCGGTGTTTCTGGCCTGGAAACGCCAGTCTGCGGCCGCCTGGGCAGCCACCGCTCTGTTGGTGGCCGCGTGCCTGGCATGGCTGGGCTTTGCCATGGCCTCGACGACGGATGGGCGTGTGGTGCGTGAGCACTCCACCACAGAGATCGTGTTGCTGTACGCAGGACATCCCGCGGAATTCCTCGCACTGCTGGGACGCACCTTGGGGAACCACGAACTGGTGCGGTTCTATGGGCAATCGTTCATCGGCATTCTGGGGTGGCTGGACACGCCGCTGAAAAGCGCGCGCTACGGAATGCTCAGCGCAGGGCTGCTGCTTGCAGCCAGCCTCTCGTTTCTCTGGCGGCGCCCGGCAGACGCACCCGCGCGTTGGCTGCTGTGCGCCGTGGCGCTGGCGTCCTCCCTGCTGGTGTTCGTGGCACTGGCTGTGACCTGGACGCCCTATGCTGCGCCGGCCATCGCTGGCGTGCAAGGCCGCTATTTCGTGGTTCCTGCGCTCCTGCTGGGCTATGCTTTGGGAGACACCGCGCCCCATCGACCCGCCTGGCAGCAGTGGAGCCTGCGCGGGCTGGCGGCCGCCATGGTATTGGCGTCGCTCGCGGCGCTTGTGGAAACCCTGGTGCAGCGCTACGCGTTCTGGCCCTGAGGCCGCACCTGCGCACCTTATTGCTGTTTGTTTGCTCTCTGTGGAACCGGACCTCATACCCTATAGCGCCGTCGAGACCATCGCCGCGCATTCCGTCATCGTCCTGGCGCCGCACCCTGATGACGAGGTGTTTGGATGTGGCGGCGCCATCGCGGCACACGCACTCCGGGGAGTGCCGGTGCATGTGGTCATCCTGACCGATGGGGCCGGGGCAGGCGACCCGGCACTGCGCGCACAGGAATCCAGCCAGGCAGCCGCCATGCTGGGCTGCGCTGCGCCGGAATTCTGGGGCGTTGCAGACAGGACCTTGCTTGGCAGCGAGCCTTTGCAGCAGCGCCTGCTCGAGACGCTGCAGCGGCACGGTGCAGACCTGCTGTATGCGCCCTCCCCCTGGGAGGTGCACCCCGATCACCGGCAGGCGTGCGCCATGGCCATGCAGGTGGTCCAGCGCCTGGAGGGACGGGTGCGCCTGGCGTTCTACGAAGTCGGCGTTCCTCTGCGCCCCAATCTCCTGCTGGACATCACCGCCCACCTGCCAGCCAAGCGGGCCGCCATGCAGTGCTTCGCCTCACAGGTGCTGCGCCAGGACTATGCCCGGCAGATCGAAGCGCTGAACACCTACCGCACCTACACGCTGCCCCGGAAGGTGCTGGCCGCCGAGGCCTACCGGGTGGTTTCTGCCGACCAATTGGTCTCGGGAGAGTTGGCTGGGCAACTGCACATGGCTTCGGCCACAGTGGATCGCAGCGCGCAGGTCCCGTCTGCCAGTGGCCCGCTGGTCTCGATACTGATACGCAGCGTGGGAAGGCATCATCTGGCCCGTGCCCTGGACTCCGTGGCCACGCAAACCTACCCGCGCATCGAAGTCACCGTGGTGGCTGCCAGCAGCGAACACCCGCCCTTGCCCGGATTCTGCGGTCCGTTCCCCGTCCACCTGCACCAGACGCGAGAGGCTTTGCCACGCAGCAAGGCTGCCAACAAGGCACTGGACGTGGCGCCTGGAGACCTTCTGCTGTTTCTGGACGACGACGATTGGCTGATGCCGGACCACGTGTCCCGGCTGGTGAGGGCCTTGCAGACGCATCCCGCAGCACTGGCTGCCTATGCTGGCGTAGAGTTGGTGGACGATGGCGGCACACCGCTGGGCCAGGTGTTTGATCTGCCCTTCGACCGCACCCAGATGCATGCCGGCAACCTGATGCCCATCCATGCCGTGCTGTTCGACCGTGCCCTGCTGTCCAAGGGCTGCCGCTTCGATGAGACCCTGGACCGCTATGAGGACTGGGATTTCTGGCTGCAGGTCGTACGGCACACCGCGATGGTGCATGTCCCCGGGATCAGCGCAGCATATGTGGTGCACGCCAGTTCCGGCGTGCACGAGGAGGCAGGCCCGCGCAGTGCCCATACCCAGCGCATCTACGCAAAGCACAGCCCGCAATGGACCGAAGAGGACTGGGCGACGCTCATGGAACGCAATTGGGCCTACCCCGAACTGGCGCGGCAGCACCATGCGGACCAGCAGGCCCAGCGGGTGCTGGAGGCTCTGCAAATGGCCAACGCCGAGTTGACCAGGCAGCTCGCAGCCATGACCGAGAGCAGGAGCTGGCGCATCACGGCCCCCCTGCGCAAGGCATCTGCCCGGTGGTCGGCGGCACAGCGGCTGGCAAAGCGCACCCGGGAGATCGTGTCCACCGAGGGCTTTGCCGGTGTCCGCTACCGGATAGTGCAAAAGCTGCACGCCCCGGTACGCTACGACGCCTGGATGCGCCGCGACAGGCAGGCGACGCTGGCATCCAGCGCCGCCATGCGCGCCGAATCGCACGATTGGCATGCCCGGCCGCTGCTGTCCATCGTGATGCCGGTCTACAACCCTCCCCTGAATCTGCTGCAAGAAGCCGTTGAATCCATCCAGGCACAGGTCTATGAACACTGGGAGCTTTGCATTGCCGACGATGCTTCGCCAGATCCGGGCGTCTGGGAGTGCCTGCAGCAGTTCTGTCAGGCAGACGCGCGGGTGCGCGCAGTGCGCCGCACCCGCAACGGGCACATTTCGCAAGCGTCGAACAGCGCCCTGGAGCTGGTCACCGGGGAATTCATCGTCCTGATGGACAACGACGACCTGCTGCCTCCCGATGCGCTTTATTGGGTGGCAGATGCAATTCGGCGCCACCCTACAGCCCAGATCCTGTATTCAGACGAAGACAAGATCGATTCCAGCGGCACACATTTCGGGCCGTATTTCAAATCGGACTGGAACCACGCCCTGTTTCTCGGGCATAACATGATCAGCCACCTGGGGGTGTACCGCACGGACCTGGTCCGCCGCATGGGGGGCTTCCGGCAGGGGTACGAAGGGTCGCAGGATTACGACCTCGCGCTGCGTTGCATCGAGCACATAGCGCACAGCGACATCATTCACATTCCCAAGGTCTTGTACCACTGGCGTGCGATCGAGGGCAGCACGGCCTTGGCCACGGGAGAAAAACCCTATGCCGTGGACGCCGCGCAACGCGCGCTGACGGACCACCTGGCGCGCACCGGCCTGCCTGGGCGCATCACGGTATCGAGCCTGTCGAACTATGTCTGTGAGCGCCCTTTTCCCCAGGCACATGCCTTGAGCCTCATCCTCGTGGGCGCGCGCGATGGCAATGCCCCGTGGATAGACCGGCTGCGCAGCAGCCTTCCCCTGGTGGAGGTGCAATGCTGCAGCGACATATCCACGGCATTCGGCCATGCGCGTGAGGCCAAGGGAAGCCTTGTGGCCATCGTGCGGTCCGGGCTGGTGCCGGACACCGATGCCGGCCTCTCATCGATGGCCGGATGGGCTGCGGACAATGATGTGGGCATCGTCGCTGGATCGGTGCGAACCCACGAAGGCACCTTGGCTGCGGGTGGACTGGTATTGCACCCGGCACTTGGCTGCACCCCCCTGCTGCCCGGCCTGCCCAAAGGGAACCCGGGGTACATGGGGCGAGGGACGTTGACGCAGGAACTATCGGCCGTGGCATGGGATTGCATCGTGCTGCGCCGATCGGTGCTGGAGGACTCCGGATGCCCGGACGCGGCGCTTGGTGGAGGCGATCTTGCTGCCACGGCCTATTGCCTCCAGTTGCGTGCGGCGGGCCTGAAAGTCCTCTGGTGCCCAGAAGCATCCTGGAGCGCCGCTGCGGGCTATCACAGAGAGAAAACCACACGCGCGCAGCGCGCCCGTTTCGACCAGCATGTCAGGCCCATGCACCGCGCACTGCTTGAGCGGGACCCGGCATACCACCCCGCCTTGCGCGGTCTCCCGGCCGATTTCACCCTCAAAGCAAACTGACCGGCTGCCCCACCGGTCAGTCGCGCGCCGGCAGCACCAAAGGCCCGGTGCGTCCCTGCCAGCCATGGACGCACCCCTTCACCCACATGCGGAAATACGCCCACCGGCCTGGCACCAGCGTGGAGAACACGAGAAAGCGCTTGAGCTGGCGCAGAGCCATGTGGATCTTGGCCCCGCGGCCCATGGGGCTGGAGCGCAGTACCAGTACCAGATTGCGTGCCTGGTAGTAATGGCGCCATGGGGCATGCAGCGAAATCTCTTTGCCCCACACACGGATCACCCTGTCACCCAAGGTGTGCTCCAACAGCGCAGCGCATGATCCAAGGACCCGATAGCCCAGAGCGCGAGCCCGCAGACACCATTCGATGTCCACCCAGTCGATGAACAAGTCCTCACGCATCAATCCCACAGTGCGCAAGACGGACGCAGGGATCAGGCAGCCCGAGGCGATCAAATCGTCCACTTCCCACACCTGC
>Ga0209960_1000314_pt1 | contig 118363 bp, 162 predicted proteins | sample ThiBiot_500_plan_2_FD_183947 | JGI IMG/M metagenome (GOLD analysis project Ga0209960, IMG submission 183947) | Wastewater bioreactor microbial communities from Cape Town, South Africa - Thiocy_expt_500_plan (SPAdes) | ecosystem: Engineered > Bioreactor > Thiocyanate-remediating >... | reverse complement strand
AAAAATAAACTCGAGCAAAATCAATATTTTCCGCGTTTTTTCTTTCTTGAATGACGTCTAATTATCATTTACTAGTCAAAAAAACTCTTGATCAAAATCAAATCGAGTATTGCCTACCCGAATATATTCAACGAGGATGGAAACGTATCTATACATCCGAAGAAAAAGATTTCATGCAACGATTGCCTATCATCGGCATCGATGTACAAATTCCTAATTCAGTTGTTCGGCAACGTCTACGCACAGCCGATATCATGAAACAAGACAAAATTAAATTATTACAAAAAGTATTCGATTTACCGAATGATTTATTTTTAAATCTATCGATTGAACATGAGCAATCGTCGGAAAAAACGAGTTTTCAATGGGCAGATGATGATGATAATGATCGTCGAAAATCAACTATAGAACTCATTATCGATCAACAACGTGAAAAACGACGTAAATTAAATGAATATAAATATGATTATGATAACCTTGAACCATTGTCACTCGATGAAATTCTCGAAGAAATTCAAACAAATATTGGTAAAGATTTAAAATCTGAAGATATGAAATTAATAAATGAACTCATGCAAATTATAAATCAACATAAAAATACAGATATTATGAATATTTATGATCAATTAACAAATGTTCAATTGATCTCGAAATTTGGTGGCATTCCAAAACTTGTACAGGTTGATTACAAACAATTTTTTTTAATGAAACAATATGTTTTTCTGTTCGAAAAATAGGCTTTACAAGAAATTCGGAAAGCGTTCGAAAAAGTAGCAATGAAAACGAATCTTGCATCGATCGAAACAGTGATTAATGTTCTCCGAGAAAAAGATAATACATATCGTATTGCTGTTGAATTATTAAAATCTTTCAATGAAAATGCAAAACAAAATAAACTACAACAAAATCTATATTTAATCGATCGATCTGGTAGAAATCGTCTTTTTTATTAATTTCATTCACATTTTGAATGTAGATGAGATATCCGATCAGGATCACAAAGTATTCAATATGTTGATTAAAGATCGTGTCAGTCGATTACGTATGTTGACGTTTTAGTATAATTTTGTAAAGATTTTGACTTTTTCTAGCGGTATCTGACTTGGCAACATTGATCAAAGATTTAGCTACGATTCGAACTGTTGATATTAGTCGATTGCCAAATGATCGCGATGAACAAGTGAAATATATTTCTGAACAATTGAATATTATATTCACTCGTGCACATCTCGATGGAGTGAAAACATGTTTCGATGCAATGAAATCACCGATTAGTGTTTCATTAAGAGAATTTATTAATCAAGTCGAAACAAGTATTCAAATGAAATTCACTGAACGAGATAGTATTTTTATTGAAACATTTATTAATGATTATCTATCATCATTAGTAAATCTCAAGCTAATACCTACGCATTCGACAATGCTAATCATTCATTGTTTTAGAATGAGAATCAATTAAAAACGATCAACGAACGACTTGCACAACAAGGTACATTGAAACGTTTGACAGATTATAAAGAATCGAATCAAGCGATTACAATGGGTTTAATGGAGAAAATTAATACAGATGGATTGTCTATCGTTATTGACAATATGAAAAATGCTCAAATAGATATTTCTTCGTTCAATGAACTCCTTCGAGTATTAACATTGATTAATGAAAATATTCAAAATCAATCATTGATTCCTATCGAACAAATACAAAAACAATTAGGTTTACCATTTGCAATTTCATCCTCAGAAAGTCATATTTCTCTCTCTTTTTTGTTTTAGACATGGCCTATTTCATTGAAACACATCGTCTAACTAAAGAACAAATCTGTGAATTATCGAAGTCAATTAATTTGTATTCGATTGCTAAGATTCCCCTTTCAGAACAGCCGACCAGTGAAGAATGTACAGAGTTTCTTGAACGATTAAAACTTCCATTTGTACGAATGTGTATAAAACGAAGTCTCGAAACAATTACGAACATGCCAACACATGATTTCTATCGAGAATGTATTGAAAATCTATTGAATGAATTAATTCATGGATCAGATGAATTCAATCGAAGTTTTTTGAATAATTTAACTCGAGAACAAGTTAAACAATCGAAGGAATTATCCGAGAAAATTTATCGACTAATGTTGAAAGAGAAATTAATTCAATTAGATGGAAAAACTAAAATCGATACAAATAAAAAGAAAACTTCAATAGTAATCGATGGAATTAATCGAATTTTAAGTCAAGAAAATGATCCAATCAAACAAAATCAATTGATAGGCATATTCGAGAGAGTAGACTTGACAATTCCTGAACGAGTCAAATCTTGGTATAAAAATAAAATTTCGATTCGAAATTCACGAAAGTCAAATATTAAAATACCTGTTCGAAAAACCAACGAATCATTTCAAGTAAAAATAGAAACAATCCATCCTGAAACAACGACGACAACAACAAACGGTAGAATTTTAATACAGATATAAAATAGTTTAATTTAATTATCGCTGTTCAGGTATTATGGGAAGAAATAATACAATTAGTTTTGAAATCAATCAAATGTCAGCATGTTTACAATATCATTCATTGTCACCGATTAATCCTGAGCAAGAGATAAAAACTCAGCTAACCGGTGAAATCAGCAAGATCGATTTGGATATACCTTTCGAAAAGACAAAAGCACAGAGACTATTAGCTAAAACTTTGGAAAAAAACACTAGTGAATCTCAGATTAATAAATCAAAATCTATCGATCGTAATTCGTTGTTAACTGATAATGAAGAAAAAGTCTCAGTAAGTGATTTCTATTCAAAATAGTATTTTTCTCATTGATTTATCCTTCGTTTAGATACCTTCGAAACAATCCGATGATATCTACATCAATTCCTTAACGAAATCTCTCAACGCTTTACTAACTCAACCGAAATATAACAATGAAAAATTACGAAAAATTCACGATGAACTCATCTCGTCTGGTCTTATTTCTCCATTAAATGAATTCTATCGTTCAACTAATCATGCTCTACGTGTCATTCTCGATCATTGTCTCACCTATGACGAGTTTATCAAATGGACTTTAGGATTATTACAAACGACGAATAAACCGAATTTAATCGAACTAGGTCATGATCTCTATTCAACGGCTGTTCAGCTAGATTTAATGTTAGTCGAACGAATCGATAACACACGTTGTGCAAGAGAAATTCAAGAGAATCTTAAACATGATTTACAAATCATAAGTGAACATGATCTACGAGGTATTTTCTTTCTGTTTCTTTTAATCTTTTTTTCAATCGAACAAGAAAAAAACAGAAATCAATTCGTATATCAATGCAAATCAATTAGAAAAAGTAGTTCATAATTCGAAAAAATTAAATGTTACAAGCAAAGATCGAATGCAATCGGATCTCTATTCTTTTCTTCTTAAACTCATTCAAACTTGTCATTCATTGGATAGCAAATATCATCCGATGCAAACATACATTCGTGTACGAATTTGTGCTGTAAATCATTTCATTCTCATTATTGTTTTTTCTCTGAAGGAAATTGCGGATAAATTCAAATCTCAACCCGTTGTTGATCTTGCTCGGAAATTAGATGAAATCGAAAAGAAACTCTCGAAAACATTCGGCATCACATTCATCGGTCTTAGTCAACGTTTCTCGAATTCAGATTTTGTCTTAATAAAATAAAATAATAAACAGTATTCGTGTTTTTTTTGTTGTCAGTTCTTGTTTAAAACAAAAATTTTGTGTGTATATGTAGTTTTTTTTCTTTTTCTTTAATAAAACAAGCGAACAAACAGTCCAACTATTGTGATTTCATTTTCGTAAACGTTCTAATTTGCTCACGTCGTTTAATATCGTTGATATCGATGCAGCATATGTTAATAAATCGTCTAAAACAGCTCGACAGTGTTGATCGATCATCAATAAATTCGAATCCAATCTCGGCAATGTTGTTAATTCAATCAGTAAATCAAACGACATTTTAAGATAGGAAAATGGTAAAATAGTCGATTTATGTTCTTGTTGAAATTGTTTTTCGGCATTGATCATCGTTCGAGTAGCGAGTACGATCATTTCGATTAATTTCACCGAAGCATTCGTTGCTACTTTAAATAAACCTTTCGTTGGCAAACGAAGAATAAACGAGCAAACATTTTTCATGTCGTCAGATTTTAACGCATCCAGTTGTTGAGTAAATTGATAACGTGTAGCAGCTGTGAATTGAGGAGTTTTTTTCGCACGAATTTCTTCTAGTTCATTGTATGTAAGAGGCAATTCAATGGTTGATTGTGTTGTCAATTGACTGTTGGAATTCGTTGATAAAGAATTGTCAGTGGGATTCGAACGTAATCGACGCATTTTTCGAGGAATTTGTTCATTTTGATGAGAAAAATATTCGGCAAGAATGGTTTGATTATTTGGTTGAAGTTTAATGAGATCTTCTAATGTCATTTGATATGCCGATGAATCAGCAAGCATTTTATGTGCACATGCTTTTCGATAGAGAGCACGAACATTATTCGAATCGATGTTTAACGATTTCTTACAATCATCAAGAGCTTTTCTCGGTTCGAAAACTTTTAAATAACAAGCAGCTCGATTTGCGTACGCAGCTGCAACATCAGGTCTCAATTGAATGCAATGCGTATAGCATCGAATAGCCAATACGAAACATGCATCGAGATACAATTGATTTCCTCGTTGTCGATACCAATCATATGCATTGGCTTCCGTATAATTATCTCGAGTTTGTGTGTACAATAGATAACATGCATCGTCACCATCGGATTCTTTCGGTAATTTAGCACGCCATTGATCACCTTCGGTGGATTTTAATTCAATCGATAAACGATCACATGCAGTTTTTGATGATTGATAGTGTAAGTCAGTTGATGGTATACGAGCATAATCAGCATAACTGAGAAGTAGAAAAGTTTCATTTTCAAATGCTTTTGCTCGACATATGAGCGCACTGGAATCAGTTCTATTGAATTGCAATGCTTCAGTTGAATATTGAATACTGCGGTAATATTGATTGATTTTCGAATAGGATTGAGCACAGATATTTAAAATATTCACAATATGTTCGGCATGTTGATGATAATCGAGAAAACCGTTCTTGAGCATTTTTTTCGATGCTTCAAGCGCACTTACATGGTCATTTAATCGATGAAATCGTTCAATATCACGTTGAAGTCTATCGAGAGCCCATGGTCGAGCTGATTTCGTCCAGGGTTTATCTCGATGCATTCCTTGATGATTCGATTGAATATTCATTGAATCACGTAACCAATTTTGAATTGTCGAACAAAAATTCGAATTCAATATGAGATCATCGTATGATTTCGTCGATGAATGATCGTTCCGTCCATAGGAAATTCGTTGATCAATCGAATCTTGATGACTAATTTGTCGTTTGATTGGAGTTATCGGTGGTGTTTGTAACGGTTTTTGATTGACTAATTCTGGTGCAACATCATTATTGTCATCATCACCTTCACTTGTCGATGAAACATTCAAACTTCGAGAACCATTTACATCGTCATCACTCATGGTTTCTATTAAACCACCACTTGCTTCACCACCAAGTGGCACATCGTCATCATCATCATCATCATCATCATTATCATCATCTTCATTTCGATTAGCTAGCCGAGCATTTAAATGAGAAGACAAAGCATTCGGCAATTCATCGTGATCATCACGATGATGAAAATGAGAATCATACATAGCTGGTGATGCTTCATGAGAATCAATACATGGACGTGGATGTACTGTATTTCTGAATATGAACAAAGAATATTATTGTGTGTGTTTTTTAAATGATGTGTGCAAATTCTACTTTTGTGGTATATCAATACCGTTCGATGGAATGTTTTCATTTGTTTGCATTTTTTCTTCTTCTTCGTCTTCTTCATCGACTTCCATAATAGGAATTTTCATCGGTTGTTGAGAAGTATCAACTTGTCCAGCACCACCGTCATCATCATCATCTTCGGTTATCGGTATACGAACACCTTTTGACTTTGGGATGCTTTGCAAAAGAGTCTAAAAACAAATTGTCAATTCATTATTGAGAATTTCATTTGATTTACTTTAGCTTCGGCATTGTCTGGCGCAGCATTAATAAGAATATCAAGATCACATCTTGCTTCATCATATTGTTGTTTAGCAATATAACACGATGCTCGACGATAGAGAGCTATATTAAATAAAATAATTATTCAAAAAAAAAACAAATTTTGCATCAAAATAATTTGTCAAACCTTTTATATGATGTGGATCATTGGATAAAACTTTCGTACAATCGACCATAGAATCATCATACTTGTTTAATTTATAATCTGTAAAATTCATGTTAAACAGAGAATTTCTTGAAAAAAAAAACATCATTTACATGCTATAGCTCGATTCATATAGACGACTGAATTGGTTTGATCTAGCATGATACTTTTCGTATAGTAATCAATAGATTGTTGGTAATTATTGGATTTAAATGCAGTATTTCCATTGAGACGATGTTGTTCAGCTATTTGAAGACGTTGACTTTCTGTTTAAAAAATAATTTTAGAAAAAAAGCACATGCTGTTATTTTGGAACAAACTAGGCTTTTCTTCTTGTTTTTGTTTTTGTTGTTGTTGTTCATCTTCATTATCATCGTCATCATCAGCATCTGCTTCATTATCACTATTTAATTCCCGATCTAGTCTAGAAATTTATTTTTCAAACGATAAAGTTGAAACAAAAAAAAACAATGTCAGCTCGTTACTTACTTCGCCCATTCATCGGAACTTCTCGGTACTATTCGTTTTGGTTTACCATTGTTAGTTATCACAGATGTTTTCGGAGTTGGAGTAATCGATTTACTCTAATCGAAAAGAAATTTCTTAGATCAAATGAAGTTCATCAGTACAACTCTCTAACTTACAATTGTCGATTTGGAACGGATTGGTACATTTTCCAGAGCATTATTTTCATGAGTTTTAATAGAACTCGATGCTGTTCGATTAGTTGTTTTCATTTGATTAAGAAAATCATCGAAATCCTGTCGTTCATTGGCAGGTAACGCTGATCTATCCAAAGGAGCCTTATCTTGGCGAAGTATTTGACTAAGCAAAATGAAAATTTGAATAAAATTTTAGATGTTTTATTCTTTGAAAGCACCTGTTCGGTTTTACGTCTCGTATTCGATCGAGTGTTAATTTTTCTAGATCTGGAAATGAGCCTACTTCTCCACCTCTATGAATTCACAAAAGCACAAAAAACTGAATCCAATTGTTTTTTTCTTTTTTTTATTTACATTAATTCTTTGTATATTCGTTCAAGTTCTTTTCCATCTTTACAATTCTGTATGTATTTATATTCAAAATGACTCAATGGTATATTATATTTTTTCGTTTGACCAGCTAGAACAGCTGTTGCGTCATCCATCTAGAACAATTTATCAGATGAAATTCGATTTTTGTTTGTTATCTCGACATGTAAACGAATGAATAATCAGAAACAAAGATGTTGCTTCATCGTTTTTCAAGTGCATATTATTGTTTCAACAGTACAAATCCCAAACAAAGAGAAAAAAAAATGTGCATTAGTAATTCTTATCGTTTGCGGTTCTTTATCTATTTTCGACGTCATTCTGTATTATTCATTAGCTTGAAATGTACAAGGGAATACAACATGTAGAAGAAAAAGAAAGAAAAAAACGAGAATGTCGAGTGGTGGTACGATTGTCGAAAGAGATAAGACGATACTATATATATATGTACATGTTTAGTTCGATAGAATAAATAGAAGTGATATCTGGCCTATTTGCTTGTCAGTCGATTTCGAATTTACATTTCATCAAATGGCTATTGAACAACAATTAACTATTCTCGTTTGTTTTGCATTGATTTGCACAACATTTGCTGCTCAATTACCAGCACCATTCAAACAATGCACAGGTATGTAATCTTCAAATTTGAATTCAAAACACAGAGAATATCAACGTTTATGTATTTTAGCGGCTTCTGCTGGTGAAATTCTTAAGGTTTCGGTAAATGCTCCATGTACACAAGAATATTGTACATTTTACAAGGGCACTGATGCACGACTTGAATTTACGTTTACCTTAAGTAAGCGATTTATTTTGTCGAATGAAAAACAATAGACACGACCATTTTTTTGTGTACAGAAAAAACTGCTCATAAAGTTCGAGCAAAAGTTATTGCTACAATTGGTACAATGGATCACGATTTTGCTTTACCTAATTCTGATGTTTGTAAACAACTCGGCTGTCCAGTTAAAAGTAATGTTCGTTATACCTATCACAATAGTATGTTTGTCAGTCCAACATATCCATCGGTACGTCATTTTTTCATTGAATTACAACAACAGAAAGTGTTCACTGCTTTTTTCTGTCTCTCTCTTATTGTCTAGGTAAAAGTCAATCAAATGCGTTATTATTTGATCGATGGAAAAGGTCGTGAGCTTGCTTGTGTCTCATTACCTGTCATGATTACTGACAAAGACTCGAAACAATAAGAAATAGCAACGATCAGCTTTTTTTTTGATTGTTTGTTTGTTTTAGCAAACAAAAAAACAACAAGCAAACTGCTAAAAAACGTCTCGTTTCCCCTTATTATTGCGATAATGTCTTTCTCTCGTTTTCTCTCTCTCGCTTGCTTCTTTTCTTTTGCTTCTATTTCTTTTTCTGCTTGTTTTTTTTAAAACTTGAAATAAAAATATAATAAAGAAGAAAAAAAAAACTAGAGAATTCAAGTTCATTTTAACCAAGAAAGTGAACGAGACAAGAGGTCGAGATTGACAAACAGAAATAATAATGCCATTAACAATGGGACGTGTACTTTCGATGGATGAGGACTCATCATCAAGTAAGAATCTGAAATATCGTATCGTATCAATTCCTATTCGAAAAACAAAACGATCGATTCTTCTTTAGTAACGGCAACTGAATATCGAGAAAATTATCTTTCACCACGTCGACAAGATTACACACCTCATGTTGTCCTACCAAAAATCGGTTCGGATCGACCTCCATCAAATCGTTCGTTTCTTTCGTGTGATTTCGATCCGAAAGCGAATCCTCAACCGTCCGAATATCGTCTTCATTATGAAAACTATCATCCTAAACGTCCGTATTGTTATCATGCAAAACCGAGTCATGTGTTCGATTATGTACCTAAACCTCTTGCACGTAAATCTTCTCAATATTCATCAATAGGACGTTTAAAAGATACGGAATATCAAGAACGATTTCCTAATTATCAATCATATATACCCGTTCAAGAACTTCTTCCACCGCATTTAACTGGCAAAATGAATCAATCTGAAACGCAACAGAAACGAGAAAAAATGTCACGTAGCCAATACTTTCATCAGCTCGTTACTGATAACGAAAAAAACACTGGCGGACAACGTATTGTCGGCATAAGCGAACAGCGTACAGCCTTTCAATGGCCTTATAATTATCCTCCGCAACAACAACAGAAATCTTCAGCACGAAAAGAAATACCTACGCCTGTCTATCAACCTTATTCAGTACCGAGAAATATCTATGAACCGTTACCGGTTATACAACGAACAGCTATCAATGCATACGAGTGAAAATCCAAATAAACGTTTGTTAGAAAAAAAAATATATTTCAAAACTCGTTCACTTCTTCCGTCTGATCGATTTTCCAACGATGAAATAATTAAAATAAAAAATAAGCGCAACTACGATTTTCTTACTTATCTTTACTATTGCAGAAAAAAAACAGAAACAATTCTAGATCTAGAAAAGAAAAAGAAAACAAAATCAGTTCTTTAAATGTTTTTTTACATTATTAGTTTGCTTTTTGAGAACTGCCTTTTCTAAACACTTAAAAATCATTCGTTTCTCTGTCACTCTATAGAAATCTTTGTGCATACGATTAACTATTTATTAACAATCTAAAACAAACAGAAAGAGAAAAAAAGATTCAACCGAGATCAAATAAATAATTCGAACACAAGGAAACATTTTTTTCTATGTTGTTGTTATTATTATTCAAATCAATGCAGATATATGGATGAAAAGAAGAAGAAAACAGCTTTTTTTTTGTCATGTTTGTTTGTTTGTTTGTCTTTTTAGAGGAATGAAATAACAAGAAGAGTTGAATGAGTAAATTTTGCAATTTCTGAGTCTACGAAAAATTTCTTCTACACATCAGACATTTTTCATCTTCATAGTACAAAAGAAAAGTTTGACGGAAACAGAAACGAGGAAGGGAGAGAAAACGAAAGAAAAAACATTTTTGACAATTAACCAATCACCAGTTATATATGTAGAGTTGAACAAAAACAGAACGAAGAAAAAAAAAACAGTAAGTTTGTTGATGTTTTGTAACAATATCAAACGATATTTTTATGTACAAACACAAGCATTAATAATGAAAGTTTATTTATTATCCATATCGACATTTTGTTCGTTAGGAGTATCTGTCGTTGTTTTTATTGGTTTCGGACGTTTATTACCCGAACGAGCTTCTTCACCACTATCATTACGTTTTGTCGTTGCTGCTGCTTGATCAGCCTGTAGTCGTGATTTACCTCGAGTATTTGCTGCTTGAGCAGGAACATGAGGAATTAATCTTGATATGCTACCTATAGCTTTTGTTCGACCTTCACGAAAAACTAGTTTCATTCCGAGTCGAAGATATTCAGGTGATTTAATAAAACGAAAACGAACAGTTGCACGATCACCTGTTCGTAAATGTTCAACGGACATTGTTATTATTGTTGCTGTCTGTCGAATGCTACCACAGTGAACTAGAAAAGTTTTTGTTTTTTATTGTTGAAAAACAAATCTCAATCAATGATAAGATCGACATACCCATTGCTTGATATTTTGTACTGATAGTTGTGGGATGATGTAAGATCAGTAGATCAGCTTCGAATTCCCAATAGGCAACAGGTGGAATAGCAGGCGAGAGAAGAACCATACCTTTACGAAGCTCAGATTTCTTGATCTAATTAGAAACGAAGAAGAAAAAAAGCAGTATTCGCCTTAAATATCTCGTTGAATAGAATAACAAACTTTTCTCAAGGCGAACGATGATGTTTGACCACCTTTACATTCTTTTACTGGCATTCGTTTACGATGGATACCTATGATTATTAGAAAATAATAAAAAAAAACTCTTCTGTGTGCGTTTTTTTTGTTTTCATACTTCGAATTTGTACTGTTTTAAATTGTCCCAATGGATCAGGTCCTAACTGTAGATTATCTCCAATTTTAATGATTCCTTTCAATGTTGTTCCGCTAACAACCGTACCAACACCGGGTACAGCATAGAGATCATCAATTTGAAATTCAGCGGGCTCATCCAGACAAGCTTCCATTCGTGTTTGTAGAAGATTAAGAAATTTTTTCAATAGATCTAAATTTTCACCAGTGACATTCGAAACTTGAAATATAGGACATAGACGTTCGCTAGTGAAATTTGTCGCACAGGTTATAACATCGTCATTATTTTGTACTAGAAGTGGAATTTTTCGAACACCTGGTGAACGAAGGATTCGTTGAAGAAGTTTCATTGTTTCTTGTAGGACATTAGGCGGCGCCATATCAATTTTAGTAACAACCACAAAAACAGGTACACCGAGTGCAAGTGCTAAACCCTGGAAATCAAAGGAAAAATAGATCATTTTTGTTCGATTAGCCAATGAGGATTTTACTAGATGTTCTTTGGTCATACCAATAACACCAGCATTAGCACCAACCTAAATTAAAAGGACAAAACGAATAAATGATTTGAAACGTTCGTTTGTTTTGTTTTTCATACCATAAGCATGGCATAATCAGGAGCATGACCAGTCATACCAAAGACAGTAGTTTTAAGATATTTTTCTTTAAAACACAAAGAAAAAAAATAATTAAAAAAAGCTAAAATTAGTCTGAGTTTACCATGTCCAGCCAAATCAATGAATGTCACAACCTAACAAAATCGATTCCTATTATTAGTAATCGAGTTTTCATCAATGATTTACTTTTGCTGATCGTTGACAAATATCAGTCCAGTCAAGTGCTTGACTACCATGAGTATCAGGTCTATTTACAATAGCGCCTTGAGCATCAAATCCAAGAATATCCTAAACGATTCGAAGAAAAACCAAGTTAACATTCAATGAAATTCGAATTTGAGAAAAGAGTCAATCCTACATTTCCTACGGACGATGTTCGACCAGTTTCAACTTCATGTTTATGTCGAAAAAGTTTCTGTCGTGCAATACCTCGACCATCATCAAGTACTCCATGAGTTAGAACACCTAAAAGAGTCGATTTTCCTGCATCGACATTACCAGTAACTGCCACTCTGAAAAAATCCCAACATTGATCATCCTCACAAATTTCGCGGCGTCGTCTTCTCCTACCTGACTTCCATGAAATCCTCTTGATCTATATGTCGACGTATTAGATATTCATTAATAAATCGCGTATTATTAGCGACAGATTTCTCTCGAAGTAATTGAACTTCAGAATTGAGTACAGCTTGCATACTTGTTAACGTTGCTATAGATGCCTCCATTTCATCAGTAAGTAAACCGGGTGATTCGGCATCCATAACTAAATAGACGATGCGTTCCATTATCAATCGAGTTTTTTTTTTATTTATTCAAGTTTCGATTCAATTACCTCCTGTACCGATTTCGAGAATTGTTTCTCCGTGACCTTCATCAAGACGTTTTTTAAGAAATTTGACAAGTGCATCGAATTGTTCCTCATTCGGACTAATCCATGCTGTTTTCTTCGATAAATATTGTCGAATAGCATCGGATTGTTGATCATCATTTTCATTTATATTTCTCAAAGCTTCATCCTCAACAAATGCTTGAATTCCATCGGTCGTCGCCATTATGGACGACAATTGTGTATTTAACTAAAACGAAATCAAATAATTCATAAATCTGTACAAACAAAACACAAAAACAACTCCGATAACAACAACAACAACAACAAATGAAGTCAACTCACATTCTCATCGTCCTCATTAGACATGGTTTTGTTTTACAATTTTCACTTCTTTTTCTATCGTTTTACTTTCAAAGAACAGAACATACGAAAGGAATTGAAAAAAAACCAAGTCATTTTATAGATTTCTCGACTAACTGATGAAATATTACGATAATATTGAAATGTCTAACCAACATCGTAAGTTGTGCAAGACTTGCATCAGAAAAACTATACACCCTAGGTAAACGACAACAGAAGATCGATGATCAATGGTTCGAGAGTATTGCACAATCGTGACATCATCTATTCGAAAAAGAAAATCTAAAATTAATAAGAAAATCGATTTTATTAGTTGAAAATTTAGCAATAAAATTATTTGAAAAAAATCTTCCGAAGAGATCGTTAATCTTTACATGGGTTTTTTGTATTTTTTCAGTTTTATATAAGGAGAAAAGGTTAGATGATGACGAAAATGAAGAATGGAAAGAGGAAGGTTTCATACGATTGGCTATGAGGTAACCATTAGTAATTATACTGTGTCTCCGCCTATTTTTATAAACTCGATACAAACGTTTCATTTCATTCGATTCGATGTACTTTCGAAAATACAGAAGTTTCTTCTTTTCAACGAGAATTAATTCATTTTAGTATTTATTAACAAGTGTCAAGAATCTCAACTATGATTTTATATTCTTCAGTTATCGGTCACAATCACTATCGAGATAAGAAACACTGACGTTCGTTTTTCTCAACAAGATTTACTCCTTTCAGCTGATAGAAATTGATCTCAAAATTTCGTTTTATTTTAAATTAAAATTCTTCACAAATCTTTTATTCAATTAAAAAATAATAATTAACAAAATCCTAACCGAATAGAAAAGCAAACATTCAATTACATAATCCATCTGATTTTCATATTCATATTCGATCTAGTCTTTGTTATATTTTGATTATTTCAAGATTATTTATTAATTTATTATATAATTAGCGCCCTCTGCATCATTCTATCGATGACTATCGATAATCATCAAGCAAAATCGGATTTAAACCGTCTACGAACATACATTCAACAAGGACGAGTTAAGAAAGTCGAACATCTTTTAAATGAACATTCGAAACGATTGAATTATTTCTTCGAACAAAAATTTGATGCTTGTGCTTTAGCAACAAAACATAAACAAGAACAAATCCTACGCTTACTGCATGACTATGGTAAAATCCTCCATATCATCGATAGACAATTGAAAGATTGATTTTCATTGTAGGATTTCCAGTTGATGGTTATCCGAATACACATTCGGTTACTGGTTTAATCATTGCTATTCGTCGTAGTGATCTGTTATTTATTCAAGCTCTCGTTGAACTCGGTTGTGATGTTAATTGTTCTGTTCGTTCGTATACAATCATTCCATTGATTGAAGCATATCAAATATGTAAAAATAAGCAGGAAAATTTTTTTTTATTTGAAGTAAATTCGTGGTATGTGTATATGAACGAATCATACAACTATTTGTTTTTTTTTCTCTTTTTCTTTCTTCTTGTCAATGTTCGATTAGAAAGCAAAAGAAATATTCGAATATCTTTTGCAATCGGGTGCATCGCCGAATGTTTACAATGTTCATCATATGCGTTTAACACATTTGACTTTTATCGATGGAAAATTTGAGTTCACTGAACTTTTACTAAATAATGGTACGAAGTTCGATTAGAGAAAAAACAAAAGACGAAGTTAGTTGATGATTTTAGGTGCATATATCAATGCTGTAACATCGACACATCGAAAAAATCTCCTACATCTTGTCTGTGATGGAACTATCGAACAATCGACCGATAATCTTCTTCGTAGTCTTCGTTTATTTATTCAACGTGGCTGTAATATGAATCAACGTGATGATGTTTTCGAAACACCATTAATGTGCACATTGATTCACGGAGGAAATCTTATACTTGGTAGAAATAATTCATCTAAAAAATTCGAGCCTATCCTCTTTTTTTTTGGTCTCTTGATTTTAGCACATGAACTTATCGTCGAAGGTACATATCTTGATTTGAAAAACAACTTTGGTAATACGTATTTAACACGAGCTGTTCATTATGCATTGTATGATCATGCTCGTATGGCACTCTACGCTGGTGCACCGTGTCGAGCTCGACAATGTACTTTTCCGTATACAAATCGAAATTATCAAAAACAACAAGAAGCGCAAACGACGGATGATACGAGTCTGATGAAAGCTATCGTTGAATACGAACATTTTATTGGTGAATTCGAACGATATCTATTACAACCAAGACAATTGAAGGATATTGCACGAATTTATATACGAAAAAATGTACCTTTACCATTGAGTAAAACGATGGTGGAATTGAGAAATTATTTGCCTAGTTCATTAATTGATTATTTGATGTTGAATGAAATGAAAAATGTTTTAAATATTCAATTTTGAAATAAACAGAGACCATGAGACTTCATATTTTATTTTCAGATTTCAAAAAAAAAACAAATGTCGTTGCCGCAAAAGAAATTCTACCGACAACGAGCTCATTCGAATCCTTTATCGGATCATTCGATTGAATATCCGATTAAACCGGATTTGATGGATTGGTCAACACACTATCCATCTGTAATTCAATCGTCCGAACAAACCGCCGATAGTGATTCAACAGTTTCAAACAAACGACGTAAACATGAAGATCCAGTCGTTGAATTTCTCGATATTGGCTGTGGCTATGGCGGCCTTTTAGTTGCACTTTCACCTTTATTTCCCGATAAACTCATGCTTGGAATGGAAATTCGTGTTAAAGTTCTCGATTATGTTCTCGATCGTATACGTGCTCTACGAGAACAACATCCCGGACAATATACGAATATAAGTTGTTTAAGAACAAATGCAATGAAGTATTTACCAACTTATTTTGTTAAAAGTCAACTATCGAAAATGTTCTTTCTCTATCCGGATCCTCATTTTAAAAAAGCCAAACATAAATGGCGAATTATCAATCCTCAATTACTTGCCGAATACGCTTATTTATTACGTGTTGGTGGAATAGTTTATACATGTACAGATGTATTAGATTTACATCAATGGATGTGTACATGTTTCGAACAATTTCCATTATTTGAACGTATTCCTAATGATGATCCATTGATTAAAAATGATCCATGTATTGAACATGTTATTGGTTCAACTGAAGAAGGAAAAAAAGTCGAACGAAATAAAGGTGATAAATATCTCGCAGTTTTTCGACGAATTGAAGATCCAATGGTGACTAATTCAAATTTACAGTGAACATTTTCTGTTAGAGTTTGTTATTGGTTTTTGTTAAAATAAATACAACGTAAAACTTATGATGTATGAGAGTAGGACATTTTTTCCCCAGTATTTCGTAGGAAAAAAACAATGCGTCATAGGTAGTTAGTTGTTGTTAAAGAAAAACATTTTTTTTTCTCGTTCTCTATGACAATGATGAAATAAGCAAAAAAAAAGTAGGATTTCTTTTTTCTCCGTATAAAAAGAGTGAAAATGCGCATTTTTTTTAATGGCGTCGCATTCGGGAAGAATTTCCAATGTCAGCAGTGTTGATAGTGGTTTTGGTGGTAGCATTCGTCGACCGGTAGATCCACGTTATGCCTGCAATTGGACGAATGACTGTCGTGGTAATCATGAATTAGATGATTGCGAAATCCGACGTAGAGAATTACGAGGTAAATTAGGAATTTATCATAGTAAAAGTGGAGGATGGAAGAGATTTCAAAGCTGTCAAATTGGTCATTATCTTCCATTGGATAGTAATCCAACTGGTCATACAATTATCCATTTATTGATTTATACAATCAGAAATGATCAACCGTGGGTTTTATTTGCAACTAGATGGCTTAAAGAAAAACGAAATAAATTTACTGGATCGAATCGACAACTATTATTAACATTTCCAACATTTTATCCATCGAGAAGGGATGAATATCCTAAAGCTATTGCTTTGAAAGCATTACGAACTATTACAGATTGGCCGGAATCTTTAGAACAATTTCGTTCACGACTCCGTGGTTTTCTATTTGTAGATGCCAATGTTATATATCCGCTGAAATTAACAAATGATCAGGCAGACAATTTAACAGCAAAATTCTCTCCAAACGATGTTGCCACTTCGATTCATTGGTTTCCTTTGTCTACGATTGATGATAATCTACCTCAACAGAATGATAATCTAATACCAGCACCTAGTAATAATGAATTACCTCAAGTAAAGCGTATCGATCGGATTAGTGTTCGTCTACTAGAAGGTGGTCAACACTATACAATGTGGTCAGTCACAGCATCTGCTTTATTTCGTATAAAACGTCATGTGGGTTTCAATGAATTTCTCGCATAAAAACACCGATATGAATTATTTTCTTTTTCATTATTAATAAAATCGATACTGTGAAAATAATCGATGCTATCGAAAGAGTCTCTTCATATGCTTTATTAATCTTGTTGTAGGATGATTATATTGACAGACGGAAAGTTTTACTCGATATCTATCTATTCAGACAGAACGTGTTTAGTTTAATGGAAGCGGAAGTTTAAGGTGTGATCTTCAATTTTCATCATAAACACATTTTTTATTTATGCATACAATTTTAAAAATAAATTTGACATAGGAATAACTATCCCGTAAAACATTATAATAAATATTTTACTGTTCTCTTGCGTTGACATCATAATTTACGAATCAATGTGAAATTTAAAATGAAATATGTCTTTCACAAGGTCAGGTTGTCCGTCAAGATTGAATATTAAAATATCATTTTCTAAATAATCTCTACAAAGGATAATCTTAATTCATTCTATAGCTTTGACATTTTTCACTTTAAATGTTTTATTAAATTAGCTTTGTTACATCTTTTGTTTTTCTTCTCATCACGTATGGGTATATATCAGCATTATAGATACTATCTATTATTAGACATCTGACTAGTGACGCTCTCTCTACCGTTTTTTCCGTGAAACATTCAATAGAATTAAAACTCTATATAATGTTTAATAATCAACATTAGCTATTTAATTTTCATGACAGACGAGATCGTCTGGTTTTGATTGTAATTAAGCTGCGCAGGTTCTTGTTTTTATCATGACTAAAACAGAAAATATTTTTTTGTTGTGTTTGTGTAACAGAATTAGTCTTTTTCAATAGTTCGATGTCAATCTTTGTCACAAACCAATCTTTTTTGAAGACTCGATTTCTTTGCAAACTAATTCGATAAGAATGGTTTATGTCGTTAATTCTCTGATAAAATTATCTAAGCCGTAATGCAGTATTTTTGACAGTTTTTACATAAAGATCATTTGCATTTAAATACAAAATCAACTGTTGATAAATATGCCAACAGCATAGTCGTAACTTGCATATTTATGTGAATTCTTAATGGATTAGTGGAGGCATTTTTATTATCACACGGTATTCTTTTTGATAGAATTTAAAGTCATTTTCTTCAACTATGAGAATTGCTTTCACATGTGCTAATGCGTTCAGACGAAGTATTATCATTTTGTTAAAAAGCTGTTAATAGGTGTACTACATTGATTTACAAAAGAAGAAGAAACTAAAATAGAAAACGCATTGAATCTCAAGAGATGTTTTTATTTCTTGAACTCTATTCGAATTAATCATCTCAATAGATTGCTCTTAAGGACATTTTTACCATGCACTATATGACAAATATATAGATCAAATAAAATAGAGAATTTGTTTTATTTTACTTGAAGAAACCAACAAAAAAACAATCTTTCAAGCTCATCTTCAAGATTATAATCTTTTCTAAGCGTCTTGTCTTTTGACGGATAATATGAACAAAAAAAAATATATTCATAGAATCATCTAGATGAGCGGTACACCTATTTTTTTCTTATTTCATATTATTATTTTTTTATAGAACTATGCAGATAAAAAGTAGATGGTCTTAGGAAAACAAAGAAACTCATCATATTTATGACAGGATTTTTTCTTCCGATTCTTTTTCTCTGAATAGAGACATGCGAGATGCAAGTACTTATTTTCAATGGGTCGTTCATATAATATTTCTTTTTTTTATATCCGTTTTTTGCTGACGAACATTGCTCATTCCTGTTTTGTTCCATTAGTTATGTTTTCGAGGTCGTTTTTCAACCTAATGAAATATCTACAATATTATTTTGTTTTTACATTTTAAAAATAAAAATCCGAGATTTCTCTTAAAAGAAAGTCTCTTCCGCTTCGTTTTAGATTATATTAATGATGCATCCTGCATGGTTGATTTTTTTTACTTAATCATGTATCTTCTTTTTTTCTTCTCTTTCGCATCTATATAAATAGCGTGCATTTTTCTGTTGTCTTTAAATATCCGTCGAGAGTTTTAAGTAGCATGCGCATTCTTTGAATAAAAAAAAAACGAAGAAAAAGAATCGGAAGACATTTACCAAGGAAATCTAGGAGTTCTAGATGTTTCAAGTCATTAGTGATATAAAAGACTTTGGTTTTTCTTTATTTTAAGAAAAGACATTGTGTGTCTGCTGTTTTTTCTTTTTAAATTTCAATGATCGAATAAATTTCAAAGCATGTACGGACTTTTATTACAATCAGCAACGGAAATTATTCGAGAAAAATATGGCCAAGAAACGTGGGAACAAATAAAAACAATCTTAAAACTTGATATTAATTCATTTTCGGCTTTTCAACAGTATGGTGAAACATTATTTGTTCGAATAGGCAAAGCGCTTAGTGAGATTCGAAGTAAGTTGAAAATACATCTCAGCATCATATGATTGAAATTCAAAAGTGCAGCAAAGAAAATAATTGATATTTTTAATTAAAAAAACAGAATTAATTTATAATCAAATCGGATTTAACTTCTGTGATGAATAAAAGAACGTATTTATATTTAGATGTTCCTATTGAGGACGTTATGGACTTATTTGGTAATGAATTTGTTTCTTATATATCCAATTATGGGTACGATCGAGTTTTACGAATACTGTAAGTGAAAAGAGGATTTTCTATCAGAAAACATGCGTTTTTTCTCTCTCTCTCTCTCTCTCTCTCTCCTTTAGTGGACATAATATGAGAGATTTCTTGAATGGTCTCGATAATTTACATGAATATATGCGTTATACATATCCTCGGATGCGTCCACCATCGTTTTATGTTGAAAAAGAAACAGCCCATGGTTTAATTCTTCATTATCGAAGTCGACGGCGAGGCTTTGTTCATTATGTCGTCGGGCAAATTACCGAGGTTTAAATCTTATTAATAGAACTTGTCAATTGAATGTACTTTGTTTTGTATCAGGTTGGCCGTCGATTTTATGACACCGATGTCAAAATCGATGTCATCAGTGAACATGAAGAACTCGATGTGATTCACGTTGTTTTCGAGTTAAAATTCGAAAATACAGCTTTCATAACTCAATCAGCAATCGATCGAAATCTCGATGATCTTGATTTAGCCATAAATAGTCAAACATTTTTCGAATTATTTCCATTTCATATGGTAATTACAGAGTCACTACAGATTATCTCTGCAGGTAGTTCTCTAACGCAATTATTTCCACATATTATCGGAGAATTAATTCGAGATATATTTCATCTTGTTCGGTAAATAAATAAAACAAAAACAAAGAAGTCATTTTTGAAAATATTGTGAATCTTATTGTAGACCGATTATTACATTGAATTGGTCACAGATTATGTTGCATTCGAATAATGTTTTTGAATTTGCAACTATTGAACCTTTACATCGATCATCGAGTGAAAATGAGTTAACAATTGAGGAAACTAAAGATTCAAATGATCCTGGTTTGACAATCAGTGGAATTTTATTTTTGAATTTATTTCGATAGTTTAGAAATGCTTTTAAGTATGACACATCAACGAGATGTATCTGAAGAATATCTTCGTCTTCGTGGTCAAATGTTGTATGTTCACGAATGGAAAGCGATTATTTATTTAGCAACACCTGTGTACGAATGACGACAATTCTGTTTTTGAAACAAGAAAATTGATTTTTCTTTTTCTTTCTCAGATTGGAGAACCTTGATGTGATGTTTAATACGGGTCTATTTATTAATGATCTGTCGATGCACGATTCAAGTCGAGATTTGGTTCTCGCTGGTACACAACAAAGTGCTGAACTTCGTCTCGCACTTGATCAAGTCAGAGACAACAATTTTTCCGGATTTCAACTAAAATTATTTTCATGTTTTTGCTAGGAAAAACAAAAAAGTAAAGCTTTAGAAGAGAGCATGCGAAAATTAGATGTTGAAATGAAAAAAACCGATATACTGCTCTATCAAATGATTCCAAAGAAAATTGCTGATCGTTTACGAAGCGGAGAAAGAGCTTCAAATCTATGTGAAGTAAGACGAAAGCGATATCTATCGATAGTTTCGACTTAACCAATGACATAACTTTTGACTTGTCTTCTTGTTTTCTTCAGACATTCGAAAGTTGCACGATTCTATTTAGTGATGTCGTCGGTTTTACAAGTATCTGTTCATGGCTTACACCGATGGAAGTCGTGTCCGTACTCAATGAAATGTACACAAAATTTGATAAATGTCTCGAAACTCATAATTGTTATAAAGTTGAAACTATTGGTGATGCTTATATGTTAGTCAGTGGTCTGCCAGAACGTAAATCATCATATTTGATCTCTCGCTCTCGCTCTCGAAAAACAAATGATGTATTTCTACTTTTTCTTCAGGTGCAAGAAATCATGCTGCAGAAATCATCGATATGGCATTTGATATGCTCGACTCGATTGTAACTGTAACCAATCCAACAAATAGTGAAAAACTTAAAATTCGTATCGGTTGTCATAGCGGACCGGTTGTTGCCGGTATTGCTGGAATTAAAATGCCTCGATACTGTTTATTCGGTGATACAGTTACGACAGCTAATAAATTAGAACAAATGAGTAAAGTAAGAAAATGAGAAAAACAAAAAAAAACGTCCGATTTTCAATTCGTATAATATTTTGTAGCCTTTGTATATTCACGTATCTGAATCGACGTATAAATTACTTGATCGAAAATTTTACGACTTTGATGAATGTTCACAAACAGCTATAAATGGTTCGCCAGCAATAACGACTTATTTTGTTTTGAATAAAAAAGATCGTATGGGCATTGTTCAAACTCGGGCATTTCATTCAGTTTTAAATCAAATTCTACAACAAGATAATTCCAATCTGGAAAGAAAACAAAATGGTGATGATCAACTATATAAAGATCTACCTAGTTCATTGTATACAACTAACGTCGAATTGAACGATGAATTATTGACGACTATAACGCGACATTCAGTACCTAAACGAAAAGCTAGTGTTACCCGATCGATTAAAGTCAAAGAGCCAATGAGTGAACCGAACAATCCAATGAGACTCATTCACGGACAATCACGTAGTAAAGCATGTGAAATACTTTAAATGTTTTGCGTATTATTTTAAGGATCGCCATCTTTATTCTTTCGTATATATTTATGTGTGAAAGACGAACCACTGTGTCTGTACATATCTCTCTGTTCATTGGCCGCTGTTTTGTTTTGTTTTTTGAGAGAAAATGAATAAAATCGGAATTTTGTTGAAGTTTTGTATTTTTTCTGTGTCGAAATAGAAATCTTAGGTTCCTTTTATTTCAGATTTCATTCATTCTTTTCTGTAAGTCGATAGAAATGAATTGAATTTTCGTTTTGAGATTGTATTTCAATCGTAGACTCGAGCAAATATGATTAAATCAGATGATCACAAACAAAATGAACATATTGACGGTCGACAATTTTTCATACTTGGATTGATATTTTTAAGTTCAATATCGAGTTTGATACTCGTTTATCTATTCTTTCCTCAAGTCGATGCGTACGTTTATCGATTTCATTTCTCTCGATGAATTATGTCTCGTTTTAGTTCAGAAAAGCAAGCGTTCAAACTTCCGAAAACGATGGACGACGCAAAATTTCTTGGCAATGTTCTCTACAAATACAGTGAACATCATCGATATATAATCATGATTGCTTTCTTTCTCACGTATATCTTGTAAGTCGAAATATCATCGACTGAATACCAACAAAGTCGAATTTGCTTGTTTCTAGTCTACAAACATTTGCTATACCTGGCTCGATATTTTTGAGCATTTTGGCTGGATTTCTCTATCCATTTCCACTAGCTTTATTTCTTGTTTGTCTTTGTTCAGCACTAGGTGCTACTTTTTGTTATTTACTTTCGAAATTATTTGGACGGCATTTATTATTGAAATATTTTCGGACACGAATCGTTGAATGGCAACGAAAGGTAAGCTTGTAGTCTTTTTTCTTTCACTTTCAAACAACAACTTCGTCTTTTCTGTTATTCAGGTTCAATCACGTTCAGATAGTTTATTATGGTTTATGATTTTTCTACGCATAACTCCTATCCTACCGAATTGGTTCATCAATCTTTGCTCGCCTATACTCGACGTACCACTGAAACCATTCTTTCTCGGCACATTTGCTGGTGTTGCTTTACCATCGATTCTCTTCATTCAAGCTGGACAAACTCTACATCAACTATCATCAGCATCGGATGTTTTCTCTTGGAAATCGATAATGTTACTTGGATTTTGTGCAATATTCTCATTGCTTCCAGTCTATTTCAAAGATCGAATACAAAATTTTTTTAAAAAACAAAACTAACTAATCAATAATTTCTTTCTTTTTTTGTTCGTTATTGACTTCTTTCATTCGTTGTATTAAAATCAAGAAAATTTTCAATATCAACAAATAAAAAAACAGACAAATAAATAAATAAATAAAGAACTATCTATTCACATGAACCGCGAAACGTCTATCGGCAAATTCAACTCATTGACGTCACCAATTTTAAACAAAAATATTCCTTTTAATGTTAATGATAAAAGTGTTTCTTCTTTTCAAATACAAAAATAAAAATTCACTGCGTCATTTACTTTAAAAGTGTTGAAACACTTCCTTACACTCAAATGTAATTATCATCTATTAGACCATCAATCTTACTTCGCACTTTTCTTTTACAAAGAATAGTAGTCGTTGTTTCATTTGTCTTTTGTAAATTAAGAAATATTTATTTTGTCGTGGAGAAAATGAAAAATAACGCGAGTACTGGTCTATATTTTTCTTTTAAATAATAGAATAAAAAGGGTCTTCTAGGAAATAGCACATTAAATAAATTGAAAAACAAAGGAAAGAGAACAAACGAGAGAAAGTGGCATCTATTTTCTTTTTAGTTTGATTGAAATTCTACTCAGCATTTGAGTTTTTACATTAAAGTGGAAGCTCATAAGATTCGTGACATTCAAAACTATTGTTGTTTTTTTCCTGACAATTCAAATGGATCGAACTAGGCTTGTACATGTTCTGATCTTGCTTGTGAGCTTTATCAATCCATCACAGCCAGTCACGGTCGAACAACAAGATCTATTAGGTTGCGGGGTTATCGCGCGGCCAGCTCGAGTATTTCCATACAGTCCGGCTAATTATGATTTCACTGCGAATACACCAGGATCGTGTATCGAAGCATGTTCATCAGCAGGTTATGCATATGCGAGTGTTTCCGTTGGTCGTCTATGTTTTTGTGGTTCATCAGCAGCAAATACTAGTGAATTAACTTCGAATACAACATCATGCGAAGTAAATATTTGCACAGGTGATGCCGATTACTATTGTGGAGATATCGATCATGAACTTGTTTATACATCACTTGGAGTTATCGATGTAAGAATTTTGTTTTGCTCAAAAATCTCAAATGTAAACGTTCGAATTTTAGTCGGCAAGTGTTGAAATCACTGGTGGTGCGACAGCATTGGATCTGACAATCAACCAAAATTATCAATTTCTAACGAGTTATATCGGTGCAGTGAGCTACATCAATTATCAAATCGATTTCGGTGATGGAACAAAAACGGGATGGTTTGCTGGCGTTTTAAATACGACAACCACTGTTTCTCATGTATTCACTAAAACTGGACAATTCGGTATATCTGTTGCAGCACGATCATTATCCGGCATGCAGGTAATCTATTTGAAATTCACTTGAGAATATATGAACTCAGAGGAAGGTTTTGTTTAGCCAACTGTTGCATCGATGACAGTGAAAGTATCGGATGTAATTGGATCTGAAGATGTGTCTATGACTTGTCCAAATGTTACAGCTACATTAAAGACTGTTTCATGCACGTTAATAACCGCGCGTGGTAGTGATTTAACGGGTGATTTTAGTTATAATACGAGTGATTCAATACATTCAATAACTAATGTTCCTGGTAAATAGAAGAAATATTTTTTGTTTTGAAAATCTTCAAATTATATTTAGATACGCAATACTATACATTCGGTTCGGAATCAGTCACACACTATCCAACAGTAGATTCATCAGCAGATTTACTTACAGCCTCGGATATTGTCATTCTACCTCAAAGTACAGTAACTGTCGCCGGTCGAATTGCTTCAGTTCAATTCTATGCATCAGCAGCGGGTACCATCGACATCTATGTAAGTTCAACTGATTTCTTTTGAATCGATCATTTCGTTCTGTTTTTTTTATTAGTTAATTCGCCGTGATTGTACATCTCCAGCGAGTTATTGTTACGATTCAAATACTTGCGGAAGTTGTTCAAGTCCGTATGCTTTACAATGTTCAGCTTATACATATTCATCAGTCAATAATCTATGCTATAATGCATCGGTTAGTCAACGTTATCAATCATCAGTTTACAATAGTGGACAATTCATCATTGTTGCTCAATGGTCGTTCACAGCAGCATCTGCTGGTTATTACCAAATTGTTGCTAATTCAACAGCAAATATGATCAATCGAACAGCATCTGTTGGTGATATGCTAGCGTTTAAAGGTGTCAATCTAGCTAAAATCATTTCCGACGATACAACTGAAGATTATCGATGTACATCAGCATCGGGCAGTCCGTTTACTTGTACAATTGCAAGTTTATCATCGAATAATACAAAATATCATTATCTACTTCAAATGACCGTCATTCAACCCGTAGAAATTGCACCATTGATGATGTATTATGGCATTGGAGATTATCAAGTTCATGGTACAATAACTCAACATGGTGTAACATCATATTCAGCATCAGCTATTCTACCGGTTCTTTTTGGTATTGAATCGGTTGAAATCGTTGGACAAATAACAGGAAATATCAATGTCATGCTTTCATTCATGGCTCAGCTCTATCCTATAAGTAAGTTTTTTGTTTGTTTATTGATTTTATTCAACGAATTCGAAATGAATTTTGTCGCGTCGTTTTCAGATGCTACTGCTAGCATTTACATTTGGTATGTCAACAATGTAAATACCTACAATTCAACATCGAATACATTCAATATTACATTTCCACTTATTGGCACATATAATATTCGTTGTCAAGTTCAAAATCTTCTTTCAATTAAATCGAATAGTACGAATATATTTGTACAAGATATAATCACTGACTTTTCATTACATGCTGGTAATCTATCGAATGTGTCCGTATCACAACCAATGGCAATAGCTCGATTTCAAATTCGAATGACAACAGGAAGTAATTACTTTTGCCGAGTTAATTTCAATACAAACCAAACGACAAGTGATACCTATTTTTATACATATGGATATATTCCCGGAAGTTACATTACCTATCAATATCTCACTGAAGGAGCATATAACGTATGTAAAATATACGTATTTGTTCAATAATAAAAAAGTCAAGTTTTTTCTTAGGTTTTTGCATATTGTGAAAATTCGATTAGTAATGTTTCATATTCATTTATTCATTATGTTCAATCGTCCATCCGTGGTCTTCAATTGCAACAAACGGGTGTTGTTCAAAATACTGATTTTCGTTTGAATTTTACTATTGCTGAAGGTACGGCGCCATACTTTCGCGTCTTAGTCAGCGGTGTCGAAGTCAATTTCACGTACTATCAACAATATAATCTCGTTCAAACAGTTTCATTCGCTGGTCAAGCATCATCAATAAATTATACCGTTGAAATCTACGCATGGAATTATATATCATCAGCCTATTCAATTGATACATTTTCCGTTGTTTCACCTATTGTTAATCCACAGATTCGTGCATCAATAACGAGTACTTCATTTCCAGGACCGATTCTTTTCGAATACACGATGGATTCAGGTTCGAATATTGAAATTGCATTTTCGTTTGGCGATACACTTGAAGATAATACTCAGTCATGTTATTTTGTCGGTGATTATCCAAGTCAAACATGGAAATCATGTGCCAATTCGAATCATACTTTTGCAATTCCGGGAACGATTACGATTTTAGCTGCATTTAAAAATGCAGCAACAAGAATTTATAGATATTTAACAGTTACATTAATAGCATCAGTTAATCCACTTGAACTCATCACAGATTTACAATTTGGATCCTATTCATGTATTGCAGCTTATGTTGACAATCGAGCCGTTGCATCGTTTCTTTTACAAGCAGCTAATCCAACAGCTAAACCAGCATCGAATGCCGAAGTTATCATCTATCCTGATATTATCAATCATCCAACAACTCGTCAAGGTCCATTTCAAATTTCGTTTAATTATTTTGCATCACCCGCTGTCACATCAAATGGATTAAATGTTCTATACAATTCACTTGGTAAATCGATTTGTTTACGAATTTGAAATTCGTTTATTCTTTTCTTTTTCTTAGGAAATTATACGGCATTATTTCAAGTTAGTAATAGCATCGATTCAACGAATGTCAGCTGTGTTCTACAAATTGTTTCGATTCTCCAACAAGTTTACTATTCAATAACACCATTGAATTGGGATTTGACAAGTTCAACACCATTGACTGCTTCAGTCTTTATCGGTGATCCAAATCCAGGTGTCGTTTATATAACATGGGATTTTGGTGATGGATATACAGATACAACTACACGAGCTGGTAATTTGATCGAATTATTAGTTTGATAAAAGCTAAAATTTATTCTATTTGCTCTAGCTACACAATATGATGTAGCTGATTCTCAATCACATAGTTATACAGCGATTGGTACATATAATTTGACAATAACTGTTCAAGGATCGATAAATGTCGTGAAGAAATCATTTACAGTGGTCGTTCAAAATCCAGTCGTTGATTTCAGTGTGAATTTTTCCGGTCCAGCTGGTTCTTCGTATCAAATCGCTTACACAGGATGTAATTGTCATTCAAATCTCTAATTTTCTATTTAAATCGACTTTGTTTTTCTCTTAGTATCATCAACAATTTCAATTGGACTCAAAGATCTCAGTTCACCATCAGCATCCAATGCGCTTGTTTTCATCGATTACAATGACACAAGTCCATCAGCAGTTAATAGTATCGTTCAGACAACTTTACCTTACACCGGATCATATACTTATATCTCTCCCGGAATCTATACGATCAATATTACAGTCTATAATCAAGTTTCAGTTGTAACTAAACCACTGACAGTCAGTATCAATGCAGATTTTAACAATTACGCTTTCAGTCCATGTTATCTCCTGCCAACATTAACAAATCCGTTAGATGATACTTGTAATTTAGCATTGACGAGTGGCATGTATTATGTACCGAAACAGTCTCAATTGGTACTTTATATCACTTGGTCAAATCCAAGTAAAAAGAAAACAGAAAATTTCGAGAAGAAGAAGAATAATGATAATTGATTTTGTTCTAGGTGCAATACCGAGTTCATTCGAGATTTTATTTAATTCAGGAGGAAGTATTGTTTTCAATCAAACATTCATTCGAAGTCAAGTGAAAAACATCTCTCAATTAGTGGGTATTTCATTGGGCTCACCGTTATATCGTCTCGTTATTGATCTTGAAAATACGAATCAATTAAACGTAAGTTTCATTCAATAGAATCGAAACAAACAAACAAACAATCGCTATCAATTTCTAGGATGGTTCGTATATACTCACTGTTCGAACACGTAATCCATCTTATATCGCTGTATCAACAGCTAATATCTATATTCTATCAATGGTTGCTGGTCTCACAATTACCGATCGAAATATTCTTGTTCCAGCTAATGCACAGAAAACGTTCATCGCTATGTATCAAAATTTTTCATCATTATCTTGCCTCTACATTAAATATTCCGACAATGTAATTGAGTGTTACGGTAATTCAGCTCGTTGTTCAATCTTACCAACTGATATTACTCCGCAATTAACATCGTGTACGGCAACACAAGCATTTGTCAATCAAAATTCATCGGCAGTTTCATTTGTACGAGCATTTAATAAAAGTACTTCATGGTTATATGCATATGCATGGAATGAATTGACATCTGTGACCGCTCAAAATTATTTTGCATTCCCATTGGCAAATGATAATTGTAATACACCGAGTATTGAATTTCAAATCTATACTCCGATTATTCGTTGGGCAAGACAAATTAAACGAAGTCAAGCGTTTTCAGTCAATGCAAAAACAATTTTAAATTGTTCGAAATCATTGAATAACACTAAACAATGGTCAATCTCTCAATGTAATTTGGAAACTCAACGTTGTCAATCGACGGCCTATCTACGTCAACTCGTATTGAGCACAACATCATCACAAACATCAGAAATCGTTATTCAATCTTTACAATTACCCTATGGATATTATTTATTTAATTATACGATTTCAATGAATTATCGAACAAGTTTTTCAGCATCGAGTTTTACTTATATTCAAATAATTCCATCGGATATTCAAGTCAATTTACTTAGTAATGGTACATCGATGGTAACCAATGGTGTTGCGCAAAGTTTACTCTTTCAACCGGGCGTTTATTCGATTGATCCAGATTCGAATTACTTCAATCCTGAAGTTCGAGAAAACACGAACAACGAAATTTTCATATATTTGTTTTTGATTTTTAGAATTGGACATTTACATACTATTGTCGAATCCATGGTACATCATCGTATCCAAGATCGAACGGACAAGAATTAAGCATCGAATCGACAATTGTTGATCCATTGAATCCATCATGTTTCGATTCACCTGGAAACACGAGTCTATTCAAATACGGACCGAATAATAATCGATCGATACTCTACATTCAACCACAAGCTTTACAATCCAGCCGTTCGTATGAATTCAAAGTGATTTTAACAAATATCTACGATTTGTCATTGACCTACACGGGCTATGCGCTTGTTCAAGTTCAAGATATCGATTCAGTTTTAATTTCAGTCGAGTAAAGTCTTTTTGTTTTCTCTCTCAAAAAAAAAATCTTAGTTCTTCTCTATTTTGATGAAAATAGATGTGTGATTAAAATGTGTTCACCGAATGTTGAATATCAACGAATCAATCCAACGACTCAAGCTCTTTTAACATCAAATTGCATTGAAAATTGTGATAGTCTTCGAAATATTTCAATTCATTGGAGTATCTATCAAGGATTTCAAACAAACTATCCGAATTCAGATATCAAATGGATTCTCTACACACAAATGGATACCTATGAAAATAGTTTATTTTTCGGTAATGAGAAAAACTAAAAATCTTGTTGTTTATTTTCGTTGTATTAATTCAGGTCGATATTCGAAAAATTTCACTGTCACAAGTGATTTTTTTCAAGCACAATCATCAACTACATTTTGGAAATTCGAATCAACTTATCTCGTTGAAACTGCACAGGGTATAGCCAGTGGTGCAGGTGCCATTCGATTTTCTATAAATTCGGCACCAAAACCTGGTAGTTGTTCAATCGATAAACTAACTGGAACGACAATAACACCATTTACGATCATTTGTTCGAACTGGGTGGATACCGATGGCATTCAAGATTATGCGTTCTATGGTTTGTTGAAAACGAATATTGAATTTGGACTTGTTTTTTCTTTTCTCTAGTCGTGACAAAGGTGAACGCCACACGAAAATTAATTGCATTTTCAACATTAACACAAGTGCAAGTTTATCTACCGATTGGCGATAGTAATACTGGATATACGTTGGAACTAACTGCTGAGATTCGAGATATTTATGGAGCTGTTACAACATTCTCGTTTCCAACGATAACCGTACGGCTTTTTTCTCTCTTCTGTTATCTGAGAAATAAATTTATGTTGTTTTGTTTTTTTTAAAGGTTACTGCGGATAATGCGTCGATAGCTAGTTTTCTCGAATTAGCTCAATTAGCTTTAACACAAGGACGAGACAATTCAGAACTTGAAAAACTTCTCTATGCTGGCGATCAAAATACTGTTTGTCAAGTGATGTCATCGATTTCTCAAACATTAAACACAATGAGTTCAAGTATTCAAATCGTTGCGTCTGCTGGTTCGAAAATAAATCTTTAAATCCATTTCAAAAACTTTTTTTTTCTTCTTTCAATAGGAGGCATTTCAGCTCAAACTATTTCAGTATCCGGTCTTCTATCATCGTCATCCGTAGGTTTTTCTTATTCGTCTAAAATTTCACTTGTTTTTTTTTCTGTTGATTTTAGTCCTCATCGATAACGAATACATCGAGAAATACGACTGTAATCATGAGCGCATATGTAGACGCTTTGAATAGTCAAGCAATTGTTCGTGATTATGCAATTCAATTTGTAACCAATCTTAGTGTGACAACAGTCGATAGTGTTCAACTTCAAGCAGCAACTTTAGCTGATTTGACTTCCACAACATCGGAATTAACTGGTCAATCGATGGTACGACGAACAATTTTCTCAATAAAAAAAAACGATTTTTTTTTTGTTTCTCTCTTAGACTCTTGCAACGTCGAAATGTAATGATCTAATCAACTCATTAAACCAAATGGTCACAACTGTAACATACGAAGATGTTCAGTTAGCTGTTCAATCGATTGCCGAATTAGCAAGTAACATTCTTGTTGGCATAAGTGCACCATTGCAAAATCGTGGTATTGTACTTGGTTTGGATTATGATCGTGCAAATATGTTGCCACCGGATTATGAAACTGATATTGAAACTGTATGGTCAAATCCTAATCTATTCGCTGATGCTGATGATTTCTCATGGGAAACAATACAAAAAAATCGAAATCTCTACTATCAACAACAAAGTTTGAATTCTATTCTCGGTGATATCGAACAGATTCTATCGAAGACAGTTAATGCACTCAGTTTACATATGAATATCGAGCAAGTAAATGTTATCTCAACAAATGCATTAGAAATGCGAACAGAAAAACTATATATAAGTCAATTGAATACAGTCGATATTCAACCAACAAATGATACACGCGTCGAACTACCCGCTCTACCATATTGTCAAATTTTATTTGGTAATCAATCATGTGATGATGACACACCGATAACTATGAATGTAAAATAAATTTTTGTTGAATTTTTCTTTTACTACTTTGATTTTATCTAGATAATTGTTTTACCATTAGCAGCAGCTGGTTTAAATGGTCGTACGCAAGCTTTTGTCAACATGTCTCGTAGTTTATCAGTGAGTTTATACGATAGCTATGGCACTACACTTTCAGCTCGAAATCTTTCATCACCCATTCGAATGATAATATCACGTGATCCAAGTCTCGTTCTACCATCGATGACATATGAAAATATGAGCGAACAAATTGTTTCGCGGACAACAAAGAATAATAATCGACAATTTGCACTTTATTATGTCAATGTTACGAGTGAATCTCCAAGTTTAAGTTTATCAGCGACATTTGAACTCAAATCTGATGATTCGACAAAAGGCTTTATGCTTATCTATCGATTTGATGATATACCAATTTTGAATAGCTCAATGAATTTAACCGATGGTTATCAAATTTTATGTCCAGCAGGTAAATATTGATTTTTATATCCTCATTTTTAGATTTAATTTCAATAAAAATTTCATTCAGACCGAATTCAAACATCGAGTGATGGTCTTCTCTATTCGTATTTTCTCAATAATATACGTACAGTCAATCATCAATATGCGATGTTTGGTCTTCGAGAATTAACTCCAACAGAATTTTCTACTTATTGCTCAATAAATAATACATCACCATCATCACCGCCAATAACCGATGCCCTACTTAATTTCACATCGAACTATTTCATTCGATCGTATACATCAGCTTGTTACTATCTCGATCAAAATCATTACTGGCAAACATACGATATAACAGTATGTCGTGTTTAGTTTTTGTAAAAGTCTGACTGAATCTTCTAGGTCGGTGATTTGACTTCGCATAGTCAAACTGAATGTTTTACCAGTCATTTGACTACATTTGCCGGTGGTTGGCTCGTTCTACCAGCACCCATCAATTGGAATTATGTTTTTGCTAATATGGATTTCACGAAAAACAAAACGATCTATTTAACTATGATTATCATCGCTATACTCTATATTTTAATTATGATCTATGCTCGACATAAAGATAAAAAAGATATTGAAAAAGTAAATTTTCTTTTCTTGCTTTCCAATTCGAATTTTCTTTCGTATTTATTAGCTTGGTGTTACACCGTTACCAGACAATTTATTAAACGATAAATATTATTATCAAATTATTGTTTTTACTGGTTTGCGGAAAGATGCTGGAACAACATCAAAAGTAAAGAATATGAAGCGTTTGATTAAAGCTACTTTTTTGTTTCGTTTTGTATTTAGGTTCATTTTATTATTTCCGGCGATGACGAAGAAACCGGTGCTCGAACCTTTGAAGATCCTCATCGAAAGATCTTACAACGTGGCGGCATCGATTCATTTATCATGGCTGTACCAAAGTAAAAACTGAGAGTTAATGAATTGTTCAAATCGAATATTTAGATCTCTCGGTCGATTGAATTACATGCGTGTTTGGCATGATAATTCAGGTGTTGGCAATCGAGCATCATGGTTTTTGAAATATATTGTCGTTCGAGATTTGCAAACAATGGAAAAAAATCATTTTATATCTCAAGAATGGTTTGCTGTAGAAAAAGATGATGGAGTCGTAAGAGATTTCATAATTCTTCTTTTGTGTTTTGTTTGAATGACATTTTGAAATATTAGATCGATCGTTTGATTCCCGTTGCTGGCGAAGAACAAAAACAAGAATTTGCTTATTTATTATCGAAAAACACCTATCATTCAATGTCCGATGGTCATTTATGGTTTTCCGTTTTCTCTCGACCACCATCGACTCTATTTACTCGAACACAACGTTGTACATGCTGTTTCGTCTTGCTCCTCATGTCCATGTAAATCGAGAGAATATTCTTTGTTTTTGTTCGATCAAAATCGATTGTATTTGCTCTAGGTTGATGAATATTATGTATTACGATCAACGTGAAGATGCTAAAGCTCAAGCAGCTGGTGGTATTTCGATTGGACCGTTTTTAATCACACCTGAACAGGTCGGTTCATTGATCCGATAGATAATAAATTAATAAAAATTCGATTTAGATCGCAATTGGTATCATCGTTGAATTGATCTGTTTTCTTCCGAGTACAATTCTCGTTGAAATGTTTCGACATTTACGTCCTCGTCGTCGGCCAGTATCACCTGTTCGTGAAGCCTTGAAACGTATTCAAAATGACTATCAACGTAAACAGCAACAAGCAACTGTCAATGATATTCATCCGCAATTAACTAAGTACGAATTCGTTTTTGTTTGTTTAAAAAAAATCATTCTTTCTTTGTAAAGTTATATTGTCAATCCTGACCCGATCCTTTCCGGTCCTGAATTAGATCGAATTCGGCAAACATTAGCTTCGCCAACTCCTGATAAGAAAGTACATTCCGCTCGAACAGCTCATTCAGCAATTCAATCCAAGAAAAAGAAAAAGAAAACTCTTCCTTGGTGGTTCATTTTCATTGCCTATGGTTTCTCGGCACTTTTTGTCTGCGTATCGATATTATTCATAATCGCACGTGGTATCGAATTCGGCGATAGAAAAACTCAACAATGGTTAACATCATCAGTCACAGGCTTTTTCTCATCTGTTTTTCTTACTCAACCACTTAAAGTCGTCTTCTTAGCCATCTTCTTTGCACTAATTATTCGTCGTGATGATGATGAACTCATTGAAATCAATGATAACGATGATTTATTACTCGATCAGGATGAAGAATATCTGCATGCCATCGATGATGGATCATTATTAACATATCGAGCCAAAACAGGACATATACCATTAACACGAGGCGAAGTCGAATATGCACGAGAAAAACGTTTGAATGAAATTAAAATGTGGGAAATTATTCGAGAATTAATTGCATACGCATCATTTCTTTGGATACTCTACGTAGTTAGCTATTCGAATCGAGATCCGAATGCGTACTTTTTAATGCAACATTTGAGAGAAGAGTTCTTGAATCTTGGAAATCAAACACGTGATTTTACTGAAGTAAGAAACGATTTCTACAAGAAGGAAAAATTCTCTAGATGACAAATAATCGAACTTTAGATCTATTCGCTTGAAAAATATTGGGATTGGTTAAATGTGACATTTGTACCACAAATGCGAGCATCGAAATGGTACAATGGTGACATGCCAACGAATCTTTCGGGTTTTATCAATGATAGAACAAATCGTATTCTCGGTTGGCCAACAATGCGTCAACTACGTGTTAAACCTGGTAGAACTTCGTCGTTATTTATTGATTTACTAAAAAAAATAAAATTCTATATTCTCTTTCAGATTCATGTAAAGTCCTTCCGACAATGACTGGTGTTATATCTTCATGTGAAGCTGGCTACAGTATGTTCAACGAAGAAAACCAATTATTTTCACCTGGTTGGACTTATGTTCTCAATTCAACAACCGAAACTATTGGCAATTATTCGGATTCGATTCGTCGTGCATTTATGTACAATAGTAGCGAACATTTAGACACGTATAGTTATATCGGTGAACATGCAACGTACGGTGCTGGTGGTTATGTTTATGAGTTTCGTGGTAAAACAAGTGAAATCATGGCGAATCTATCGTTATTAAGAGAATTATCTTGGCTTGATATGCAAACACGTGGTGTCATTATTCAAATGAGTCTCTACAATCCGAACGTGAATCTATTTATTTTTGTTACCATTCTTGCTGAATTCTTACCAACCGGTGGTATCTATCCGACAGCACGTGTCGAGCCCATGACTTTAGTTAATGATTATCGTGGTTTCGAGCTATTTAAACTCATCTGTGCCATTTTATACATGCTGTTCATTGTCTATTATATGATCATTGCCATTCGTTCGATATTTAGCGAACGTATGAAATATTTCCGTGAATTTTGGTCGTATCCTGATCTGGGTATAATCGCATGTTCATGGGGTGGTGTGATTGTTTATGTCTGGCGTATACGTGAAAGTGATCGTGTTGGTGATCTATTTCGAGAAAACAATGGCTATGCTTATGTTAATCTTCAATTAGCATCATATGTTAATGATGTTCTTACATTTCTGCTGGGCTTTTGCTGCTTTTTTGGTACGATTAAATTCTTGAAACTGTTACGATTTAACAAACGTATATCAATGTTACAATCGACATTGGCCTATGCAGCCAAAGATTTAATTTCATTTACGTTTATGTTTTCGATTTTATATTTCGGTTATTTAGCTCTGTTCTATCTTCTTTTCCATTCCAAACTTTGGGCTTGTTCGGATCCATTGAAAACTGCACAGATGTTATTCGAAATGATGTTATTAAAATTCGATGTCTCGGATCTTTATGCAGCTGATATATTTCTTGGACCATTCTGTTTTACATTATTCGTCATATTCGTTGTTTTCATTTGCATGAATATGGTAAAAAAATGCGACACCATTACATTTTCTTTCTTTTTTTTTATTCTATTTGTCTCTTTGTAGTTTATTACGATTATTTCCGATGCATTTCGATTGGTTCGACATGATTTTTCACTGCAGAGTAGTGAACATCAAATTGTTAATTTCATGACGAATCAATTCAAAAAATGGACAGGTACGGACGAACTCAAAATGCGACAATTTTCAAAATGTCAACTTTCGTTATGATTTAGGTATCGGTAAAGTTCAACAAGTCGATCGATTACATATCAATCCGTATGACGGAACAAAAGTACAGTATCTTGACCCAATAACATCATTTCCGGAGAAGATGGATGAATTATTAATCGCATTGAATAAGGTATTGAAAATGAAAAGAACAGGAAAAGATCAATCAAAACAAAATTCGTTCATTTTCTTTCTTTTTTTCAAAGATTTATATGGATACAAAACGTCATGATACATTTGCATTTCGTCCTCTTGCACCTGAACTAATTGATTCGAACGAGCAATCGAAGAAGAAAGATTAATATTATTCACTAAATGTTGTCTCGTCTCGTCTCTAAACGTCAATTAATGCTTTATTCTAACTATGTATTGTACGCTCACCTTTCTTCGTGGTCTACAAGACTTGAATACCTAATTATCTTCTTCAATAAATTTGCACATTTAACAAGAAATGAATGTCTTTTAAATATGATTATGAGTTTGAACATACTATCAATGAAAAGGTCAATGGAATGAAGTAGACAGGAAAAAGTGAATAGTTTTTTTTTCTTCTTCTTCTTTCTCTTCATGTTTAAACAGGTTAAATGATCAATGAAATACAGAAGGTGAAAAAGTAAAACGTTGTTTGATTCATTGAACATGACCGAGAGTGTCTCTCTCATTGAGAAATTCTATTGACCGATGAACATCTGTTACTTTTAATATTCATGATTTCGTGCACAGATGAAGATTTGCTTTGTACGACATCTATTGGTGCGTGTATCTGTTCGAAAGTCATTCATTCGAGAGAATTAGTAATGGAATTTAATTGTAAAATTAATCACACAATGAAAATGAATTTTATTTTGGCGAGAAAAAAATTTTTTTCGTATTGATTTTCCTTTTTTTTGTCAATGTAAAAAGATTATTTACATTAAGATTGTTAATCCGAACAAAAGATAACTGTTTAGACTAATTAAGAAGGTTCAATCATTTCTCTCATGGCTATGGGTATTTTTATTGTATGCTCAGTTCGCTCTTTTTTCCTCCTCCTTCTTCTTCTTTCTCTCTTTCGCTCTCGTTTTTTTTTCTATACTAAATGATCTCTTCTTTTGTCTTCATCCTCGTTTAGTTAATTGTATTTCGTCTCTCGGATAGTTAACCTACCTCTATATGTGTCTCGTCTTTGTTCGGTTGAAAGAAAGACAATCATAAACAGTAACAGCGGCGACGTGTTGATGATTTAATGAATATTCCGTTGAGAGAGAAACAAAACATCTGATTTATTCTTCTAGATTTATTCTCAAGTCGTATCGAAGCGTGTTCATTATGTCGAACTTCAATAAAGATCATCCATCGATTCGGTAAATCGACGAATTTCATTTTCTGATGATTGACATTGATTTTGCTTTTTTTCTCAAAGGGTTTTTGCACCACCTGGCGGTCGTACTGCAAATATATTCGGCGTACCTGAACCGGAAATGCCTGTTATGGCAAAGAAAAACCACATGGAATCAGATATATTCGGTTGTAAACAAGCAGAAGCGAATTCTTCGCCTGTCAAGTAAAGGAAAACGAAATTTCGAAACATAAATCTATCCGTATGTTTTTTAGACCAGTACGCACGATGACAAATAATATATTCGGTCCGGATCCTGAACAAACCGTTCAAAAGTCGAGTGTCTATTCAGATAAAAATAAATCGACAATATTCGACGAAGCACCGCCAGTTCAACCGTCGACAAAACCCGATCGTCAACGTTCGACAATATTCGATGCCGAACCCGTACAACAAACCGTTCAATCGGCTCGACCGGTTTCGGAAAAATTCAAATCGAACATATTCGGCAACGGTGATGGTGATAATCAGAAACGACCAGGTACAAAACAAGGCGTACGAGGTAGGTCGCAAACGAACAATCAAGATAACTATCGGCCATCTATTGCCATAAGTCTTTATTCACCATTGAGACAAAAAGGTAGACTCGTTATATAAATGCGGCAAATATGTGTTAATGTTTTTGTTTTGCTCGATTTTTGCTATTCTATTCAACATTTGAATTTAGATCCAAATGCATCACGCAGTGAGTTCGGTTTGAACTAGTAAAACTAAACCTAAAATCTATTTTTCCAAGCTGTTTATTCGTGTTCGTGTAAATGTCGCTTTTTCCTCGACATTTCCTTCGTTTTGCTTTTCAAAATCGATCGAACTATTTTCAAATTGATATTGTTTCAATTTCGTTCTTTTCTTTCTGATCTAGTGGGTTATAATCCAATCAATGGTGAATCTTACGGATCGAAAGAAGATATCACAGCCAAATTCGAACAAGTAACAATTACAGAAAATAGTGCTGGTGATGATGATGATAATAAACAAGTTCAAGAAGATACGACAGAAAATGATTGTGAACAAACAACAACAGTCGACAAGTCTACAGCAAATGGTCATGCGAAAGTAGGACACATTGTAACCAACAAATGCTTATTTCGCCAATTGTTTATCTTAGAATGGTCATACAAGTGTACGAGTACATCATCCACCAGGTGGCCGATCGAATGGTCCACTTTGGTAGATCGTTATCAAATGAAAATACCAAGAAAATAAGCCTTCATTTAATTTATGTTGTCTTGTGTATCAAACAGTTGTTTGATTATCTTTCTTTTGTTTCCCCCTCTTCGTTCGCTCTATTCATCTATGTCATTAGTCGTTATTGCATTATAATTTATTTGATCTCTCATGGGTTTATCTGGTCTCTATCTTATTTAATCAATCAGCATGCTTCAGATACATATATCGATGTTTTCCCGCTTTCTCTCTATCTCGTAGCGTGTCTATGTGTGTTTGTTAATCACATCTTATCCATATGTCTGTAGTTGAGAATGAATCTATAGCAAAGAAAACACGAAATATGGCAAATGCTCATTGTGCGATAATTCAATAATGTGCTCTCTCTTTCTTTTTCGATTTTTTCCTGTCATTTGATCCTTTCGTATGTGCTATTTACGCGTGCATTTCAATCATTTAAAATAAAATCTTAATATCAAATGTAGACTTTCGAATCGAATAAATAAATAAATAAATATAAAATAAATATTCTTCACATGTTTTTCTTTTCTCATTATACTTTAGATATGAATAGAGAGAGAGATTTATGATCAATTGAAGTTTGTTTTCTTGTGAATATATTTAAGTAAAATATGCTTTCAAATAGTGCATTAGATGGAGATATGTATTCTGGTTCATCTTCGTTTCCACAAGTAAAAATCAAATGTCAATTTTTGACAAGAATAAACACAACAAATGTCTCGTTTAGGCAAGACAATTCGTGACTCCGCCACGTAATCCACCGATGTATTATCAAAATCCGAGTTATTCTCAACCGGCAATGTTACCACGTGATGGAACATTAACAAATACGGCTAATCCCAATGCGTATTTAACTGATATGCATTCTTTACAAAATAAATTTCCACATGTAGAAAAAAAAACGAAACACAATTCGATAGATAAAGACAAAACTTTATTCTCTAGGGAAATAATATGCTCGCAGGATCTCGTTTAGCTCATTTGGGTGTAACTGGTCCGTTTAGTAGCCTTGGACCGGTGTCTAGTCATGGTAAAAATAAAAAGTTCGATCTATTTTCCACTCTCGATTTTTTGTTGTTGTCTTCAGTTGATACAGGTGCAATGGAAAATACTGCAAGAATATCACCTGAGAATAACCTGGATTTTTATCCATATTCTCAAACAACGCCGTATAATGTAATCTATTGAGTTTTGTTTCTTGAAGGAAAAATAAAATTTGTTTGGTATTCAGATGCAGCCATTGACGGATGAAGATCTACTTTTTGCAACATCGAATCTTGAAGAAAAAGATCGAATTAATCCGAATGAAAATCCAATAAATGCAACGAAACAAATTCGAACTGAATTTTCCTATTTCATGAATGATGACACAAGGTAATTCAACGAAAATCTTCGTTTTAAACATGATCATTTCGTTTGGTCATTCTCTAGAAATGAATTACTTCGACGTAATCAAACATTAACTGCTTGTGTCGGTTTGGATTTGGCTGCAGGTAGGAGAATAGAATTGATCGTGAAGTGAAAATCGAGTTCTCTATGTTTAGCATTACCTGAACGTGTGAGTGATTATTACAATTTAGTTCCACTTGATGTTAATCAAGCAAATATTCCTCATAAATCTCGAACATATCGTTATCAAACCATAAGTTACAAAGCAACGCATATGCGTACGAATGCAATCTGTTATTTAAAACGAATAATTGGTAAATGAACAAATCGATTTAATTGAATTTATTATTATTATTATTAAATTTAAGGTTGTAAATTACCAACAATACGTTTGTATGACGTTGTCGAAGCGTGGAAAAAAGTGATTCATGCAAATATCGTTCCATTACGAGAGGTTTTTCTTACAAAAGATTTCGAAGATGAACAACATTGTAAAAATCGAAATCAAACTATCGAATCGAATCTATTTTTATTTTCATTTTAGCCATTGTTTTCGTCTACGATTTTCTCCCCAATTGTGAAACATTACAAAAACGTCATTTCAATTCCAGTCAAAGTCTTTTAAAAGGCTGGTCAAATCCTTATAATATCTCCGGTGAAGATCGACCCTTTAGTGCAGGCAAAGGTACAAGTCAAACAACTCTCCTCGCTGAGTCACTCATTTGGGAATATGTCATTCAAATTTCTTCATTGATTCGAACATTACACGGCGCCTCACTAGCATGTCGATGTTTGCATCTCTCTCGACTCTTAGTCGATGGCGATTCGAAATTTGGCAGTGCAAAATCTCGGTAAATGACCAATGCAAAAAGAAAGAATCATATGAATTTCATTAGACTTCGGTTGAGTGGCGTGGGTATCGGTGATATTCTCGATGGAACCATTCATGGGACTGTTCATCAGTACATGCAAAATGATTTGCAAGATTTCGGTCGATTAGTCTTGATGTTAGCGTGTAATTCAATCGTTAGTGCACAAAAAGAACATTTGCAAACGTCATTAGGAATCGTTCATAGAAACTACTCGACAGATTTGAAGAATTTAATTCTGTAAGAATTGCAAAGCAAAGTTTAGAAGAGGAGAATTTTTTCATTGTTGATTAGACATTTTCTAATTCCATCGAATGGATTAAAACCCAAACATATTAACGAATGTATGCCGATGATTGGAGCGAGATTTTACGCTCAAGTTGATAATTTACATGTTCGAGGCGATGCAATTGAGAATGATTTGGCTAAAGTAAAAAAAAGATTTTCGATAAAACTCAAATACGATGCTGATTTGCATTTAGGAGCTCGATTGTGCACGATTATTTCGTCTAGTTACTAAACTCAATATTCTTCTCGAACGACCTGAGTAATTTTCACTAAAAAAGTCGAGAACAAATTTCGCTAAATTTCTCGTCTAGATATTCGATTAATCAAGCTTGGTCGGAAACAGGTGATCGTTATATTCTCAAATTATTTCGTGATTTTATTTTCCATTCGATTGGCTTCAATGGTGAACCGACTGTTGACATTGCACATGTTGTTCAATGTTTAAATAAAGTATAAGAAAAACAAAATAAAACGATGAAAAGAGAAAAAGTCTTCTCCTTCGATTTAGTTCGATGCCGGTTCACATGATAAGATTTGTTTAACATCTCGAGATGGACAAAACATTATGATTGTGACGTATGCTGAATTACATCAAGCATTTGAACGAGCTTTTACAGAATTGATGAATTATGGATCAGCAGGCTCGACTTAAGAGAACAACAAGAAACTTCGAAATTTGAGATTTCTATTTTTTTGTTTGTTTGCTTGTTCGTCTCAACGTTCTTCGGATGTGTTTATTATTATCATCATCATCTTTTTTTTTCTCTTTAATAATAAACTATTTCAAACGAAACACGATTTCTTTCTTGTTGATTTGCTTTTGAAAATGCCATTTATGTTCGACATGAAGAAAAACAAGGTGTTAGATTAGTTTTATTTTTCTTCTCTCTCTTTCTTTTTTCTTTTTCTTCAAGTGAGAACATGGCAACAACAATAACAACAACGACAAAAATTACTAAACGAACGACGTTTTCTTCCTGATATTTTTTCTTTTCAACAGTAAAATTCACTTGATTTTTGTTGTATTCTCTTACTTTCAAATGACACAATTCGGAACGACAGATTCAGCTAGTCATCTGAATAAAATCCTTCCTATACCTTACACACCATCCTATATTGGACGGTGAGTTCAATTTTGTCAATAATCTTGATTACATTTGAGACATAATTTAGTCATCCGATATATCCAAAAGCAAGTCCAGAAGTGACAACACGAATCTACAATCCTGTACATCAAAGTTATTGGCAAAAATCACCGGATAATTATGCAGTGAGAAGCCGAGATTATCATTGTTCGACATATACTTACATCGGGCCTGAATGGTTCAAAGCTCCACCAAAAGATTATGCGACTTATAAAGATCCACTTCCTTATTCAGGAAGCAATGTCAATGTAGGACGAATAAACGAGAGATTTGATGTTAATGAATATTTTTAGAATAATCGACCGAAAACAACTGCAAATCAAACATTGTAAAATATTTCGAGAAGAAATGAAATTTGATTTGAATGTCTTCTTTTTCCTATGATGTAGAAAGCCGAATGAAGACTATGCTCAATTTTTAAGTGATTATCCAGGTCGATTTAAAATTGAATATGCATCGGCCGATGATGTTAACGATTTATGTTTTAAAAATAATCTCATTCATTACGATACAAGTGTAACTCATCGTCCAAGTCGTTATGCTGTAAATTTATTTAATTGAAAAAAAGAACGTTATTCAGTTTTTTTTCTTCTTCTTTAGTTTCAAACTGATAAAGAACCGTTTAGTTTAGCTATGAATATCCCTTATCGTGCCGAACCAGTGACGTATGTGAATCGAATTGACATTTCATTTGATCGAATATTCGTTTCTTTAGAAATCCATTTCGTCAATCGGATGCTCAACATGCACCAATGACAATTTCTTCATCCTGGTATCCGTACGGCAACACGCCCGTTCGATATCAAAATTCGATTAGTCAAAATCCACGATTTTGAATATTCCATCTGTTTATTTGATTAAAACAAACCTACAACCAACACACATTCTTATACAAACAATCGATCTCTTCTTCTTCTTGTTTAGCATCTTGAATTGATATCACAAAATAGAATAAAACAAAAGAAACGGAATGACTAAATTTTTCATAATTAAATACCAGCAGATATCTCAATTAGCACGAGAACAATGATTCATTGATAGTGAACTATTCTTCATGTCTGCTGAATAGATTAATTGATACGATCGAATTCGTATTGTTTTTTCTTAAAACAATCATCAATTCATATATTTCTCTCTAATATAAATAACCGATACATATGAGAAACAAAAAACACGAGATAGACAACGAACCGTTGTTTTCTGATGATGTATATGTGTTTTTCTTTTTCTTGAGATAGATTCATTCATACATCGTATCGTCTCCGATGTACAAATAAGCAAACAACATCGACTAACAGCAAAAGGTCGTTTTGCTTGGTATCATCGTTTTCTTTTCTCTCCCTCCTACTGTTGTTGATAATGCTACCGAAAAGAACAAGAAGACGATAGACAATCATTGTGCTAGAATATTTCTTTAGATAGAGAGATTTCCTAACGGATAAAAAGACGCTCGTTCTCCCTCTCCCTCTCTCTCTCTCTCTCTCTCTCCTTTTTCGTCTTGTCGATTGATGAGAGAGCAATTCCATACGTGTCGACGAGCAGAAAAATATTGTTTATACATTTGTTAGACGCGTGTATATATACATACACATCGATGTTCTGCTATTTTATCATTAGAATCGATTCTTTACATGAACGAATACGACTCATCATCTGAGAATGCATCGAACGGGAAAAGAAGAAGGAAAGAAAAATAGATAGCAAACTGTCTAATGTCTGTTTCATCAGACGATTGTACGTTTGATGATTGGTTCCTGTCTTTTTCACCCATCTTGTTCTTATTTAGCATCTATTTTTTCCTCTTCGCCGTATTCTTTCTGTCTATAACATCTCATATCGCGCACATACTCGGAGACGTAGTATCCTCTAGTGATGAATTAGTCGATCTCTTATTTTCTCATTTTTCCATGCGTACAGATAGGATTTCTATAGGGTACAAGTAGTTTCTTTCTTTCTTTTTTTTTCAAATATTTTCTTTAGCTAAAAAGAAACTCGAGAGAAAAAAAATCAATTTCTTTCTCTCTTTCTTCATTCTTTTTAAAAGTATTAATCGATTGAAATAATTTGTTTTTCTTATTTTGATATTAGTAAGTCGCAGTAGCAATGCCATTATATTTTACCTTATTCTGTTCTTTCATTCTGCCTCATTCGATGTGACTTTTTTCTTCATTTGAAAAGAAATCGCCAGACAGCACTCATACAAGAGCAGGAGCGAGAGCGAGAGAGAGAGAGAGAAAGAGAGTGATATATAGTTTTGTTGACATATTTGAAGTAAAAAATTTTTTTCTTCTATATTCCATTTTCATTCAAGTATTTATATCGACATCATCCATGTCATTGCATAAAGATACAACATTTACTAGTAAGTTAATTAGATTTAAACAAAGAAAAATATATGTATCTATTATCTTGAAAATAGAAATCTTCGTCGGTGGATTGCCGTATCATACCACAGATGATACATTACGGAAATTTTTCGAACGATTTGGTGAAATCGAAGAAGCAGTTGTATGTCGAATGAGAATATTTCGAGTTTTTTGTATTTCGAATTGTTTTTATTTCAGGTTATCACTGATCGACAAACAGGCAAATCACGAGGCTACGGATTTGTAAGTAGAACACCAAAAAAAAAATCAAAACAAAAAAAGAAGATGATTGATTATAAATGTCCGTAATGAGTTGAGATGCTCGTTTCTTGTCTTTAAAAGATAATCGCTTTTCTTCTCTTATCAGATGCGTGCCATCAATCAGTCAAAATATGAAACGAGAGAGAAAAAAAACTAAATCGTTCGGATGTTGTTTCAACTTTTGTACAAACAGTTGTTTGATCATAAGTAAATAGATGACGAGCAAAGATTTGTAAAAATGTATAATTAGAAAAGAAACCTTTATAAAACGAAATGTTGTTCGCGTTGATTTTGCAATTAACTTGAATATGTTTTTCTTTGACTGTTGCTGATTAATAGGTAACAATGAATACTCAAGAAGCTGCCAGTTTAGCAACAAAAGAAGCCAATCCTGTTATCGATGGCCGAAAAGCAAATGTTAATTTAGCTTATCTTGGTGCTAAACCACGTGTAATACCATCGCCAGCTGGTAAGTTTGCAATAAAAAAAAACATATATTAGACTTTTAAAAAACAAACAAAAAATGAAACACAGAGAATTTGTTGAACCAATCAATCGAAATAGTCAATGATTTACGGAATCTCCTCTATCTTTCTGTCCTTAATTTTGTAGTACGAGCAGCATGAGAAAAAAAAACGCAGAAAAACAGAAAATTATATGTAAACAGAAAATTCGACAGTAAGTTGATGTTTCTGGATGACGCTACCGTTTGTTTCAATGTTCAATCACACGTGTTTTCTTTTGTGTTTGGTGATAATCTTTTTGGGTTTTTTTTTGTTTCTTAACCTAATACGTCAAATGATATTTAATTAACTCAAATTCTTTCATATTTATACATACATATACATATATATCTATCTACATATCAATACAAATAATAACCGAACCCAAACCGTAATGGCATGGGATCTTTACTTTTCTTCTTCTTCTGTGTTTCAAGTGTTTGACGTTGGTGTTGTTGTGGTGGTGCTGTCTCTTTGTCTCTCTTTACTACAATGTCTGCGCCCGTGTGTTCGCTTTCGTGTGTTTGTCTCTCTTGTATTCAGTGCTTTTGATTATAATTATTATTTTATTCATTTCTTAGACATTTGATCGCATAGCAAAAATAAGAGATGAATTGAGACGAAACAGGAACAAATCAACAACTAATGAATCATCGCTTATTTCTTTTCTTGAGACAATTGAAATTTGACTCTTCTCAGTAAATAAAACCGAATCGATAACTAAAAATATTCTAACAAAAATCCTATCGTGTGTCTGTGTGATCTGTATGCCTTTTGATTAGAACCAAAAAAAATCACTTCGATTGCTGTTATTGTTGTTGTTGTTGGTCGTGATGATGTTGTTGTTCTTGATTTGACGTAATCAATTTTGTTTTTTTTTGACTGACTGACTGATTGATTTGTTATTGATGTTGACTTTTAACTGACAAACATTTGTTTTATTTTCCTATTATCTCAAATAGATGATATCATCGTTGAAAGATTGCAAATGAATATGTTATATAAAATTCTTTTTTGAATTTATTCTAGGTCTCATCCCACTTCATCTTGCGAGTGCTTATTCGGCAGCATTACCGACGACATATGGGTGAGTTCATTTCTTTCTCTTCCTTACGTTTGAATGAATGAGCAGAGTACCCTGCAGAGAAATCAAATCAATCTTGAAGTTAAAGAAGAAGAGAAAAAGAATGTTTATTTGAAAAACAGAACACCCGAGTAATCAAGCGAATTTGATGAAAGACCACCCTCTGTGTATTGATATACACATACGGTGATGATGACGTGATTGTTCTCTCATGTTCAAATAGATTTCTTCATTAGAAATTCGATCGTCTAGATAAACAACAATAAAAAAACGAAAAGCAAAAAAAAAATTCATATTTTGTTTTTTGTGTTCATTAGTATTCAACCAATTTATTATCAACAACCACCAGCAACAACTCTATTAGCAACGGCTGCAACACCACAAACACTTAGTACATTAATACCAAATCAAACTGCAACAACATTGAATGGCGCACATACATCACAAACTCAATCAGCAGGCGCACCATCTTACTATGAATTAACCTATGCAACAGCACCGTTAACATCCGCATCGATTGAACAACCATCTTATATCTATACGACAGCATCGGGACAAACATTTTCCTATGCTCAATTGCCGACTGGAACGACACAACCGCAAGCTGGTCCGACAAATCTCAATGATGTTTATGCCAATCATGCAGCTAAATATATGATCGATGATCACAATGGATCAGTTGATCGTGATCATCATCAACGTGCAGCAGCCGGATGGTGATAAGAAATTTAGTTCAAACAAATGTATGTGCAGGGAAAATGACGAAAAAAAAATCATGTCTAGATCATTTCATGTTTTGTTTCTTATTCTTTTTTTTTCATAATGTTCTTTTCTTTTTTTTTTCTTATCTTGTTTCAAAAAATTTTTTTTTTCATCGAGAAAAAAACAAAAAACTCACAAAAGTTAGCCGATCATTTTCTACTGTACAGTCAAGAATCTTTTCTGTTCGTTGACAATAAATTAAAAAACTATATATATACAAATATAAATATTTATTCTTTAACGTTGTTCTAATGTAAATATGAAAAAGTCATTAGGAAGACATCAATAGATTCGTTTCGTTTTGATTCATTGAAAATTACATTTATTTCCCATATCTCTAACGATCTTTGATGTATTGCCAACACAATCTTAATTATCTATATACGGTATTTATGTCATTTCAAAGAGTGGGCCCTAATGGAACGCAGGAAATCGAGTTTCTTCTCATCACAGAGTCATTCAGTATGTACAAACGAAATGAAAACGATTCTCTTTCGAATTAATTATTTATTTTAACACAATTTACATTGGGCGCAATCATAGATTTACCTGATGATAGTTCGTATTTTATTCCATCTACATGCGCAAATGTTACATTTATTGGACTGATCTGTAATATTTCAAATCAACCATGTGCTATACGAAAATCGTGTGTAAATGATGATCATGTTTGCACTCCTAATCCATGTTGGAATAGTTCTTTAATTTCCTTTTTTATTTACAATCTTAGGACAATGTTTTGCATCAAATTCTATCAAAATCATTTGTGTCTGTTGTTATTCTTATTATTGCGATGGATATATGAAACGAATCTTTTTTATCAAACCAATTATCCGCATTATTCCGTCATCACTAATAGTTCAAAACAAGTTTTGATTAGATTCTTATTTTGTAATTTATTTGAACGCAAAAATCATGAAAATCATTTAATTTTCAATTAAAAAAAATATATTTGTCTGATTTCCATTGGACCATAATCGATTGTATTGACTGATTGTTTGTTTGATTAACTGACCATTTTGATGATTATTACAGTTATTTAATTGACACGAGAATTTCATTGATGATTCATGTTTAAAAACCGCTCGAATAAATCGCATTTCTTCATCGTTATCTTTTCGATATTTTTCAAAAAATCTAATTTCACTTGTAAGATAAAGATTTGGTAACATACGAACATCGATATTTTCACAATTGCCTTCGCCTTGTTTTCTATCAAAAGAATACGACCATGAACAAGCATCATAAGAACAAGATTCAACTTGATCTTTATCACCAATTGTACAATGATTTGAATTTAAACTCTTGTTTTGAGTTGATAGTAAAGAATGAAAAATCGAATCTAACTGTTGATAATCGGTTTTCAATAACCATTGAATACCTTCGATGACTAATTCACGATCACATTCATTGTTACTGTAGCAAACGATTTCTATTTTAGTTAGTATCGATGTATTATTATTGTTCGTTTGAATCAATGTACTTCGACCAATATAAGTATTTTCAACAGAACGTAAACGTGGAATTTCAAGTGCATGACCAAATTTAATGATAAATTCTTGTGTTATTGAATTGAATTCTATGTAAACTTGACATTTTTCATTATTGCTACTTTTTAAATCTGCTAGACTTTGTTGAATATTATCCATTTGCATATGAGATATTGATAATTGTATTTCATTTTGATCAATACATCGAAGAGCTTCGGAAATTGTTAAAACTAACATGAAAACAATAAAGCCAATTGAGGACATATTGAAATCAGTTACAAATACTACAGTAAACTCAATGTATATATATATATACATTTTTAAAAGTGCATGACAATCAATTCAAGTGCATATTGTCACGAACGATTTGACAGCGTTTAAATATTTGTTCCAATAAAATCTGGGGGAAAAATAAACTGATCTGGATATGATTTTAGTTTTGACAATCTTTGACCTTTTTAGCTTGATTATTAATCATAGTTTTACAATTGAGGGTGTACTCGTGAATAATATCAGGACAACCTGTTATGACTTTTGTTTTATTTTAAATTCACCAATCAAAAGAGGGAGTTAGATATCAGTTTCGAATGAGCTCATTCATTTCTCCTACTGGATAGATTACTATCAATCAAAAGTATTGGAAAAATAAAACCAGAAGACAATTACTTTCTCTTTTTCTTATTTTGCAAATATATTTATGGAATGGAAGTTGATCCACCTGTGAATAATAAGAATTCAAACGAAAACGCCGAACAATCGAAAGCTGATGAAGATGAGGATGAATATGAGGATTTCTTGATTATGGCTGATATAGGACATGATATCGATCAACAGACAATTCTCGAACATGCAACTAAATCTGAAATTCGTGCACTTGATATCGATGGTACCAATCCATTTATTCAAATCGGTCCTTATACATTTCAAGGTCAATATAATTATATTCTTGGAACGAATTTATTTTTCAGTACGAATTCATCGACAACAACGATCGATGATAATGCGAGTACGTGCAGTCGAACAGAAGAAGTGACAGCAACAGGAACAACGTTAACAGGCAATGATTTGAATTTAATTGGATCAAGCGATAAAAAACTCAATCTCTCACGTGTTTATATTTATCCAAAGAAATTCGATGAGACTGAAACGAATCAATCGAAATCTTGATGTTCAATGATTCTTTGTGCAATAAAAAGATATTTATATCTGACAAATTTATTTATTTTGTTTGGTTTTGAAAATAGAAAAAGAAATTATTCGTGTCTCTCGAACTATGTTGTAATCATTGATGAGCCAGCTTGATCAGATTCTTCTAAATTCGTTGGCATAACCGGGTCTATGTCTGATTGAGTTATTGTACTATTTTGTCGAGTCGATAGATACTCATTTAAATCATTTGGTGGTTCTAAACAATCGAATATTAGTCCAAAAAATTTTCATTGATTTTTAATTCAAACCTGGTAAAGTTTCCACATAAGTTTTACTTTGTGTCATATTAAAACATTTATTTAACAATGTCTGAGCAAATGAACTTGCTGGACTTAACCAAAGACCTTGATGAAGATATTCAATAGCTTGTCCATAATTTCCTTGTAGAGCATGAACAAAACCAATAGCAATTAATGTTTGAGGATTACGTGGTGTTAAACCTAAGCATTTCTTAAAATGCATGATTGCTTCATCATATTTTCTAAATAAAGAAATGTTCTTTTTTTTGTGCAAGTTCATAGATTTCAATATACTTTAATTTTCGACAAACATGTCCCATATTGTTAAATAATGGTTCCCAATAAGGTAACAGATCGACTTGGTCGATTGCTTCGACTTTGATTAGTGCACGTTGAAAAAAAGCGAGAGCATTTTGATATTCTCGATTAAGATAATTAATAACACCGAGTTCATGAAGAACAGCTGGATCATCGGGATAAAATTTCAATGATTCCGTATATAAACGTTCAGCTAGACGAAGATTATTCGTTAGACTATATTCAAGACCAACGTAAAGAATTGGCAGATGACAACTAAGAAATCATAAGTTTTAAAAATACGATTTGAAAGAAAAGAAATCGATCTTGTTTACCCGCGCATGACATCTGCAGCAGTGAAATACGCGGATATGGCGTGATCATGTTCAGATTCGAGACCATACGAATGACCTAATGCCAACCAAGCTGGACCAAAACTTCGACATAATGATGTGGCTTTTCTAAACAAACAAACGAATGTTTTGTTTTGTTTTTCTTCGAGAGAATCTTTACGCTAAATAACGACGTGTTGGTTCAGGTTTTTTCGTTACTAAATAATAACAACCAACTGCTAACCAACTGATCTAAAATCATTTTCAAGAAGTTTTATTAGTTTCATTTTAAAGCTTTCAACATACTGGATTTTCTGGACATTGTCTTGCTAATCGATGTCCCAAACTGAATAGTTCTAGAATCAAGAGATAAAAACCTTCGTTTTTCTTTCCTCAAAACAGAAAATCTATTCAAACCTGTTTTATCTTTCATTTCATAAAGTAACGCAATGTAAATAAATAATCCATGTTGATGAAATGGATTGTGTGTAAGAACTCTGAAATCCAATCGAATATTAATCCCGAGAACAAAAAGCAAAACTTTCAAAACATACTTTTTACATAAATCAAATGATTCACGAAATTTATAGTTATAATAAAATTTTTCTGCTATCTAAATCATAGAAAACTTATCACATGATGTTTTAGTTTTCATTTTCGCTTACATTTATACAATAATCTGCATTATCATTTAATAATCCAACTGTAAATGGTGGGAGATTAACAATAATTGGTTTCATATACTTAAAACAATCAAAATTAAGAACACAATAATTCATTTGAGTCGACTTTTACTTGATGAACTTCTTGTTCGTATAAACATTGAACAACTGATGCAGTATCTGAATCACACTGCTTTTCGATAATCATTCGTTCTACTAAACGTTGTTCTGAACAAAAGAAAACAAACGAATTTCTTCGATATCCTTCGTACATTTTCATGTACATACCTTCTTCAGGTGTGTACATATGTTTTTTGATTAATTTTTCGTATGCTTCAACGCAGAATACATCGAAACGAAGTGCTTCTTCGTAGAATTTCATAGCTTGTTGAAGTGAACCGAGAATTTCAGCAACTTTGCCGCGTAATAAACAGATCGATGCACGAAGCTGAAAACAAATTCTCTTTCGAAAACAGAAAAAAAATTAAAACAAAGACTCCGTACGGGATTTGAAAATTCGATATTCGAAATTTTTGGTGTGTATGGCGTTTTGAATGATGTGCCTGGCTGCTGCTGTTGCTGATCATAATCAAGCAATTCTTCGAGAATTTCGAGAAGATTAGCAGCTGTTTGATAATCTTTCAAATAAAACTAAATCGAACAGATCGTTTTTCGCTTTTTCAACTTAAATCTTATGTTTCTTACATGACAAAGAGCGACAAGGTATTTGAATTGAGGATCCGTCTAGAGAGAAGAAAAAACATGCACAATCGATTTGTTTCAAACGAATCGAATCATTCTACGTGATAAACAGGAGAATTTTCTAAGAGAATTCGTGTACGATTATAATCGCCATTCGACATAAAACATTTGGCAACAAGAAGTAGATCATCAGGTGAATCTAAATTTAGTTCTTTTTTCTTCTCAATCATAGGAATGAATTATGATTACTTCGATTTAATGAAAGTAACTTATCACCCCAATAGGCAGCTGTTTCGAATTGTCGCTATGAAAGAATAATGTTGAATGTTTTTTCGTAATGAGAAGTTTTTTCTGATTACTTGAGCGGAATAATCTTCGACAACTTTTCGTAATCGATTGACAACATGTTGAAGTTGTTCTTCAGGATTATCAATCATTATGAATGATTTGTCCTTTTGCTATTGATTTCTTCTATTAGAATTCTTTTAATAAAGAGAAATAGTCAAACAAGGGACGTACAGCTGTTCTCTATGACTCATCGACAATAAATAACTATTCATTTTTGATTGGCTGTCAATCGGCCTTTAGCCATGTTGTCGATCCTCTATTCATTTTCCGTGCAACTGTCAAATGATCTCACGTTCTATTCTGCATAGATGTTTGAAAAAATCAACAGACGAATCAGTACATAGTTGATCACAAGAAAAAACAGTCAACTCATCAACTATCGATGCTACTACAACTACAGTACAACAAATTCATCGATTGTTTGTGCATTGGTCGTTGTGGTCGTGGAGCCCCTACGGCATAAGCTTGAATTTCATTTGTTATTTTTGCACTTCGTTTACATATTTTCTAGATAGACTCGTTCCGACTGTTTTCGTTTGTCAGTTTCCCATTCAAACGATGCAGATATACATCAAGAAACCTTCTATGAACACAAAATAAACATACGTATATATATACATAGTCATTCACATTCGTCGTTATTTGTACTCGAATATTTAATTCAGTTATTCTCAATCTATTTATATATCAACAAGTCCTTGAATCATGCCAAAACCAGCAACGAATTCAACCGCTGCGCCATGTGAGAATACTCATATTCTTTTCTTTTCTGTTTTGTTTTTGAAACTATTGTCATTTGTAGCACTTGCAAGAACAATTCAAGCAAAAAAACGCCGAACAAAAAATGCTGGCAAACCACGACCACCAAGGGATTTACTTCAAAAAAAATTGTAAGTTCATGAAAGAAGAACACACGCATACATACAGAAAAAAAGAGCAAAGCATGAATGAAATGAAACACATTGCTTTTATATATATATCGTATCATGATCATCATTATCGAAGAGGCGTAGAAATCTATATAGACACATATATGCAGAGAAAAAAAAACGACAATCATGGATATGCATGATTGAGAATGATGATATGTACGAAGAGAAAGAGAATAAATGGTGAAGGTTATTTTTATTTAAACTATTGCCTGTGAATATGTATCCAATCGTAAAAGATTAAAATGTCGACAGAAACATATTCATTACCAATTTATCATTCGGCTGTTGATGGTCTGATGATTTCCAGGGATAATTTCTCTTCTAAACGTTCAATTCCCTTGTTTTCACGGCCGAAAATGTTGCCACCATCGTATCTACCATCTTATCCAAAATATCCGACTATTTTGCGTTCATCAACCGGACCGGTTGTTTATCGTCGTCCGCCAACAACAATTCTTCGGCCAACGAATCTACGTTGGGAATCAGGCATCAATCTCGTTGATATTCAAACTCGTCCTTTGAATCATCATCGATATTCACTACACAATCCAGTCATGATTGTGCCCATGCCGAAATTAGTACGATCGGAATCATTACAAATTATGAATAAAAATTCTCAACAGAGAATAAACGAAATAACAAAATTTGATGCAAAGCATTTTTGTGGTTTGCCACCGATACATGAAAATAAACTTGCGATTAGAGAAATACCGCCTTTTCGAGTGAATGGAGTTATGCGTAGGTGAGAAGCAAGAGAACAAAAAATCATCGAATAATAATAGGAAAATACGAACAAATTGACGATTGTAAATTTTTATTTTGTATTTAGACCGACAGCAACAACTCCGAATGAACCAATTTCAGCACCAATTCTCGAAACTCCAACAACGCCAACTCTAGCAAAACCTTTCGTTCCTATACTTCCGGCAAATTCATCATTTATTATTCCGAATAATAACAATACAAATGGCGGTAATCTATCATCAAGTGCTCCACTTCCTAACACGTAATGAGTTTCTGATTTGAGTTTGAACAAGTCATCGAGTGTTTTTCATTTTCTCTTTCTTTAGAATTCTTCATGATAATGGTGATTTTCTCGCAGATATAACAGATGGTGGTAATGGTCCGATGCCTGTTCCGATTCGACCTGAAAGTGATAATGAAGAAGAAGGTGGCGGAGAAGAAATTAGTCATGATATTCGTGGTTCAGATGATGATGAACAAGAAGATCCAAAAGATTATTGTAAAGGAGGCTATCATCCGATAACTATCGGTTCGATCTTTAATCAACGTTATCATGTTATACGAAAACTAGGCTGGGGTATGAAATCAAAAAAAAATCATTCGATCGATTTCGTTTGTCAATGTTATTTTTCTAGGTCATTTCTCTACGGTTTGGTTATGCTGGGATCGTAAATGTTCGCGTTTTGTTGCGATGAAAGTTGTTAAAAGTGCGAAACATTACACTGAAACAGCATTAGATGAAATCAAACTGTTAACTAATGTTCGAGAAGGTGATCCAACCGATCCACATCGTCTCAAATGTGTTCAACTATTAGATGATTTCAAAGTCGCTGGTGTTAACGGTACACATGTTTGCATGGTTTTCGAAGTACTTGGACATAATTTACTTAAATTAATTATTCGTTCGAATTATCGTGGTATACCCATTGCTAATGTTAAAACAATTACTAAACAAGTACTACAAGGTCTTGATTATCTCCATCGAAAATGTCAGATTATTCATACGGATGTATGTTGATATTTGTACTTCGGACAAATATTTACTTTTGCTTTCGTTTTTGTCTAGATCAAACCAGAAAATGTACTTATGTGCGTTGATGAGGAACATGTCCGAGCTCTAGCATATCAAGCCGCTGAATGGCATAAACCGGGCATAAAACCAGTCGGATCCGCTGGTAGGAGGAGATTTGTTTTTCTAGATCGATGAAAAAATTTGTTTCTTTCTGTCGAAATATTTAGTTGCAACAGCACATATCGTTAATAAACCTGATTTGAAATCAATGTCAAAGAATAAGAAGAAAAAATTAAAGAAGAAAGAAAAACAGAAACAAAAAATGCTCGAATTAACTCAACAACAAATTCAAGTAAGAGAAAAAGAAAACAAGCAAATCAAATAAATATTCGATTGATGTTAGGATGCTGAAAAACAAAAACAAAATCTCTTGAGTTCACCAAATCAAATCAATTTAAACAAAATGATTCTTACTGATCAACCAATTGAATCTAAGCCAGATATTTCGGACAATGTTTCCGGTGAAGGAAAAACGAACGGTCATGGAACTTCTCCCAGAGATAAACTTGACAATAAATCCGATGAAAGTGAAGAAGAAACTTCGACTGCACAAACGCAGAAAACCAATGGACAAGATACAACAGAAAAAGAGTCAGCAGAAATCGTAGCTAAGACTACGGACGATGCTGATAAATCAACAACGAAAGAAGATTCGGATACAATAGCAAGACGTAGAAAATCATTCGTGATTGACATGACAAAATGTAGATTTGATGTCTATTATTTATTTTAGCTCGACCAATGGCTGAACGAACACCGAATCCTGTATTCGAAGTTATACCTGAAGAAATTCTTCAAGTGAAAATTGCAGATTTAGGAAATGCTTGTTGGACGGTAAATATCATTTCACATCAGCAACAAAACAAAATAGTATATTTCCTCTCTCTCTCTTTTGTTCAGTATCAACATTTTACAGAAGATATTCAAACTCGGCAATATCGTTCGCTTGAAGTTATACTTGGCTCTGGTTATGATACGTCAGCTGACATTTGGAGTGTCGCTTGTATGGCATTTGAATTAGCTACGGGAGATTATTTATTCGAACCACACAGCGGAGAAGATTACAGTCGGGATGAAGATCATATTGCGCATATTATTGAATTATTAGGACCTGTACCCATCGAAATTGCTCATTCAGGAAGATATTCACGAGAATTTTTCAATAGACGAGGTACATAATTTCATATTTAGAAGGATAAAATTTTCGTTTTTCGTTCAGGACAATTGAGAAATATTAAACTGTTGAAACCTTGGGATTTGTATCATGTTTTAACTGACAAATACAAATGGCCACCGTATGAAGCCATTGAATTCACACATTTTCTCGAACCAATGCTTCATTATGATGTCAATCTTCGTGCTACAGCTGCTGAATGCTTGATGAATCCTTGGTAAACATAAAAAACAATAACAATTCATGATTTCTAATATTTTCTTTCTAAAGGATTACTGGTGAACCTTTGTTCGGCAATCCACCGGAAGGTCTCATGTATACAGATGAACGAATAGGTTACGATGATAGTAGTGGTGAACATAGTCCATCATACATGCAAACCGCTGCTGCTACTGCTAATTTCGATTTTCGTAATCATCGTCCAAATGATTTTGGACAATTGTTATCGGCTGCCGTTGGACATGAACAAATTTTGCATGGTGCAGTTAATTTCAATCCTGATGAATCCGATGATGATGATGATGATGACGATGAAGAAATGTCCGATGAAGATTATGATGAAGATATTCAATCGGATGGTAATGAAAGCAGTGCAGACGAGCTTAATGGATGAATGATTGATACAATAGAGTGGTTCTGTATGTGTCGTCTCTTTTCTTCTCTCTCTCTCTCTCTCTTTCTGTATTTTATACTTTTACTTGTGCGTGTGTGTCTCGTCACAATAGAAATGTTTTCTTCTTCTCTTCTGTTTAAAAATCTTTAGATGAACGAATTAATGAAATGAAAGAAAATATCTGATTGTGATACATGAATATGTATAGGGGGATTGTTTCAGTTATCTTAAGTTAATCGCCGTACTTTCATTCTTGTCGTCTTCTTCTGCTTCTTTTATGTAAAACAGTGTCTATTAAAAATCATTCCTCGTAGAAAACCAAACATAAACAAACCTAAAAGCGATCAGAATATCTGTACATTTTCTTTCGACAAATCTCACAACATAAATTCTCTAGGTATTTTTCTTCTTTTCTTTTTTTTAATCCCAACCGCAACATATCTATTGTTCATTTTACTTGTCTGTCGTGTCTTCTAAATATCTATTCTTCACTTATCTCGAGCATTTCTCTCAATTTGCACACTGGATATGTTTTTGTTATAATGATTATGAATTTCTCTAACACACATACATATATAGCATACACATTTCAAGTCAGTTTTTGCGTTCAACATGTTTCAATTCAATTTCTTCTTCTTCTTCTTTTCTTCCTGCTTTGTCTTCTGAAGATCTCATTATTAATAAATATTAATAATAATAATAATAATACAACAAAACAAAAATATGCGCGATGAATTTTTTTTTATTATCATTCGAATGAGTTTGAATGGGAAAACAATTCTCGTTAGAAAGGTAATTAAAATCACTTTAATGAGAAGAAATAACACGCCGGAAGAGAAGAAAAATAGATGTTCGTAGAATCGAAAGAAAAATAAACAAAGATTAATTGATTTTCCTCGAGAGTAGTATTTATATATAGTTCTTCGCCTATGAATAAATCCTTGTTACAAAGTACATTATTAATGATTAACAGATGGAGATTATTTGTCTGAGATCTTTGTATCGTAGAATTTAAATTCTTCTATTCAATTTTCGAACAATACATATTCTCCAAAAGAAACTGGCAAGTCTTTTGATATGAAATGAAAATATTGTTATTGTTCAATAAAAAAAAAATACAAATAGTTGCAGAACTTTCTGATGTTCGATATCAATTACAAATGGATCATCAGAATTCATCTTCGAATAAAATTATTCGAGAAGCACAGTTACAAACAGTAGATTTAATCACATATTTTTAAAATAATCTGATACGAATGATTTAGGTACGTGATGGAGATGAAATCTTAATTAAGTTAAATATCAACACGATCAATCCGTAGATTTGATCTTTCTTTTTCTTTCGAATGAAATAATGATTCATAAATTTTTTAGCTATTCTATGTTAAATAATCTTGAAATTACAGCTAAAGGTCATGTACAAGTTAAGACTGAACAAGAACGAGCTTTATTCGTAAATTCTCGTCAAACTCCATCGTTATGCAGTCCTCCGGGACTACCCATCGGACCACCTATTCAACGTATATAAAAATACATTTTCTTTTTTTCTTATCAAATTAGACAAATATTTAACGTTTCAGCTATCTTCGATTCATCTAGCATAGGCATACCAAATAGATATGATCCAGGGGCAAAACATTCTTTCGTAAATTCGAGTAAATGCGATTATCTCTGTCGATCATCTCGTAATCAGCCGGATTTTCGTGGTCGACCTGCGCCCGGCATTACATTCAATCCGTATTTCTCACCATGAATGAATCATTCATCTCTTATGTATACAGTTATATTTGGCACGATATACAATTGACACCGAGTGTCATCAGATAAAAAGAAATAACAAACAGAAAATGAAAAATGAAACTAAACAAAAGTCTATCGATCTAAGATTTTTCTTTTAATTGTTCCCAGGCTGTTGCACCTAGTGCTTTGGCGAAATGATCATCGACATCGGATTGTGCGGTCGATGTTGATAATGGCCAAAATTTGCCCAATGATCGAGCAAAATGTTCTTCGATTGAATCAGCTAATCGAAAAGAAAAATGAGAGTTGTTATTTTTTTTCGTATTGATTAATATTTTCAAGAAAACAAACCTGGTGTTCGTTCAGTTGGCGAATTGTTCGATGACGACTCTTCCGGTGTTAAGAAACCGCCTGTAGTTTTACCATAATGTTCACGGAGAGATTTTCGAAAATGTTCATCAATTGTCGCATCAGTTCCATCTTGACTATCTGAAAAACAGACGATTGATTACGAATTTCAATGTAAAACGATCATTTTACTTTCAATAACTGTATAAGCACGTTGTGAATTTTGATATTGTTGTTCGATTAATGGTCGATAATTATCGAGAAATTGTTGAGCAAGCAGTGTTTGCGCCATTGAATAATCAAAATTTGCCGGCAGTGGAAATAAATTTTGATTGTTGCTTAAGAAATATGCATATTGTTGTCGAAGTAATTCGAGATGATGTGGTGATGCTGGTGGTGTTGGAACGTGAATTTGAAGTGGGTCTGCTTGAAATAATGGTCTTTAAAAAAAAAGTTAAGTTTAAAAATATTTGTATGTATGTGATTTTTTTGCTTACGATTTGTTGTTTGTTGTTGCTCGTTGATTAATCGAGTTTTCATCTTGCGTATTTTCACTTGTGTCAACGAGATAAGCTCGACGTTTTTTTAATGGCAAATTTTTGGGTATTTGATTTGAATTATTATTATTATTTCCGTTCATTGTGAGTATGAGTAAAGAAGCAATTTAGAAATGAATCTAAAAACGAGAGAAAAGAAAGAACGTTCGAATTTGATCTTTATTCTGCGAACGAAAATAACTATCATTCTTGACATAGTTTAGTCATAGACACATACGATGACTATGCAGTGTTATTTCTCGCCTTTGATCTCGAGAGGACAAAAAAAAAAGAGTTTAAATACGAAGAAAAAAAGGTATTACGTTGTTTCGAATTGATAAGACGTATTGAGAAGAATTTCGAGCAAAAATTTCTACATCTGTTATCGTCACATAAACTTATTTAACTAGTGACCAAATCTTGTCCTCCATCAACTCATTGCTTTTTTTCCTTCACTACGCAAGTAATCTTATCGTCGTGACTTCTGCAGTTTTTTTTCTTTTTCTTTCGTTTTTCAACCAATAATTCCAAAGAAAAGACATGAGGTATTCGCCTACATAGAAATATGACAGAATGAAACAATACACACACAGAATGTACCGGCTCGAAGCGGATTATTATCAGAACTCTTAAAATGTAAAATAGAAAAAGAAAAAGAAAAAGTTCGTAAAATGATGCCAGTATGCTGTAGACTTCGCTAAAAATACACAACATTATTCGTTGTCAGACTTCAACAGTTCCACTATCGATACATGCAAATTGAAAAAAACAGAAATCGAACATACAACATCTACTTACTCAATTGTCTCTGACTGACTGATCTGCAATCGAACAACTTGTAGACAGTTTATATATGTGCATACTTCTAAGGAATCTATCGACATCATCAATGATTATACGCATTCCAATTTAACTATTTAATATTTACCAAAAGAAAAAGCATTTTTTTAATATTTCTCCTACATATATTCTCTGTCAAAGTATGTCTTTCATTAAAATTCCAAATGAAAAATTGTTCGAATGATTGAATCTTATCAATATTATCACTCGATAGCTAATAATAAAATCAATAAATAAGAAAATAATTAATTATTGATTACGTCAATGGTTTGAAAAGGCACGACAAATCACCGCGTAAACAAACTCAAATATGTTCATTATATTGAGAAAAAATGCATGACAAATGAAAAGTATGTGCGAATGACGTGAATACGAAAAGAAAAAATGAAGAGAAAGACAAGAATAAGTCTTCAGTTAACCGAACAGCTTTTTATGATAGACAAAAAAAATTTATTTGCCATATCGAAATATGTTGATTAAGCAAACGAACCCTACACGCAAAATAGTCAATTTATATTCGTATATAATTATTAAAATATGTGATGTGGTGGTGTTGCTTGTTTTTCTTTTGCTTTCTTGCTCTGTCTCTCTTATTTAAACAATAATTAGTGATCTGAAACCCAAAAAAGTATATGGATTTTTTCTTTTTTTTTTTTAATTTAAAATCATGTTTTTCTTTTACTTTAATGAAATTAAATCCTGTTCATTATCTCGACTCTAGAAAATACAAATTAACTTTAAAAAGTACGGAAAGAAAATCAACAAACTAAATATTTCATAATATCATTGATGAATGCCATTGGAAAGGGAATTTTTGCTTTACGTAAACCATCGAGAAATTGTTCGTATGTAACAGTTGTTATTGAACCTGTGAGATCAGGATGAGGATTGAACATATCCGAAAGAGTAACATCGTGTTCATCGGAATATTTCGTAATTAAATTCAGAAGATTATTAGTAAAATGTTCGGTTGTCTGTCGAATAGGACCGACGAAACATTTTACGGTCGAATGATGACGAAATAACAAATCGATCGTAGCAATTTGTTTTGCACTCAATGTCAGACCCTCAAGAATAGAAACAAATGGTAAATTTGAATATTAATAATAACCATCAATTTTTTTTACGGTTAAATCGAGTTCTTCAAGAGTTAAATTTTCAATTTTCGATAATGCTTCTAAAATAATCATTAAACATCGTGCATCGAAATGATTTTTTCCTAACTGAAATGACAAAATAATTTTCTCAGACATTGATTTTCAAAACAAAAAACAAAGTACACGAAATATTTTCAATGCCGAATTAGTTGCTGCTGCTTGAAGTAATTTAAATAGTAAAGCATCTTTTCCATTGACTAAACTCAATGGATTATCTTTGATTGTTTGATCAAATCGACAGATCAATTGATTTCCACGAAGATTTAATTCACTTAGAGTTGTATTATTTTTCAATGAATTTGCAAGTAAATCAATAGTATCATTTGTGAAACTATTATGTGATAAATCGAGAGATAATAATTTGGCATTATCACCAATGGATTTAGCAAGTGCTTTAGCACCAGTTAAACGAATACTACACCAACTAAGATCGAGATGAAGAACAATATTGTTTTCACCTGAAGAAATCAAATTTAAACAGAAATGACTTTCGAAAGATAAAAATAGAACAGCATTACTTAGCCATTTAGCAACAAGTTGACTACCCTCTTCTTCTAATTGATTATGACTGAGATTCAGTGTTGTTAAATTCGGTTGGTCCTAATTTTAAAAAAAAGAAACAAGTTTTTTTTTCATCGATTTCGAATTCTCTATTCGTTTACTTCGATTTTCAAAAGTAATATTTGAACATCACTACCTGTCAATTGATTTCCTATCAATTAAAAAGTACAAAAAATAATTTCTTTTTTCACAATAACAAACAAATCGTTTCCTAACCAGCAACATTCAATGTTTTTATTTGTACACATTGAGGCATTGCAGCTGCTAATTTAGCAATACCTTGTGTGCCGAGATTATTAAATGATAAATCCTAAGTATGCATACATAAGATTCAAAGATTATTTACAGACCTTTATTTAACATACATATTCTTCGATATAACTATTTTCGGTTAATACTTTATAAATACTTGACATTCCATGACTACCGATGTTATTTTGAGATAAATTCAATGATGTTACACTTGTATTTCTCTGAATATTTGTTATGAAAAGCTTAAATAATTAAACAAATAAAAGAATTTTGCTTACAAGAAGGCCAACTGCTAATGCGGCACAACCTCGTGGACCGAGTCCATAGTTTCTCAAATTAATCGATGTCGTATTCAATGATCGTACGATCATCGAACAAGGACAGATACTCAAACGTTGGCATGTTTCTAGATAATATTGTGCACATGATTTTTCTGTCGATACTAATGGTGTTTCTATTTCAAAACAAAATCAAATTTTACTCCCTTGTCTTTTCAAATCAACCTCGTTCTGGTTCTGTTACTAAGCCATCATCCCAAGTTTCTGCCATTAATGGTGCTCCTGGCGAAATTATATTTCGACGTCCAGCTTTCGAACTCAATACTCGATCTTTGTCATCGACTTCAACATCTTCCATTAAGAAACGCATTCCAAGATGACTCATTCGTTGTGATAATCTCGGATATTCTGATGTCGTTTGTGCCAAACGTGTATAAGGATTCTCCATAATCTCGAGTTTTCTCGATTCAATAATCGCTTCGACAATTGGATCACGTTTCAGCGGTACATTTCCAAAATTATACAACGACTGTCGACCTGGTTGTTTAGCACGCGCTCGTCTTACTTCGCTACGCAACGATGATCCCACTGATCTAGTCGTCGGCGGTCGACTCATCGAATGTACACTTGCTAAATCACCTGACCCTTTCGCATCATTTTCATCATTTCCCGTAACCATTTGTAAATCGTCGAGTTCGTCATCATCATCGAAATTGCCATCATCACCCCAATCCGACGTCGGATCTTCAATAATATCATTTAAAACCTACTCGAACAATAAAAGAACTGAATCGATAATACCTTATTTATTACCTCGGGTTGATACATCGACAAAAATTTAATTCAACTTTTCTTTCTTTTCACACCTATTCGAAACAACGACAACAACTGAATTTTGTATGTGTGTGTTGCATCTATAGTTTTTCTTCTTTTGATTATTATTTTTTAAATCGATCGTTGGCGTTTGCTGAAGGCAAAATAGGACAGAAAAAAAATCTGTAAAATACAATTCATGATCGAATTGTTTTTTTAACGCAAAACGCGTGTGGGTGAATATTCAATTCAAACACAAGAAAATGCCAATGCAAATAAATTTCAATCTTTTATTTTTTATTACAAAAATAACATCAATGATTTACATAACAAAAAATGCTTAAAAATTTAAAAGAGAACGAATGAATGATTAATGAAGTTTGCGTATCGTTGCTTGAGCTGATCGACACGTGACTATTGGTTGTGGTGTATTGATGAGTTGATTTTCTTCATTTGCAAGTGATGCAAGTTTAATTGTTGGATGAAGTCGTCGAAGGCCAGAATAGATTTCTTCTTGAAATAAAAATAATCGTTCTGGTTGATCGAATAATTGTGGTGATTTATGATGATATAAACGAATTAATAATTGTGTCGATGAATCAGTTGAACGTTGAACTTGATCGATAAGATCCAGTAAAGCTTGTTGTAGATTTAAATGAGATGATAATGTATTGCATTGTAATATTGAGAGATGTCGACGACGAATTGGTGTCGATGGACGAAGTGAAGCTTTGGAGAGAGTCATTGATGATGAGATGATTGTTGTCATATTCAAATGTAGATGAATGTAGTGAGATCTGTAGTATCTCACACTTATTTTATATACTTTTGTCCATCGGTTTAATTGATGGTTAATTGATGTAGATTGATGTTAATTGATGCAGATAGGTGAATTTTGAAATTTTAATTGATTGAATGAAATTATATTTGTTGTTTTTATCTTTCTTCTTCTTGTTCGTTTTGTTGACTAAAAGACATGTTGATTTATGCAAAAAAAGAAGAAGAAGATGACGAAGAAATTCTTCTTTTGTGTCAAAGCACAGAATGACTCAAATAAATGAAGAAGTTCTTGACGAATAGATAATTCGATTTCTAATTATTATGCATGTTATTTCCATTTCGACTATGTATTCAATGGTCTCGAAAGAGCGAGAGAAAGATACACTTCTTATTTCTCTATTTAGAAAAAGCTTGATCTAATAAAGAAGGATTAGATCGCCTGTTGTGAATGGTCCAATGATGATGACGATGATGATCATTATTATTGTTATTCGAAGAATAATAGCTAAGTAACACATTCATAGTGTTTCCCTAGCCGGGAACGAAGAGAAATTTTGACAAATACAAGAACTTGACTACTAATCATCATTAAAAACAAGAGAAAGAGAAGCAAAAGAAGAAGAAGAGGAATAAGAATGAGGAGAGAAAAAAAAAGAGTGATTGAGAGAAATTAACAATGTGTCTTCGAAAATGCTGCCGGTGAAATATCTCTCGTTATCATGTTTCTCTTCTAGTCGCTTCTGCATTGATATTTGCCCGTTGTCAATCGTCAAACTGACCATGAAATAATATTTTATATCTAATTAATATAAATGGAGATGCTCGTTGATAGCAGGTGATTAAAGTCTCTCTCTCTTTTTGTCGCTTCCTGTGTATATAAAAAGGAGCAAAATCCGTGGAGAAATATTTTCAAATAAGATGTTAGATACATCCGTCAATGATAATGAATTAGCTGGCGCATCAACAAGTGGATTTACTTATTCGGCACAGTATGGTGTACGACGTGCATCAACTCGAGATGTATTTCGAACACAATTCGGTTCGATAAGTGCCGATGAATATCTTGAACCGATGCTTCAATCGAATCAACGAATGGAGGGCAATGTTGCTCGACGTCTTTCTCGAAACTCATTTCTTATACCATCACAAACGTTTATTCGTCAAACTAATGAAGGTATGTCAAGTAGGACAAATTTATCATACAGTTCATTATATCTCATCAGTTTTGATAAACAATAATCTCGTATATACATATAATAATGACTCGTTATTAGTTGTCTTATATACAAATAATTGGAGCTAATTTTCTCGTTTAATCCGTATCTGTCATAATAGGACAGCTAAGAATAGATTTGTCGAAGCGACAACTTTCTCTCCGTTTTATCTGTCATTTTTCATGTTTACTGATCGTTTTCTTTTGCTCGGTTTAATTATGACATGATAGGAAAGGAAATCATCTCATAATTACGACACGCTGCTTGCTATTGCTGTATTGAAAAAAAGCGATAACCATTCGAGAGTGACATTTGTCGACATAATATGCCTGGCAAACATTCTTTTTTTTCTTCTTCGTTCTATATGATTTGGAATTGAGCACGGCAAATGCGAGATTTACAGATGGTAAAAGAGTGTATTAGATGTCTGTCTTGTCTATCGTTTTCTCTCCGAGAAAGGAAATGTGCACGTTTCGCCAATTAGAACGGAAAATCATTGGCATCGGACGAGCGTATACAAGACATTTTTCGCTTATATTTAATGACAATCAAACAACAAATAGATCAGTAACGCGAAGAGAGAAAAAAAAACTAAAAAAGACCAACAACAACTAGGAAGTTAGTTTTATTAGAATGATGAGCCATCGAGATGAACATCATAGTCCAAGACGTCATCATCGTCAAGAATTCTCGCATAATCTATCAACACACGCACATCGTCAACCACCACCACCATTACCAAGACATACTAATGCGGATCAATATTCTTTACCCGTTACAATGAGTCAAGGGGCAAATTTTGGTAAATATATACACGAAGATTGAGTCTTCTATGATGAGAAGAAGCATTAATAATTGATAATTTTCTAGTTGAATCGTTTTTATATTAGCTTAATAGAAATAAAATTTCTTGATGAGTTCGAGTTCTATTCGTAGAAATATCAATAATCGATTATTAGCAAAGCATGACACGACATGTTAAAAACGTCACTTTTTTAGACCTGAAAACAAAATCTGAACAATATGGCTATTTCTTCAGTGTTCTCATTGTTCTCAGTTATTTTCTCGTCGTTGTTACATTTCCGCTATCCTTATGTTTCTGTATAAAAGTACGTTCAACGAAATTTTGAATTCATTTATTGATTTCATTCATTCCTTCATTCAAGGTTGTACAAGAATATGAACGTGCTGTTATCTTTCGATTAGGTCGTATTTTAGCGAATGGTGCACGTGGTAAATCTAAAATGTCATGTAAACTATCGTTTAAGTAATTATGTATATTATATATAATTTAGGACCTGGCTTATTTTTTATTCTACCATGTATTGATACGTACAGTAAAGTCGATCTTCGAACAGTGACATTCGATGTACCACCACAAGAAATTCTAACACGAGATAGTGTTACTGTCGCCGTTGATGCTGTCGTTTATTTTCGAATTTTTAATGCAGTTATTTCAATAACTAATGTCGAGGATGCGGCTAAATCAACGAAACTTCTAGCAGCAACTACACTTCGAAATGTATTCTTTTTTTTTTACGAATGATCATCGATCAGAATCGATAATTTATTCCTTTTGAATTTAGGTTTTAGGTACAAAAACTCTCCATGAAATCTTAGCAGAACGTGACAAAATCGATACAGTTATTCAAGTAATGATTTAATTCGAGTAGATCTTCTCTTTGACATGATTTGTTTCTTAATATAGACAAGTCTTGATGAAGCAACAGATCCTTGGGGTGTGAAAGTCGAACGTGTAGAAGTCAAAGACGTTCGTTTACCAGTTGCCCTACAGAAAGCGATGGCTGCCGAAGCTGAAGCATCTCGAGATGCTCGAGCAAAAATAATTGCGGCCGAAGGTGAAATGAAAGCTAGTCGAGGATTAAAAGAAGCGGCCGATATTATCAATGAATCTCCTATAGCAATGCAATTAAGATATCTACAAACATTAACACAAATTGCTGCTGAACGCAATTCAACTATTGTTTTTCCTATTCCTGTTGAACTTTTACAAGCAATGTCAAATAATAATCATAACAACAAACGATAGATCCTTTCTCTTTCTTCTTTTTTTTATTTGCTTTTAATATAGACGCGTATATTCTTTGTCTTTGCTTGATATTCAATGAAAAATCATGTTTATTTTTCATCAGTGTTGTTTTTTCTTTTTCTTTTGATTATTAAAATATGGCAAGAAAATCGTTTCTTCTGACATCTTTTTTTCCCATTCGTTCTGACAATCGACCGACGAAAACAACCTTGAATTTAACATCAAAAGAAAAACTTACATCTCGATTCTTTTCATTCGAAAGCAAAAGAAACGTCAATGACAAATAAATCTTCAAAACATGTTGTTTTTGAAGAGAAAAATCGTCCGAAATGTTTCGCCAATTGTCCTCGTTTGATCTACGATGAACCATATGTATTTCAAGTTCGAAGTCAACGACCATCAGCTCGTTTTTATCCGTGCGAAAATTGCCTCAAAATCGCACATAAACAACGAGCATCATCAGCCAATCATCAACATACGAAAGGCTGTTCTCGTTTACCATTAACATCTTACGAGTTCGAACAATTTGATCGCCCACGTACATCAAACGATTGTAATTGGAAGAATTTTATGAAGAATAAAAGTCGTTATGGTAAAAATTTCATCTACAAATGCTTTCTTCGAGTTATTTTTGAATTTAGCGATTCAAACTCCGTATGCTTCATGCAGCTTAACACCATATGAACAAGAACTAGAAAATCGTCCGGCATTTGTCAACTATGGAATCAAACGAACATTTAATTCATTAGCTGTACACGTATGTTTAGTTGATAATACTGTCAAACAAAAATAGAAGGTTTCTATGATATTCTAGCAAATGAAACATCGAGAAGTTAATGATGAACGTGCAAGAAGTTTTATACGCGAACAACGTCTTCGTCAACAGGCTCAACGACATTTTCGAGAGATGCAGAAACGAAATTATTCGTCAGCAGACGATTGAATTGTGTCGTTTATTATTTTTTTATTACACAAAACAGAATACAAATAGAAATTTTACGTATCACCAAAACTTTTAGCTAAAATCTGTAGATTTTCTATTTCATCATTATTTGCCATTGTAAATCGTTCGGCTAATTTCCAAATTATAACAGCTCCTGCGCTATCACCACAAGCTAAGATATTCGGACTGAAAAAGAAAAACAAATAGATAATTAACTACTGAATTTGTATTCCTACGTTTTATGATTGAATTCTAAAGTATTGATTGAGGCTCGTTTATCTGAAGATGGTAGTTCTTGAACAGGAATCGATGGTAGAAGACCACTTGGTGCACCTTCTTGTGGTTCAAAATCGTAGATTAATGTTCCACCACGTTCACTACCAGCTGCTAGAACCAGCGGACGCGATGGTGACCAACGACAAGCAAAAATTGCACCTTGTGCTGGAGCAAAACAACGTCCAAAGTTCGGCTACAAATAAACGAGCGATTCATTGTTTTCTTTTTTAAGTGAAAATCAAATTTTTACAAAAAGTTGAGAATAAATTCTAATTTGTCCATCATGAGCACTTGTTAAGTAGAGATGTCGGTTAAATGGTGAAAAACTAACGGAATATATTGGACTATCATGAGATTGATAGGTCATTGTTACGGGATTTTTTGGTTGAACTGACATTTCTGCTAAACCTTCTTCACCTAACAAACAAACAAAAAAACGATGAAGAATGAAAGAATATTTTCTTTTGTTTAATCGTACGTGATTGAACTGATGAAACAGAATTTAACGAGCCTTTATACAAAGAACCCGAATCACAACCGAATACAAATGTTTCCGAATCTTCATTGTTAAAACTGATACTCGTCACTACACAATGCAAAAAAAATCAATTTAACGAGAGAACGAATTGTAAAGCTTATTATTGCCAACCTCCCATCGCTTTGCCTGACGTTCGACTGCCACCATGTTTTGTTGCGACAAAATAAGCATCTGATAGTTTGAGAGTATTTTTACTCGGTAATGGATTCCATAGGAGTATTCGACCATCTTGACTTGTCGATACGAGCTATTTAATAAAATCTAGTTTTTTAACTTAAAAAAACTTCGAGAAAATGATTTACGATAAATTTTTTCTTTGATAATTTCGGTTCTCGAATCCATTGTAATGATGTAATCGAATCTCGATGTAAATCTTGTCGTTCTAATACACGTGCAATTAATGAATCTTGTTCTCGAAAATCCCATACTAATATTTCACCTAAACATTCATTTATTTTTCTAATAAAACAAATCCAATCTTTCCCTTGAAATTACCATTATAAAGACCAGCTGCAACAATGCCTGGTCGTTCAGGATGACAAGCAACCGCTGTTACACATGTACTTGTTTCGATTATTACATCTGGTTTATTCGGATTGATTTTATATCTTTCAATATTCCACGAGCAAACGGCACCTTTATGCATACATAAACCTTCATGAGCAGTACTTCCATAACCGACAACAACCGATGCACCATTAGCTGACCAAGATAAACTCGTTACTTGAATGTCTTTCTCATGTAAGATTTCAGGATATGTTAATGTAAATAATTCTTGAGCGGTGTCATCGCCTGTATGTCTCAATTTAATATTACCTACAATTTTGAATAAAAAGAGATTTTTCTTGAAAATTATCAATGAAAAAGAAAAACTGTATATACGAAGGACATTTGGACGTGTTAAACTATCGTCGAGATAGTCGACAATAAATGGACCGACTCGTCCAAGAAATTTTGTAAACCGACCAGCATCAATTTTCACTTCATCCGCAGGTTGTTCATCGATAACAGCTTGAACCTAATTGAAATACATCGATCAATCTTCAAAAATAATAATATCGAATCTTACTTCACGATCTTTTTGTTTCAAACTTTGACAAGCAACTTCAGCTAATTCAATCTCGAATTTAGTCTGTACACTTGTACTAACCGAATGTCTATAGAGAAAAAACTCATTTTTTTTATAATTTTCTATAACAAAATAAAAACTACAAACACAGGATCTTTGTGTACAACTTCTTTACACGAAACAACTGGCAATGTTTCATCACTAAAAGCCAATGGTTTTCGATTTGCATCCGAATCTATTCCATCTCGATTTGTCATTTTTAATTCTTCGTATAAAACTCAAGCAATATTCTCGTCGTCTACACCATGAATTTGGTCGTTACTCTTGACAACATCTGTTTTTTATATTAGTGACATCTTTCTAGGTGTGCTCGTTCACGATGCAGGTAAACTCTCAGTAAGATACCAATTACTATTCGTTTCTTGTCTTCTCTTACTCAGAGATATCAAGTAAACTCGAAAAAACAACGATGTAATACTCATTTTTCATCAAACAAACAGCTCAGGTTAGTCAAACATTGCTTTTATTTGTCAACAAAAAAGAATTATTCTACAGTTTTTTTTGTTCCATCTAAAAATTACTTTCATCTACATAAGTTTCCTAAAGTTTGTTCGTTTGAGTTAATTGCTAATTGATTTCATTAAAATTTTCCAGTCGTTGAAATGAATGTATCCGAATAGGGTATAAACATATGTACAAAATTATTCAACACTTTCGGATACCAATGAATTCCATTCGGTTGACTTTCATTTTGATTGACTAAACCGAAGAGTTTTTTCGCACGATGTAACCAACGTAAAGGTGCCATCGCAATATGACCCATCGAATGATGATAAACCGATGCGTAACATGATGAACTAACATTATTAACTAATAATGTGCCATGTTGAGTTATCGGTGTAGCATAGCCGTTTTTTAAATGAATGTCTATCGAACGAATAGGTGACAAGTAAAATTGACCATTTGTATTTCGAACGAACAATTGATGTTCTTTGGCATTGATATTTTGTGCTTGTAGATAGGTTTGATTGCCGATATAGAGAAGATGTTCAGGTGTAAGAGATATTTGATGGCCTGAGTCGGTTGTAAATGTATAAAATAGAGCTAGAAGTAGACGAAGAGTTCATTCGAGTCATCTATCGACGAGAAAAATAGTTTACCTTTAGATTTTTGTTCATAATGTAAAATAGCAATAACTTCAGTTGAAATGATTTGATCGTTTTTATCCATTGCTAAAACTTTCTCGCCTATTTTCAAACTTCCAATGGGTATTTCTTCTCCTGTCGGCGCTCGAGTTGTGTCATTCAATGAAAAACATTGAGGTTTTCCTTTAAAATACATTCGATTAGACTTTGTTTGTGTTTGTTTCAAAGAAATCTTACGAAAGAATGGACATTCATCATTCATTTTTTCATTTGGATTAACACAACATTTTTGTGATAATTCAATTAATTCCGAAAGTGAACCACGTACAAACTAATATCAAAATAAGATTTATTTGTTTCGCCTATTGGCATCTTACTTCTTCTCCAACACAGCCTCGTGTTTTCGTTTTAACACATTCCATAAATCGTTCAGCCATAGTACAAAATACTCGAATATTACCTTTGGTTGCTTGAACTAAACCAACGGCATCGATTGCTACACAACTGAGAATAGTCGCAGGATCCGCTTCAACTGGACAATTAGCTGTTGATGAAATTGCCAAATTAATAACGGACAAAACAAGTATAATCACATAGAAAACACGATGATTATGCATGATTTTGTCACACGAAAAATTAAAATGTTCGAACAAATTTCTTCTTCTTCTTCTGTTTCTCACGTTCTTATATATGCACACACACAACTGATCATTAGTTATTCAAATCCATTCTGATCCTTTCTGTCTATTGTCCGACATTTGTATTCACAATTGATTAACTTATAAAACTATTGTCTGTTGTTGTTTTGTTCGTTTTCGAATATTATCTATTAGAACAGTTCACGTCATCATTATGCATTCACTCTGTCTAAGCTTGTTGGATTTGACATAATCTTCTTTTGTATAATTGTGTTTTCTTTCTTTTTTTTTTGTTTAAGATTAGATCTTTACGTTGAACGATTTAAACAATGGTGGTTTTAGAATCAGTTGGTAGTTGGTTACCATTTGTTATCGTTGCTTGTGTAAGAATTTTGAAATAAAAGAGCAAACAGAATATTTTCAATCGAAAAGGTTTTATTTAGCTTATCATAGTCTTTTCATTTACATTCACATTACGTTATCAAAAGAAACAAAATCGAGATTATTTAATTACATTTGTCTGTTCAACATCATTGATTATTGCATTGTTAACAGCAAGTCTACTTCCAACAGATATTATGCTTGTTTCATTTATGAAAACTCCTAATGGAACATATAAAGTAGTTTCGAAAGAGAAATCATTACAAATGACTGCTTTTTTCTCTCTCTTGATTAGCCATGGGCTGTGAATCAAACGTCTCGAGATCAGCTGCAAAACTATATTGAAGTTGGATATTACGTTTTATATGGTCTTATTATTGTGATGGCATTTTTGGTTAATCCATTTTTTTTCTTTTATTACGAAGAAAAAGAAGAAGACAATCGAACAACACGCCAAGTACAAAACGATTTAGTTTCGAAAAATAAAGAAAACGATATTTATCTATTTAGAAAATCTGTTCTGCCATGAAATGGACAGTTGGTTTCTTGATTTTTCTTATAATTTTAATCCTGCTTGGGTAAAAAATAAATCTTTTGAAAACTTCTTTCAGTAAAATAGATTTTTTGTTTTTGCAGAGTATTTATTCCTAATATGGCTACATTGCCAGGAAATAGTTCGTCAACTGATTGGGAAAATATCAAATATTTAATTAATCATTTCGATAATTCAAGTATGTCGATTTCTTGAAGAAGAATAGCGATTGATTCTTTGAAATTAATTTCGTAGGAGTTCAAGATTCGATTGCATTTACAATATTTTCGATTAGTATCATCGGATTTTTTCTTCTAACAGTTTATACAGTAATGACATGAAAACATTCATTGAATGGATAGACTTGATTGTTTTCTACGTATTTGCAGGGCTATGGTTCGATTGCTATGCCAATTTTTCTTATTCGTGGCAAACGAAGTGCAAAATTACAACAGAGAGATATTGAAGATAGCCGAGCAGCTATTCTTCTTGAAATCAAAGCAATTAAAGAAAAAGTTTGTTAATACACAAAATTCTTCTAGAAATTCTTGTTTATTTATTAAGTTTCCTCAACAACGACGAATGCCAAGTAGTGAACGATTAAAATTACGTATGTCGAATAGATTGATTCATCGATCCAAAAAAAAATATACATATATGAATTCTTTTAGAGGAACTCGAACAAAAAGAAATCGCTCTCAATCTTAATGAAGAATCGATTAAAATTGTTCGTCGAAGTATTTGCTTTAAATTTCGTCATATCTATCGTCCACTTCAAATTGTCTGCGGCGTTCTATTACTTCTCTTTGGATTATTATTATTCCTCTCGCTATTATTCAGCTATATTAATAAATGCATACATTTCGAAGGATTTCAACTTGTTTTCGCACAAGGAAATCGAACTTTACCCGATCCAGTTGATGTCATTTTAACATGGGCCGGACAAGTAAACGTTTTGAGTTATTGACTTGAAATTAGATTTTATTTGTTGTTTTCAAGGTTTATCCGATTAGTTATATACTGCTTGCATTGTTTTTGACGTATATTATTTTCACATCTATATTCGGTTTACAACAACTTGGCATTTGGTATTTCTGGATACGAGTAAATAGAAAAACAAAATTCTTCTTTATTTGATAAGATGATTGTCATGATTTCAGATGTATCGATTTTCTCGTGGTCGAACAAAACCTCAAGCATTACTTATGCTTTCATCATTGATGATGTTCATTGTTGTTGCAATCAATATCTTTGTCTATCTTCTCATTCCGCAATATTCAATCTATGGTGATCAATTCTATATATCAGTTCGTCCCGTATGTATTAATTACTTGTCAAAGCTAAAATCTAATCTGTCTTTATTGCATTTTAGCATTATAGACCTACAACTAAAACCTGCACGCAATACGTAACAACAGGTTTGAATATTAAAACTATCTACTGAGTTTATCTCGAGTTGAATTCTTATATGATTTATTTAGATCTATGTCAAATGACGGTCATGGGTCGTATACTTCTTCTGTTTTTCTACAAAGTTTGGTTTTTCGGTGCGGCTTTCTTTGTTATTGGTTGGTTTTTTCTTATCGTAAGTTTTTCGAGAAAGAAACATCTTGTTTTGTGTCTTAGTTTCATTGCGAATTTAGGTCTTTCTCATAAGTTGTATTGTCAAAATTATTCGTGCTCGTGAATCGAATATTCAAGAATTTTCTATCAAACGTTTGCTCGAAGATGATGACGACGATGAAAATCAACCATTGATTCAATAAACTTTCATGTTTTGTCCGTGATTTAAATCTTTTTTTCTTTGAACTAATTTGAAAACTCGTTTTTATAAAATTTTTCTTTAAATTTTTCGAATAAATGTCGATGAACTTGATTTTGTTCATTTAAAATCGGCGTTCGTTTGAATTTATTTTCGATTTCATGAATTTTTCCTTCGATCGATTGAAATAATAAATGTAGATCATGTTGATAAGCTGGCGATGATTGTTCAGTTTCATTCAAATGTAATTCTTCTAATGTTGTTAATTCTTCATCATCTGATGTCAAATCATGAAAAATTTTATCTTGAAGAAAAAGAAGAATTGAATTTCAAAAGTTCGATTATGTTTACTTAAAGCATTCATCATCAATTTTAATCGTTGATATTCGACAAACAATTGTTCATTATGAACGAGATTGAAAACGAAATTTTTTTCATTTAATTTTGCTATATGATTGCCAATTTGATGAAGATCACGAAGAATATTTTCGAATTCTTGAAGATTTTTCTCGAAAATCTGATAGAGAATTATCAATAAACTCAAATCATCAACTTTCAATCGTGAAAAATTCTCATATTCATCTTGATAGAAACATCGTGCTTGACACGATGGTCTTTCATTATTTCCTATTCGTTTCAATCCAATTAATTTCATCGTTTCAGTATGTTGATTCAATGTCGCCTGATTAATGGCTTTGTCAAGTGTGATTGCAACCATTGCTAAGCAAAATCTATAGAATTCAAAATTATTTCAACGATAATCTCTACCGGAAAGTAATTGACCAGCACTGTATGTTACAATTGCAGCAAAGATATAAAAAGCTAGACCGATATACGTTGTAAATTGTGGTTTTTCTAATTCTAAAATGTGTTCAGCAACTTCATTGACGCCTTCTAACGTAATACACATATAATAGGAATAGAGTGCTTCGGTATAGTTTTCATAGGGTTCATATTCTCGATGTTGTATATGAGGTGTATCACCTTCTAAGGCAATTGAAACAAGAGCAAAAACAGTTGTGACTATAAATTCAAGTAATAATATATGATAAATATTCGAAACAGCAATGCAGATTGTTTCGAAAATAAAACGTAAGAATGTATGAATACGAATTAAACGAACAGCATGTAAGGTACGAAAAATTCGTTGAATACTGTTGATTTCTGGTACGCCGAGATGATCGGAGAGAAAAAGATTATAAATAAACTAATCGATAGATTTTCAAAATAAAATTCATATTTATTTGTTACAAACTGGAGAATTCAAAATCACACAAAAGAGATCATAGAAATTCCAAAGATCATATGAAAACCATCGCCAATCGGCATATAATTTTGCGCTCACTTCAATAAATAATGCCGCTAGAAAATCGTCATTATTCTATCGTAAAAACAACGAACTTTTTCAAACCTTGCGTGATTTCATTTGTTAATTCGAAACAAATCTGTAAACTCAATAGATCTGTTTGAATAATCAGTGGTACAAATGACCAAAGCGAAAGAATTAACATTGTATATTCCCATAGACGTGTACTGATCAATTGTTGCAAACGTGATGGTAATGTTGGCATGATATGTGTGTAGTGTTTAACTCGACTCATCGGATCTTTTTCTTCGGGTAGAACTCGAAATGCAAATTGTCGACGTTGAAATGGATTAGGCAGATCATCGGAATCGATACTTGCCGACATGTTTGAACTGACAAGGCGCGCGTTTTAGTTTAATCAAATTCTCTCTCTCGACTGTTAAGTGTATTTTATTTGAAATATTTACAAAACAGAGATAACAAATAAGATTAATCATGTTCATGATGATGTTTTTTACTCTACAACAGAAAAAAAATAGAACGAGATCAATCGTTTTTATTTGAATAGATGCGAAACGTACTTTCTTATGATGTTTCTTTTTTTTCTTGTGTTTTTTCTTTGGTTTGTATTCTTCGAATTCTTCATCAGTGTTTTCCGTTTTGGTCCAGATTTTTTTACTCTCTGTTTTGGAACGTGATGAAAGATTACTTGGAATTGCTGGCCCATACATAGACGAGGCTGAAGACAAGTTTGTCGGTTCGATTTCCTCGATACTTGAATCCGAACTATCAGATTCATCGCTGTCATGAATTGTGTGTACAATAGGAAAGATAGGTGGTGGTTTGACAATTGAAGGACCTAATGTAATTGAACTTTGAGTATTATCAGCTGGTGGTTTGTTTTCTTCAGGTTCTTGCTCGTCGATATTCTCTTCGTCTGAATCTTGGTTATCGAAAATAGCTGAAAAAAGATCTAATGGTGGACGTTCTTGAACTTCCTAAACAAAACAAAACGTAATCAACTATTCATCAAATGATAGAAACGTACTTGTTCGAATGAGTCAATAGGAGCAAATTGTCCAGCAGGTTGATTTTGAGGAGCAACCGGTGTGACTACTGGTGGTTTCACTGAATTATCTAGACTTGGCAATGATATAACCGGAGGAGTAAAACGTGGTGGTGGTGCCGGTGGTGTTGGTGTTGGCAATGTTTGTTCAGACGCTGTTGGTGAATCTGCAGTTGATTGATTGAAAAGATGTTCGAAGAGATTTGAACATAATTGTCGTCGAGATTTTTTCGATTCTTTCGAATCATCATATGCTTCACTGAAAAGAAACTTTTATTGAACAAAAACAGATCGTTTTTCATCAGTGAACATACTCTGGATATGGATTTGGAATGTTCATGCGTTTGCATAATAACGGATTTGGTTTCCAATCTGAAATCGAACGCGTTAGATCACCGTACATTTTCAATGAAACAGCTTTTTTCAGATCATTCTAAAATCGATTTGATGAAATTTAAAGAAAGAGAATTGTTTTTGTTTTGCATTACTTCAAGAGCAGCTTCTAACGCTTGCCGTTCTGTGTGATGTACACGATCAGAAGATGGTGTAAAACGATCTTTTACTGCATCTAAAAACTGATTTCGAGCACTGTTTGCTTGAGTAGCAGGTGCTTTTTGTGTTGAACGTTCTTTCTCCATATCCCATTCTAATGTTGTTGCTGGAGTAACAGTCTCTTGTTTAGGAGGAGGAGGAGGGGGAGGAGGTAGTGGTGGTGGTGGTGGAACAGTCATATTTGGAGGTGGTTGAGAAAGAAACGATAGATCACCGAGAAGAAGACCACGAGAATTTGCATCGAGCTGTCTCGTTGGCACAACAGTTGGATTTTCATTGGCAGCAACTGTCGATGACGGATGTGGAGCTGGTGGTGGCATTAATGATTTTGGAAATCGATGTCCAATACGAAAATCTAAAGGAATGATTGGCGGTGGGTACACGACAGGCATCGAAACGGATTCATATCGAACAAATTTTAAAACGAAATTATATTCTTGTTCTTTTCTCTTCATAATATCTGTTGTCGTATCATTGGCTGCAGTTAATTCATAATCATACTGTTTGAGATCATCTACGGCGAACAAATCTTTATCATCTTCGTCTTCTTCGATTCCAACACCGAACGCCTTTGGAAAATCAAAATCAAATTCAATGAAATAACTTATCAATCGTGACATACTTGACCACGAATTTTAACGTTGCTTATCTGTTTTTCAACGGATGGTTGTTCGAATAAATTTGTATGTCCAAATAAATTCGATGATTCCAAGCCTTTGTATCCGATGCCATGATGTTCATTTTTTTGCAATTGAAAATGAACTTCGTAATCCAATGGTGGTAAACTCACATTTGCATACTACAGAGAAAAACAAATATTAACTCACGAATTCTTTTACTTAGACTTACAACGTGATCATCAAAATCATCATCATCATCATCGTCATCATCTAAACGTGATGTTTTAGTTAATGTCTGGTGGAATTGAGGTGGTGGCATAGTAACACCGTAGACTTTAACACCTTCCATGGATTGAGATTGATCATCCGAAGAAGACGGTGGTGGTGATGGTGATTTAGGAAGAGCAGATTGAGGTGTTTGCTGTGTTAAAGACCATTTAAGTTTTTTTCGATGTTTACGAGCCATTTTAGCACCAACACCTTCACCAGGTTTCCAACCCATACTCATTAGAATTCGTTTACCAATCGATAGTCTAAACAAAAATAAAAGATTGAATTTGAATGCGAACGTTTTTCGTCGGCATACGTTTTGACTTTGATCATATCACGTAAAATATCATCATTTGTTCGTTGATTCGATGCTCCCGATGGTTTCTTCGCCGAACTACGTGTTAGAAATTCATTTTGATCGAATGTACTTCGAATTTTAATCTGCTTTGGATTGATACCATGTTCACCAAAATCCTAACAAAACAAATCAAATCTTTGATGAAAATTCTAATATCATTTGAGTTCGACATACTCCTTTGTCCATGAAATCTTCTGGTTCATAACTACGTTTTCCTGCTCGTTCACTTCGAGACGATCGAAATTCACTCGGTCGCCAGCCTTCAGCTGATCCAACTGTATTATAAAATCCGGCATTAAAACCACCTGTAAAAGCACCATGAAAACGTTTGCCATCATAGCCATAGTTTGATGCTGAGAGATCAACAAGTTTCGATGCTTTTCTACCCAATGTTGCTAATATCGATGTACTATTCGTTGGTTCTAATGGATCGAAATGTGTTCCAATAGTAACTAAATCTTCTTTATATTCATTATCATCATTTCGACTTCCGAAGCCCGGATATCGAGAAGCCATTCGTCTACAAAACGAATATCTGAAATCATAAATAACAAAACGCTTAACATGAGAACCAATAAGAAACAAGACAAACTCATTCATTTCTACCAAAACTAATGCGTGAGTTAGATCCAAATTTTTTTCAGAGATATTTTATTAAAATAAATCAAAAAAGAATTTCATAAAAAATAACATCTCGTATTCGTCTGTTTCTATCAAATATATACTTTTTGTTTTGAACTGTTGTCTCAATGAAATTAAAATATTAAAAAAAACATAATTATACACACATTAAAAAAAATAAGGAATTACATAGTCGGAAGAAGAAAATTACTAACACGAAAGACAATCATTAGAAAAGAATATTGCGTTTTATTGTCATTGCTTAGAATTTATGCATGAAGTGCATGGCTTCGGCTACACGGCAACGAACTTCTGGATTTGTGTCTTTTAATAAGACGATAAATGCTAAAAACACAAGCGAATTTTCTATTAGTTAGAAAATACGAAGAAATTTCGAACTCACCGTTCAAAATATGTTCTTTCGATAAATCATTGATTTGTTTGTCGGTTAAATTATGTATTAAATGGCCAGCAAACGTTGCTGCATTCGCACGTAAATCACCGACGGGATTTTTAAAATAACTAATACAATTCATAATGAAAAAGTTGACTTTATGTTGATATTTTTGAACTAAAATCTTCGAGAAATCACTAATAAATTCCATGTAATTCAATTTATCTTTTGGTTGAAGAGTTTCATTGAATAGTTGAACTAGTTTGGGTTCGTTGAGTAACGGTGCCACGGATATAAAACATGTTTTCGAACTTTCACAAACAGTTTCAACAGGATCATTTAAATGAAGTGTTAATGTAACTAATGAAGAAAAGACTTGTTCGACAAATGATTCACGTGAACTGCCTTCGCACACTGATGCCATTTTACCGAATAGAGTAAATGAAGCCGAACGAACTCTTGATTCGTCCTGAAAATATTACAAAAATTTCGTTTCAATTGATGAGAAATGATTATTTTTCTATACTTTTCCGAAACAAGGTCGAATACGTAGAAGAACATTGACAAGAATGGGCCGTACTTCTTCTTCATTCATTACAGCAATTACATTCGATAATGAACACATAGCTTCAAGTGTAAGTAGATCTTGTTTATCATCACGATCATCCAAACCAGAAACTAAAACAAAATTCAATTTTCGAATAGTTCATTTGTTTTATTTTGTTTTATCATACTTAATGAAGCAAGAACTGTTGTTGGTAGACCTTTATCTTCTTGACTATCACGAACTGGTTTCCACCAACCAAGACCACGTAAACAGAATTTTCTAACATAAATATTATGATCAACTAAACGGCCTAATAAGTAACGAATAAGTTCACGAACAAATCGTTGATCATCACTATCATCGGGATTGCAACGTATGAATTCAGCAAAGAATGCCGATACACAAACACGTTGAATATCATACGGACCATCGAGAACTTGACCAAGTAATTCAACAATTGTATTCAATTGCTTTTGATTGATACTAGTACAATGAGATAGGCCTTGTGCAAGAGTTTCAAGAGCTGAATCAACACTATCGAATTTCGCTGTTTTTTCCCATGGTACATTATTCGTTTCGGTTTCACATTTGTATACTTTTAGAAAATGTGTCATACAATCATTGGATAAACGCCATGGTTCGATCTTTTTCAATTCATTATTCGATTGTCCACCTGAACTACTCGGTTCCGGAGTTGCAGCTACTTTTGCTGTTGAATTACGAGATGATTTCGAATCAAATAAACCAAGACGTCCCGATTTCTTCGTTGTAGTAGCGGCAGCAGTAGCATTAGGAACAGGAGCAGCACTTACACTGCTTGAACCTGAATCATAATGAGCACTACCAATGGGCGGTGTTATACGACGTAAAGGTGGTACATTCGTTGGTGGTAATGTATCAACATGTGAAGCCATACGAACAAAAATAGCGACAAATACACGAGAAAATGCATATTCACCGAGATCACAGATACGATCGGATTGAAACCATTCGTTGAGTAAATATAAAGCCATCAGTGGTTGAGCAGTCGCATATCGATGACCATCTTTTTCTTCGTAAGGTAACGAACGTGACCAACATTCCATGATTTGTGCAAGAACAGCTTCAGTTAATGGTTTGTTATCGGCGAGATCATGGATTATAGTTATTAGATTTCTAAAATAGAACGATAACAATTTATTTTAAATCGGTTGTATTTTAAGATGATAGTTTCTTACTTAGTGAATGGTACACCAAAATTCATCAATGTACTAAATACTCGATTCGAACAAGATAAACTAAGTTGTTTGAATGCTGCACGTAATGCTCGTAGAACTTCTTCACTTGTAATTTGATTATATTTATTAAGCATAATACTGAATATATAATCGATCTAAATTGAAATGCATAAAAATCGAGTAAATTTTGTTTTTCTTTTCTTTTCGTACTTGTTCGGCTAATTCACCATGTCGTGAATCGAATACTTTACAAAGAACATTACAAACAACAATTGAACCCACTGATCGTGAATCGGCAACAATTTCAGTTGCTTTCTCAATAAATGGCAATAGACAACGTGATTCGAGATTGCCTGATAAACTCTAAACAAAAATAATGACGTAGATTTGTTTATGTTCAAATAAAACATAAGAAATATCGAGTTAGTGTTAGGGGGAATTTAAAAGAGTATATCGTGCAAATAATTAGTATTTAGAGATATTAAACGTTCTAAACACATTCGACATAGATGATTACTTTAGATGAGAAATAGAACTAACAAAATAGATATAGAAGTTAATAACAAGCAACCCACAAATATGTCAAAAAACATACACTAAGAAACGGTACCTGACCATTCATTTCATTATATTCAGTATTATTTAAATACTGGATTAAAACAAAACAGAAGCAAAATAAATTCACAAAATATACGAGTATATTTACTTGTATGGTTTCAGCACTGCTTATTGTCTGTTGGTCCGATGATTTATCTTTACCATTTGTATAATCTAATTTACCTACAATCAATAAACAATAGATTTGATTTAAATGTCTCATTTCAATTGAGAAAATACCGGTTGCTAGTTGAGTTTGAATACGTAATAATTTTGTTAAACTAGCATTTGTTGTTTGTTCAATAGTTGCTTCACTATCTGTTAGATACATAAGACAAATAGCCATCACACCACCGACATCGATCAAATTCTATTTAAGAATCGATAATTTCGTTTTTATATCTCGATTAAATTTACTTGTTCTCTCAAATTATTCATAGCTGATGATTGAATCAATTGATTTAGAATATCAAATGCACGAGCACGTTCAGATATATTAATCGATAAACAAAACGGTTCGAGAAGCTGAAAACATAAAGATATAAGAAACGAATTCATTGAAATTTAATATTCTTACATTGACTAAACTAGGAAATGTTTCAAACGAATCACCTGATTCAAGAATTTCGACCATAAGTTCACCTGTTGATCTTGATAATTGTTCTTTTTGACTATCAGTTAATTCCTAAATGCAAGAAAAAAAAAGAACATGACAGCATTTGTTCTGACATATAATAACAACTCACAATTTTTGTCGAACAATACCAATGTAGAACAGCTCGTGCTAGTTGATATTTTTCTGCTAATGATTGTTCTGGCTGAAGAACACTAGAATAAATAAGAAATTAATTTAGTTTTCGTTTTGATATTGTTTTGTTTTTGAGCTTACATCAATGAATGACAAGCATTGATACATTCATTAAATGTAGCTGGTTGTAATTTAATAGTTGTTTCTTGTATTATATAGTTAACCATTTCTTGTATAAGATCATTTCGTGCTTTGAAAACAAAATCTGTTTGTAAATGATCTTTATTCATTGCTCGTGCAAGTAGAATAAATGATTTAGCTACGATAAATCTTGCACTTTCTTCTTTTATTAATCGAGCTATGGTCACAGCAGTATTGAGAATACTTGCTTCCATACGTGATACAACTAATTCTTTCGATGCATAATTTGAAACATAAGCATAAGCTAAGAGACTTGTTGCACGTGATAAATCCGAATGTGTATCAGTTTTCGAACGAAAACCACCGAATAGACCGCCACCACCTGATGAACCTGAACCTTTTGAATCAGTTAATTTCAAATAGAGATCAAGTCGTTGAAGAACAATATCGAGATGTGATGCCGAAGTAAAACCGAACATCATTGCCCAACCATTTCGTTCGTGTTCATGTTGAAAATTAATCGCAGTAATCATTGTTTCTAATGTTCGACTAGCAAATTCGTTGATTTTCGATTTACGTAGAACAATACCAATACATCGATAAGCAAAACCACGTTCACGTTCAAGTTTAGCATACAATGGTAATTGTTTAATAAAACAAGTACCAATATCACTTGTCCAATCTTCTCGATCGGCAATTCCAATTGTTCCCGAAAGAAATTTCAGAAGTGAATCTTGCCAAGCAACAATATCAAATTTGCTTTTATCATCTTCGACGTCAGTTAACATTCGTAATAGATTCGGTATAGCTTTTTCCCATGATTCTCTTAACTCAAGTTTTAATTCTGTAACAGCAACACGAAGAAATTGAAGTATGGACACACCTCGTGTTTCTTCAGTAAATGGTTCACTAAGAAGAACGAGACATCGTGCTATAATATCATTCGGTCTTGGTAAATTAACTTGAGTTTCAAAATCTATCCAAAATGTATCTTTTTTACCAGCAATTTGCTGTTGACCGGATTGTGCTAAAGCTTTACAAATAATGCCGACTGCGCCTGTATATTTCTCTTCGATTAAAAACTCCATTAATAATGGCCATAGAACTTCATCCATGCCTTCGATTGTCGAACTAAATGCATTGAGAATATTTCGACACATAATTCGAACATCAGCCGGTGGCACTACTGGTAGAACTTCGCCTTTAACTGGTTCAGCTGTTACGACTTGATATGTACAATTTCGAACAACATATTCAATCAAAAATCGTCGTCCTTCCAATTGTAAATATCCATGACAAGCCATGGCTACAATTAATTGTGAGAGATATTTCGTTATTTTTAATGTGGCCGTATTAATAACTTCACGTAGACTCGAAACAAGCAATGATTTATAATCGAATATTGTCGATGGTGGATCATTACCAAATGTATAAACAAGATGACGATAGATAACAAGTAGAACTGTACGAATTTTATCATTCGAACCTGATTGTTCCATACGATGTAATAACCAAGGCCAAATATCTTGTGGTGAATGTTTGCCGAGAATTGACAATGTACGTAGTAGTTCGTTTTGATTTTTAACAGCTTGTTCATTTCCATTTTCGAAAGCTTCATAATTGGTTTGAATTTCATTGAAAACATCTTTTAAAATTGCATCGAATGAACCTTTCAATTGTGCAACATTCCATTGATCAGCTAGTAGAACAACGGAATTCAATGTTTCACTAACAAATAAATGATCGACAGCTTTTCGATAGAGACCAAGAACATTTTGAATTAAACGTGGATATTGTTCAGTAAATTTCGCCGACGAAAATAAATAAACAAGTCGGCCAAGTGCTTGAACGCAAATATTTCGAACTTTCTGTTCTTTCGAACCGAGCCAAACCGGTGTGATGAAAACTTCGTAGGCAGCCGATGCATCATTTTCGAATTGTTGAGGTGAATAAGTTGCACGATCAGTTTCATCGCCATTCGCTTGAAAATCGACTAATGCCAAACAAAATTTATATAGAACAGCTGTATAAACCCAACGGTAATTTTCTTGTTTCACCATGCCCATCATGGGTAGAATACGAGTAAACATCGGACGTAATTGTCGGATCATACCACGTGGATTAGCTTCAGCTAAATTGCCAACAGTTTGTAAAATAAAAAATTGAGGTAACTGTCCAGCCGGCATATGTGGAGCGAGTGCGTCACAGACGATATCTGCATCATATTTGCCAACTTCAACTAATACATCGGATGCAGCTTGTTGCCAGAGTGGAATTAATTCTTTTGGCATAGTCAATTCATTGACACCGACTCGAACTAACAATTTAAATGTGTCTTGATCAAATGGATTGTCACCTTGCTGTTGTTGTTGACTGAGTATACGTTTTATGACACGTAGAATTGATGATCGATGTGTATCAGGCAATTTCGGATGTGTATCAAGATAATTCGTGCAAAGAACAATAGTTTTTTGTGGTAGTTTTTTTCCTGTGTTAAAAATCGATTGTGCAACTGTATCACGAACTTTATCATTCTTATCGGACAATGTATCGATCAACGCAATAGTTAAAGCTAAATAACAATGATATTCGCAATCAAATCAATTATTATATCTTACTTTCTACCGAATTTTGCGTATCCATTATGCACACAAATTCGATGATAGATATTTATATATATGTTTATCTATAAATAAGTTCGAAATTTTTTTTTGTTTCTTAGTTAAATGTTTTGTTTTCCCATGTATATACATAGAAAATAATCGCGAGTATGTTTTTTTTCCTCCTTGAAAAAAAAATTACACACACAAACACACAAGTGAAACATACAAGAGAAAGAAAAAAATATAACCAAATGTCTGGAATACGCACAATAACAACAAATATATATATATGTATATATAGTTCTGAAAATGAAATTTTTGGTTTTCGTTTTCGGATTCGCCGCAATGCTGCTAAAACACACACACACGCGCTGTAACGATCATGGACCTGAAACGCGATTATATGTTGTATTCATGAAAGACGAGACAACGTGTTGAAAGAAGAGAGAGAAACAGAATTTAAACGAGATGTTAACATCACTACTACTATTGTTCGATCATATTCGATTGATTGGTTGAATTTCGAATATTATTGAGAAATGTTTGAAGAATTTGTAATGCATCCGTGATTTCCTTTCGTTTTGGATCAGAATTTGTCGTATCATTTTCATCTAAACGTCGTTTTTTAATCGGCGTATTTTCTTCATCATTACTTGTTGTTTCATTATCTTGTTGTTCATCATCGATCATCAATTGTAATTGTAAATGTTGTTCAATAAATTGTATACTTTCATTAATAACATGTTCGATTGATGTTTTATCATTGATTAATTGACAATGTAAATAGATTTCTAATGCTTTTATATCTGCACTTATTTGCATATGTGAATAATGAATTGTTTTAAATAATTTCTTATTCGATTGAAGCCAATCGAGATTCGTTTGTGCTTCATTATAAATCGACTGAAGACAATTTTCACATGTTTTAGTTAACAATTGTTCGAAACGTTGAATAGCCGTTTGAATCGGATCATTTGCCGTCGTCGTCGTTGGCGGCGGTGGTGGTGGTGGCGATGATTTTTTTAAACTTAATATCATCGGTAGATAAGTATGAAGAAAAAGATAATTATCATTTTGATACAAAGATATTCGTTCATCGATGAGAATAATTTCGATGAAACGATGAAAGTAATACGATGATGTTGGTTGTAATAGATCATGAATTAATGTTTGTGCACATGTTTTCGATTGATTGGAGATTTCAAGGCAAAGTTTAGCGAATGTTGGTAAATGCGTACTTTGAATGCCTTCGCAAGCAACAAGTGTAACGAGATTGAGTATTGAACCGTTCAATGCATTTTGATTGTAGGCATGACGTGCGAGAGAATCGATTAGCGTATGATACGGCGAATAATACGCGTGAACGGCACGATCGAAATCTACGTAAAAGGCAGCAAATGCGAATTCAGAAAATATAAACGATCAAAAAACAAACCGAGATCACGACCCTTCGATGTTTCGAGTAATTGTGTTTTGAAAAACATGCCGAAATGAGGTCGAAATTGTGTATGAATCGATGTACTCATAAGTCCTAAAAAGGCATTGTTTGTTAATTCATTCTTGAGATTCAACATCGAATACAGAAAAAAATTTTAAAAAGAAAACAACAATCGTGATATACGTCGGTTTACATTCATATCTCATATCTTTGCTATCAGCTCGAATGAGTCATCAACTAACCTTGCTGAGAATTATTTGTCGGTTGTTTTCGTCTTGGAAAATCTAGAAAATTATATAGAATTTGTTTTTGTTAAATGAAAAAACTATCAATTTTACATGGTCCAAGTTGAGGATGTGATTGTGCAGCTGCATGTTCGTGTGTTGTTTTAACATGTTGTGCAACATTTGTTAAATCCTGTATCGATAATTGAACAATAATCTTTTTCAATAGATCACAAGCACGTTGCCGTATTTCATTCGTATTAAATGAATTCAATAGCAATAATAATTTACTAATTAATTCCATTTTTTCTTTCCATTGTGTGCCAACAATTGTTTTCATTGTTGTTGTTACATTGTTTTGATTTTTGTTCATTTGTACATCGATTGTATCGAGTAGATTACCGAGAAGAGTTAATAAATAAATGAAATCATTTTGATGTGTACATGTCTGTTCATGATAATACTGAAAAAGGAGAAAAAATATTGTTGTTAAAATAGGTAAACCACGTCGATTGATAATTTGTAAACGTTCATCATGTGAACTTTGTAGATCACATAATTCACGTGTTAAATCAAGTACAATTGTCCATGCTGAACGTATGTCATTGAAACGATAAATAATTGCGTATAATTCTTTTTTAAAGTCTTGTAAAATTTGTTGATCATCGGATGAATATTCATCGTTGTTAACATGAAGAATTCGTTTACAAATCGATACTAATTGTTCGCATGCATCGGGATAGAGATGAACATGTGGTAGAACATTTCTTAATGCCCATGACATATTCTTGTGTAAAGCTAATTCTTTCGCATAGTTCCATGATATTTGTGAGAATTGTTTGAGAATATTATAGTAAATAAAAAGAAATAGACGATTGTAGAGTATTAATTCTTGATCTTCATGATCGACAATAATCAAGCACATGGGCAATTGTCGTTTGAATTCATTTTCTGAATTTAAAATATTTGTTAAGAAGATTTGTTCGCTTAATAATTGTTGAAGCAAAATAAAGATTAGTAATTTATTTCCATTATTTATCGTATGATCTTCGGTTAATTTCGGATGACATATTAATGAACATAGAGAATGAATGTAATCATTTTCACTGAGAAGAGTTTTTTCAGGTGAATAACGTGTAAAATGTATGAGTACGGATAGATATTGAACGAGTCGTTGTTGATTATCGTTCATATGTAATTCACTTTGATCGTGGCCAATTTCAATGAGAAGTTCAAGAAGATAGGAAAGTATTGTTCGAAGAATCTTATACGTTTCTGTTGTAAAATCTGATGGATATTGTGCAAATTGTTGATGATCGAATAATGATGAAAATGATGATGAATTAGTTAATGTTGAAATTTGTTGATTAAATGTAAGCAATGATGTAATTGTGCCTTGTGCTGCTGTTGTCGTTGCTGTTGTGTTTGTTGCTTGAGCTGATGAAGCAAGTTGTTGTTTGGAAAGATTGAGAAAATATTTTCCTGTTCGATATGTTTGTCGAAATATAGTCGATGGTACTAATGAAACAAGTAATTGAGCAATTAACGTTCGAACTTTCGTATATGTATTGTATAATAAATAGGATTTCAACCATTGTCGAATATTGGCATAGATCCATCGATGTACAATCGAAGATTTATTAACAACATTATTGAACCATTCGAATACTTGTGTCGGACAAATATCGATTAATTTACCAATACGAACAACAATTAATGATGCAAAATCACACCAATTCTTATCCAAAACTAATGTTGACGAAATTTGTTCGGTTATTTCATTTGTATTTGTTGTTAAATGATTTGGATTCTGTTCAATAAGATAAGTAAGAACTTTGAATAGAGCTTGTAAACAATTGATATCATTCGTTGAATTCATAATCCATTGCGAAAGTAAATTAACAATTTTATTTGCATAGACTTCATTTTTATAGCAAATCAATTGAATAATATGTGCTGTTGCTTTTAAATTGATATTATCGAATATTTGCTGTTGAATAAAAGCAAAATCATTTTCAATGAATAGATCGAATTGAAAGTGTTCGAAATTCGAACGTGTCCGTTCAGTTTCAAGAAGAAGAGCTATTAATGGAAACATTTTTTCGAATATGATCGGTCGATTAAAATTATTATTATTATTATTCGTCGATAAACGTATAGGATTCAATGGAATAATATCATCATCAATCGCATTACCAGACATTAAAAGATTGGTTTGACATTGATTTTCATCATCGGAACTCGTATTTCCATCATCATTCATATTCGATGATGATTGTTTGGGTTGTCGACCTCGATGCAACATGTAGAATGTAATTAATTGTTGAATACATTGACAATCAAGAAGAAGATAACATTCATCGATACCATTACGTGCAAAATCATGAAGAAATATGAAATATTCGGACATATAACGAATTGGTAAACGTGCACCGCCATCATTGATAATCGAAAGATATTTTCGAATGAATTGCTGAACGACAAGTGATTCATCATTGGATGAATCACGAAAACGACTTTTATGTAGAACATCGAGAAGTACACGTGCAAACATATGACGAATCGTATGATTCGGACAACGAACAAGTACTTTCGTTAGCCATGTATCATCTTGTGTCATATGTGCAAGAAACCAAATAGCAACTGGTTTACAAGCTGTAAATTGTTTACAAAGATATTCAACCCAACCAGTCATGGCTGGTTTATCTTTTGCATGAATATATGTTTCAAAAACGAATGTAATTGCTAATTGAATTGGTAACATATCATTTGAATTTGTTTGTTGTAGTTGTTGTTGTTGTTGTTGTTGTTGTTGTTCGGAATCTTTTGAATTTGCTGGTAGAATTGCTGGTGGTATTTGATGATGACATAATGTCCACATAAATGTGAAATAATGATGATCGAATAGATGACGATCACGAACAAATCGTCGATTATCTTCCCAAATCCAATCGGATATATCCTTGGGTATTGTATAGATAATTGGATCTTTTAATTGTAATATTGGAAGATTAGTTGTTAGCGGTTGAGTTGGCGTATCGATACGTTCGTAGAATAACATGTAAGCTGAATGAGTTTTTTCGAATTGAAAATCAAGAAATCGATCAGAACCTTGATCGTAACCTTTCGATGTTATTTCTCCGCCGAAACATTCGTTAGCTATTTGCGATGGATCGAATTGTTTAACTTCAGCATCATTGAACAAATACCATCGATGTTGTTGTTGGTGTTGTTGTTGTTGTTGTGATGATTGAGATTGACTTTGATTATCAAGATTGAGCTCGGAATTATTCGTATCCATTGGTCGTTTAACACGTTCACGTATAAATGAATAATAATGTCCGCCTTCTGCTGTGCCCGTATGTACTGTAACACCGATTAATTCGAATAAATGTGATTCATTTGTACCTAATGGTGATGATGGAAGATATTTATTCGATTCTTTATCTTCTTCATCATTATCATCGTCGTCATTACTAATTAATTTGGTTTTATCAATAAGATTTGTTTCCATATAACCACTCATATCTAATTGCATGGGAAATTGAAAAAGTGTATTGACTTTCTCGCGTTGCATAGTCACCATATTGAATGTATATCGCATCGTATTTAAACAGAGAATTTTCGGTAGTTTTCGAAAACAAACACGTTTTTCTGCTCGAACTTTTTTCGAACATTTCGAACATGTATACATATTATCACCTTCTAACGTATCCTTAACTGTTAATTCAGCAAGTGACTCATGTACATCTTTCATATCAGCAACTTGACAACGAACGGTATAGAATTCTTCTAATTTTCTTGATATATGTGGACAATCAAATGAAATGACAATATTTGTTAATATGCCACAGAATAATTCTCGAACTAATTGCTTTAAATCATCGGACATTTCTTCGAGTTTGGTAATTAAATCTGTAAAAAATTCAGTCATATCTTTTTGATCACCTGTATTCAACGATTGTAAACCATCCATCGTATAAACTTTACAGAAACTCTTCGGATTATACGAACGACGTTCACTTTCAAGTAAATAGGCAAACATACGTTTCAATTCATAGAGTATTAAATCATGTTTGCCCGTTTTATTTGCGTTTAAAACAGCTGTTCGTAGTTCAGGTATCATATACAAATGTTGAATACTCGTTGCAGCATAACATGTCGCACCGAGATTTGTTAAGCCAACATAACCCGGATAGGATCGACCGTCGTCTCTTGGCCAATAATCCCAAATATAACATGATTGTTGTTGTTGTCGATCAATGGAATTATGTTGTTCGAGAAGTTTAGTTAATAATTGAATGAAATTTTCTCGATTGATTTTAATTAATTCAAGTAGAAATTCATAGGATTTACTACGTGTTAGTAATGATTTACATTTAGGTACACAACGATTTTCACTTGTTGGTAATTCGAAAAGATATTTAAAAACTCGTTCAATTAAATCGAATGTTAATTGTTTATACGATTGATTGTCAGTAAAAGAGATTTGTTTGTTCGAAAGATTATTAAATTGTTTAACAATCGATGTTAAAAGGCAAAGTAAACCGTAGAGAACTTCGTCTTCGATGAGTTTTTCACGTTGTGTTTCGTAGGGTACATATTCATGAATGAAATCAATCAGAATTTCGATTAATTCATGATCGAATCGAATGATTTCATTCGAGAGATTTTCTTGGCAAAGTTTGCTTTTATTGATTTGAATTTGTTTGATTTCATCGGAATGCATTCGATCGATGATTGACGTTAGAAGAAGAAAATATTCGTGTGATGATTGATTTAAAAATATTGAATGATTCTCACATTTTGTTAGAATGGTTGATGAAAGATTTAATGTTTGAAGATCGACATTCGATGGAAATGTTGTTGTTGTCGGTGGTACTGCTGCTGTTATGTTTGATGTTGAGATAAATTTAAGTGCATAGGGAATTAATTCGAGAAGATTGGTGAGAATTGGCACGAGACATGGACGTTCTGTTGGTGGATCATTCGAAATTTCAATGGAAGATGTTATTGTTAACGATGCTTGAGCGGCTTTTTCATCATCGATTGAACAACTACGTTGTGTTGGAAGTGGAACAGAAAAATCACTAATTGGCTGAAGATTCATTTCATCGTTTGTATTTAATGATGAACTCGTATTGTTTTGATTCGATACCATACATAATCGAAATATACTCAATTGTGCTTCACGTTTAAGTAATGAATCATAAGAATCGAGTAGTAAAGTTTTCAGCCAAAGACTTAATTTTTCATGTTCGATGAATTTCTTTCGAATATCTTCGAATGTATGACATAGAGTAATAAATAGAATCATAGATGTATGTAAAAGATCGATACGATTGGCATATTGAACAAGAATAATAGGACAACATACACGTATACTTTGTGTTACAATTGATAGTTGTATATCAATAAGTGTATCAAGAAAAAGTTCCTTATCGATCAATTGAATATTTTCCCAATGAGGCTCATGAATATGAAAATGAGATTGTGGATTAACAGTTGAATTGACTGCCGAAGTCGATATCGATGACGATGTACTTTCAATTGTTGAAAGATCTGTCGATGTCAACGCCGCCAGAATCGCTGGTGTTGCTGTATCACGTCGTGCTTTCTTTCTCGTATTGATTGGTGTTCTCGGTGAATGTTGTTGTTCGTCCAAAGTCGATGTTGATGGTGGTGGAACTGTTGGTGGTGGTGGCGGCGGCGGTACTGGTAATGGTGTTTGCGTTGACGATGTTTGAATGTTTGGTGTTGGCATTTTCAGTAAACATGAACAGAGAATTTTCAATGTGTAGAGTAAAGCATCGGGCAAAGCTGCGCACCATGCTCGATCATTGGATCCAGTGAAGAATGATTTCGAAATGAATAGATCGTAGAGATATTTGAGACCGCCTTTTTGTACGAACATTTCTTTGTATGTTGGCAAACGTTTGATTAACATATCGATGATTTGCAATGAATATGTCAAACGATATGGATCGGTTCGTTGTAAATACATCGACCATTGTTCAGTATTCGATTGATGTTCATGAAATTCATTTAATTGTGATAATTTTTCCAACATGCCGTTATGTGTCGGAATTAAAAGAAGAATTTCCCAGAGACGACAAATAACTAAACGTGCTTCGGTATGTTCCGATGATGTTTCGAGAAAATTTTGTAATTGTGCAAGAATCGAAAAGAATTCATCGATATATTTGAGCAGTAACATCATTGGCATTTTATGTGGAATATATGTTTTCAAGAGACGTTCGTCAATTGTATACAAATCTTTCGTTCGATTACGTGTCGATGCATTGATTAATATTGTTTGATTATCTTTAATATTACAATCGCTCAATGTTTTATCATCGATATCACGATCGAGTTCTTGACCATTGGCAAGAACACGAATCGAAGGTAGATTCGACATATGAAGAAGATCGAATGTTGACGAGGAATGTTCAGATTTTTCACTTGGTAATAATGTTTGCGTGAGAACATTGGTCATCGATGGTTTCAATGTGCAATACCAACGTGTTAGCTCAGCTCGTAGATCTCCGATCGTTTCGTTGGGTGACATTTTAAGGATAAATTTATCCGTTGCACCACTTGGTATCGGTGCATTGCAGATTAATTTAATTTGATTGATATCACGTTCATCATTGATTGTCAATTGTTTGATATGAGGTTTTAATGTTGTCGAAGAAAATAAATGATTGGTCTGAGAAATCGATTGATAAAGACGTATGACATATGAGTATCGACGTAGAAACAATTCTAAATGTGTACGTAGAAGAACAGTGATACGATTGATTGTTCGAAGTGATGAAATATCTTGAATTGTACTCATAGATTCAATGAGACAACTCATACAACGAGCAATAAATGTTTCTTCACGGTCGAGTGTTCCATCTTCATTCTGTATTTGATAACTATTTAGAATTTGTGCAGCTAATGTACTAACATTTTGATCTAAAGCTCTCATTGCTACATCGCTTATATAATTTAGAATTAGATTTTCGAAATTTTGAAAATCATTCATTTGTTGTGTGAGATTCGTTGTTGTTTGTTGTTGAAGAAAATGTACCCAATTGGTTCGACTTTGTTGAAGAATTTCTTGAATTAAATTCAATTGTTGACAACAGACATGTTCAGGTTTTTGTGTGAGAAGTTTTTCGATAAGTAAATGCTTGAATGTTTCAAGTGATAGCGCATGACCACCATCACGATTCTTCAATTGACTTAGAAACCAATTGTAGATATCCTCACGATTCGTGCCTGTACTACTGCCGGTGATGATTGTCAAGCAATCCCAGAGTTTATCAGCTTGAGTTTGTGTTAGATGAAATTCTTTGGGCGAGGCTGTGATTGAGAAAATAAACGAAAGGAATTGTAGACGAACGGTGATCTCATTTTGAGTGCATGTTGTTGTTGTTTGCAAACGTTTAGTTAATTGTTCGAGATCGTTGAAGAAAACATTGAGAACATGATATTTCTCTTCGAAAATAAGAAAAATATTCGTATTTGTACGTTGTTGATGTTGTTGAAAAATGAGAAATAATTTCGGTAGTAAACGAAGAGAAATAAGACTTGATGTCGATTTTTTTAAATTATCTAAACAAGCTTGAATGAAATGTAGGAGTATACGTTTATCTTCGATGGAATTCAAAACATGGCTGAATAAACGTTCGGTTTCGTTGAGAAGATTTTCGGGCAAATGTGATGTATTATCTTGTAATAAATCCCAGAGAAGTGTTTGACCTGGTGATGATAGATTCGAAATATTGATTTCATCTTCATCGATCGTTCGATTTGGACTCGAATCATTCGTTGATTCGGCTGATGATGAACTCGATGAGGACGATGATGTCGGCTGATCTTGTTTATGGATTGATGGATCCGTGGGTGTTGTTGAAATACCATCGTTTAACGGACGCTTGATTCGCATTCGACGTGCTGCCGATGGTGTTGTCGTTGACGCCGGTGTCGTTGGCGTATTCATTTGTTGTTGCTGTTCGGATTCACTCATATCTTCGAAATCGGCCATGTTCTTAGCCGAACCTGTCTCACTGAGAACGTCCGATGCTGATGAACCGAAATCTCCTTCTTCTTCATCGTCGTCGTCGTCGTCATCATCATCGTCATCGTCGAGATTTTGTCTCGAACGTTTCTTTTTTCTGTCCAATGCATCACGGCAATCATAAATCTCGGTTTCCATCTCCGATGGCAGCGAACCGGCTTGCGAGGCGTCTTCAGCACTTTCAGGTGAACAGATTTTTTCCTGATATTTCTTTCTCGATGAATTTAATTCTTGATCGAGATTGATTTCTTCATCGCCGAGTGTTCGACGATCTTTGGTCAATTGTTCTTTATTTTGACGAGCTAATTGTTGCTTCAATGATGTTGGAACCATATCGGGTGAGACGATTCCGCGAAGTTCATCATCAGAGATTTCATTTGGATCATCGTCGTCATCGTCGATATCCATTTGATCATCGGGAAGAACCAGAGTCTTCGAACTATTGATAATAAAACCGGCACCGGCTTGAGGTCGTTTTATCGGCGTTGTTAGATCTTCAGCTTTGTAAATCTATGGCAAAAAAAAGAAATAGTAAAGTTTAATTTGTGAGAGAAAATCGTTTGATTTACTTGACTGAGATTAGGATGAACATTAGTTATGGTTTCATCGTCATCAGATTCGTCCTGATTTGCCGTCTGAGCATTGCGTTGAAAACGTTGACGATGTTGCTAGAGAAAAGAAGACAAATTTTGACAAGTCAAATGAAGTGATTTTACCATTAACACTTCTCGAGGAATCATATGTGTTTCGTTTTCTGATTCATCTTCATCGTCATCGTCATTACTCGATGTTGGTTCAGCTAAACAACGACAAAAACAAATGTAAAAACAAAGTTGTTTTCTTTTTGTTTAACCTGTTCGATTGAAAGCTGTTGTTTTACTATTTGTATTATTCTCATCTTCATCATCATCGTCATCATCTTCACTCCATTCATCAGTCGCCATATTCGTTTGATTCGTTTCATCAGTTTTATTCTTTTCTCCACGAAGAATCAATCCAGCTGTTGTGGTGGTTGTTGCTGGTGGTGGTGTTGTTTTCAATAGATTCTGTGCTGGAAAATCTTTGCATTTATTCGCCATTAATTTCAATACATTCTGTTCGAGTAAAGCTTGTTGTTGTTGAGATTGTTGTGGTGATCCAACGATAATCACTTCTTCAGTTGAATCATCATCAATCGATGACATTTTTACTGATTGTTGTTGTTGTTGTTTTTTGCTTGGCAATGTTGGCGAAATTTTCGACTGTTGAATACGATTTCGATGACGTATAAGATTGAGATTTTTATTTCGATCGATACGTTTCAATGGCGATAATTGTTGGCGTTTTAATGTTTTCTGTTGTCGAAGTAGATTGTGCATGTTCACTGAATTTCGTTGGGAAAATTTCTGTTTAAAAAAGATTTCCTGCTGTTTTTTATTTTGAATTATACTATTTGATGAACGTATCAATTGATTCCAATAGGATTTTGTTAGAATACTTATTAATGTCAATGTTGATTCGGTATATTGTGATCGATCACTTTGACCAATCAGTTGAAGTAGATGATTGAGTAAATGAATATGAAGATTTTTCTGACCTAGATTCATTAATAAATCGAGAATATGTCGACTGCAATGAGTGAGTGAAACACACGACCAAATCAGATCGATATGTTCGACCGTAAGACGATTGTTTGTTGCAAGAAAAATAAGAATTGTTAAACATTGCTTGAGTAATTCCGTGTGTAGATTAGGTCCGAAGAGATAATCGATGATTTTATTTTCAATAATCCAATTGGCTAATTTTCGTTCGTGATGATTCGAATTCGTTGATGTATAATCATCGTTATCATCGGTTGAACTCGTTGAAGACGACGATGACGATGATGATGTTGAATCATTATTCGTTTTTTGTGTTTGTTCATCTTCACCATCGGACTCGCTGACAGTGAAAATCTCCTGAGTGGTATTCGGATGTGAACAACACGATGCTGCAGCAACGGCAACGGCTGCTGCTGCCGCTGCGGCATTCATCGATTGATGCCGTCGGTACTGTGTGTATTCCAGACATTGTTGAATTTGATTTGTTATATGTGAAAGACCGGTTAAACGTATTGTTAATGTCGAACAAGTTAAATATTTCAATGCTAATGTCAGCATTAATCTATCGAAATGATACCGTTGAAATTGTATTGTATGATGATGTTTAGTGTGATAGGGCGAAAGAACATTTGTCGATGATGTTGAACGTTGCCGAAATGTTGTTGTTAGATAGAAATCTTTCAATGATGCGTAGAGCAAATCATTGGTACTCTTTTGTCCACATAAACGTAATTCATTATCAGATAAAAGACACATGTATCGAATGGCATGCGGTCGAATAGGTAGAAGAAAATTCTTAATAATATCCACATTTAAATGATGTCGAAGATTGGTAAGAATAGCAAATAGAGCATGCGCAATCGACAATGGTAACATTCGAGTATTTTTGGCTGATTCAAACACTTGTCGTATGACGATTAAACCACGATTTTCACAAAATGAACATATATGTCGATAGAGATAGAGTGAAATATGTTGAGTGTCCGAGTTCGGATTATTGTTCGTGTTTGTCGATGATAAATTTAAATGACAATACGATGATAGAAATGTTTTGAAATCAGCTGATATATGTTGCATTTGATAATAGGCAACATGATTAGCTAATGTTGGATTTCGATGTGCAGTTGTATAAATTGGCAAATTCAATGTAAAACAACGTGCAACACAAAGTAAGAGCCGTTCTTTTTCCTCTAATGTCCATTGACGATATTGTCGTTGTTGTTCTTGATCAGTTGTTGTTAGAATGCTGCATATTTGCGATGATGATGTATCCATATCAGTTGTTGTATTCGGTTGATCATCATCCGAAATTTGTTCCGAAATAGTAAACGTTTGGAGGAAATTAATTATGTAAAGTAATAACCATTCAACAAGAGAAGAAAAACGTTCAATTGTTGTTGCATCTCGACATAGACATGCACATCGACTTCAAATAAAATAAAATGATTTTGAAGGAAGTACTTTGATTTCGAAGAAAAACTTACGTTTGAGGCCAATTACTAACGAATGAAACGAATGTGCAGATATCATCTTTTTGAAGATCAATAGCTTCGATTAATTCCAATGAAGAATCTAGAATAAACGATGAGTTGATGGGAAAATTTCGAAATCAAATGAGTTTTGTTTTGTTAATTACATTTTTCTAATATTGGCAATAATGTACTGCAAAGAGCACATGGCGGTTGCATTGATATATAATCTAGAAAGAACCTGAATATGTCTTTTCGAATAGATGATAGACAAAGAAACTCAAATTTATTGAACAACGTTATCTGAGATCAGAGGTAAAATATGTAACATTCAAATACAATTATCATTGGTTTACTATGAACCAATTAAAGTTCGAGCCTATTGAGGACAGTGAAAATTCAGATGATTTAACTCTTGTGAACGAACGAACTGATTTTCATTTTGATAAGGAAAAATCGTTTTTTTTCAAATATTTCTATGCTTGTTAATTAATCGAATGTTTGACTGAGTGACATCTATAAGCGCGATTCTCAGACACGTGAATTCTTCTTTGAGAGAACAATTAAATCCGATAATAATAATAATGATGATGATGATGACGATGAAAAGCAAACGTTTAATAAGTTCACAATCATTTGAAACGATCATTTCCGCTGAAATGTTAACAATAAAAAATTCGAATTATTTTCAATATATTTACGAAAAAATCCGAGAAGATTCATCGGAGGATTTATTCGAGAATTTCTCTCATTTAACTGCTCGTAATGTCGCAATTAACGAACTGATTACGTCTGAACAACGATTTGTCGATGATATGAAAAACATTTTGAAAGTAGAACTGAAACGAAACCTCGAATTTCTTTGCTTGGAAATCAATGTTTTAGACTTATATAACACCGATGTTAGAAAAGAAGATTTTATCATCGTCACATATCGATGCTCTTTTTCTTAATTGGCCAAGTTTAACACGTATTCATGAGAAACTTGCGAAGTAAAATAGAAGAATGTCTCGTGTCTAACTTTGAGATTATTTTCGTTTTTCATCAGTGAATTGATCGATGCATTGAAACTTCATGGTGAAGAAATTCCTATCGGCAAAATTCTCTGTGAATTCGTAATTGTTTTGTGTGTTGTTTTCTTCTTCTCATTCGAAATATTTCTCATCGATCTAGATTCCTGAACTAACACGAGAATACGAGGTCTATTTTCGTTTTCATCCGACAGCAATGAAATGTTTTCGACAACAAATCGAAAACTCATCGAACTTTCGTCTTTTTATGCAAGTAGGAGGACATTTTTTTGATTTAGTCTCATTTTCTAACTCGATGATTTTCTTTTCAAAGAAAACTAAAATCGAGACATCCGGCATCGGTACGCTCGGCGATGCGAATATCCTGACGTTACCTTTGCAACGTCTTGCTAAATATCCTTTTCTTCTTGATCAAGTAAACAACATTCGTAAAAGAAAGTCAAAGTGAACATTGATTTGATAATAGATCATTAAAAATACGTCGGACACGTGCTCGAGTCTCGTCGATCTCGAAGAATCCTATCGAAAATCGAACGAATTTCAACAAACAATCAATAATGCGATTGATGAAGAAATCAATCGAGTCAAATTCGATTGGTTACAAGCACATGTCGATTGCCGAACACTTGCTGAAGTAGATTTACTCATTTGTTTCTGCCGAACCATTCGAGAGAGAGAGAGAAATGTTTTTCTAGACGATTATTTTTAATTCGTTGACTCATTTCGGTGAACAACGAAAATTAATTCATTATAATAATCTTAAATTTTCGAAGAAATCGATCTATGCGATGTTGTTCAATGATTTTTTGCTTTTAACAACAGTCAAACGACCGTTGATAAGAACATTCTGGCAGATTATCTATCGACAAACGAAATCACCCGATGACTGGTTCGACAGTCCATCGAGTGATCATCTCTATTTAATGATTTACAAAAAAGTAGCTCGACAAATGTCAATTCTTTGTTTTTATTGTCTCTTCATTTTAGCCGATTATGTTACATGAAATTCGAAATCTTCGAATTGATGAAAATAATTCCAATGTATTTCGATTTGATTATCGAGGACGAGATATGCAATTTCTCACGAATAGTATCAACGAACGGTTGGGATCATTTTCTCGATTGAGAAAGAGAGAGATGATTGAATTGAATTTAGAGTTTTATGGATGAAGTACTTAACTGAATCGATTGATACTTGTCGACAACAATGTTTAGCAACATCAATGTGTCGTGCACCGGAATCTTGTAAAAACGCAAATCTTTCTTCTTTTTTTGGTCGCAATTTTCTTTGTTAAAAATTAGTTGTTCATGGTGAATCAATTGGAAAATTTCATATTAACGAAATTGAAATCTTGAATTATTCGCGTTTATCTCAATCGAAATGTTCTCCCTATTGTATCATTGAATTGAATGATTTTCAACGACAAACGACAATTGTTTTATCGGAAAGCAAATATTTTCAATGGACTGTTTCCTATGAATTTCTTCTTGCTAATCTCGAACATGATCGAATCAAATTTTCGATTTATAATCAATCAAAATACTCGATCGATCGTAAGCATTTTTATTTTTGATACTTCGTTTTTTTTTCTCTATTCTTTCGCAGGTCTTTTGGGTTCAATTGAACTATCGATTTCGTCTCTAGTTGAATCATCAAATGAAATGCAACATCGAGTTGTTGATCTTGAAAATTCGTCAAAAAACTGTCAGTTATCTCTCAAATATCATTTCTCACTTGTGCACTAATACGAACAAATGCATTTTCATTCGTGCTCGATTCTTAGCTTTGCTCTTCAAATTCAAATTGTTTGTCTTTATGATTTCTTCGTTGTGCCTGTTAAATTTGTTTTCTCCTTTTTATAAGCTTCTAGTTCTCATTGTTGATTTGATTCTTCTTGAAAAGAAAAGAGAGAGAGAGAGAGAGAAAAAACGAGAACTAAATGAACTGTTCTTGTTTTCAATAAAATAATTCCAGCGCATCCGAAAAAACAAACAGACATTTTTAATTCTCAATTCAAGTCTTATTACGATGAATCCGCAGAATCGGCATTCGAAGATATAAATGAATGTAAATAAGTTTTGAGTTTCTTATGTCGTAATGACGGACTAATTGTTGAATAGAAATGACCATTCATGATAAGTGAGAATAGATGAAGACCAATCGAAAGTATCGATTGAAATTTCGTATCACTTTTGGGAAAAATCAATAGATTAACTAAAAATATGTATAAATAGCATTTCGATTTGAATAAATGAATGTTATTGTTAACTTACAAATGAATGATAATGTGTGAAATACGGCTAGCGAGAAGAGAACGAGCTGTAAACATGTTTTATCGCCTGATCGAAGTGTCAAACCGAGAATGGTCGAAAAAACTAAATATATATACTAATAAGATTATAATTAGTTTTTTGTTTATTCTAACTTACAAGCGTAGGATGCTGCTAAATGTATTGATGATTCGAATTTACCTGCAAGAAATTGACGTAAACAAGATGGACAAAATAAACCCTTGATAAGACAAAGAAATCAATCGATCAAATAATTCAATGATAAAATTTACCAAAAGAGTTAGACAAGCAAAAGCAATTGTCGTGAGAAGTAACCATGTTGTTAATGTTGGTGGTAATTTGTAGATAAAATGATCCGATTGACCTAATAATTGACTAATTTTTGATCCGGATGTATCACCAACACCGAGAACTCTGCGAACTTTAAGTCGACTTTGTAAATCTGCACAACTGCTTTTCCTAGGAGAGTAATTCATTACGATAGATTTCAATCAAAAGACATGCTTCTTTCAATAATACGAGCAAATAGAAAAAAAACTACATCAAACAAACTACCTGCTAGAAATTTGCATATATATAGACGTTTTAATAGTTGTAAATGAGAAACTCAGTTGTTGTTTTTCTTCTTCAACGACAATGATGTCGTGACAAGCGAACAGTTACAAATGCCATTATAAATACTTGCAATATTAATATGCATCGAAATAGGTTTCTTTTTTAAAAAGCAATCGAAGGAAAAAAAACACACACAAACAATGTTTGTCGCGTCTATGAAATCGCAAAAGAAAGAAAAGACGGCCGATATGAAGATAGCTAGAATGTTTCTTTTCCTATTCTTCTGTCCTCAATGTTGTCTATTAAACATGATCTGCTCTTAATGGAGCTTTTATTCTCTTTTTTTGGCTTGTCTATAGGATTAACAAAACTGACGTGATAGGAATAAAAAAAAAGAAAGAGTCAAAGAAGTTCAATAAACGTCTGCTGACGTCTTAGAAAATATACATACAAAGTCAAATCCGGTTTAGTTGATGAAGAATGATGTTGGCGTAAGGCAGGTGTTTTTTCATCGGATGAAGCCGATGATAGCATTTCCAATTGTTTGTCGTTGCCTTTCACTTTTGTGTATCTTTGATAGATGAGAGATTTTATTGATACAGTGCAATGACACACGCACACGCAAAGAAATATGAGAGAAATGAGACTTTTGACACAGTATACTTTTATAGAAATAACAAAAAAAAACGTTAGAGAAAAAGAAAATGAGAGATATGCTAGTTCTTATTATTATATTTCCGTTGAAAACCTTTCATTTCTTTTTCTCCTTTTCTCATCAAAGAAAACAAGTACAGATCTAGAGAAAATGACACTTGAATATTAGAAATTGTATGTGAACACTACCGTGACTAATCTCATTATTGAGTTCATCAAATTTACATATTTTGTTTTTCAATAAATTACCTTTGAACGTTTGGTACTCCCTCAGCTCAAAAATTACTCAGTAATTGTCAAATAAATGCAAAACATGTCCGACGTATTTCTCACTTTTCAATTTCGATGCTCACGCTCAAATCAATAGTTTAACAAAAGATATAGCTCTCCCTCGAGAGACATTTGTTTCAAAAGAACAAAAAACAAGGAAGAAAACTCGAGGCTATTTTGTTTTTCTCTTAAAATAGGATAATTAAAACTAAAAGAACTTTAATAATTAAAAGTCAGGCATAACCTTTTCATTCGTCAATGTAAAATACCAATTATTTGCATGGATAAATAGCAACTCATGCTTTTCCGTCTGATACTATGAGTCAATTTTTATTTCTATGAATAAAAAACAATACAAAGAGTAAATCATATAAAACTATTTTAAAGCAATCAAAAAGAAAAGAGCACTTGGTTAAATTAAATTCTATTGAATATTAGGTAATGTCGTAGATGAAAGAAAAGTAGCATCCGGATCGTCATCAAGTAATTCAGCATCGAGGGCTTCGTCTAATGAATCTGAATCATCACACAAATCTTGACAATTAACATCGGCTAATTGTTGACGAATTCGTTCGACTTCTTCATCTTCAACGATTTCTTCTTCCTCATCATCATCACCGCTACTATTCGAACGAATATCAAGTGCCGATGTAATCGGTATTTGTTCGGGAATTTCAGTCGGTTGAGTTATTGTTTGAGAACGAGATTTCGATCGTTTAACATGATGTTTCTTTCGTTTTCGATGATGTGTCGGTTTAGTTGATGACGTACTTGAACAAATCGATGATGAGCCCGATGTACCACCTTTCTGTGGTTTACAACTCGATGCTCGATCCGATGAATAAAATATTGATTTCTTATTGATTTTCAATGGTTTCCGTCGTCGCCAAAAGTGTTCCGAACAATAACTAGGAAAAAACAAACAAATCAATGATTGACAGAAATAAAATACTCATTTATTTCTACCTTTGACAAATGCCTTTCAACCATGGATCGAGTGATTTAATTGTATACACCGGTGAATGATAGCTTTTCGAAATAAATTGATAACTATCAAAATATTGAACTTTACCATTATTCCATCGAGCACCAATTGTTTTCTCGCCCTCGCCGAGCATGATTTCAACATGTGTTAGATTGTGTCGTTGTTTTTTCACTAATAAATAAAAAAAACATTCAAATTTCATTCTTATCTCTCCTATTCTCTTCACAAACTTACTCACTCTTCTGATTGTAATAAATTGCTGATATAAATACTAAATCACCAGGTTTCACATCCGATAAATTGGTTACTGTTTGCGGTAACGTATCGTACATGTACGATTGATTCCAAGGGCCAATAATGAATCCAAATTCTTTAGCTAAATCGTACATGACACGACGAACAAGACCACAACAATCGAGAAAGATTTTCGATTCGTATTCAGGTGCTAAAAACGAAAAGATTTGAAGAGAAAATGCAAAATGACCGAAGACAATTGCATACTTCCTGGTTCGAAGTATTTCTTTGCGTAAGGTACACCGAGATATTTCTTCGCTTGTTCGACAAATTTCAATCTCAAACGATACATTCGTTGCGGATCGGATCGTTTGATTTTTTTCTTTCGGCGTTTTTTCAATTTTTCTTCCAATTGTATTTCATTCTTGAAAAAACAAACAAATAAATCAATCGATCAAGCCGTTCAAAAAGATAGAAAACAATCTCGCAAAGGAAAGATATTTTACGCACACGGATGTGACATCTATGTAAACAGGACATCCGTACATATGCAAATATTAATGTTCATCATCTAATTGGCAAACTAATTACACGTGTCTATCGTTTTGCTTTTATTTGAAGAGAGATATATGCGAACAAGCATACAGCAAGCGAGAGAGGGAGAAAAGATTGAACATAATAAATGATCCAATCGTTAAATTAGGGCGGACAAACTCGTGCTTACGAAAATGATAATCCTACGTCAATAGATAATTCATTTAAACAACGCCCTTTACTATCGTTAGAGAGAGAGGGAGAGAGAACTTCTTTGGTCAACAATTGATTTCATATAAATACTCGACTATTTTCAAGCATCGATCATATCATCGAAAGTTGCTTGTTTCGAAATCATAAGCAATGTGGTGTAAGTACGTTTTCTTTTTCGCACAGAAGCTCTACTAGTTTTTCTTATTTTGCTAATCGAGCAGCTGAATGTCATCTTACCCAACAGCATTAGTTCGAAATTGAATATTTGCTAATACTGTCAGGTAAAGATGGCCTAAGGAACGGCTCAAAACGTCGAAAAATCTACATACCATTCGTTGTTGACGAAAACGTTGAAAAGCATCTTGAAGATTGTCAGTATTGCTTTTGTTTTTCGTCGATGGATTATTCCAATCGACAATAAATTTCGTATTATTAGCATATCGACTAGGATTATTGGCTGTTAATGGGCGTGAATTTCGAATGGATGACGACGAACGATTGGACACATTCGAAATCGGTGTAGATGAAACCGTTTGCATGGCAAGTGCCATGATTTTCGAAAGAAAATTTCGAATTAAATGAAAAGAAGAAGTACTCTCATTTGTTCCGAACGTTGCTAGACAGCCTCCTTGCCAACCAACATTCTGCCAAAAACGACCTCTTTTGAATCAAAAGAATAACGAAAAGCATTTAATTTAATTTCGTTTTTATCTTTTAAAATAAATTGTTGATTTTTTTAAAATGATCAATAAAAAAAGTAATTTTGACAAAATAATCTCATTTGGTTAATGTCTTTATACGAACAGCACCATCTCAACCTTCCTTCTTTTTTCTCATCATCGTTACCAAGCAACTACCAATAGTAAATCAATGTTCAAAATGAATCACTACTATCTCGATTTTCTTTTCTCAATAAAGCAGACCAACAGTTGGCAGAACTTGTTCGTTTCGTTGATTCCAGATGATTTTTTGAATTAAAGAATAGATTAGAACAAAAAAAAATGTCAGTCGCATCCGGTCCGCCTGAATTACCTCCTGATTCTCCTGGTTCCTCTGTTTCCTCACGCTTACAGGTTGGCTGTAGTGTGTGATCATATGTTTATTTGTTTGTCTTTTTCTCACACTAATCCACTGCACAGAATGTTCAATGAAACGAAATTCTATTGATATTTGTGTTTTCTTTTTCTCGTACAGAACGAATATGAAGATTTACTTCGACGAGCTGTTGTGATTACGCATGAAGGTTTAAAAATGAATCAATCGGCATTTGGTCTTGGACAAAAACCAACGAATAAAAAAAGTTGTTTTTCTCTTCTGTTTTTCATTCAATCAAATAATCGATTGATTTAGACGAGAAAGTTACTGATCTGATTGATTTAAGCAGTCCGGATACACATCGTACTGATATTTCTCAATCCGAGATCGGTAAAAATCATTTTTTTAAACTTTTTTCATATTTCGAATTCTTTCGGGGCCATTGTTTTTGTCAAGAAACTCAACGACAACAATTAACTCAAATTCCATCCCTTCAACAATTACTTCAAACAGCAACAAATGGCTCGCCGAATAACGAACGTGTTCAATTAACGCCTCGACAATCGGACGATCCTCTTATGGATCATTTTCTTCGTTATTCAGAAATGATTTCCGATGATTTAGAAGCGAAACCTATCACCGAAAAAATGGATCATTGGTATTTAGATTTAAAGAAAAATCTTATGGTAAAATGTTCATTCACGTCGATTCACACGAATTGTCTTTCTTTTTTTTCAGACAGAATTCGATAAACTTCGTTTACAATTTCTTGAAGAAGCTCAACAATCATCTCTTCGCGAAAAACAAACGTAAATAATTCTTTTACTCCTTTCATATTCTCGATTTCCTCTATCTAGTCAAGCTAAAGAATACGCACGTTTACATCAGGATATAAAAACAATGCGCGAAATGTTAACACATTACGAGCATATTATCGATCAAAAAGATCAAACAGAAAAAAATCTAAGTAAAGCCTTAGATTTATTGTATAACAAAACACTTGCCTATCGTCGATATTATGAATGGAAAATAATTCATATGGAAAAACGACAACAAGATTATGCATTATCGTTAGCTAAACGATTTTATGAAGAGAAAATAAAACGTGTATGTTTCGAGAACGAAAGACGAATTAAATTTGTTAATTTTTGTTTTGCAGAAAACTTTATTCTCTTGGAAGAATTTTACTGAACGTGAATGGAAGAAACGTTTCGAACTTGCCTGTGAAAAAAAAGCCAAAGATGTTCTCATTGATTTAGGCAATGAGTACGAATTGAAATACAAACAACTCGAATTACAATTATTAAATGCTCAGGAAGAAATTGCTCGATTAAAAGTCGAGAGAGATGATCACGATGAAGGCTTGAAAAAAGCATTTATGCGTGGCGTTTGCGCATTGAATATGGAAGCAATGTCAGTCTTGTTAAAAGATGAAAACGAACAAAACGGTGTACAAAAACCATCTTGCCATCGTAAGACAATTGACTAATTCAGCGATCAATTTCTTATTTCGAATATTTTAGAATACGATAGTAGTGATGAAGGTATGCAAGCAACTGGTGATGAAGAAACAGTAACATCGAAATCATCTTGTGAACAACGACGATTGCCTGTTCATGTTTATAAAGAATATCTGCCGAGTACGATCTATCGTACAGGTGAAGCACGTACGATTCGTTCGAATACAAATCGTCATGTGACGTTTAATAAACGACCAACATCGACAACGAATCGAATTCGTTCATCGCAAAATACGGTCTTTGTCGAACGGCACGCACCAACAAATAATTATCGTTCTTAGAAATGTCTTGTTCTTTTATCAACAGATAAAATCTTTCGTAGTTTTTATTCAGTAGTATTATCATAATTTTCTTTATCTTTTTCTTTTCTGATTTTGCAAAAATAATAAAAAATAGAATCGAATTTTTTTCTATCGAATATAACGTGATGATATCGATGATTTTCGTCGAGCTACCGTTTGTTGACATTCATATTTACGACTTCGATATATTCCAATGAGAATATAAAGAAAAGTACTTGTAACAATTACATAAACAATGTAATTCTGCGGATTACTAATCCAAGAAGGTACTACAGATTTATCAGTTTCAGGTTTCACTTCGGCATTTTCACTTAAACAAGAAAATATTTGTGAAAATAAACAGAAAACAAAATTCGAATTATTAACTACTTTTCGTTTGCTTGTTGATTTTTATCGATCGGATAGACTGGTTCATTTTGTTGACAATTCACGCAAGAAAATGACGATAATGTGTTAAATTGCGGATGATTACGAAAGAGAAAAAATATTTGATCACCCTCGAGAATATATGAATTCGTGTCGATTGGATAGATTTGCTTTTCTGTTTGCGTCTAAACAAGAGAATAAAACTTGAAAATGAATCGATTATGTCATTTTAAATGTTTACATCGATCATCACAGCATAGAAAACAAAAGCATTGTTACTATCAGATAGAAGTTTTAATTCATGAGGATAAATCAATCGACCATCACAAGCTAAACAAGAAATTTATCCTACCGAAAGAAAAACGAAAGAAACAAACTGTATATCGGTCCGAAGAAGACTTCTAATATACATGAAAGACTCGATGGATCAGTATGATATTTAATTCGAAGAACTTGACCCATCATATCAAAGAAATTTACATCGTTTATTTTTGGACGGTCTAAATTCATATTCGAATTTTTTGATTTCAAAAAAAAAACAATCAAACTTTTTATTTCAGAAAATTGATCATTCATCATTAATTCATTAATATTTGTTTCTGAGTCAAATCTTCGATAAAATCTTGGCAATTTATCATTATTACTTGCTATTCCTCCTGTTGGTTGTGATGGTTTTGTGTGCGTATGTCTATTCGATTTGGTTTGATTCATTTCATATTGATCAACATCTCCGTTAGTTAATTTAACTAAGAATATGTTCTTATTTGAACTTTGTTCGAAAAATACAGCAATGCATTCGATCGTTCTATTAACTGACTGTTCGTAGATTTCGAAAAACTTCTCGAGAATTTCGTCGAAAATAGTTTCATTCGAAAGTTGTTTGAGTATGCGAATGTTATGTTCATTGGTTTGTTTGCTTGGCAGCGACTTTGTTTGATTTGTTTGCGTTGGTTGATTTGTCGAATGATTTAATAGAAGAAGTTGACTTTTAAATGTTTGAATTTGTGAATTTAACAACGAGATTTCATTACTTAACCAATGAAGACTAGAAAAACAAAAGAAAACGTTAAAGTTCACTTTTTTTTAATGGTAAGACAAACTGTCGATTAACGTTTCTATGTTGCTGAAAAACGTCCCAAAATGATTTTTGATCTATATGATATATATTGCCATTTTGAAACCAAAGTTTTTTATTCAAATAGTCAACTGATACTGTTGTTGTTAACAAACATAAACTAACCAGATAGAAACTTTTCATTTTCTTTTGAAATTATGTGCAAGTGAATTAAATAACAATATATATATATATACTATTATATTTATTTCATGGTGGCAGAGAAAAAGAAATTTTACTCATTAAATTATTGCTTTTTCTGTATATTTTTTCTTTTCCTCTTTCCCTATGGTGACCAATTTTTCTTTTCTCTTTTCTTCTTCTTTTTTTTATATTTAAATTGTACGACATCACGGATTGAATGTCAAGCTACCGGTAACTGAAGACGAATGAGAAGAGAGAAAGTTTCTTTCTTTTTTTTTTGAAAGAATAATTTTTCTTATTGAAACATATGTTTACAATCATGCCGGTAAATGAATGGATTAAGAAAACGAAAAAAAAAAGACGGAGATCATGTAACAATCGTTCGATTTGTTCGTGATCTTGTCATTCGATGGAGATAATGAGCAAATGTTTGAATATTATTTTCTTTTTTTGTTCATGAATTTCGTTGGAAAATATTCAATTGAATGTTCCTGCGATATTTTCTTTTATAATAAAGTATTCATTCTATTTGTGTTGTTGTCGAATTGTTTATTTTAATCACGTAGTGTCCATTACCACCAGTAACAGTCAAAGTAAATATTGCAGTTTTCTGTTCCGAAGCAAAGAAACACGTCGATTGTATTAATCGACGTTTAGAAAATTGCACCGAAGTGCAAGAGTACGGGCCAGCCTTAGGTAAACACATCAGTTTCAAGTGATGAAGCTTTTTCTTTCTCTATTTTTAGAAACATTAAAGTTAAATTTCAAGGTTTATTTAACTCAAGCAACATCACATGGTTGTCATGATTTGCACGATCAAATTCATATACCTCGTCGTTTGCCACGTACGAGACCGTCAACAAAGAAACCACGTCGATTAAAATCGAAGAAGAAACATCATCGAACAACAATAGCAACTGAATATCATTGCCGAAAACGAATTCTATCGGACACATGTGGTAATTGGAATGAATCATTACGAATGATAAATCGAACGGTTTGTCATCGTGCATTTCAATATACTCAATGTTTGAAACCATTGAAATTGAAATGTCAAAATCTAATGTCGAATCATGATCAATTATCAGAAATTGAACAATTTTTGAAAACGTGCTATCAAACATTTGTTAAAGCTCGAACGAGTCGAATCAATCGTTTTCAATCGAATTTCATTGTTATTCTATCGATTCTGTTCGTTACTTTCTAAAAGTAAAAGAAAATCATTGACCTCAATGTCAAAATAACTTTAGTCTCGAGAGTTGATGATTAATCACACAATTTTATTACGATAAAACAAACTGTTTTACTTTTTCACAAGCATCTTTTTTCCACCATGTTTCAATACTTTCGATAATGTTCGGTGTTGAATCCAAATGTAAACGTATGCATAGATCACAAAATGATGTCTGTAAAAGTGTCGAACCTAGCACATAACCTTCTTTCCAAGCAAAATAAGACAAATATTTCGTTCGATTGTGTCGAGTTTCGTTGACATATTGAACAAGTTGTAAGATACTTGGAAAATCTTTCATGTTGATATAACCGGACGACGGAATATATTGAGAATAATCTGATCGACCATAGACAATCGGAACAATTGGATATCCTAGAGTTGCGAAGAATTTTTCAGCTAAAAATTAAAAAAAAACATGTGATTGTTCACTTTTTATCAAAAATAACTCACTGGCATAATCTGTACAAAGACTATTTTCGAAACTAAGAAAAAAATAATAATTCTTCGCTATAAATTCTCGACAATCGACATCTTTCGGACACGGTTGTCCACATCGTCCGTAAACATGAACATCAATCAAACGTTTTAAATGCGTAATTAGTTTCAAACGTCGACTACTTGTCGCACAATTCGATATCAATGCAGCCATTGTACCTAGTTTTTTATTAGCAAGAATCTCATCCGATAATCGATAATCGTACATTGGATTTCTCGATGCATAAACATCGATCATATACTGAAAATATGGATTCGATTTATGTAGATACGAACTAGCGTAGTAATACGATGCAATAATATGTGATTGTAAACGATATGTCATTGACCAGTTAAAGAATCGATCGTAGGATCGTAAATTCGGTGTATGAACAGGCGATTCCCAGAGAGTAAATACGAACCGTTGGTTTGATGTTCGATATTGATTCGCGTAATGAACATCGATATCATCGCGAGCATGATAAACAACAGCATCAGCAAAAGAAAATAAACTCAAATCCGTTGTTATATCACAATAACCGGTGAGAAATGGACAAGATAATTGTTTCACTAGAATCATTTGCAAAAGATTGTGCGTGTGTTTGTTTGTTTAATTTACTGAGTTCATTTGGTGAATTACCAATTGCTTGTAGGCCCCATTTTTCATCTCCGAAAAAGCCATTTCCTAATAGAATCAGTTTCGAAATATTTTTCATAGCTGACAGATTTTGTGTGAACATATGAATCGGTAAATGTGGATAAAAATTTTCGGGTATAATCGGTTGAAATACAGTTATTGTTTGATTATCTAGTTGTTTGATGGTTGTATTTCGAAGACGAGTATATTTTTCACGCATATATGGATCAGGTGTTGATTTTCTTCGAAAAGAACTTAATATCGATCGGATAATTGAATAGAGACCAATGTAACATAGATAGAGTATAAAAATAATAGAAAACAAAATCAATAAACGAAAGAAATATTTGATAAATAGTCGGGATAGATTTTTAAGATTTCTATATACAAAAAAAAAGAATAATTGTTGAGAATTAAACGAAAATTGAATCGATATATGTTTTACTTTGGACGTCGTCGATGAAGAAACATTTTCTCTTGTATCTTCGATTGTTATAAACAAAAATAATTCGATAATAACCTCACCTGTCGAAATGTTTTGTATCAATCATCATTGTCTGTCCGTAATTATACATATCGTATATGAAGGTATGTAAGTATTTTTTTTCTTTCGATCACGAAATAAAATCAAACAGTCATTTCGTTTTTCATTCGATATTGTACATCAAGTAGTCATCATAGGTACACTAATGTTATATTTATCACGATAGACTTTTTCTCTTTTATTTCATTGTGAGGAATAGCATATAAAAATAAATTCTTTTGTTTTGGTAGAAAACAGGTAAAATGGAAATTGAATGTCACTAAAAGAGGATTGTTAAGCATTGTATCCGAGTAATCGTTGAATCGTTGGATAACGCATTCGAATTGCCATGCATTTTTGTTGATCAAGATAGAGACTATTTTTTTTCATCTCAATTTCTTTGACAAGCATTTGATGGTCATCACGAAGTTGTTTGAGATTCGATTCAGCTTGACGTAATTCACCGGTAAGATAATCGACTGTTTGAGAAAGTTGATAGACTTCACCGATTAAACTAACACAACAAAGCAAAACACGAATATTCAATGAAAGATATATATATGCATCGTACTGATCTTGAGTTGGATCATGACATGATTCGATACCAGGTCGAGCACGACGATCATTTAAACGTGTCTGAGAGACTTTGATTGGACCTTCCTTAGCACGTATCGATGCATGAAGCATGTCGATTTTTTGTTCGTTATTCTCAATCGCTTTTAATGTCTAGAAAATAAAAACGCATCAATTTGTTTTTTTTTGGGTAAAATCGAATTAGTTCTAATGACATCACGCATATTCGAAGTCATCTTTTGCATTGCATCCGACATTTCAGCCATACGTCGTGCAAATTCACTTTCGAGAACATCTGCTTGTTCACGCATATCTCGAGAAATATCATTGAGAATACTATCAATGAGAGCACGCAATTGTATCGATGCCATGAGTTGATTTTGACCATTGACAATTGTATCATGAGAATTCTGCGCCCAAGATTCAGGCGTCGATTGACTAGAAATTCGAAATTGAGAATTTGTTTTTCAAGTCGTCAAACTACAGTTTTACTTGTCGTAATGTCGAGCAGCACCAGGATAGAACATGATATCAACATCTTGATTTCGACGATTCGTTGCTTTGGCATCGGCAATCGATGCTTCCCATTTATTATTCCAATCGAACTCGAGAGTTTGTTTCGCATTTTGATTAGCTCGAATTTGTTGTTCAGCAGTGAGAATTGTTTTACGTAGAAGATTTTGTATATTATTAATAATTTCGATTTCTTTCAATAGGGCGACTTCGACACCATCATAAACTCGATCTTCGCCATAACGACGATCTCGATTAGCTAAACATTCAGTGACAATATGAAGTGGAGCTTCAGTTGCGCCCAAAGAATTTGTTAAACGTTTCTTTTGATCGATCAAAAGATTGATTTCATTTCGAATGTCTTCATTCATTCGATTGAGTTCGAATTTCCAAAAATTAACATCATGTAAACTAGAACAGACAGAATCAACTCAATTACAATTGCTCGTTTATTAAGAAATTCTCAACCGTTGTTGTAATTTTTTCGTTGATAAACTCTGAGTTTGTTGCATGAGTGCTAATGTTTCATTTTCAGTTCTTGTTGCTTGCCAACGTTGTTTTTCAGATCGATCTCGATCGGAAAATGATTGATGATATTTCGCATAATTATTTTCATGCCATTCGTTAATCGTATATTTATTCGAACGAAAGCCTACAGTTGAAATGCCAATACTAGATCCTGTTTGAGCACGATAGCTCGGATCGAATTCATATTTTTCTGTTGACAACATTTCTTTCCTCGCTTTCGACTTTTCGTTTCGGTGTAAAATACTAAATTGTTTTTTGCTTGTTTTTCAAACACGAATCATTATAAATCAATTTGTTCTTTTTGAAAAATAAATGAATGTTCGTTGATCAAACATTTACAGCTGACGTTGGGAAGCAACAGACCTGGAGAAGAAAATGTACAATTGAAAAACAATCGATTCCCATATGTCGATGACATCTACACATTGTTGAGCATTCGTAATTGTTTGTAAACATCAGTATCTCACGCGTATGACTTCGAACAGTTAATGAGATTCATTAAATGAACATGAATCTACAGTTTCTACATGCCAATAGTGCAACTCAAGTATCAGCATCGAAACGAGTATATGATAATGAAAACAGATCAATTGATATCTAGTGAATTTGTGATTAGAAAAATGCTTGGCTTGAATGGTTTCGTTTACGACGACGAAAACCGAATTCCAATGATGAAATCAATGAATTTCACGAGTTGATATCCGATGTCTATGAATCGATGGACGATCAAGCACGAGCTACTCTTCTCTCACTATCAAGACTAGTTCAAGACAAGGATGATGATGATGATGATAGTAATTCAACAATCATCGAAGATAAAATTCAAGCAATCATTGCGATAGGTCATCTACTTTGTTGTGGTACAAATCGATTGACAGGAAAAAGAATTTCAATTGTCAATTGATTTCTAGGTCATATGCAAATCAAAAGTTCGACACAATTCTATTCGAAATTACTCGAACGAGTATTTTTCCATCGAAATTCTCGTGTTCGTTTAGCAGCTATTATTGCTATGTCAGAAATATCTATTGATAATCTTAATTTTCAAATGAAAGTAATTTCAATTCGAACGCGAGAATTTGATTGATTGATGTCGAGTTTTCAGTTGAATAAAATCGGCATGATATCGAAACTATTCGATACAATAAAAGCTGCTCTCGTACATGCTGGTCGTACGATGAATGATATCAATATCGATTCAAAAATAGTAGCATGGAGTTGTTATACAATTGTCAATATTTGTACAAATTGTATACCGAATATTCTTTTGTTAAGAGGCACGATTCACGAGAAAATGTCAAAAAAAAATAGTCTTTTTTTTGTTCATTTCCTTTTAGAAATGATTCCAACTGAACTCGATAGTTTAAACGAAGCTATGCAATTAGAAATTTGGTCGTGTATTTGGCAAGAAAATTATGCTCAAATTATTCTTCAATTTGCCGATGAGGAAATCGCCTCTCATTTGATATCAAATGCTGTTCAGCCGAAGCAAAATCTACTTGAGAATACCGATAATCATATCGAACACTTATCAATTCACAGGCCATTATCGACTCGTAATCATCAACGATGTACAATTCTCTAAGGACATGTTACGATGAAAGATTAATGCGTTGTCCTATTACATACAAACAGCACTAAATCTCAGTCATTTTTTGTTCTCGAGGGAGTAAAAAGTCAATGAATTTTTGTCTCGACTCCAAACAGTACTTGAGTCATTTGTTCGTGAACATGATAAACGATACCGACATATACATATTGACATATTTATTCTTATTTACAAACTTTCGTATACGTATAGTGAACGAAGGTCATTGTTATCAGTCAGATAACGGGCGCCACCTATCTCATACATAAAACATTTTTCTCGCAAATCAGTGATTTATTTTCACCCGAAAATTTTCAATCGAATTCGAAAATAAAAAATTCCACTCGGCAATTTGATATTATCTGTCAATAATTTGCCCAATAAAAATACATTTGAATATCAATCAATGATTCATTTATCATGCGAGGTCAAATTGAATCAATCAAAATCTAATCTGTGTATTTTTATTTCTTCTTAGATGAAAATGAAACTCTACATAAATTAACAAACAGAAGTATCAATGTCTTCCGAATCGAATCCTTCGAAACCAATACTTTCCCCGTATCGAATACGTTCGAAACTTGCCGATGAAAATCCATCGAACGAACACGATCTATCATCAGCAACAAGCGAAGAAAGTCACACATTGCTATCTGAAACAGTGACAACATTAGCCAGTAGTGTTTACAATGAATTAGAACGGATTATAAAGAATTTCGGAGAAAATAGTGTCAAAGATCTCATGCCAGTTATGATATCGACATTAGGTTTGTTGAATTTGATTTCGATGAAATAAGAAAATTTCCAAGTTTGCTTTCGAATTAGAATCTTTGGATGGCGCATTACGTGAACGTGAAGTTTGTAAATTAGAAATTGAATCATTAAAAGAACAAAACGAACAATTATTTCAACAGTATGAACGTGAGAAAAATTTTCATAAAGAATATCAACAAGTATGAACGAGAGAGAAAAGTTTTTTTTTTTTGTTATTGAATAACAATCGATTTGTTTAGCGTTATTTACAAGTCGAAGATCATCTCGAAGAAACCAAACGTGAAAACGATGAAAAACTACAAAGTCTCGAATCAATTGTGAAAATCTTCGAAATCAAAGCTCGAAATACTGGCGATCATGTCTCACGTTTAGAAGAAAAAGAGAATGAAATGAAAGCTGAATACAAACGATTGCATGAACGTTATTGTGAAGTATGTTTTCTTGTTGAATTCGTGTCAAACAATTTTATTCTTTCAAAAGTTATTCAAAGCACATTGTGATTACATGGAACGAACGAAAATTCTCTATGAAAACGATCGAAATGATCAATTACAAAATACAAATAATATTTCTCGTTCTCGGTTTGTTTGAACATTGATGTGTTATTCATATTTTGTTTTGTTCGTTTGAAAAGAGGAAATCT
>Ga0209960_1000309_pt1 | contig 119055 bp, 109 predicted proteins | sample ThiBiot_500_plan_2_FD_183947 | JGI IMG/M metagenome (GOLD analysis project Ga0209960, IMG submission 183947) | Wastewater bioreactor microbial communities from Cape Town, South Africa - Thiocy_expt_500_plan (SPAdes) | ecosystem: Engineered > Bioreactor > Thiocyanate-remediating >... | reverse complement strand
CAATTCTGTCATCTTTACAAGTTTTGTCCGACTCAATTCGATTCAAATTCAGTCATTACAAAGAGAATTATCAATTCAATTCGATTCTGTTTGAACATCCAATTTTTTTTTTCAATTCAACTCAATTCGTATAATGAATTGAATTGAGTTGAGTTGAATTGGTCATTTTTTGAATTGAGTTGCCCAGCTCTGCCTCGTTTGATTATGTCACTGGTATCAGGATGTGTTGATCCATCTCAAAATCCTTGGCTATATCTTTGCGGTTATTTTATATCTTATTTACCACCAATGCTTGTTTTCACTATGTTTATTCTACCTTCAGAACTCTACTGAAATACATTCAAAGATTCAATGACACGATGGCGACGACAAGTTCGTCGATAATCGATACTTTTTTTCTCTATTACATAAATCATATGAAAATGCCACATTTTCAATAATGTCTACTGCCGTTCGTAAACCATCACGTTGACGGATCTGTTCACCTAAGTGAGCCATTCGATCGCGTAACGCACTATCATTAAGTAATGTATCTACTGCAGTCAGAAGATCTTCATCCTTGAAATTATAAGTATCGAGTCGTATGCCAAAACCCATTTCATGCATACGTTGAGCGTTATCATGTTGATCCCAGAACATCGGTAGGAGAATCATAGGTTTACCAAAATGCAATACTTCAGTTACAGTATTGTTGCCACCATGAGTAATTACTAGGTCAACCAATGGAAGTACTTTTGTTTGTGGAATGAACCCTTCACCGACCATTGTATCAGGTAGTTTTAACTGATCTTCTAACGGACCTGTACTAATAATAAATCGATGTGTTGTTCGCCTGAGAACATCAATTAAACGTTGCAAGAGATCGACAACAGTACAACCGATAGTACCTAACGAAACATAGATAAGACAACTGCCATCAGGACGATTTCGAAGACATGCTGGCAGTTCATAAGCTTGATCCGTCAAACGTACACTGGAATCGATTTGATACCATTTCGATCCTAATGGACGATGTTCAATGTAGTCAGCTTCTCGTGGATAAATGTAGATGTTTGCATATTTCGATTCATAATTGAATTCTAAATCTGGTAACGATGGAGCGCCTTGTTGTTGAGCCCAACTATTGAATTCTTCCCATATAGAGCGATGTAACCGTTCGTATTCAGCTCGAAATCGATCCCAATCTGTACGATCATTTTGTGGTAAACCTGAAAAGGTTGGTGGAACATTAGGCCCAGGTATTTCCAGTGGATTGCAAGAAACAAAACGTATGAATGGTACAGAATTTGTAACGAGAATAGGAAAACCAGCAGGATTATCTTGAATGATGACATTAGGTTGAATCTGGTTCAGAATTGAGCCTAACTGCTTTTGATATAGTTTAGCTTCTTCAATTGCTCTGCACATCAGAGGACAAACATAGGGTTCCAAATGTGTAATACTTGATTGCCGAAGATTGGGAATGACATCTCGTATAAAGTTCTTCCAATATTCATCGAAACCTGGTTTAGTTGAGTCAGTCAAATCAATCAAACATATTTCAAAACCAAGTGATGCAACTTTCTCTTTCCACGTTTCATTAACAACGATAACAACACGATGTCCACGACTTCGTAGAATATCACCCATGGCAATCGATTGATTGATCGGACCATAGCAAACGAAAGGAAGGAAGAGTATAGTGAGCGGTTTTTGGTCTCGTGCCTCGATATTTTCCATCTTAGATTGAATTCTTATCATCAATAAAAAGATAAACTGGAACCTTTCATTTAGAGTTCCGGCTAGTCTCTTTCTGTTTCTTTTTTTTTTATAGATGGCGCATAGTAATGATCGTAATAGAATCAATATAAAAACGATTAAGAACACTTATGATAAACGATGATATATGTATTGACTCTTTTCTGCAAATAAAGATTAAATATGTATATATGTTTGAAAAAAAAGTCGATAAAAACGAACACAGACATCAAACTTCTATTTCGAATGCGAATGTTATTTTTGTTCTAAGCTTAATGGCACACATAGCAACGTCGGCAACTCCAAAAGAAAATAAAGAAAATATAACTCTTATTTGGTTCGAGCCCAAAATCGGAAAATATGCAGATACAAAGCGAACACAAGACAAATTGAGACAAATTAATGATTATATTATTTTCTACGAAGATCTTCAACTCTGTATTACATATATTCAATCAGCAAAAGATGAAAAAATCTTTTTAATTACATCAGGAAAACAAGCATCAGAAATCTTACCGAAAGTATCTCATTTACAACAAGTGGATTCGATTTTTATTTTTTGTATGAAAATCAAACGATATGAACAATTAACGAATAAATATACGAAAATAATTGGAATTTTCAATGATTTAGATCAATTATGTGAATCCATTCGAGAACAAATCCATTTAGTCGATCAACAAATACAAACATTGAATTTTTTCAATCAACATGAACATTCAACAAAAGATCTATCAAAACAATCCGGACAATTTATTTGGTTTCAATTATTCAAATATGTCATCTTACGTTTACCACGTGATGAAAAAGCAAAACAAGAAATGATTGTAACATGTCGAAATTACTATCGTGGTAATAACAATGAACTCAAATTAATCGATCACTTTGAACAACAATATCGATCACAAGATGCAATACGTTGGTATTCTGAACAATCATTTGTTTATAAATTAGTCAATAAAGCTCTTCGAATCGGTGACTATGATCAATTACATCGATTCAGATATTTTATTGGTGATCTTTCGGATGGTTTAATGAGACAACATGAAAGTATGTTATCATCCGATGAACAAATCTTAATTGTCTATCGTGGTGCAAAACTGAATAGAGAAGAATTTGAACAATTGAAACAAAATGAAAAGAAATTAATTTCAACAAATGGGTATTTATCGACGAGTCGTGATCGTTCATTGGCACTTGCTTTTACCGAGAAATCATCGAAACGATCTGATGTTGTTCCTGTTCTTTTTCAAATTCAATGTCATGTTAAACAAATTGGTCAAACTGTTATCTTTGCTGATATCGAACAATTGAGTGCTTTTCCTCATGAACACGAAGTTTTATTTGATGTTGATACTGCTTTTCGAATTGATTCGATTGAAACTGATGAACACAGACAAATCATCAATATGACAGCAACTAATGAAGCTGAAAACATTGGAAAACATTTTATTGAACAGACACAACGTGAAGCCGGAGAACAAAGTATTGCCATTGTTTTCGGACGATTAATGTGTAATTTAGGTCAATATGATAAAGCACAATCATATTTTCAAAAGATGTTAAATCAATCAAATGGCGAAGATCTTGCTTGGATTTTATTTAATATTGGTTTAACTCTGTATTTCAAAGGCGAATGGGACGAAGCTAGACAATATTATGATCGTGCTTATGAACGAATGATCACTAGTGAACCATTGCGAATCAAAGATTCAGCTATTATCCTTAATAATATTGGTAATGTTCTTCATAGTCAAGGAAAATATACCGAAGCTCTCGAATTTCATCGACATGCACTCGGAATCAGAGAGCAACTGTATTCATATGCTCATGTTCATACTGCTCAAAGTCTCAATAATATTGGTCGTGCTCTGACTAGACAAGAAAAGTATAACGAAGCTCTGGGATATTATCAACGAGCACTTGAAATCAGAGAAAAACTGTATCCATATGGTCATGTTGATGTTGCTACTAGTCTGAATAGTATGGGTAGTGTTCTTAATAGACAAGGAATGTACAGAGAAGCATTGGATTATCATCAACGAGCACTTGCAATTCAAGAGAAATTCTTCTTATCCACTCATGTTCATATTGCTTATAGTCTGAATAGTATCGGCTGTGTTCTTGTTAATCTAGGTGAATACGATGCAGCTTTTAAATATCATCAACGTGCACTTGAGATTCATCGGATATTTTATCCATTTGGTCATGTTGAAATTGGCGACAGTTTAATGCATATCGGTAGTTGTTATGAACATCAAAAACAGAATGAACAAGCATTGGATTACTATCGACAAGCATTGATTATCTATGAAAAATCGCTTCCAATTGGCCATCCAACACGAGTTCATGCCGAGAAAAAAATTCATGATATATATTGTAAAGTTTTGTAACTTGATGACGATTTTTTATAATTTCGAAAAAAATAGTTATCATGTTGAAATCATTCGTTCTGTTAAAAACAGAGAATGTACTGTCTTAGAAGTTTTCACGAGATAACACTTACTATTCGTGTCCATATCTTTTCTTTACATAAATCATATCATAAACATGACGACATTAAATGTTTTAACTCGATGTTTTACGTGTAAAGAAGAAACAACAACACATTCTTGTCCTGGTTGCTCGAAACAGTTTTGTGAGGATGATTTAATGAAACATCGAGAAGAATTGAAATCACAATTTGTACAAATGCTAAATGATCAACAAAAAAGTATTCCGAATAATCATCCTTCTATCATTCAAATTAATCTTTGGGAACAAAAATCCATTGAAAAAATTAAACAAACAGCTGAAGAACAACGGCAAATTGTTCAACAATCAATTCATAGGCAATTCAATAATTTTACTGAACAAATGCAACAAATTAACAAAAGACAAGATTTTAATGAAATTGATTTGCAAAATTTACAAATTCAATTAGAACAACTTCAACAACAAATTAATCAACCGACAAATATTCAAATCAAACAAGATTCATCTACAACATTTATTAGCAAACTGTCAATTCAAATTCTTCATTCTTCGGATCAAACAACTCTTTATCATCGTCATCAACTCAAATCAAATATCAAATGGAAATCAAATGCACAAACAATTGCTGGAGGAAATGGAAGAGGAGATCAATTAAATCAACTCTTGTATCCTCAAGGGATTTATGTCGATTATCAACAGCAACACATTTATATTACTGATCTTGGAAATCATCGGATTCTTAAATGGAAATTAGATGAGCATGAAGGACAAATTGTTGCAGGAGGAAATCGTCAAGGAAGCAGAATTGATCAATTGAATGAACCATCGGATGTTATTGTTGATGAACGCAATAAATCGTTGATTATGTGTGATTTTGAAAATAGGAGAGTAGTTCGATGGTCATTAGAAAATCCAAATGACAAAGAAATTCTCATTGAGAATATTTTATGTTGGGGATTAGTGATGAATGAAAATGGAGATTTGTTTGTTTCTGATTTTGAAAATCATGCAGTGAAAAGATGGAGAAAAGGTGAAAAAGGAACTATTATGGCAGGTGGAAATGGTAAAGGAAATAGACTCAATCAATTGAATTGTCCGACATATATTTTCATTGATCGAGACGAGACAATTTATGTGTCAGATTGGGGTAATCATCGTGTAATGAAATGGTTGAAAGATGCAAGTGAAGGTATTATTGTTGCTGGTGGACAAGGTCAAGGAAATAATTTCAATGAATTGAATCATCCTCGTGGATTACTAGTGAATGAAATTGGTGATATTTATGTGGCTGATGGGGGAAATAATCGAATAATGTATTGGCCATTGAGATCGAAAGAAGGTCATGTTGTTGCTGGTGGAAATGGCAAAGGAGAAAGATCAAATCAGCTGAATTATCCAGTAGGTTTAGCATTTGATGCTGAAAATAATCTTTATGTTGTCGATGAAGGAAATAATCGAGTTCAACGATTTGCAGTTGATAAAAATTAGAAAGAAAAAAGACAAATAAATTATTGCGAATACTCTCTCGCAAGATACTGAGTCATTTCAATTTTACTTTTTACCTTTTTCGATGTGAATTTGAATGGTTAAACTCTATTCGAATCAAATTTTGTACTTTCTATGGAAGCAAAGAATGTTGTTTACATCGCACAGACTTTATGTTAAATTTATTTGTTTGAATTTGAAAAGATAAAACATGGCAACATCAAATGTAAGAATGAAATGTGAGACTTGTCAACAAGAAAGAACAACTTATCTTTGTCCGGGATGTTTAAAATATTTCTGTATTGGTGATTTAAACAAACATCACGAAGAATTGGAAGTGAAATTTCATGAGATTGAACATCAACGAAATCAATTTGTTCAAACGTTAGACAATCAGAAAGACAATTCGCCTCATCGATATTTATTCGAACAAATTAATCAATGGGAACAAACATCAATCGACAAAATTCAACAAACTGCTCAACAACAACGAAATATTCTTCAACAATTACTTCAAAAAGTTACTCAACAAATTCAAATTAATTTAATCAATTTGACTCAACAAATGAAACTATTGGAGAAAAACAAAGATTTCAATGAAATAATTTTGAATCATTTGCAAGATCAATTACAAAATCTTCAACTACAATTTTATCAACCGATTCAAATTCAACAAGATTCTTCATCAACATTTATTAATAAACTATCGATTCCAACAACTTATTTTCACCATTTAGAACTCAAATGGAAACCGAATGCACAAACAATTGCTGGAGGAAATGGAAGAGGAGACCAATTAAATCAACTCAGCTCACCTCGTGGAATCTATGTCGATCGACAACAACAAAACATTTATATTGCTGATACAGAGAATCATCGGATTCTTAAATGGAAATTAGGTGAAAACAATGGACAAATTGTTGCAGGAGAAAATGGTAAAGGAAATAGAATTGATCAATTGAATTGCCCAACTGATGTTATTGTTGATGAAAGCAATAAATCGTTGATTATTTGTGATTGGAAAAACGGACGAGTTGTTCGATGGTCTTTAGAAAATCCAAATGGTGATAAAGAAATTCTCATTGAGAATATTTTATGTTCAAGATTAACGATGAATGAAAATGGAGATTTGTTTATTTCTGATGACGAGAGTCATACAGTGAAAAGATGGAGAAGAGGTGAAAAGGGAGGAAAAGGAACTATTGTTGCAGGTGGAAATGGTCGGGGAAAGAAACTCAATCAATTGAATGGTCCAACATATATTTTCATTGATCGAGACGAGACAATTTATGTGTCAGATTGGGGGAATCATCGTGTAATGAAATGGTTGAAAGGAGCAAATGAAGGTATTGTTGTTGCTGGTGGACAAGGACGAGGAAATAATTTAAATAAAGTATCTTATCCAATGGGATTACTAGTGAATGAAATTGGTGATGTTTATGTGGCTGATGAAGGGAATGATCGAATAATGTGTTGGTCATTGGGATCAAAAGAAGGTCATATTGTTGTTGGTGGAAATGGTTATGGAGAAGGACCAAATCAGTTTCACGGTCCCAATAGTTTAGCATTTGATGCTGAAAATAATCTTTATGTTGTCGATCAGTGGAATCATCGAATTCAACGTTTTTGTGTTGATAATAGATATTAAAATTGAAAAGTATAATGTTCCTTTGACTCCGATGATAAGGAAAAGCCAATGTCCATTCAAGGACGAAGAAATACAAAGCTGCTCAAAGTATTTTGATATTATTTGAAGCTGAAAACCGCACATCTTCTTCCTGGAAATATGTTCTTCCAAGAATTCTAAATAATTGGAAATTCTTTGAAACAAGCATGAAGTCACTCTTATAATTAAAATACTGCAAAGAAAATTATTTGACCTGGATTCTACGTATTCGTTAGTAAATAATTGCTTTTTGAAGATTTTGTTTTCTTTTTCGAAGCAAATCAAATTGTATTTCATGATATCTATTCGAATGATTTTCTAATAGGTTCATCAGTTTTTAATCTTCTTTATTTAGCATTTAATTGTTTCATACAGTTATTTCCATTCTATTATCGTGATAAAACAATTCGAGCATTTATTCTATGTAAAATTCGTTTCTATTTTGGAAATGTTTTGGGTCAATTTGCAATTATGACCACGATTTGTTAATTATAGTCATGTCTGAATCAGTAATCTATTTTATTACAACAGTTCCATATTCATCATTAATTTAAAATGTTCAATATTCTCAGATAGAAGGTTTTCTAATACAAATGATGTTCTTTTTGCTATATATAAATAATGCTATTCCGTTTGTCCTGGTTATTTAAAAAAGCAATTTTGTTAAGTAGTTCTACTCATGTCTTGCCTACATAGTAACCGAAATTCATTCGAGCATTTCAAGTTAAGAATAACTTATTATTTTCTTTTCTCAGAATTTCAATTCTATTACACAGAGAAAGATGTGTACGATACAAAAACAAAAATGTCGATCGATGCTTTTGGATTATAATGTGTATCTACCCGAAGATGATGTTGATATTGAAGCAAAACTTTCTACACCAGAACAATTGTATTCAACTCGTCTTTATATATTACTAATGATTAGTTTCATACTGATCGTTGGTTTACTTCTTATATTTGTTCCTCAAACACTTGTCGTAACAGTTGACAATCCATCTCTTGTTACATACAAACAACTTTATAATCAATATTCATCAACACTCGATTGTCCTTGTTCAACAATAAATATTCTTTATGAATCATTTGTTTCTGTTGAATATGCATTACATCCATTGTGTCATCTCATCGATGACGAATGGATCATGTCGTTTTACTTTCCGAATAGTAGCTATTTTGGACCAACAGATTATCGAACTCTAGCTAGTACACAAGTAAATTTCACTATAAAAAAAACAAAAGGAAATTTTATTGCACGCTGCTTTGTATTTTTCTAGTTTCAATTAATTCGTCAACTTTGTCGTTTAGCAGATGAAACCATCAAGGAGACCATCAAAATTGATATCAAAGAAACGTACTTAATTAGTTCGAAACTTCTTGTTGAAGACGAAGTATTAGCAACAGTGAATGCAACTGTTGATTTTACTCGATTGAATTCTGCACTTGTATTCCTACGTACGCTATCAATCATTCGGTTTATTATCAAGAGCAATAATCTTGTATCAATTTTACGTACAAATTTTGATTTTGATTTACTTGCCGGTTAGTCATTTTTTTTTAAAGAAAAGAAAAAAAACAAATCTTTTATTTTATATTTACTAATAGGTTTTTTTAGCATGGGAACAGTGGGCAGTAATAATAAAATGATATGCCAATGTCTATTCAGTGGATGTGACGTCATAGCTGATATAGGTTTTTTGAATTGGACAGATGAAACAGAATTGTCGCAACAAATGATTTATCGTCCGTCGTGGTATAATTCTAGTAATCGTGTTGATGGTTTGGTTGGTTCATGTACAGTACTCGATGGTCTTCTCATGTCTAATTTGACATGTTTTCATGAAGATACATGTCTCAATCTTTTACTAAGTTATTTTCCTCATTTAACACGAGTAAATTCAAAAAAAAAAAAGAAAAATATTCAATTTAAAACTCTTTTATTTGTCAAAAGGAAATGTTATGGAATGCATCAACAATATTATCTCAAATCAACGATATTCAATCCATATCAGAATTAATTGAACAATTATTTATAATCGATTGGTTAACAACAATCAATCATACAGAATATTTTCAACAGTGTTCACCAAAATCATGTTCATATACCTATGAAAATAATCGAAATATTCTCTATGCATTCACGCAACTTCTTAGTATCTATGGTGGATTAACAGTTGCAATGTATTTCATTGCACCGTATATTATCAAAATTTTCATGCATAAACATCAATCAAGCACTACAGATAATGCGAATACATTGAAAAAAATCAAACTTTTACTTGTTAATTTAAATCTATTCAAAACAGAAGATCAAAGTCCAAATACTATTCACGAGCAATGTTGGACTACACGTAGTTATCTATTTATTTTATCAAGTAAGATGAGAATTTTCTATATCAACAAAATAGAACGTATTTATTTGATTAGATTGCTTGATAATTGTATTAATAATTCTTGCAACACGAAAACATACAAATATTATTCGTGTTCCATCACCATCATTCGATACTTATCAATCTTTATCAAACAAAACTAATGATCTCAGTTGTCTCTGTTCACAAATGAATACAGATTACGGAAGTTTTATATCGTTTGCACCTAGTTTTCATCAAATATGTAGTAGTATGCTTGTCGACGAAAATTGGATTAATTGGATAACGAGAACTGTACAATACATAAATCCATATGTATTCGATTGGCGATTTCTTGCTGAAAAGTATGCTATTGCTCTGAAGATTTTATGTCAATTGAGTAATTCAACAGTTGTATCGGCTATTGAACAATTTCAAAAACGTACCTATGTTAGTAGTTATCTATTCGAACGAAATCATTTCGAAAAATCTTGGCAAATAATTATTGACGATTTCATACATTCAACTGAATTAAGTTTCAGTCAAATCATACAAATATCTAGTCATTTTCTTCAAGTTGATCAACCGGCAGCTCAAGGAGGAATAAATGGTAGAATGGAATTAAACAATCAGCCTTCGTTCGTTTTCTCTTTTCCAAGTACTCCAATAATGATAGGCAATTGTTATTGTGCACTGGATATTCAATGTCAAATACCGGCAAGTATCTGGACAGGTATAATTGATCTTTGGACTCACCCAATGCCCGAAGTCATTTACAATGTAACCGGTTCTGTCTTGGCATGTTTTCCAACTGAATCGTTCTTTCGCAGCCATTTCGATTGTTTCTATTCGAATAATATCGAATGTTTTTCAAGTCTCATCAATGCAATCAGTCGTAATAATACACTACCAGCTAATTTCGATCTTCAACCATTGAATAGTTCACTGCCAACACGTTTCTCTCAAACGGATTTAATGTCAACAATTGTCTATAAACTCATGCTTGAACAATGGTCACCGACAATATCCTATGAAAATTATTTTCATCAATGTTCTCCTTCGCAATGCGTCCATTCGAAAGTTGAACACACGAGTCCGATCGAGATTTTAACAACAATCATTTCACTTTACGGTGGTTTGTCAATTGCATTACGATTATTAATGCCTTATGTTATGAAAATATTTTTCAAACAACCTCCTCAACCGTACGTACCGTTTTCTACTCGTATTCGAAATATTATTACTAATTTAAATATATTTCCATTACAATCATTCGGCACTATTATTGACCGTGATCGAGCTAAACGTCTTGGCCGTTGGACAACTCGACTCTATATTATTTTGTTCAGTAGTTCAATGATAATATTTGCTTTGTACGCATTGATTCGACCTGAAATCGTTGCAGATACAATTAGAAATCCTTCAATAAATGATTATCAACAATTTCTTCAACGTTCATCATCAGAAATCGATTGTCCATGCTCGATTATTTCAGTTCCATACGAAAGTTTTCTTCGACTTGAACCATCATTTCATCAAGTATATTTTGCATATAGATGAATTTCAATTCGAATTTGTTTTTTCTTTGACTAGATTTGTTCAAGTGATTTTGTGTCCTATGAATGGCAACAAAGTTTACTAAGTAAAATTCCAATTAATTCGTATTCAGTAGATGATTATCGTCGTTTCATCTCGGCTCATTTGCAATTCTTAGGATATCTTTGTCAAATATCTCTCGAACGAGTCAATAATGCAATTCAATCATTTTCAAATTCATATTTTGTTAGTGCACAATTGCTACCTGAATTAGTATTCGAATCGAAAATTTCTGAGAATATTCGTCGGACTCAAATTAATACATTTACATCTCTCATTCGACAATTAATGTTACTACGAGAAATAATGCATGGAAATAAAATCTTTAGTTTTTATGCAAGTAATTATCGATATATATTCTTGTCAGGCGTAGATATTACACTTGCACAACCAATGATCTATGATGATGAATGTTCATGTGAATTTCATCGAAATTGTACATCATCAACGATTTTTAAAGGTTTACGAATGGGCTGTGTTCCGACTGAAGCACTTTTTTCTTCGACTCTTGAATGTTTCTATGATGAGCAATGTCTTCAATTATTGAAAAATCGAACATTAAATTCAGTAAATACAAATGTTAAGATGAAAACATTGAATTCTTCGTTAACAAGTCGATATTCTTCGAATACAACAACTGTTAATGATCTTATTCAAGAATTATTTATTGAAACATGGTCAATGTCAACTAATTTCAGTAGTTATTTTCAACAATGTTCACCATCTCAATGTACTCGTACGCATATTCGTCAAGCAAATATCTTCAATTCAATTGCCTTATTAATTGGTTTATCGGGCAGTTTAACAATTATTTTGAAATGGTTTTGTCCATTATTAATTCAAATTTTTTTCAAAATTTATCATAATAGAGTTACACCCGCACATTGAATTACATTTTTTTTCTCGAGAAAAAGTACTTCTATTTCTGCGCTTTATTATTAATCTACTGCTCCTTCTTTGTAAACAATAATAATTAATAAGATGCCTATCATATGAGTACTCATACAAATCATTTGTTTTTTTTCTCATCGTTCTCACTTAAAATAAATTCATTTGCATTTGATTCATCTTCAATGTTATCCACTAAGCAAAACCCGGCTATAGTTCGTGTGAATCGATTTTCGTTGCAACAAAAACCAAAGCGTTTACTCATACATTCGAAGAGTGTAAATTGTCCAATCGTTCATGTTAAAGCTGAAAATCAATCCAAAAATGCAAATGACAGATCATCCATTGATTCTTCAATACCGTTGAGAACACCTTCACCGTCGACATCCTCAGTATCTCTCAAAAATACTGAAATAAATACCGTAGAAAATGAAAAATGTCTAACAGAATATTGTTGCTATGTAGCAATAACATGCATTATTGGTTGGCTGCTATTTTTAGCAGTTATAATGGCTCTTGTTTTTATTTGTAACTTTTTTTTTAAAAATAACATAAATTCTAATCTCTATTTGTTCGTATTGTTTAGTAACAGAACGACATACTACAACAACGACAACGAGTAGTAAGTTTAAAAATTATTTAGAATAACATTTTTTCATTTAATTCTATTTATGCTATTAAAAGCAACAACAACATCAGCTACGACGACAACTGCAAGTATGTTATTTGTATATTAATGTAAAAAAAAAGTGGAAAGAATGCTTTATTTTTTCTTTAGCAACAACAACGACAGTTACAGGTGGTTCATGTAAGTCTTTCGATTATTTTAATTGAAAAAAGAACTACAAAATGAATGCTAGGCTCAGAACCAACATGGAATCAATCAGGTTTACTTGTTGCGGGCAAGACTTCTGGTGCTGCAGGTTCAGCGAGTGATACATTCAAGAACTCTGCTTGTGTCTATGTTGATGCTAACTATACGCTCTATGTCTGTGATCATCATAATGAACGTGTTCAAAAATGGTTTCAAAATGCCACAGTTGGTATAACAATAGCTGGTGCATCAGCAGGAACAGCTGTTGGACATGTTGAGTATTTAACTATGGATAAACAAGGCTATATCTATGTTGCCGGTCATACTCTTTCGAAAGTTCTACGATTTGCTCCAGGTTCAATTGTTGGTACAGTTGCTGCTGGTTCTGTTAATGGTCAACTGAAAGAATCATCTGATGTAGCAATTGACGATGATCTTAATCTCTATGTTGCTGATCCAAAAAATAAACGAATTATGAAATGGACTCAAAATTCAACAAGTGGTACTGCTATTATTACTCATAATGATCTCGATGGTATTTACGGCATATTATTGGTTCCAAATTCAACAAATCAAATTTATTTAAGTTCAAAAAATAAAGATGCTATTTATTTATGGACATTCGGAGGTTCATCTGCAGATCTAACTTTAACTACTGTTAACAGTACTAATCAACCGACTCTCAAAGATCCATTAGGAATGGCTTTGGATAATAATGGTAGTCTATATGTTGCCGATAAAGATAATAATCGAATTGTCATGTTTCCTGCCGGTTCAACAATCGGTGAACCTATTCTTGGAGAATGTAATGTTGAACCATTGATTACTGCACCAATGGACGTTGCAATCGACAATAATCAAAATTTATACGTTGTTCTCGATGGTAATCAAGTTCTTAAATATACAAAATAGTAAATTGGCTTCGAGAATTTCAATTTGCTATGAATCCCTACAAATTTTCTAAACATAGAATGTCTCATTTCATTTGAAATAAATAAAAAATGTCAAGAAAAGAAAGTTCTCATTAAAATTAATTTCTTTTATTATATCCATCAGAAAAATTTTACTTTTGCTTCAAATGGCATGCGCAGAATTTGCATCTTAAAACTGTTGATAAAATAATGAGAAACAACCCTATTATTTTCATTATTAATAGAACATTAAAAATTACACTATTGCTTCACTTCACTTTGTTATTTTTATTTCTAAAGTAGTCGAAGAGTATTTCTAATGGATCCATTGCAACTGTTTACTATTGTTATACTTATTATCCTTAGCTTTGATGTTCTCATAGCATTAGTTTATACTTTATCGATCATTTTTGTTCATCGATTTCATACACATCAAAATATTCTAACAGCAAATACAACTTTAGTGTCATGTATCTGTGCATGTTTTTACATCTATGTTTATGTCGTAGTTCTTTATTATCCTACGACGTTCAATCCAATTCAACCTTTATGTATCACATTGCAATATGGAACAATTGTAATAAATTTTCTAGTCATTTATTCATTTGTAACAATTACAATCAATCGATATTTATCACTTGCCTATCAAAACAAGCCATTTTTCAAAAGAAAAGCATGGGTTTATGTGTGTATAGAAATGGCTTGGTCGGTTAGCTTTCTTTTCAGTATACCACGTCTAGTCACATCATTTCAAGTAAACATTATACTATAAAGAAAACAACAACGATATACACTTTCATATTTTCAAGTTCTGTTTACATAAAATCGAATTACCAGCTTGGGATTCAACATTTATTTTAATAGCTTTAATTATTTTACCGTCTAGTTTAATAGTGATTGTAAATGTATTCATCTATATTCATGTTCGTTCTTCAACTCGACGAATACGTCCACTACCAGAAAATAATCGAAATAATACGATTCAACAACGTAGTCGAGATATTTATCTGTTGAAACATATGCTATTTATTTTCATAGTTTTCATTGTCGGATGGTCTCCGACTCTTATTGCTTCTCTACCAGGACTAAGTGAAGTAGCCAATATGTGGATATTCTTTATTGTGAGAACATTACCTGTGGTAAGCGGCACAATAATTGGATTAGATTTATTTTTTTATAATCGTGAACTTCGACGATATTTAAAACAAAAATTACTGCAATTGAAACATAACTATTTTTTCTGTTTCTGAATGAAAAGAAATATATGTAGTTACTATGGAATTTCAGATGCATTTTTTAATGGCATTTTTATTTATGTGAATTGTGTAAACGTCAATAAATAATACGAAGCAACTCAGAATTTACGCACTATTACAATTGAAAGTGCTATACAAATTATTAAAAATTCAATTTCAGACATACACTTCGTAAGAAATTAAAACTCGAATTCGTCAGTAAAGGCGAAATACGTGATGGTAATCGTCTTGAAGAGTTATACTATTAATCTGGATGAATCGTTATATAAATTGTGATACATTGTCAGTTTATTGAACTTTAAATTCATTAAAAAGAATGAGATAAAACGCATGTCTAACAATTCAGTCAACTAATTACTAACCATCGAACAAATGTCATTTACTGTTATATCAGATGAAAGACTGTACTCAGACATAAAAAGTAGATCAAAGTTTAATTATATCAAAGCATATATATATATATATATATATTAGTGTTCCTTATAAATCTTCTTTTTCTTTCGATTAGTAAGCTAGGATAACTATCGTCTATGTCAGCATCGTTTAACAACACATTGTATTCACTTCAACAAGAAGTTAGTTTCTATTTGTACTCGATATTTCTTGTTTCTGGTATTATTGGCAGTTGTTTGAATGTAATTCTTTTCTCTCGACCACAATTTCGCACAGTATCCTGTTGTATATGTAAGTTATTCATGATAAGTTCTCAAATTATGACGAATGATATTTTCTCAACACCCTACGTAGATCTCAAAGTAGCGTCTATAACAATGTTAATCACGTTGATTATTGCTGCTGGACATGCTATCTACGCATTCCATAATTCAGACCCATTAATAACAATACTTGCCTTCTGTAAACTACGATATTATATCATTCAATCTACTTCAATGATGTATCGATGGAATTTGAGTGCTGCTTGCTTTGATCGTTATGCACTTTCGTCAGCTAAAGCACGTTTACGAAATTTTTCTACTGTTCATATTGCACGTCGTATTTCAATTAGTATTGTATGTCTTTGGATTGTATTACCAATACATACACTTATCTTTCATACAATTAAATCTGGTTTATGTGGTCCATTTTATAGTAGTGCTACAGCACTCTATCATAGTATTTTTACAACTATCAATGGATGTATAATTCCGATTTTGTTGATGACGATTTTTATTCTCCTTACCTACCGTAATCTTCTGCTCAAACAGAAACGTTTGAAACTTACTCGACAACAAAATGCTCATGACACAAATAAAATAGAACATAACTATCGAGCACGTGATCATCAAGTTTTGATTATATTACTCATTCAAGTCATACTCTATATTTTGGGAACAACTCCATTGATGTTTTGGTTGTTCTATAATGCAATTACATTTAATGTAACGAACAAATCAATTGATCGTCTTGCTATTGAGCGATTTATTGGTGTTATGATTGAATTTCTCGTCAATGCATATCCTGTCTTAGCGTGTTATATATATACAACAGCATCGCACACATTTCGCAATGAACTCATTCATATATTTCGTTTCGTAATTAGTTGTCGATTTTGGAATATTTGTAATCGAATAGTGCCAATAAACGAATGACTACTTTTTTTCGAATATGTTTCATGATTATATACGTATATTTCGTGATCAAAAGAAAGGAAAAGAAAACATGCAATCTCTTAGCCAGAACTACTAACTTGCGACAACATAACCAGCGATATCCTCATATTGATAGCCGTAATTACCAATCGCTCCTACTGTTATTGTGCCGATTTCATTAGCATCTGTCGTATAGAAATGATCATATGCATTTCGAACATATCGATAGAAGGGAACCAGAGTGTCTGCTGAATTGTCAATTTGTACTGGTATCAATAATCCAGTCGATGTCATTTTCGTAGCATAATCTTGAATAGCACGTTTAATATCCGAAGGATCCATTAACTCTTTTTTGAAACAAATTTAATACAATTATCACTGAAAACTAGATTAACCCTTGCAGTACCAGCCGGGGTCATTTTTGTCCATTCTGTTGAGGGGGCATACGGTACTCGAAAGAGATCGGTACTAGAAGAGTTAAAAAAACAGTTTTTTAAAAAAATTCCTTTAAATTGCGATTTACATGTTGTACCAAACGCTTGCTTTTCGTCAATATCATTCCATGAATAATACTTCTTGTATATAGCTGTTCCAACAGAAATGCCACAAGGAACTCAATTGCCATTATTATGTGTATATTCAATTTCGATAAAAATACGTCCATATCTCCTATAATGTGTAATGTGGTGAAGAGCGTTAGCCGACAGAGCAACCGTAAACAAGTAATTCAACCGTTAAAAAAAAGCAAAATCATAAGTTACAATCACAAGTCATGTATTTATTTATTTTTTCCGATTTTCGTGAATTCGATATGAGAACATCTATCGACAGCGGATAGGATTTGATGTAAGTGAAGTCATCATTTTTCTTTCGTTCTTTTATTCGTATATGAGTAATCTATTTATTGCACAATAAATCTATATAAAAAAGAAACTGCATATACGTGTCTGTTTGCATTTTCTATTTCGATATGCTTCGTATAAAATCCACGTCATCATCGTCTCAAGTCAAACAATATGTTCCATTAAAATCCATTTCAATTAAGTCAAAAATCCGTTCATTTGGTGCTGATGTTGTTATAACACAGTTATTTCGAAACGATGAAACACAACCAATTGAAGCTGTTTATTGTTTTCCAATCGAAGAAAATGCAGCTATTTATTCGTTCGTAGCTAAAATCGATGATCGAGAAATTTCCGCACAATTAAAAGAAAAACAACAAGCACAACAAGATTATACACAAGCATTACAACAAGGTCATGCTGCGTATCTTATGGAACAAGATGAAAAATCACAAGATATATTCATTATTAATATCGGTGGTTTACTTCCAGGAAAAGAATGTCAAATTGAAATGAAATATGTTACTGAATTAACATTAATTGATGGAAATAAAATACGTTTCGTTCTGCCAACAACCATTGCACCAAGATATAATCCATCTGTTGGTGGAATTTCATCACCGGCGAATACACAAACAAATTATGTTCAATCAGCACCATATACAATTGATTTTCAATGTCAAATCGATCGATCAAATCAACAAATAATCAACAGTGTTTCATCACCGTCACATCCCATTGAAATTCAATTTAAAGAAAATTCTTATGAAATTAAATTTAGTCAAAATAAAACATCTCTCGATCGTGATATTCTTCTCGATATTCATTTATCGAATCAACAAAATACAATATTAGCTCTTGAAAGATACGAAGAAAATCATTTAGCAATCATGACATCATTTATACCGACAAAAGAAGATTGTCAAAAATTATTAAAAAACAATAGTATCAATAATGAATTTATATTTGTTGTTGATTGTAGTGGTTCAATGCAAGATGAAAATAAAATCGGTCTAGCTCGTCAAGCAATGATTCTATTCTTGAAAAGTTTACCAATAAATTGTGAATTTAATATTATACGATTTGGTTCAACTTATCAACCATTGTTCAGTCAGATAACAAAACAATACAATGAAGAAAATGTTAAACAAGCTGAACAATTAATTTCATCGATGTCAGCTGATTTAGGTGGGACGGAATTATTAAAACCATTGGAATGGTTACATAATCAATCGCCAGCTATCAATCATTCGAGACAAATATTTCTATTAACCGATGGAGAAATTTCAAATGTCAATGAAGTTATGGATTTATGTCGAACAATGTCAACATCATCGAGAATATTTTCATTTGGACTTGGTCATTCACCAAGTCGATCATTAATTAAAGGCCTTGCTCGAACAACAAACGGTCGATTTACATTTATACCTCCGGGAACAAGTGTTGATATTTATGTTGCTGAACAACTTGAAAAAGCGCTCGAACCATGTATTACAAATCTTAAAGTCAAATGGAATATTTCATCGGAATATCAATCAGCACCAACAGTCATTCCACCTGTTTATGCGAACGATCGTCTTCTACTTTATGCATTAATTCAAAATCAACAATTTAATCCGTCGATAACAATTGAACTTTGGAATCAAGAAGAAACAATACGATTGGGATTAGCAACTATTGATCATATTCCTGAGATAATTGATGATAATAAACCATTGATAACATATTTAGCTGCCAAAGCTCTTATTCAAGAAATTACACATAAGAAAGACGTATCTGATGGATCACAACAGAAACGATTCAAGCAAAATGCAGAAGATAATAAGAAAAAACAATTAATTGATATTTCATTGAAATATAGTATTCTTTGTCCACATACGGCTTTTATTGGAATTGAAAAACGTATCAATTCATCCAATGATAATATGATATTACGAGAAGTTCCAATTCAAATATCTGCCGATAAATCAATGTTATTTCCCGGGGTTGTTAACCATTGTTCTCTTCTTCTTCCACCTCATATTTCGTTTGCACGACAAGCTTGTTATCAGCAACAGCCACAAACTCAGTGTCTCTCGTTCAATATGTCGATGCCCCCACCGCCTCCTGCACCATCCTATACTCCTTATTTCCCGCTGCAGCTGCAGCAGCAGCAGCAACAACATAGTATGGTGCTGATTTCGCCTACTTGTAATATAAATAAAGCTCAAGCATGGCCAATAAATGATCAAGATATTGTTCGACATCTGATTAATTTACAACAATTCGATGGACTTTGGAATTTAAATGGGAATGATATTCAAAATCTTTGTCGAAAGTCACTTACATCATTTCATTCAAATCTAACACAAGATTCAACTATTCTAACAACTGCAATTGTTATGGTTGCGTTAGAAATTAAGTTTACTTCATTAAAAACAATGTGGTCGTTTGTAGTAAGTAAAGCTCGAAAACGTTTAATTGAATTATTGAATAACAATGAAAACAACTTACAACAATTAATCAACGATATAAAAAAACAACTATAATAAACTTCTTTAGTAGTTTTTTTTTAATACGAGAATAAAAATATTATCAGATAATCATGATTTAGTTTGAATTACAATTGTTTGTATTTAAAAGAATATTCATTTGACCGGATGTCTTTTCTGTGACTAGTATATCTTCATATCCATCATTATTAAAATCAGCAACATTGCCCCAAGTTAAATCCCCTTGAATATCCATTGAAAATGCAATTTCTGACCAAAAATTTCCGTAACCATCTCCATATAGAATATAAATACCATATGGCGATATCATACCGATAATAATATCTAAATTGCCATCTTTATTTAAATCATTAACAGAAATCAGAATGTTGTCATCACTTTCATAGTAATAAATCAGTTTTTGTCTGCTAAATGTTCCATTGGCGAATCCAAGTAAAAGACGTAATTCATTTGTATAATACAAAACAATTACATCGAATAAATTATCGTTATTGAAGTCGCCAAACGATGTATATGTTACCAGCAAAACACCACCAGTAAAGACCGATTTGAATGGTTGAAAACTACCATTTCCATATCCAAAAAAGAGATGAATATTTTTATTGTACATATCTACGATAGAAAAATCTTGATAGCCATCATTATTGAAATCACGAGCACTTATTGATGTGAGAATAACATCCATTCCGAATGAGAGAACTGTTTCCAATGAAAAGCTTCCATTTCCATAAGCAGTATAAACATGAACAGCTTCCAAAGAATCGAAGAGAGCCATATCCAAATAGGTATCATTATTAAAATCAACAATAATTATGGACGATGACATATAAGCAATTAACGTAGAACATGTTAGTATTGATTCGGATTCAAAAGTTCCATCACCATTTCCTAATACAACGCCTATACATTGAAGATTTGTATCGACGAAGATAATATCAAGTCGTTCATCATTATTCATATCACCACTAAGTAGATTTTCAAATGGATCAGAATAAAGTATTGAATTTCGAATTTTCGATGAAAATGTTCCATCTCCATTTCCAAGTAATACAACAATATCAGTTATTGTTTCATCGGTAAAAGCAATATCAAGTTGATTATCATTATTAAAATCAGCAACTATAGGCAATTGAGGATAAATAAGTGAGTCAATTGTATACAACGAATAATCTTCAAATATTACAGTACAATCTGGACCTTTTTTTGAAGGAAATAAAAATCATCGATTTATAATTAATTGTCTTACGATATGTCGTTGTTGTTACTGTTACTGGCAAGGTTGAATTGAAATTGATACCAGCTGTTGTCAATGTCGATGTTACTATTCAAATAATAATTATATATGTATTTATCAGATAGATTTTAATAAAAAACAAGAGTTTTACTTGCTATTGTTGTTTTCTTTTCGTTTGTATTTATGTATATTGAAAATAAAATAACAGTTATTGATAAACATATTATTGTTAAACACGTGCAAAAAGATTTTATTGATAGAAAACGATATCGTACTGTTGGTACTGATGATAAATCAATAGTTGGATTCACGATTTCAACAACATGTATTCGTCTCTTTCGATATCGATATATTGAATAAAAAATGCGAACTAATTTTGGTGATAACCATTTGAGAACAATCGATAAACCACCTTGAAGACCAATAAGAAAAGTGATTGTATAAACTAAATCAATATGTTCAATATATGTATATGAACACATTGAAGGAGAACATCTCTCATAATAACGTGAATAGTTAATTGTTGTTTTCAATTGTTCAATAAATACATTCTTAATCAGTTCATTGATTGTTGTATTTAATAGAAATCGACTTGTTTTTATTAACGAAGAACTCATTGAACTGGTCGAATGAATATTTTCTTGAATAAGATTAATACATGATTGATCATAAAAACATTCGAGTGTTGACAAAAGAAATGATTGACTTGGTAGACAACCGATTTTCAATCCTTTTAATGGAATCATTTCCGATGAATTTGTCGAAAGAAAACTAGCTTGACTTGTACAATTTGAATATAATTGACACGAACAATTATCATCATAAACTACGCTTTCAGTAGCTAAGTATGGATCATTATCTATACTCCAAGAAAGAACATATTCATAATTTGTTCCGTATGTTGATATAAAAGCATTGCCATGATTTATATTTTCAGTCAAAAATAAAAGATTCATTATTGTTTTTGAAAAACTGGACTGCATTTGTTGAATTCGTTCGGATAATTTCTCATCGAATTCGATTTGTGTTGCAAGTTGAGTAGTGACATACGATGACGAAAGAAATTCATTGATTGAATTATTTACTGTTCGAACAGAAAGTTCACATAAACCATTTAGATATTGTAAATGAGCAAATAAATATCGACGATAATCTCGTCTATCATAGTTTGATAGATTATATAGTAAATTCGATGTCGAATTCAACCGCCACTCATTCGAAGCAAATTTACTTGTACAAATCTAACAAATATATCACGAAAACGTTCGAATCAAACATAGAAAAATCGTTTGTATTAATTACTTCATGAAAGTCAGTTTCAATTGAAATAAATTGATCATATTTTGATGCAATTGATTGACAGGAACATCTTAGTGTGTCACCATAGTTTATATAGAGTCGATTATACAAATCAAGTGATGGTTCTTGAAAATATTTTGTTTGAACGATAGGTTGAATTATTGAATAGAGACCGAGACTAATAAGACTAGTTAGCAATACAACAATATATAAACGGGTCGACCATTGACCAATATATTTTGCTGTTATTTGATCAATATGACTGCCCAAATCTCTTCTTACAAATATATTTAGATTAGCTAATGTTTCCCAAATTGATCTCATTATAGATCGAACTTTTGCTTTCAATTGAACAAATCGATTTCTATCAACTATTATATTCACATGAATTTTGATCTAATTTACAATATGTTGACTTACCTTGCTGCTGCTGCTGCTGTTGTTGTTGTTGTTGTTGATGATGATGATGACGATTGTTTATTTTTGATGGAAACAATTTGATAAATGTGATCAAATAAGGTGTTAAGAAACGAAATAAAAAAGCTAGACCACTAATTGAAGATATAAATATAATAATGATTTCAATTAGACTTCGTCTGTGAGTATATATTGTATAAATGCAGTTTGATGGTGCACATGTATAATAAAAATTTTCATATGAAAACGACACAGTCCATTGTTCAATTGTTACATTTTGAATGATATCGAAAATTGTCGTATTCGGAGGAAAACGACTTAATTCAGGATTATATATTAATGGCTGAACATCGAACCAGTCTGATTCTTTAACATTAAATTCATATATTTGTTTGATATATTTCAATACAATTGACAAACAGTCCGAATCTGAATAAAAACATTGAAGTGTCGAAAGTAGAAGTGATTTTAATGAAGAGCATCCAGTAGCTAAGGTCGGAATTGTATACATTAATACACCAACACTACTATCATCCATAAATAAAGATAAAGTTCCGTTATAAAAACGAGCTGCACGAAAACAGTCCGGATTTTCAGCACAAATACATTTGCTCTCGTTTGAATCAACATTAGAAATTGTTACTAAAGAAAATGCTATCTAAATTTGTAAGTAAATTTCATTTGTCAACAATATTGTCAAGTATGAAAAGTATAACTATTACTTGATCTGATATTTGACTATTATTTTCATTGAACAGTTGTTTTAAAATTAAGTTCGCTTTGAATGTACCCAGAGTGTTCGTAGTAACTCCCATTAAAAATTGATCGACTTTAGTAGTAAGTTCGATTGTATCAAGTAATGTATTAAAATTAACTCTTATCGAATTTGTAAATTGTGAAAATGTTTCGTTCATTTGTGTGTCGAAATCAATTTCTGAAATCATCGTTGAAGCAATAAAAGATTTCGAAAGAAATTGACCGATTGAATCATCAATTGTCTTCTTCGCTAATTGACATAGATTAGATAACAAACGAAATTCGGAGTAAGCTTGTTGACGCCAATCTTCATCGCTATAGGAAGTCATCGACGATTGTAATATTGAAATCCAATGATCAGAAACAAAATCACTTGAACAAACTTCATGTAAACGAACTGATAATGATGTGAATATCTCGTATGCTATTGTTATTCTTGAGCAACTACATTTCAATGTATTTGAATACGATGTTTCTAACTCTTTATAAGTTATCAATAATGGATTCGATACTGTTTCAATGACAGTTTCACTCTTGAATGTGTTGAATAAAAGTAAAACTATAATTGAGCCTATTCAAGAAAAAAATATCAATAAAATGACTTCGAATTAGTTTCAAACGAGTTTACTAATGAGTAATGTTAAATAGAGACGTGTAGTAGCTCTCTGATGTTGTATATCGACCTCTGTACGTTGATTAGTCATTTTATATAAATTTAATCTCTTCATCCATTGCATAAATGCTTGTTGACTGAAATTAAAATTACTATGAATAACTATACCCGAATTGTTAAATTTTTCTGTCATTTTCAATATAATTTTCATTAAAAATGGTGTAATCAAGCGAAGAATAATAACAAGACCACCATATAGACTAATAAATAATGTAAACGAATCAGAAACATGAATTTGACTCGTTTTGGTATATATGCAGAACGAAGGATTACATTTAGAAAAGTAATTTGAATAATTAACTTTGATTGACCATTGATCAATAAATAAATTATTTAGTAAATTATTTATTGAAATATTTTTATTTTCTTTTAATAGAACTATTTTATTAATTTGTTTGATATTTCTCTAAATAAAAATAACAAAAGATAATGTTGATTTTGTTCTAAAAAAATGTTTACATATGTTCTTATACCTGATTTAAATTTGGAAAATTTTCAATTAAAAATTGAAGACAATTGATATCGTACAAACAATCTAATGTACTTTGAAGAAGAGCCTCGAACGCAGTACATCCAACAAAAAAGCCATTTATTGATAGAAAATTCGGCTGATTTTCACTCCAATATATATGATCAGAACTCGAAGAAGAATTTTCAACGGACACCAAATAAGCTGCCGTACTGACACTGTGATGTGCACATCTCATAACAACTTCTTTACCTTCGAGGTACATGTTGAGACTCTCTAAGGTCATTGTTTGAGTTCCAAAAATTTCGTATGGTAAATACACACCATCTCCACCAATGTAATAGATTACATTTGTACCGAGAGCAGAAACGAAGAAATTTTCTTGATTTATAATTCTGATATAGTTGATAAGTGAATTTATTTGAGTGATAAGAATATTTTTCATTGATTCAATTGTTTCGTTGACTTGAATTTCAAGTTGAAATTCAGATTGAACATAAATACTAATCATTTCAGTTTGATTTATTTCAATTTCATTTTCGTAAATAATATTTTGAGAAAATAAACAAAGTTTACTTAATAATTCAAACTAAATCGAAATCAAATATGAATTATGTATGAAATAAATTCTATAGATTTACTTGAACACTAGCTGTTGTTTGAAAAGCTCCAATTCCCTGTCTGCTTGCAGTCGGCAGATACAAAGCTTCAATCCATTCTCGTTCAATAAAATAACTCGAACAAATATCATGAAAAATAACATTTGTTTCTACAAACGTTTCATAAGGAATTGACACGGTTGAACATGAACATGACAGACTGTCTGCGTGTTCATCATACAATTTATTGAATATATCCGGATTTATATTTTCAACAATAATTGTTTGATGTTTGGATTTCACCAAAGTTGTGTAAAAAAGCATGTAGAGACACACTAGAATTTTTAAAAAAATCAATTTTTTGTAGATCGAAAAACATTAACTTTACACATAAGCATAAGAATATATAATCGTGTTGTATATCTTTGTTGTTGAATGACAATTTCTGTATTTTTTATTTCATCATCATCATCATAATCATTTTCTTCAGTCATAAAAAGATTGTAACTTCGAATTTTGTCATGAAACCAACGAAATGCTATTGTCAACTTCATCTCTAAAATAACAATGACAGTTAAATGTAAATTTATATACATAGTGAATCTATTATCCAACGCCAACTATTTGTAAATGACTTTCCCCCCAAAAAAAAACTATTAAATAATTTTTTTCTCTTATTCCCTGGTTTCGAGGAAATTTCTATGCAGATTTATTCAACTGCTATAACATATTAGAAGTGTTTCAATTCAATGATAATCAAAGTGGAAAATCATTAAAAAAAATGAAATCGAAAGAACAATATGAACTTTGCGTGTAAATAAATATATGAAAACTAAATTTTAAATTTCCTCTTAGATGAAAAGAAATTATGTATATCATCATGCAAAAATGCATTCAAGTAATATCACGATCGCACAATAAAAAATTCATTTAAAATATTTTATTATATTAAATTGAAATGAATTTATTAAAAAAGAGGTTTCGAACGATATTGTGCAGGTATTTCAGAAATTTCTCCAACAATTTCGGCGAAAAATTTTTCTGCTTTTTCTCCACTATACACATGTTGAAAACCCCATCCTCGTTGTATATCTTCCAATTTAAAATTCTGTTTACTTTTCCATTCAGCTCGTTGCATATAAAAATCATGATCCATACGTTAAAGATGAAACATTTTTAAATCGATATCTCTACAAAAGTTCAATAAAAATTAATTTGTATAGTAAAACAACTCATATACTTATTAACGTTCACACTACATAAGTGAAAACCGGTCGTCCAATGCAGTGTCATACTTGTTAATAATGGTTTGTCATAGAAATCGTGTCGCATTCAAAAACGTCGTTGCTGTAAAATTGATTGATTCAAATTGAGTTTAGCTTCTATTGTCACATTATGACGTATATCATAAGTTTCTACTCGAACAGCAAGTTGTTTTGTCTTCTTGATATAATCAATTAATCCTAAGAGAATTCCAACCACATTCTTTTTCCAAACGATCAACCGCTGAAAGCATACAAATACATGAAACATTGTTTTTCATGTTAAAATCATTTACCTGATCCAGCACCATAAAATGAACTTGCAGATTCGTCTACATGACCATATTATTTTAATAAAGTTGATCGAATGAACATGCTTATTATATATTTTAATGTTTCCGAATTCTGATGAAGAATCATTATATAGATCTATATTGAAAATAAAATATCCTATACATCCAATGATTATAAAACTGCAAGTATAACGAATTCTATTTGTTCGAGACGAAGTCATGGTTAACGACTGATAGATTTGTGCTCGAAGTTCGATTGAATGCATGCACCTCGGTAGTTCTGCCTTTTGTTTAATCATCATCCAATTATTATTTATATTGAAAACAGAAATATGTAAGTCTTTATCCAAAAAAAACTCGTCTCTCAAAGAAATCAAGACTAGTTTTTTTTAAATCGGAAATTTTTTTAAAATATACACAATCAAAATACATCCTATTTGCAAAAAAATCAATGAACTTTTATTTATCTATCTTTGAGAAACGTATTGAATCGAATCGAGATTCCACTGTCATATATGAGTAACCAAAAAACAATAATTCAATGTTGTTCATTTCAAAGTCTTCCTTTTTTCTATTTTTCTTTCGCTTGATTTCTAACGATAATTATGCGCCATACTGTTTAATAAATGTAAGTACACGCTGATTCACCTATTTCTGCTTGATTTTCTTCTGAAGTTGAAGAGCTTTTAGTAATTAGTATTGTTGTTCTCAAATCATACTACTGTGCACTATCTCTTATTTTCATCGTTTGACATCGACGATATAATTCGTAATTTATAAATAATTCTTCTTGTCAAATAGAGTCTTTGGTCAATAGTATTTATTTATAATCGAATATACAGCAAGTAGACAAAGGAATGTAAAGACCTACGAATTCTTTTTCTTCGTATGGAAATATAGATTTGATATATATATATATATATATATATATATATGTATAGGCGTAAACGAATTCTAATAATGACTTTTTTTAATTAAAGAAACCTATAAATTGGTCATCCGCAGGTTTGTTATTTTATTCTTCTCATTGCACTATACAAATAATCACAACGCATTGCACTCAATATTTTCTTATTGATTGCAAGCAAGAAATATATTTTTTTTACATTGTTTCACGATGAAGATCAACTTAGTAGAAATCAAGAGACAAAGATGTTCTTCTAATCATCCATCGGTTTGCAGAGTTTCTCGTCTAGTTCGTATTTCACTTTGTATATTTGAGATAAACAAAGATTTGAATTTAGAGTGAAAGTTCATTAAAAAAGAATGCACGATCTTCTGTTGTCGTCTATAATCCAGTACAAGTAGAAAGATATCATTCTCAATTGGCAAAACAAACATCGATCAGTTCTAACAACGATCTAATATTGGTTGTGTTTTTTTTAATAATTTTGAACGACTAATATTTGATTTTCAGGCGACTACCGTTAAGAGAGATAAAGGTAGTTTTACTAGTATTCAATCAACTGACGTGAGTAGATCTTCTCGATTGACTCATCGTAAACACACACATGGATTAGTCGCCAGAATAAAACGATATCAAAAATCAAAATCGTCAGAAAATGTAAAGTTTTTGATCTCGATTTTAAATTCAAATACTCTAATTTGGATTTAATCTTGAATTTCTTTTGTAGTCAACTAAAGATATCATTAGATCTGAGGAGCCTAAACGAAATAAACTCAAACGCAGACGGTAACTATTCTATCATTCTTTTCATCTATTCTGATAGATTTTTTAAAATAATAATGACACTAGATATTTGAAATGTTTCTGCTGTCCATGCTCACCTTTCTGTTCATTCTGCTGTTTAATCGCATCTATTATTATTGCCGGAGCCATTGGTGCAATAATTATAGCTTTGCTTCAGCATAAAACAACCACGGTAGCAACAGTAGTAACAACACCGACAACGGCAACAACAGCAACATCAACATCTTCAACAGCAACAACATCATCATCAACAACCACATCATCCTCAACTGCAACGTCATCAACAACATTAACGTCATCAACAACATTAACGTCATCAGAAACAACAACATCAACGTCATCAATAACAGCAACAACAAGTAGAAAACACATATTCGAATTTATTCATAAACTCTTCATATTCATATTCATACTTGTTACTATTCTAGTACTTTGTAATCCTCTCTGTTTAAATGGTGGCACTTGTCTTCCTAACAATACATGTCAATGCATACCTGATGTATGGATTGGGTCTATTTGCCAAACACGTAAGAGAATATTCTACTTTTACTATATACGTACATACATAGTTATTCTTTTTCTATCACAGCTGTTCGAATCATGTGGACCTTTGATGGTAATCTCGAAGATTTTTACGGTAATTTCCCTGGTACTCCAAATAACGCACCGGCATATAGTTCTCCAGGCATCAATGGATATGGTACATGTCTTTATCTCAATGCATCACGTAGTCAATCGGTCACTGTTTATGCACCACCTTTTCTCAATATGGCTTATACATCGTTTTCGTTGGTTGCATGGGTAAAACCTACAACATTACGTGATGTAGCCTCTCAATGGTTCTCTGACAATGCTGTATTCGGTCAATTTCAAGATAATTCAAAAGATCTTTCTCTCCATATCATTGTTCGGCATAAAAAAATTTATTTAGGTTTTTATGCTGACGACAGTCAAGGAAGTGTTACCCTGTCCACTGATAATTGGTATCATGTATGTATATTTATATTTCTTTCGATTGATGAATTATTTTGTTATTTGTAGATGGCATATGTTTATGATTACTCAACGTTGACACAATATGTCTATGTCAATGGAGTTCTTGACGTATCGAATTCTGCTAGAGGTCCATATAAAGGTACAACCGGAGACTTAACCATTGGTACGAATGGAGTCGATTATCCTAACAATTTTTGGGATGGATGTCTTGATCAAATAACTTATTTTTCTCGAGCAAAAAGGTACAAAAAATACTATTTTTGAATATATATGTGCAAATTATTTCATCCGTATGAATTAAATTTCAGTGCAGCAGAAGTTCTTCGTGAAGCAACATTAACTGTTGCTTATTCATTTGAAAATGTCAGTCTTCTCGATGATGGTCCATTAGGTATCAATGGAACAGGTTTAAATTTTGGATTTGATACTTCATGTCGAGTTAATATATGCGTATCATTAATAAACAGTCCGTCCTATATTCAAGCAGCAGGTCTTGTCCTGTTAGGTACAAGTCGTCAAGCTCATTCATTTGCTCTTTGGATCAAACCAACAGTAGTTAATCAAGGAACAATTATTCATTTATCACAGAACAGTACAGGTCTTGGCTGGTGTTTTCCATTAGTAGGATTTACTAGTTCAAGTGCGATACATGCACAATATTGGAATGGAAGTTCAATAAATCGACCTGGTCCTACTATCACAGCCAATGCATGGACACATGTTGCGACGACTTATTCAACAACCAATGGTCTTCGTCTTTGGATAAACGGAGTTCAATATGGCACCAGTACCGGTGCATTTAGTTATACTGCTCCTAATGCACCTATATTTGTAACAATTGGTTCACCTATTAATGGTCAAACATGTCCTTCAGGAGCCATCAATCAAGGAGAATATTCTGGATACGTCGATGAATTTCAATTATATTCTCGAGAATTATCGTCAACTAATATTCTCAATCTTGCTAATCCGTAGACTTAATTAATTTTAATCTTTTTTTTACGCATGTAAAGTAATTCGTTTAAAATAAAAGTCTTCTTTTCCTCCTAATAATAGATGTAAAAAATTCAAAGTGCAGTCATGACGTAGGTTTTATTTTCTCTGATCGTTAGTAGATCAAAAAATACATCACTAGAAGCTATCTCTCTCATTAGAATAACGAGCGTATATAGAATAAAATCTTTTTCACAAAATGTCATCAACAACGATAGTGACCTTGTTGTTTCTTTCACAAAAACTCAATATTTATCTCGGAATTCCATTGATTCTATTGGGAGTTTTAGGTGGACTATTGAGTATCATTGTTTTTCTTAGTTTGAAAACATTTCGTCAAAATCCATGTGCATTCTATTTAATCGTTATGTCAGTGACAAATATCGGTCAATTATTAACTGGTTTATTAACTCGAGTTTGTCTCTATGAAACAAATGTCAATTGGTCATTACTCTCGGAATTCTATTGTAAATTTCGTTGGTATCTTATTTATGTATGTGCCATGATTTCTTTTACTTGTATTTGTTTGGCAACAATCGATCAATTCTTAGCTACTTCGTCGAATATTCAATGGCAACGACTCAGTAACATCAAATCCAGTCGATGTTTATGCTTTGGATTTATTCTATTTTGGATATTATTCTATATTCCAATATTAATTTATTATCGTCATGTTATATCACCTACAACTGGCCAAGTTTCGTGTACGTTAACCAATTCTGGTTATCAGCAATTTATTACATATGGACATGCATTGATTTTAAGCGGATTTTTGCCAATATTCATTACGATTCTATTTGGATTATTAGCTTTTCGAAATATTCGACAGATTCCTCATCGATTAATTCCATTAGTTCGTCGAGAATTAGATAAACAGTTAACTGTCATGGTTCTCGTACAAGTAATCTTTAATTTTACTAATGTAGCACCTTCAAGTATCATGGGTGTGTATACATTGGCTGTTACTACACCAAGTGATCCATTAAACAATGCAGTCATACAATTGGTTTCGACGTTATCAATTATTATTTACTATTCATATTTTGCAGTAAAAAAATTCATTTTGAATATTCAATTGAAAAATTTCTGTTTACTTTCTAGTGTCCATTTTATATTTATATTTGTGCATCGGAACGATTTCGTCAACAGCTATTGTTTGTACTTTTTCGGAAACGACGCATTCAACAACAACCACATCAACTTGGCCAATCCATAGACTTAAACATTTAAATATAACTTTTAATAATAAGAAAAAAAAACTGAGTTATTTATTAATAATCTTTCATTGTCGTTTGCACATTATCAGTCTCACATCTCAAAACCATCTATCATGCATGTCAGACCCTATAAAAGCAGTAGATTTTGTAAAAGAAAAAGTAATATGTACGAGTTAAAAGCTTCTTTGCTCTGTTTTATGATTTTTCCTTTCATTATTGCTGCACCTCAACTGAATATTCATAGTTTACAACATGATTGTCTTCGTACTATTTCATATCTTGAACAAGAACATTTGAATATTTATGAAATAGTATCCTACTGTTTGAATGAAATTCTAACAAACTCTCCGACAAATAATACCATGACTTCTCCGAAATTTTCTTTTCTGCAACTTTCGCAACAGAATGTCACAAGTCAAGATTTATATCGTTGGTCAGCACCTATCGATCTCATTGAAGATTATCAATTCTATTTAAATCAACAACTGTTATCAGTCGAAGAAAAGTTCTTTTATAATTGTACATTGCCAAGATTTGGTTCATTATGTCAATATGAATTAATTTCCTATCATCAAGACTTTTCATCATTGAAAGATATCATTCATCATTTTTTTGGCAACTTCGATTATGACTCGATAACGACTTTTACTTGTTATATCGATCTGCAATGTTATCGTGGTCCATCACCTGTATGTTTACAATGGACGGAAATTTGTGATGGAAAAATCGATTGTCTCGATGGTGGATTCGACGAAATCCATTGTTGGCAACTTGAAATCAATGAATGTATGGATAATGAATATCGATGTTATAATGGACAATGTATATCAAACGATTTCTATCAAGATTTTACGGATATTCCTGATTGTCTTGACGGTACCGATGAGGTGTTATCACACAGTGACTACCAAAGTTTTTGTGTATTCGATGATGAACCATCTTTCGAATGTGAAGATGTATCATATATTACTGTGCCAATTTTAAATTATCGTATGGCAGTACATTCACTATTACTTATGGAAGCAATGTATTCAATTGAAAATAGTACACTGTCGAAAGATTGTTTATCAGCTTTCAAATATGTTCCATATTCAACGATTTTAGAAGATCAATATATAGATATCATTCAAAATCAATGTCCAGAAATGTTCTATTTTCCAAATATTCCTATTCTATTCGGTGATATTTATTTTGCATATAAGAGAAATGATTTTCAATATGATACAACTGTGCAAACAACACCATTTTATATCTGTTGTAATCCGTCTTTCTATGAGAAATATTTTTCAAATTATGCAAGTATCATTTTCAAAAACACTCTATGTATTCATTCAGAAGCAATCATATCTGAATTTCTTTTTCAATCTCCATCACTTGCACACTTACATCGACTTACTATCAACGAACTCTATGCCCGATTTAGTAAACATCATCTAATTTTTAACTATACAATTGATATCTGTAATAGATCAAGTATGTATCCATGTATGAACTCCTCGAAATGTATTTCAATATATCGCCAAATGAATATCTATACAGATTGTCCTTATATGGACGATGAAGATATAAATAATTTAAATAAAAACATCCATAGAGATCCTTTTAAATGTCCAGTATATGGTGAATATATTCATCCAATGTTCGTTGAAGATGGCAAATGTGATTGTCGAGGTGTCGACTCAAATTGTGAAGATGAATTCCCACATATTGCATATTTAAAAACAAGTCTTAATTTTCAACACATTTGTGATGGATTTACTGATAGATTACCTGAACTTATTAACAATCGAAACGAAACAGATGAAACTGAATGTGATCAATGGAATTGTAATAATACTTATACTCGTTGTAATGGCGTATGGAATTGTTTGAATGGTGCAGATGAAGCTGGTTGTCCTTCATGTGTTAAATTGCAATGTTCGTCGACAGAACATCTTTGTGTTCAACCTGATACATATCAATTGACATGTTTACCTCTTGAAGAAGCATACAATGGCAAAATCGATTGCCTAGGTGCTACAGATGAACCACAGATGTGTGGAAGCAGACAACAGAAAGTAGTCTCGTATACACATTTTTATGAGCAGTTTTATTGCAAAAATCATACAGACAATCCATGTATTTCGCCGAATTCTCTATGTGATAATGTTATAGATTGTAATCAAGAAGATGATGAGCGATTTTGTACGAATGAAACAATTAACAAACGACTTTTCCCTCTTCAATATCAGAAGAATTATTCTGAAACTAATGTTGAAACGTTTCTATTTCGTTATACTGTACCTGAACGACTTTGGAAAATCATCTATTTTATACTCGACGAACCAGTTGAATCCTACTATGTAAATCAAAAAGAAACAATTGAAACACGAAGCTCATCTACAATTCAAAAGTCAATTGAATCTACAGATAATTATTGTCATCGTGGACTCGTCGTACGTTTTTGGTCGAATGTTCTAATCTGTTTATGTCCATCGAGTTATTATGGTTCACAATGTCAATATCAAAATCAACGAGTCAGTCTCACAATTAAATTTCGAGCATTAGCAAGTTCACGACAAATATTATTTGCAATTATTATTATGCTTATCGATGATAGTGAACAACAAATTGTTCAATCATATGAACAACTTACTTATCTATCTGCAAGTGATTGTCAAACAAAATTTAATATCTATTTACTCTATTCAACTCGACCGAAAGATATATCGACAAATTATTCGATACGTATTGATATCTATGAAAAAGTCTCTCGGGAATATCGAGGAAGTTTGATTTATCCTATAGAATTTTCATTTTTACCTGTTTATCGTTTATCAGTCATAGCTGATATTCCTCGAAAATATGATTCAACTCGAATTTGTTCAATAGATCGATGTGATCATGGTCGATGCACTTACTATTCGAATAATTTGCAGAGTGACAATTTTTGTAAATGTGATCCGGGATGGTCTGGACGATATTGTCATATACGATATACTTGTAATTGTTCGATTGATTCGTTATGTATTGATATTTCTGCAAATAATCGATCGATTTGTCTTTGTCCAATAGATAAATTTGGTCCTCGATGCGTCCTTTTAGATACTATTTGTCAAACAAATGAGAATACTAATTCGACATGTCAAAACGGTGGCCAATGTGTTCCTATTAATGATTATGTTGAATCTAAGCAAAAGCTCATTTGTATTTGTCAACAAGGTTTTCGTGGTGAACGATGCGAAATTATCGATGACAGAATTACTTTATCATTTGACAAAAATATTATTACATCACAATCTTTATCAATTCATTTTATTGAAGTTATCAATATTGAAACTGAACCATTCAGGTCAACTACCTTTCGAACACTTCCTGTCAAACAAGATTCTGTTGTAATCTATTGGTCACGACCATTTCATCTCGTTTTTATTGAATTTGATAATAAAGATTATTATTTAGCTCTTGTTCAAAAGATTTACAATCAATCAACTCCTGTCAATGCAACAATCACTTCATCAGATCATTGTCCACACATTAGTCAAATATTGAACGAAACAATTATTCAATTACATCCACTTCGTCGAATTAAATATTATCATCTACCCTGTCAAATCTATGCGCCAAATCTCAAATGTTTTTATGATGAAATTCATCTTTGTCTATGCTACAATTTTGCTAATACACGTTTAGCTAATTGTTTACAATTTAATCATAATGAATCAGTTGATTGTTGGCAACAAAGCGAATGTGAACATGATGGCCGATGTTATCAAGATAGAAAAACTTGTCCGCAAAAATCAATTTGTATTTGTCCGCCATGTTTCTATGGTGTTCGATGTCAATTTAGTACACGTGATTTTGGTCTATCACTCGATACTATTCTAGGTTATCATATTTATCCATATCTTGATTTCTCAGAACAACCAATTATTACTCAAATGAGTTTAGGATTAACAATTATCTTTGTTGTCATAGGACTAATCAATAGTATATCTTGTATAATAACATTTCAGAATGCAACGCTACGTGAAGTTGGTTGTGGTATGTATCTTTTAGGTTCATCGATTACTACTTTATTGATAACAATCATGTTTGGATTAAAATATTTCATATTTTTATTGATACAAATGACAATAATAACAAATCAATCTTTCGTGTTATTTCAATGTTATTCATTGGATTTTATTCTTCGAATATGTCTTTCAATGGTTCAATGGTTAACTGCATGTGTTGCAATTGAACGAGCGATTTCTGTAATCATGAAAACAACTTTTAACAAAAAGAAAAGTAAAACAGCAGCGAAATATGTAATTTGTATTCTATTCATTATTATTACTGGTACTTGTATTCATGATCCTTTACATCGACGTATAGTTGAAGAAGAAAATAATGATGATATTCGCAATAATCAGAAACGTTTCTGGTGTATTGTTAGTTATTCATCTAATGTCGAATTTTATAATTATATTATTCATAGTATTCATTTTTTTGGTCCATTTCTAGTGAATATTTGTTCGGCTATTATTTTCGTTAGCAAACAAGCTCGTCTAAAATTTCGTCTTCATACTGATCGAGCCTATGAAGAACATCTACTCGAACAATATCGAGAATATCGACATTTATTAATCAGTCCAATTGTATTAGTTCTTCTTGCATTACCACGTTTAATTATTATTTTCGTATCGAAATGTATGCAATCAGCCAATGATGCGTGGTTATTTCTTATTGGATATTTTATTGCATTTCTTCCACCGATGCTTACATTTATTGTTTTTGTATCACCATCAAAATTTTACAAAGATGAATTTTATAAATCTATTCGGCAATTCCAAACAAGAATTCGACGAGCATAGAACCTATTGAAATCAAATTCATTCTGCTGTTCACAAGAAATTTACCTGAAATTATCACGTGATACTTGAAGATATTTTTTCTATAAGTAAAAACAGAAATTCTGTATACAGTCTTTTGAATATGCTTACATATATTTTTCGCTATTCGAATAAAAATAATCGATAAACGAATAACATAAACTATTTAATTTTGTATAAATACTCCTAATTTTTTATGTTTTTAAGTCATAAATTTCTTGTCTTCACAGTTTTGGTTGATTCTCAAATGGCTTTAACATTCAGAAATATTATTCTTGGATGTCTTCTTGTCTTCTGTGATTATGAGAGATCGAATTTTAATTATCAAACTAATTTTTTGCTTGTTTAGTTATGCAACAAATTGCACTTGCAATAACTTGCTACTCGTGTTATAACTGTCCAAGTATCAATAACTCATCTGCTCTGGTAACTACAAATACAAGCAACTACTGTTACGTGAGTCGCTATAAAATTTCATGCAGTTTTAGTTCAATCAAACCATTTTCTAATTTAGAAAAAGTCTACAAGTTGCAATGGGACAACAATAATCGAGCGTGGTAGTGCAAATGTTTGTACTGGAGGTTCTGGTACAGTAGATAATGACACTTTTAGCCTTTACTGCTGTTCATTTGACAAATGTAATGATGATCCTACTGTTTCAAGTTCTCCTGCTCCGTCAAGCTCTCCTGCTGTTTCAAGTTCTCCTGCTCCGTCAAGCTCTCCTGCTGTTTCAAGTTCTCCTGCTGTTTCAAGTTCTCCTGCTCCTTCAAGCTCTCCTGCTGTTTCAAGTTCTCCTGCTCCTTCAAGTTCTCCTGCTTCGTCAAGTTCTCTTGGTTTATTATTCTTTCTCACTGCTGCTGCCGTTGTCGCTGCAGCTAAATGAATGACAATCCAAAATTGATTTTGACATTTTTTTCCTTTATTATTCTACTCCAGTAATAATTACTGTTCTACGAAAACCTTACAATTATTTTATTTGAAATTTAAATAAAAAACATAGCATTCATGAAAAGATTATCCTTATCAAGAGTATGATGCTATTTCCACAAAGCTAGATAACTTAATATTTTGCAGATACTTTATTAATAAGATAAATATTCAGGTCACTTGTGAATACGTAATTTCCAACAATACCAAGAATCTGTGTTGATAAACGTGGAAATTTTCATAATTTGATAAGCGATTATCATACATTACCCTCGGGTCCAATCTATTATTTCAATGAAGTGAGAAATATGAACAATCCTATGATTGACAGTCCTAGTAAGGATACTGTTTGGCACCGGTATATATACTCTTTATCAGATAGATATTAAGTACGCCACGTAATGAAACTAAATATGTAAAAATAAATATAAAACTTGTCTTCGACTTCTATTTACCTGCATTGATTTTTTAACAGAAGGAAGCAAATTTTATGGAAGTAATTTTTCATATAAATTTCGCGAGAATATGTCAAGACCTTTTTATTCATGCAATATTTCGGCGAAGAGTTTGTTTTATTATATTTGTGGATTGAGTAGGAGACATAAGATATATATATATACTCAACTATAATATTTGAATACGAAATCAAAAATGTCTATTAAAGCAAATTATCAACAACAGCACGTTTGGCGAGAGAAATATTTAGTTATAATCGGTGGTTTCCTAGCAGTTTTTCAACTACTTCTTAGTTTAACTGTCGAAGGATGTGAACTCTATGGTGATTTCATTCATTTTCCACGAATGAATATTTTCATAGGACATGCAGCATTTCCTATGTTTACTTGTGCATGGATATCATTAGCTGCTGCAAGTATGTGTGATTTAAACTTAATGGAAAGTTCGTTTGTTTTATTTTTGCAGGTTGTTGCTGTCGAATTCGTTGTTGTGCAACAGCAACAGTTGTTTTTTAGGCTCTAGCTGTACCATTCGCATTATGTATCATTGGCTTCGATGCCTATTTCTTATCCAATCCAATGAAATGTTTTTTCTCAAGATGATTGTACATCGTATGCGCATACGATCTATGATAGTTACTATCTTTATTCCAATTCAACTTATAATTATATTTTTGATTTATCAAACACTGCTACATTGTACGGGATTAAAGTTCCTTTAATTAAAGGTCAACTAGCTGCTGGTATATTGATGTTGGTGACATCAATAATCTATTTTATTCTCTACGGAATAACAGATTGTCGAGCACGAAATGCAATACCATCCATTCAATATTCAAATCCTGCTTATACTCCTACTGCTCCTGTAGTACTTGTTGAATCAGCAATGTCCGCAGTGAATTCAATGAAATGTCCTCATTGTCAAACGGTATTGCAAGTGACTATTACTACAAATCCATGAAATTTTTAAAAAGATAGTTTTATTGAAAGAAACAGAAGAATATAAATAAATATAGACGGATTCGATCTTATACTGATTGAAACGACATTATCCATATATAAAATCGAATAATTCATTGGAATAATAAATTCATTGCGAAATATATTGTAAACATCAAGAACTGTTTTGTTATTACCACATTGATTGGTATTACATCGCATAACCATAGTTGAGAACCGATGACGGGGTACTAAATAGGTTTCAAAAACTTCTAGAAAACTATCGTTCGAGAAAAGAGTTCGACATGATATATTTGGATAAATCTCAGAATCATTCAATTGTGGTGACATTCGCGTGTTTAATGTTACTTGACAGAAACTATTCGATGGACAAGTTCGATCAAAACATTGAATTTCTGTTTCATTTCCTGTTGACGTATAAAGTAAATCGCGTAGTTTTTGATAAACATTCGTATAATTAAATTCGACTAATTTGTTCGTTGCTAATTCGTTAAGAAAACCATAACCGCAATAATCCGACATGCCACAAAGATATATAAGCAGAGATTTGACAGAATCTGTTTCTAAGGAAAAGTGTGTGCGACTTGTAAGGTATGCAGTTGTCGAATCTTTCATCATGTACAACTGACCATGTGTAACTTGGTCTTTAAAATCGATTTCTACAGATAGACTACACGCCCCATCGGCTCGTTCATCATGTTGACATGCATCGAAAGGAACAGAAACATTCAATGGAAAAGTAATCCAAGGACAATTATTTATACATCGTAAACATTGAACTATAGGTAATACTTGAAGAAAAACAATTGCACCAAGAAAGATTCGAATAGTGAACATATCAGTTTCTTTTTTTCATATTTTACGTTAAACAGTGCTGCGTTTTTATTTCAAACTGATAAGGTATCATATCATTGCAACATGGTGATGCAATACTCAATACGTCATGAAAGATATTATTCGTCAAAGTGTTCTATTTATTTAACATGCATTCCAACAAACGCATTTATGTGTCAATTGAAATCGAAATGTGTTGACAGGATTTTCACCGAATGCTTCGAATTCGTTGTTTCCATCTTCGGAACATTGCAATGAAACACTGACTTTTTTATTACCATACACATAATTTAATGATGCTACGCCATTTGTATCGAATGCCGAATCCCACCAAGCACTTTCCTGTGTACCCAAAGTGAATGTTTCTTGTCCATCGTACGAAACTTGACAAACAGCTGCACCAATACAACCACTTCCTTGAGAAAATGACCGACAAGGATTGTAACTATATTCTATACACAATCGATAGGTTATCTTTGTATAGTTTCAATTCGAAAACATACTAAAATTGGATGTTGTTCGTGTGATTTCATCTGAGTATGCAGCTTTTTCATCTGTTCGACCGATAAAATTTAAATTGATGATACCTTTTTCAGGATGCACAAATCGACAGGCATCCGTTTCAGGTGCTGAACTAGAAATAGTTGTTGGTACAATTGCAGTCGTCGTTTTATCTGTACAACCATTCCAACAAGCACATTTATGTGTCAAACGAAATGAAAAAACATTCGTTGGTCCTTCGCCGATAACTTCAAAATGATGAGTGTCACTTGCTGAACATTTTAGATAAACAATTGTAGTTTTTTCTCCATGTTCATAAACAGCTGCAGGCGTTTCACTTATTACACCTTCATCTTTCCATGAAATACTCTCTTGACTGCCAATCGTAAAAACATAAGCTCGATCTTTGGCAACTAAATTATTGTATGACAATTTAATTTAAAAATCTTTTCAGAAAATCGAAATTTCTTACGTTGACAAGCAGCAACATTTTGACAAGATGGAGTTTCTGTAAAAGGTTTGCATGGATTATAACTGTATACTAAATTTTAGAAAATACTATTGTCAATGAAATAATAAATGGTATACGAAGTCAGTATATACCGAAGTTATCTGCATCACCGGGATCTTTATCTGCATATTTAGCAGTTCCATCGGTATGGCCCAATGTAGTTAAATCGATAACACCTTTTTCAGCATGTTCAAATCGACAAGGATCAGCTGCAAAAACAACTGAGAATGATAAAATAAAAGCAGCAGTAAGCATTAACATATTGGGTTAGCACAATGTTGCTCTTTTTATAAATAAGAATTTTATGTTCTAATATATAACTTCAAAATGCCCTGGCTTTTATCTGTGTGTTAATCGATATTTTTGGTATCTCACTTTTTCTTTCTCATCGTTATAGGTGTAAAGTCCTTTTAATTTAATTTTAAATGAAAGTACATACAAAGGTAAAGCTGAAGTCTAAGAAATAGACTAGTTTAGTAAATTTATTCTACTTATTCTTTTACATTGGACGGCATCTGTTGATGTATAAATGGTATTGCACAATAGTTGTTTCATATTACGCAAAGTATATACGTGGCGGATGATTCATTTAGTATTTCTTCTCTTTAAATTCGGACAATAATCTTCAGAACATTGAATATCGAGAAATGAGTTTAACTAATTCTCAAAAATTGCCAGCAGTCAATGTACTTATGTGTGGTCTTCGTCAGACTGGTATGTAATTACGTATATTTTGCATTTACTCTTACTCTTCGTTCTTTTAGGCAAAACAGCTATTGTTCATGTTATAAAGTATGGTAAATTCGAGCAATCAGATATGTTTCCAACTATAGGTGTTGATTTTCAACAAGTGAGCATCGGTACAATTACGTTGCGAGCATGGGAACCAGCTGGACGAAGTCATTTTCGTGTAATAACAGAATCATATTATCGAAATGCAAAAAGTTTCATTTTTGTTATCGATTCAAGCAACCGAGTTGAATTAGATGATGCACACAAAGAACTACATCGAATGAAAGATGAAGGCAGATTCGAAAACAAACCTCTCCTCATTCTTGCTAATAAACAAGATTTACCAGATGCAATGTCAGTCGATGAAATACGAGAGAAACTTGCGTTGAATGAATTCAATCAGGAAATTGTTTGGCATTTACAAGGTGCATCTGCTGTTGAAAATAAAGGTATTCAAGAAGGTTTCGAATGGTTGGCAAGTCAAATCAATACATCAATTGGTGTGATGAAACCAATTGTTGAAACAATCAACGATTCAATAGTGATGAAAAATCATATTCTTTCTGTATTTAGTTTCAAAAATTGTAAAGAAATATTTAACAAATGGGTTCGTTTTGGACATCTTCTTTTTCAATTGAAATAAAGATTTATTTTTTCACTAAATATAGCGCTTCATGGAAGCCCACTCGCAAGATTGTAAACAATCGTTTGTATTGATTCCGGTAATAGTGTTAAAGTTAGAAAACCATGATCGGGATCTTGTATTTGTACACTTTGTACATGTGTTGAATCAATGTTTAAAACAATGATGACTATTTGATTATTTGGAGTTTTAAAACTAATAAGTTTTAATGGTTGAATAGAAAGATGTGTTTTCTGATAATATATTGTACTGTCAATGCGTACAGAATCGCGAGGAAGAAATCTTGAAAAATGTCCCATAGCATAATACATTGGATTTTTATAAAAAACATTTCCACTGGTTGTATTTGCTATGATAGGTGAATCAACGAAATTATTAACATATGTTGGACCTCCTTTTAAATCTAAAACAATATTCCAATCTGTCCAACCTGAAGCTCCAGCAAGTAAATCACCAATAATTGATAAAGCATAATGTATGCCACGCTTCCACATTCCTAATCGAGGACCTTTATTAATATTCATATATCCTTCGCAAGCTTCTGATGGAAAATAAAAAAATTGTGGATATTCTGCTTGTGTAATAATAATTTCATAAAAATCTGGAAATGTCATATCTTCACTTGCGTACCAATGAACAGCAATTCCATCGATATATGGAATAATACTTGTATTACGTTTTATTATTTTCTCTATTTTCTCAAACATTAACACCATATCATCATCATAAGTCATAATTTTAACTGATGGATGATTTGTTCGTAGTTCGGGTCCTAAATCTATTCGAATGAAATCTGCTAATTGTTCTTGTGTATAATACAATCCTGCAAAATCGTTTACTTGACCATACTCATTTTGTGTTGTAATTCCCCAAATAGGAATTCCTTCGGATTCATAAGCTTCAATAAATTTACTAAAATAACGAGCCCACGTTTTATGATATCTATCACCAGGAATACCATTTAAAGTGCCAACAGGATTACTTGTATTCTTTAACCAATCAGGTGCATACCAAGGTGAACCAAAAAAATAAATCGTTTCATTACTCATTGAAATAGCAGATTTAATAAATGGAATTCGAATAGGTAAATCTACAGATATAGAAAAATTATTCAAATCAAAATCATTCCAAATTGGAGCATATGTAAATAAGAATGGACTAAAATCAGCAGCTGCCATGGGAATACGTCCGATATTATAATGTAAACCATTTTCACCGAAATACTGTTCCAAGAGAATTGTCTGTAATTTCTCAGATAATTGATGAGTAACTAGCGCAGACGAATCAGTAAATGCTCCACCAAAACCAATTATTGTTTGATATGTTTGTGTATAATTAATTCGTATTAAATTGGTTATATTCGGATCAGGTTGTGTTTGAAATTGTAAATCATGTAATCTAGTTAGTCGATGAGTTCCTGCATTTTCTGATGTACTTTCATATAATGCAGCTTGTTGATTTGGTATTGTTCCCAATGGAGTTATACTATCACAATAATTTTCTGTGCATCGACAAACATCTCCATATTCAAATGCCACAATATCACAAGAAAATTGAGCATTGTTGGAATTTATCCACAAAATAACAAATACTATAGAATAACTTATAGAGAAGCACAACATCTATTTACTTAATAATATAGATAAAAGAAAAATGAAAGAAAGAAAAGTAGAATCATTTTTATCTTTTATTTTGATAGATGTAATAGCATACAAAAAAATGAAAATGTTTCAAGTTCTATTTTGTATTCTTTTATACTAATAATGGAATATAAACGAGATTTTTCTTCTTTTAGTTCTTAGTGTATTTGCATATTATATTTGGTAGAGAGCACTCTAGCATAGACACTTTCTTTCTCCCTGTTGGTTATTTTCGTTTTCTTCTTTTCCTTCTCTCGTTTCGGTCCCTTGATTTTCGACGTATATGTTGTACGATTGTCGAATGTCCTTGTTCAACGTCGCAATTTTTTTTGTTTCCTCGTCTGAACTTGGATATTCTTTTCTGTATAAATAGTTGAATTTTTTTCGAATAAAATGGGCAAGAAGAAATCTAGAGAAGATAAGGCCAGATTCAACTGTTCTTGCTCTTTCCAAAGAAATTTTTTCTTTCTTTTTTTCCTTCATTTTCTCCTCTCTCATCTTCTTCTTGTTACAGCGTTGCTCATAACAATGTTGAAGAATATGATATGCATAACAGAATATTTCAGAGTATGCTTTTATTACTGTTTGTTTCTCAATGTCAATGTATGATAGTAAGAAAAAGAAAAAAAACGCCAAAAATAGATGTCCTTATCTATGTAATTATACAGGATTACTGGGCTTTGATAATAAACAAGTATACAATCATAAAGAGTGTTTTGCATGAATAGCTTCAATGAGCCTGTTATTCACGGTGGTCTATATAAACTCGGCTCATTTCTACTAGTGAATACAAATACATTTGACTCTCAATATTTTATCAAACTACAAACACGATGCAAACCAATCTTCTTGCAAGTCTTATATTATTGTTTTTTTTGCATTAGCTTTATCAATGCAGGGCGATTGTTGGATGATGACAGCGATAGTCTAGATGAAGAAGCACTTTCCGAAAGCTTACTCGAATTGCTCGCAAAGAAGCGTAACTATGTTGCTAGTTCAGCTGGATTTTTAACCGGTGGTGATGGTCTACGTTATTTTACGAAAGCAGGTCCGAATGGTAGTCGTATTGTTTTTCGTATTGATCTTCCAGGCAAATATGCAATTACACTTCCAAAAGACGGTCTCTTTCTTATTCCTCGTGATGGCCTTCGTGATCTTATTAAAAGCAATGGCGGCTCTCTCGAATAAAATTTTACAGGTGACTCGACGATCGTCGTCAACAAGCATTTATAAACACGAAAAAAAAAACATTCTCCCATAGCTCCACGTTTTTTTTTCTATATACTGATAGTGCTTTAATCTCTAGTTTTTCTTTTCATTTAGTCTATTCATTAAATAAAAAAATAAAATATTTTATTAGAATTCTTTTGATAAATATAATTTGACTTGATCAACTGGTTGTGGTTGGTGGCTTTATATCACTCTACAATTTTATTTTTATAAACTAAGGGCAAAACTATAAAAATTTACAACTTTGAGTAATGAACTGATAATGCATATTATAGTGTTGGTAATAGAACAGCTGCAGCACAAGCAGCCGAACACTTTCCAAAAGCGACATTACATGCAAGTACAGCCGGTGCTGCACCGACACCAGCTGTAACTGTTCCGAAAACTGCACCGGCTGCTGCATAGCATGCTACTACTACGGCCGCACATCCTGCTTGACAGATTCCATATGCTGCTGGACCGGCTTTAACAACACATGACGATGAAAAAATAAGAAAACATAGTAAAATCGCCGTTGTTCTCATTTTTTCCTAACTGAATTTGTTTGCAATCTCGGTCGTGTAGAATGTTTTTTTGCTTTGCTTTATAAGCAACTGTAAACAGAGAAGAGCTACAACTAATATATATAACAGACGCGAAAAAGAACGACGTAGTATAAGTGGTAAAGGAATGTTTTTTGTCTGTTCTGTGGGTATTTTTCCGTGCGTAAAGACAGAGAAGAGAAATACGCAATCGCTTTTATTACTTGAAGTAACTAAGGCGGCTGACTGCAGTTTATTGCAGCAAGACGACTTATTGCTTTTAACTTGTTTAGTTGCCTAGCAAAATTCTTCTTCTTCTTATTCTTCCTACGGACGCATGAGTCACATTTCAATTACGCCAACCTTTCTAAGTAATTGTCCATCATTTTGAAAAGAAAAAAATATATTCAGAATCCTCAGAATCTGACAAACAATATTCTGAAATCTGTTTTTCGAAATTCAAGATCGTTCGGGAAATATAAGATATACAAAATGACTAATTAACATATTATAGTTTCGCCTTATATGGTCATATATGACTCATTTTTAATTGACCATTGATACGTCACATGCCTTATGCATACACGATTTAATTAAATTTGTTGAAATTCAAGTTTATCCACTGCAGAGTCTTTTAGAAAAAGAGAGATCAAGTAATGGCTGTTAGAGATCTTTCCTAAAACTTATTCTTAAAGTGATCAATGAGATTAGAAAAAAGCACAACGTATGTCTTTGAGTCAAAGACTTTGACTGATATTTTAACTCTATTTGTTTTAACTCTTGCACATTAGAGAATTGCAGTCAGCCGCCTTATCTACTCGGCTTTGTCTCGAGTGGAATTCTAGTTATTTTTATGCGGGGTTGCGCTAAGAGAAAAAGCAAAAAAGAACTAGAAATCAATATTGAATTGATTTCATTAAATTTTCTAAACTATATTCAATGCTAATAAATATGTTATAAATGATTTATCTGTTGGTACTGGTTGGCCGGTTAAATTGAGGGGTACAAAAAAATTAAATTCGTTTAGTTGTACAATCAATCGATAGTATAGTGAAAGAATAGAATGAAAAAGTGATTCAACGCATGTATGTTATTAGTCATTCTTATTATTGGCCTTCGCAAAGATAAGACATTTGATATGTCTTTAATGGAAAAGAAAGATCGAAGTCGTTTAACAACATTCGAACTAGAAAATATTCTTAATGATGCGAATATTCCTGGTCTAGTAGCTATTGTCGTCAATCGTACTGATATTCTCTATGAACAAGCTGTTGGATATCATTTCCCTGGAATTTCGAAAGAACGACAACCAATGGATTCATCGAAATCAATATTTGTCTTAGCTTCGATATCGAAAACATTTATTGTAATCGCAGTTATGCAATTAGTCGAACAAAATCTTCTAGATCTTGATCAAGATATAAATAAATATTTATCAACAGTAATGAAAGTACATCATCCATTGCATCCAAATAGTTCAATAACACTACGACATCTACTTTCGCATACATCAAGTATAGCATCCAATTTTCAAGATGAACTTCAACATTATCAACCAAATGATGATTTTCTTTCAAAAAATCTCGTTGAAACCATTTCAAAATATCTCGAAAATCGATCACATTGGCTTGATGAATCGCCTGGTAATGTAACACATTATTCAAATATTGGTCCAAGTTTAGCTGCATTGATTGTTGAATGTGTATCGAATATATCATTTGAACAATATGTTCAGGAAAATATTCTCAATCGATTGGGTATTCATTCGAATGAAGCTAGCTATCGTATTAGTAATTTTGAACATCGAAAACAAGATCTTGTCGAACATTATCTATATGATTCTTCATGGTTAGAAAAATTAAAAAATTTTGTACCACAATTAAATATTACTCAAAGTAATTCATCGAATTGGCTTTATGTGCCTCAGTATGGTGCCAATGATTATCCATCGGGTTCTCTTCGAATGTCAGCACATTCATTATCTAAGTTTCTTCAATCATTTCTTAATAATTGCTCATCTCTATTGCTCGAATCATCCGTCGATGAAATGCTTCGAATTGTTCGACATGAAAATGCCGATGTTGAATATGGTTTAATTTGGAATTGGAGAAATATTGGTGGTCGACGTTTAGTTGGACATCGTGGTGCTGTACCTGGTGTAACACATGTTATGATGGCCAATGAACAACGTACTCTTGGTGTTCTTATTCTATCAAATGGTGATATTTCAACAACGGATGAACATGCGAAAAAAGTCTATGAAACTCTGATTGATCTTATGTTACAATTATTTGATTTCTTTGAATAAAAACTATCATGAAAATTGAGTGACATTATAAGCTGCACTAATAATTATAACGAATTATTTTACCTAGAAAAGGTAAAACTAGTAATGGTCGATGTCCAATAAAATCACCATTCGATCCTAATACTAGAAAAGCGAGAATAGCTGGAAGTAGATTGGCAAGACTATTATTTATATGAAATTTAGCAGCGGCAGTCTGTACACGATTATCATTCGATCGATAATCGAACCAATGATGCCAATATAACATTGCTAAATTCGGATTAGTTCGTATCTTTGAATCAACACAAGCTGCTTGTTATGTGCTTGTTCCTGGATGTACTCCATACAAACGTTCATATTGATATACGACGAAATCGTTGACAACTAGAGGATCACTTGAATGAACAAATGTAATGAGTACAACGCACGGTAAAACAAGCCACCATCGTGGAGATGATTTATTAGTTGGCTTTACTGGTATGGATTTATATGATATCGATTGATGACGAACATTTTTGTTGCAATTTGGAGAAGCTAACCGATACTTTTTCATTGGCACGTATATATGCGATAAAGCAACTTTCAAAATGTACTATTTCTTATTTCAATGAACTCATTTGACGTGTAATAATTTCCATATCGCCCTTGAATTCATGGGAACTTACATCAAATAGAGGGCAACCTTTTTTGTATTAGGAGAAGGACGACGACGACGAAGAAGAAGAAGAAAAAACTGCTCTCAATCATGATTTACTTGTATAGGGCGTCAAGAATGAGAGAAAGGAATTATTCACTTTTGAACTGTTTTGATTGGAACAGTATATTGTAAGACAGCGACGTCATTGAAAAAAAACTAGTGCAAATATACGCGTTATATAACCAATGAGACTTTTGTATTTTGTTGTGCTGTAAATATTTTTTTTCAAAAGCTTTTTACGATGTCAGTGTGGTTACTTCATACAATACCTGTAATATGTCCAATACTTTCAGCTTTGGTCTTCTGCGTAGTCACTTACAAATCTTTAACTATAGTTCCTATTCGTGCATGTTTATGCCACTATAAGATCTTTACTTTACATTTTTTTTTTACAGATACGTACTATAATTGTGATTGAATCAAATACAAAGTATGTCTCAAGATGATATCGACGATGATGACAAATATAGTGATTATATTCGTTGTATGTTATTATTTGTTTTGTGAATAATTGTTTTTAAACAAAAGGTTATTCTAGTTTCGTCTCAAAGTGACAATGAAATTGAAACGAATGAATTATATGAAAAAGACGAGTCTGAACCCTTATCTTTGAACTTGTTTAATGGTTCTCTTCAAGCGGCATTTCAAGCAGCATTTAATTCACCACAAATTGAAGAGGTTCAGAATAAATTAAATAATTTCAACATTATTTAATTTAAATATTATAGCGTCGTCCGATTCTTGTTCATATTGTACATAATCATGATCAAACAAGCTTACTTTCGAAATTGACAATCGCATATTTAAATATCAATTATATTGTCTGGTCATATGATATAACTTATGATACAAACAGAACAATGTAAATTACTGCGATTTCTGTAGAACATTTTGATTTTCTTTCTTCGATTAAGAATGAATCAAATTTGGAAAGAAATCTTCTCTGTAGATTTCTGTGAGATGTTCGATGTGGATCAATGTTGTTTACTTATTGGAATCACACGTTTATTTCAACTAAAAACAAAAACAGAAAATAAATATGATTATCAATTTAAAATCTTGAATAAAAATCCAACTCCTGAAGCTTTATTCGATCAATTAGTTAGATTTAAAAATGATTTTGACAAAAATGAGTTAGGTTTAGTAAGTATATATTATTTCTTTTTTATCCTACACAGAACATAAGAAAAATTCACATGTATATCTTCTAGTCATTTGATATTTCTGAAAAGACGGGTCTTCCATGGGAAATTATTGTTGAAATAGCTCAATATCTTTCATTCAAAGACGCAGTTTCAACTTTTCCTATTAATATATTCTATTTATTAAGCAGAAATCAATCGATTGTTCAATTAATAAATCCTTGGGATCCAATAATTGAAACAGTTCTTTCGAAAATTAACTCTAATCAAATTCGTTCAATAGAATGGAATGGTGATCAAAAATATGATAATGATAGTCTCAAGTTTGTGTCAAAATTTAAGAATACAAATTCTATTACATTTCGAAATCTACGAAAAACTGCTCTTGAAACGTATCATTCTGAACAATATTTCTCTTCATTAATGCGAATTTGTCTCTATTTCGACAATCAGATTGATTATTATTTCATAATTTTAATGTTTTACGATTTTCAAAAAATTCGATATTTAGAAATTAATTGTCCCGGATTATTTTACAGTAAGCGAGCTGACAGTGAATTAAAAAAAGTACCGGTGCAAACGCGTATTGAATATTTTTTATTGGATTTACGTCGTATTGAATCTGTACCATCAAATTATTATATTCCAATGGCTGGTTTAATGAGATATATGAGAAATATACAGTATATACGTATAAAAATAAAAAGTCATGATTTTCAAATACTTCTGAGTGATGAACAATGGAAAGAGGGTATCAGACAATGTTTACATTTGAAGAAAATCATAATCGAAGCTTATAATCATACTCCAGAAATGAAGAAATACTTACTTTGGAAAACACAAGATATGAAAAAATTATTACATCCAATTCGCGATAAAATTCAATTTCGAATAGTTTTGTTATAATTTATTTTTTATTTTTTGAATAAAATAATATATTTGTTAAGCACAAATGAAAAACGCAAACTACATGTTAATGAAATCTAATGATTAAAATAAGTAAACGAAAAAAAAAATTTGCAAAGTCTTATTTTGCTGCAAGAAGTACTTTTTTAACACTTGGATCATTACCATTAACTACATATATATTCCCATGAGTATCAAAAGAAAATGATCGTGGATCACTTAATTGATTTGATCCAGTTCCAGCAGTTCCATCACATCCAAATATACATCGAAAACCAGATGAACTTTGTGCAATAATTCGATTGTTACCAGAATCAACAATAAACATATATCCATTGCCATCAAGAATAATATCTTTAGGAGTTTTCAGTGTAATAGTATCTGCTGTTCCAGCTACAGTTATTGCATCAACTTGACCCGTTGTAAACTTTTGAATCCGATTATTTACAGAATCAGCAACATAAATGGCAAAATTAGCATCAACAAATATACCTTTCGGCAAATTCAATTGACTTGCCCCTGAGCCAGCGACTGTACCAGCAGCTACATTAAATCCTGTTCGAGTATCGGGTAACCATTTTCTTAGGATTTGATGCCAAACAGTTGCTGCACAATAAATAGTATTACTTATATCAATAAATAAATCATAACATTCTTCAGTGATTTCAATAATTTTAGTGGTAGTATTCGCAGTCGTATCTTTTGGCCACAAGAGTATATTAGCAAATGACCATCCATTATCAACATAGATATCACCTGAATATGTCGCAAATGCAGCAAGTGGTGCATCGAAACCTGTTGCTAATGTTAATGTTTTATCTGGCACTTGATTTCCTTCGTTGAAAATGTAAACTTTATCATCAGCCCAGTTGGCTAAATAAAGAGTATTGTAAATATCAACGAAAATACCATTTGGAAGAACACCAGTATATGTTGAATTTATATAAACAGGTGCAGTAAGAGTCCATGCTGCTGATGCAGAAAAAGTGGGTTGATTGACAGAAGAAGCTAAACACAAAGAATATCGAAGATGATTCATGAAAAAGATTTGAAAAAATACATACGATAAGTATCATTTGGTAATAACATGAACTTTTGTATTCGTGCATTTGTTCGATCGGCTATATATATATTTCCTTGATTATCAAATTTGAGATCAGATGGATTATTAAATTGGCCTGTTTGTACGCCTGCAATTTTTGAACATCCAAGAATACATCGAAATCCATCGGGACCCTGTGCAAGTATACGATGTGTCAATAATTCAGCAATATACATATATCCATCACCATCAAGTGTAATTCCAGCTGGACCTGAAAGAGTAACTGTACCTGGTGCTGCTGCTGTTGCTCCTACAACTGTGATGCCGCTACGTGAATTTGCTGGAAATTTTTGAATTCGATCATTATAATAATCTGCCACATACAGATTTAAATCAGCATCAACAAAAATACCATAAGGTCCATTAAGTTGATTTCGTCCTGATCCAGCACAACTTGTTCCAGCAGCAAATGTCCAAATATCTGAATTACTATCTAATGATTTCATAACTACTTGATGTTTGATGAAAACAGAACAATACAAATTATTGTTGATATCCAAAAATAGATCATAACAATAATAACTAGTAGACATTGCTTTAACACTTGTAGTTGCGCTCGGTGTCCATTTATCGACTCGAAAATATACTGCACCATTATCAACATAAACATCTCCGTTCGCTGCAGCAACAACCCCATATGGATCTGCAAGACCTCCACTCAAAGTTCTTACTGATGCATTGTTTCCGTCAGCAAAAATTAAGACACGGTCATTGGCCTGATCAGGTACATAGAGAGTGTTGTTTGTATCAAGGAACATGCTGTATGGATAAGTGCCAATTCTACTGATCTCTACAAAAGTATATCCGTTACCATTCCAACGTGGTAATGGATTGAATTTTGGTAGATTGTATGGTGCAGCTAAAAGAGAAAAATTTTCTGTGAGTATAAAGTGATGTATTTCATTGTCATCTTACGATAGACAGTTGGTGCAGATGTTGTTGTAGTTGTTGTTGCTGTTGTTCCTGTTTGAGAGCCACTAGTTCCGCCAGATCCTAAAATGAACGAATTGTAAATTGATACGTATATACTGTATGGTTTTTTTTTGTTTACCACAAGCGTTTGATGTCAACGCGAACTTCTGAATTCGATCATTACCCCAATCGACAACATAGAGATTTCCAGAACTATCGAATGCCATAGCAGGAGGACTTGACAGGGTAGTAGCTGTTATACCTGCGTAACCTGCGCAAGCTGCGATACATCGAAATCCATTTGCATCCGATCCAACAATTCGATGTTTTGCTTGATCGACAATAAAAAGATATCCATCAGCATCTAAAGTGACTGCAGTTGGCGTTGCCAATGTGATTGTAAGTGATGCTGTGGATCCTCCAGCAACAGTTGTGCCATTTACTTGTCCAGGTGCAAATTTTTGAATTCGATTATTTCCAGCATCAGCAATGTATAGATTGAAATTAACATCGACAAAAATGCCTCTTGGATAACAAAGTTGGTGAGCTGCTGATCCACAACTATCTACAACGCCAGCAATATATTGCCAAACATTCATGCGTTGACCAAATGATTTTGTAAGAACGACATGTTTAAGATATTGTGAACAATAAAGAACATCATTAGTATCCATGAAAAGACCATAACATGTTGAACATGAATCCATTAATATAGTATAGTTTGATGCATTAAATGAGTATTCTCGAATTTGATATTGACTATAAGCTGCATCAACATAAATACTACCATTTGGTCTAACGAAAATACTATTTGGACCGTCGGAAACAGGATAAATAGTTCGATCTGGTTGTGTACTTCCTTGTAGCCAGATGTACATATAATCAGTGAGCCAATTAATAACATAGATTGTATTGTTCTTATTAATAAATATTCCCGAAGGTGCATCTCCAACAATACTGAAGTTTGCGAATGTGACGGCTGTTGCATCCCAAGTAGCACCTGCACATAATTTCGGTTGATTCACAGAGAGGGCTTAAGACGAAAGAAACAGAAAAGATTAAAATTGAGCTTAAACAAGTTAATGTTCAATATCTTACAAGGACCCGAAGAAACTTGACTGGCTGTTGTTGTTGTTGTTGCTGCTGCAGCTGTGGTTGTTGTCGTTGTTGTTGCTGCAGCAGCTGTGGTTGTTGCCGTTGTTGTTTCCGCAGCTGTGGTTGTTGTCGTTGTTGTTGCTGCAGCTGTGGTTGCTGTCGTTGTTGTTTCCGCAGCTGTGGTTGTTGTCGTTGTTGTTTCCGCAGCTGTGGTTGCTGTCGTTATTGTTTCCGCAGCTGTAGTTGTCGTTGTTGTTGTTATTGTTGTTGCTTCTGCAGTTGTAGGCGCAATATCAGGGATTACGATTACCGCTAAAATAGACAAAACTCAATCATTATGCATTTCTCCAATGATATGTTATGGATACTCACGATCTTCCTTAACTTCCACATGACCGTCTTTTGCTACTAGCACATAGTATGGAGCGTTGAAAAGTGCCGAAAGTGGAACCACTAAAGTGCCGTCAACGTCTCCAAGTGTTACATCGAATCCTCTTAAATTGATTGTAAGTGAACTTAAAAACGAAGCACCTGTATAATAATTGAATCCACAACCATATGGTAAATAAATGCTGCCGCCAGTTGTCGATAAAAAGTTCAATGTGCCATAAATATTGAAAATAAATCCAAACATAAAACGGAATCCACCCGTCCAATCAAGTGCACCTAATGAAAGTGTTCCCCCACTGGCTACGGTAATCCAAGCAAACTTGATATCGAGTCGACCACTTAAACTAGCTGTGAGTAATGAACAACCTGATGGAATATATAAGCCACATCCACCGACTAAATTACAAAAATCGACTGTTGGAGCTAATCCACCTAACCATGTTGCACCATCGGTAAAACTACCAGATATTCGAGCAATGAATGCAATACTATTAAAATATTGGATGCCACCGCTCAATAACACACCGAATGTATATGCTCCTGTGAAACTTCCACCAAGTGTGAATGATGCACCCAAATTGGCACTAGCAGGTAGTGCTGTAAATTGGTAAATGACTGTGCCGCTACCAACAAATGATGCTTGTGGATAGAAAGTACATAATGAACCAGCAAAGAAATACAGTATGTGTGTCGCAGTTTGATCTTGAAATGAACCACCATCTTCGATAATGATATTAATAGCATATTTGAACGTAAAGCCGGCTGTTGATGAGATAACGAATGTACCTTGAATGGTCAATGTTTCTATTTGAATATCAAGAATATCACCAGCAAACGCGAGTGAAAATCCCGTTGGAATGACAATTGAACATACGCCGCTTGGAATTTCACCACGATCCCAAGTATCAACATTATTTAAGAAACCGTTTTTCGAAACAGTAAAGGTTCCAGTGTGAATTGCAGTTATAGCTGAAAAAAAAGAACAACAATGTCTTCTTTTATATAAGTCGTAACTCTAAATGAAATACATACGATTAGCACTGATCTCAATAGCACCAACTGTTGATACCGCAACATAGTATGGAGCGCTGAAAAGCGCAGATAGTGACGTAATAAAAGTTCCCTCAACATTGCCGAGTGACGCGTCAAATCCTTTTAAGTCTATTCCAATTGAACTCAAAAATGAGGCAACCGCATAAAAATTGAATCCACACCCAAATGGTAAATAAATACTACCACCACTTGTGGGTAGAAAACTTAATGTGCCATAAATATTGAATATAAATCCAAACATAAAACGGAATCCACCCGTCCAATCAAGTGCACCTAACGAAAATATTCCTCCACTGGCTATGGTAATCCAAGCAAAGTTGATATTTAGTTGACCATTTAAGCTAGCCGTGAGTAATGAACAACCAGATGGAATATATAAACCACATCCACCTACTGAATTACAAAAATCTACTGTTGGAGCTAATCCACCTAACCATGTTGCATCATCGGTAAAACTGCCAGATATTCGAGCAATGAATGCAATACTATTAAAATGTTGAATTTCACCACTAAGTAAGATACCGAAGGTGTATCCACCCGTGAAGCTGTCACCAAGTGTGAATGATGCACCCAAATTAGCATTAGCAGGTAGTGCTGTAAATTGGTAAATGACTGTGCCACTACCAACAAATGCTGCCTGTGGATAGAATGTACATAATGAACCAGCGAAGAAGAAGAGTCGATGATTGGTTGTTAGATCTTGAAAAATACCATTATTTTTAATAATAATATTGATAGCAAATTGAAATGTGAAGTCAGCTGATGATGAAATAGTAAATGAACCTTCAATAGTCAATATTTCTACTTGAATATCAAGGATATCGCCAATAAATGTGAGTGTAAATCCGGCGGGAATAATGATCGAACAAATGCCTGATGGAACTTCACCACGGTCCCATGTCTCTGTGCTGCTGAAAAGACCAGTTTTGGCTACGACATACGTGCCACCCGTTGCTTGAGCTGCTGTTGTTGTCTCTGGGTTAGATGTTATAGCTAAATGAAAGAAACATCATATTCGATTTACTTATGAGATGAAACGCGAGTGGGACTTACGACTTTCGCTAGTTTCAATGCTACCATTTGTTGATATAGTAACAAAGTATGAATCACTGAAATCTGATAAAAGAGAGGTGACGAGCTTGCCTTCAACGGCTCCAAGGGATACATCGTAAGTCATGAGATTGATTGAAACAGAGCTTAAAAATGAAGCATCAGCATAAAAATTAAATCCACACCCGAATGGTAAATAAATACTACCCCCCGTTGCCGATAAAAAGTTCAATGTACCATAAATATTGAAAATAAATCCAAACATAAAACGGAATCCACCCGTCCAATCAAGTGCACCTAATGAAAATGTTCCTCCACTGGCTATGGTAATCCAAGCAAAGTTGATATTTAGTTGACCATTTAAGCTAGCCGTGAGTAATGAACAACCAGATGGAATATATAAACCACATCCACCGACTAAATTACAAAAATCGACTGACGGTGCTAAACCACCTAACCATGTTGCACCTAGACTAAAGCTACCAGATATTCCAACAATGAATGTTACACTATCAAAATGTTGAATTTCACCACTAAGTAAGATACCGAAGGTGTATCCACCCGTGAAGCTGTCACCAAGTGTGAATGATGCACCCAAATTGGCACTAGCAGGTAATGCGGTGAATTGGACAATGACTGTACCACTGCCAACAAATGATGCTTGTGGATAAAACGTGCATAGAGATCCAGCAAAGAAGATGAGTCGATGATTGGCTGTTAAATCTTGAAAAATACCATTATTTTCAATGATAATATTGATAGCATATTGAAATGTAAAATCAGCTGATGTTGATATTACAAATGAGCCTTGAATGGTTAATGTTTCCACCTGAATATCGAGAATGTCACCAGCAAAGGTGAGTGTAAACCCGACAGGAATAATGATAGAACAAATGCCTGCTGGTATTTGACCACGATCCCATGTATCTATGCTGCTGAACAGACCCGTTTTAACCACAGTATAAATGCCACCAATAGCTGCTGTGTTTGTTACCGAGTTTCCAGTAGTTTGTGTGGTCGTATCAGGAGCGGCGGTGATTGCTAAAATATGATAGAATTTTATTTTGTTTATGTTTTAAATGAATCATGATGATATGACTTACGACTTGTAGCAGTTTCCACAGTGCCATCAACAGATACAGCAGCGTAGTAGGGACCACTAAAATCTGTTGAGAGTGATGTCATTACGGTACCCTCTACGGCGCCAAGCGTTACGTCGAACGTATTTATAGTAATGTCGGTTGAACTCTGAAACGAAGCATCACCGAAGAAATTAAGTCCACATCCAAATGGCAAGTAAATACTGCCACCACTTGTGGGTAGAAAACTTAATGTTCCATAGACATTGAAAATAAACTCAGACATAAATCGGAAACCACCAGCAAGACCAAGCGAACCCAATTCAAATGTTCCTCCACTGGCGACTGTAATCTCATTAAAGTTGATATCTAGTTGACCGTTTAAGCTAGCCGTGAGTAATGAACAACCTGATGGAATATATAAGCCACATCCACCTACTAAATCACAAAGATCCGCGGTGGGAGCTAATCCACCTAACCATGTTCCACCATCGGTGAAACTACCCGATAATCCGACAATAAATGTGACACTATCAAAGTATTGAAGTTCACCACTCAATAAGATACCGAATGTGAATGCACCTGTGAAGCTGTCTCCTAATGTGAATGATGCACCTAAGTTACTACTCGCGGGTAACGCAGTAAATGCGAAGATGACAGTGCCACTACCAACAAATGAGGCTTGTGAGTAAAATGTGCATAGAGATCCAGCAAAGAAGAAGAGTCGACTGTTGGCTGTTAAATGTTGGAAAACACCACCATTTTCGATGATAATATTGATAGCATATTGAAACGTGAAATCGGTCATTGATGAAATAGAAAATGAGCCCTGAATAGTCAATGTTTCTACTTGAATATCGAGAATGTCACCAAGAAATGTGAGTGTGAATCCGGCGGGAATAATGATCGAACAAATGCCTGATGGAACTTCACCACGATCCCATGTATCTGTGCTGCTGAAAAGACCAGTTTTGGCTACGACATAGGTCCCACCCGTTGCTTGAGCTGCTGTTGTTGTCTCTGGGTTAGATGTTATGGCTAAACGAGAGAAACATCATATTCCATTTATTTATGAGATGAGACGCGAGTGTGACTTACGATTTGTATCAGTTTCAACGGTACCATCTGTTGATACAGCCGCGTAATATGGACCACTGAAATCGGATGAAAGAGAGGTCATGAGTGTGCCTTCAACGGCTCCAAGTGATGCATCGAACGTCATGAGGTTGATTGTAACAGAGCTTTCAAACGAAGCATCGGTATAAAAATTAAATCCACAACCGAATGGTAAGTAAATGTTACCACCACTTGTGGGTAGAAAATCTAATGTTCCATAGACATTAAATATACACTCAAACATAAATCGAAAACCACCAGTCCAATCAAGTGCACCTAATTCAAATGTTCCTCCGCTGGCTACTGTAACCGAATCAAAGTTGATATCTAGTTGACCACTTAAACTAGCTGTGAGTAATGAACAACCTGATGGAATATATAAACCACATCCACCTTGTAAATCACAAAGATCCTTGGTAGGAGCGAATCCACCTAACCATGTTTCATCATCAGTGAAACTGCCAGATATTCCAACAATAAATGTGACAGTATCGAAATGTTGAAGTTCGCCACTCAATAAGATACCGAATGTGAATGCGCCCGTGAAACTGTCTCCTAAGACAAATGATGCACCTAAGTTATCACTCGCGGGTAACGCAGTAAATGCGAAGATGACAGTGCCACTACCAACAAATGAGGCTTGTGAGTAAAATATGCATAGAGATCCAGCAAAGAAGAAGAGTCGATGATTGGTTGTTAAATCTTGGAAAACACCACCATTTTCGATGATAATATTGATAGCATATTGAAATGTGAAATCGGTTGTTGATGAAATAGAAAATGAACCCTGAATAGTCAATGTTTCGATCTGAATATCGAGGATGGCGCCAGAGAATGTGAGTGTAAATCCAACGGGAATAATGATAGAACAAATGCCTGTTGGTAGTTGACCGCGATCCCAAGTATCTACACTGCTGAAAAGACCAGTTTTAACCACCGTATAAGTGCCACCACTGCTTTGTGTTGTGTCTGATGCTTCTGCTGACGCTGTTGTCTCTGGTGCTCCTGTTCCCGATCCACTGGAGGCAGTTGTTTCCGCTGCTCCTGTTCCTGATGCATTGGACGCTGTTGTCTCTGGTGCTCCTGTTCCAGATACACTTGAAGCAGTCGTTTCCGCTGCTCCTGTTCCCGATCCACTTGAGGCAGTTGTTTCTGATTGTCCACTGGTTGATGATATAGGTCCGTTTGTTGGCACACTATTTGAGGTTGTTGTAACAGAGGCATCAGCTGTACTCTGTGTTTCAGTGGAACTCACGGTTCCTTGAGCTGTTGTGGTTGGTGATTGCGTGGCCGCTAAAATGAAATCCATATTTCAGTATTGTATTTTGAAAAGAAGTAGTTGTATCCGCTACTTACGTTCTGAGGGAAATTCGACGGTTCCTTCTGTTGATATCGATATGTAATATGGACCAACAAAAGATGTACTGAGGGTTAGGATGAGAATACCTTCAACATCTCCGAGCGCTAAATTAAATGTCATAAGAGAGATATCAACGGTACTCTCGAACTTAGCGCTAGCAAACAAATTGAATGCGCAACCAAATGGTAAATAAATGCTGCCGCCACTTGTCGATAAAAAGTTTAATATACCATAAATATTAAACGTTAACTCGTACATAAATCGAAAACCACCAGTCCAATCAAGTGCACCCAATTCAAATGTTCCACCCGTTGCAACAGTGATAAAGACAAAATTGATATCAAGTCGACCATTCAAACTAGCTGTGAGTAATGTGTAACCTGTTGGAATATATAAACCACATCCACCGACTAAATCACAAAGATCCTTGGTGGGTGCAATACCACCTAGCCATGTGACATCATCGGTAAAACTACCGGATAGTCGAAGAATGTATGTTACACTCTCAAAATATTGCATTTCACCATTCAATAGGATACCGAAAGTGTATGCACCTGTGAAACTTCCACCAAGCGTGAATGATGCACCCAAATTAGCAGTAGCAGGTAATGCTGTAAATGCAAAGATGACGGTGCCACTACCAACAAATGATGCTTTTGAATAAAAAGTACATAATGAGCCAAGAAAGAAGTATAATACGTGAGTAGTTGTTTGATCTTCGAATGTACCACCGTCTTCAATAATGATATTGATTGTATATTGAAATGTGAAGCCGACTGTTGATGAAATGACGAAATTGCCACGAATAGTCAATGTATATATTTCGACATCCAGAATTTCACCACTGAAGGTGAGTGTAAAACCAGCTGGAATAATGATGGAACAGTTACCGGCTGGAATTTGACTACGATCCCAAGTTTCTAAGCTCGTGAATAGACCACTTTTCACTACGATGTAAGTTCCACCAGATGTTTGTGTCGTAGCTCCTGATTCACCTGTAGTTCCAGCAGTTGTTACAGTCGGATTTGTTGATTCACCTGTAATGATAATTTCACCTGTTCGACCGAGAGTAGTTGTACTTTGACTAGTTGACTCCCCAGTTATAGTGATTTCGTCTGTTATACCGGGTGTGGTTGTAGTTTCTGACGGTCCGTTACTGGTAACTGTTATTTCTCCTCCTGTTGACTGTTCAGTTGTCGATTCGGATGGTGATGTTTCAGTTCTGGTCGTAGTAAATTCCCAACCAGTCGATTGTTCTGAAGTGACTGTTTCGCTTGGTTGTCCTAAAGTTGTTGTACTTTCTGCTATTTCACCGCCAGTCTGGGATTCTGCAGTTGTTGTACCACTTGATATTACAGTATTGCTAGCCGTGATTCCACTGGTCTGTCCTAGAGTTGTTGTACCTTGTGATGTTCCACTACTGGTTACCGTTATTTCACCTCCTGTGTGTGGTTCGGGAGTGGTGATTTCTTTTGTTAATCCTATTGTTGTTGTGCTTTCTGGTGTTCCGGCAGTAGTTACTGTTATTTCACCTCCAGTTTGTTCTCCTATTGTAGTATGTCCACTGGTCGTCGAACCGGATGTTTCACTAGTGGCGACAGTGTTTTCCTCACCGGTTGATAGTCCCGGAGTACTTGTCGGTTCGAATGTTGTCGTAGCTAAAGACAAATATAATTGTTTTTTTCAAATTTGGTAAAAAAATTCTCTGAGCTTACATTCTGAATTTATGATCACTTGACCATCAAGTGTAATGGTAACAGAATATGGTCCAGTAAATGATGCACTGATGATGATCAATAATGTACCTTCACCGCCAATCAATACATCATAGATACGAATGGTAATGTCAACAAGACTGAAGAATTTGGCACCAACAAAGAAATTGAATGTACATCCAAATGGTAAATAGATACTGCCACCAATCGATGGAAGAAAGCTTAATGTACCATAGATGTTAAAAATAAATGCAAATTTAAATCGAAAACCAAATTCCCAATCAATTGTACCTAATTCAAATGTACCACCCGTTGCAATAGTAATAACAATAAAGTTAATATTTAATTCACCACTCAAGCTTGGTGTTGATAACACACAACCCGATGGAATATATAATCCACATCCACCGACTAAATCACAAATATCAGCTGTAGGTGCAATATCACCTAACCATGTTGTATCGACACTGAAACTGCCAGATATTCCAACAATGAATGTTACACTGTTGAAGTATTGAATTTCACCACTAAATAAGATGCCAAATGTAAATGCACCTGTAAAGCTTGCACCTAATGTGAATCTAGTACCCAAATTATCAATGACTGGTAAAGCAGTAAATTGATAGATAACTGTGGCACTGCCAACAAATGAAGCTTTGGTATAGAAAGTACACAATGAACCAGCAAAGAAGTATAATATATGAGTAGTTGTTTGATCTTCAAACGTACCACCATCTTGAACAATGATATTGATAGCAAACTGGAATGTAAAACCAACTGTTGATGAAATGACAAATGATCCTCCAATAGTTAAAGTTGTGACTTCGATGTTAAAAATTTCACCAGTAAATGTGAGAGTAAATCCAGTTGGAATGACGATTGAACATTTACCAGATGGTATTTGACCATTTGCCCATACAGATATATCGTTGAAATCACCAGATTTAATAACCGTAAATACTGTGGTTGGTGTGACCGTGATTGTCGTTGCTTCTGTTTCAGGAGCGGCAGTTGTTGTTGTAGCTTCTGTTTCCGGAGCAACAGTTGTTGTCGTTGCTTCTGTTTCGGGAGCAGCAGTTGTTGTTGTAGCTTCTGTTTCAGGAGCAACAGTTGTTGTTGTTGCTTCGGTTTCGGGAACAGCAGTGGTTGCGGTCGTTGGTGCCTGAGTTTCAGGAGCAGCAACTGTAGTTACCGGTGCGGCTGTTGCATCAGATCCAATCTCTCCGGGTACTAGAAGAAATAATGAGATAACAGGGAGAAATAAAATACTCGTGATTTCTTACATGTTGTACTGGTACTAACGAAACCTGATAATGAAACTGAGATATAAAATGGACCAGAAAATGATGCACTTAAAGTGAATCTTGATAATATTGTACCACTCAATGGATCATATATTATAAGACTAGTAGCTACGATACTGAAGAAACTTCCACCGGGAAAAAAGTTGATAACACTTCCAGCAGGTATATAAATACCACCAGTACCACCAGTGGCATCTTCCAAAACACCATAACATTGAAGTTTCAATCGGAATTGAAATTTGAAACCAAAACTACTACCAAATGTTCCCATTCGAAATCTTGCACTAGCTTCAATACTAATCAAATTAAAGTTCATATCTAATTGTCCGTTAAGACTTGCTGTTGATAATGAAAAGCCAGCTGAAATACTCAAACCAGCTCCACCTGCTAAAGCACATCCTGCACGAGTTGGTGCTCGACCACCTAACCATGTCGAGCTACTTGAAAATTCTGATGATCTGCAAACCATTGATGTTACTTTTTCAAATGATTGTTGTTGTCCATTAGGTAAAAGACCGCATGTTCGTGGACCTGGACCTGATGGTAATTGCAAACTTCGTTTGTCTCTTGATAAAGAACGTTTTGATGATTCACTATTAATAACTGTTCCATCACCAGTAAATGTTCCACCTGGATAAACAGTAACAATTGAACCTTTAGCAAGGTCAAAAATATGACCACCTGTGTTATCAATAAGTGTTCCATCTGGATAAACAATTAAATTAACTGGATATGTAAATTGAATACTATCGTTTGATGATGAACCAAGTGTAAGTGTTCCATTTATTTCACATGCTTCAATGTAAAGATCAACGAGAGCTTTGGTAAGTGTAACTGAAATGCCAGGTGGAATCAAAATTGTACTGTTACCATATGGAACAATTTCATTTTTCCATGTTGATGAATCAGTGAATTCACCTGATTGAACTGCAACGAACTGACCAGCTGTTTCAGGTTCGACACCAAGACCATCGGGTACTTGAAAAAGAAAATTATTTATAAATAATATCACAACAACAATCAAAATATTTACATTCATTAAGTATTTCATCAAATACTAATGTTGCTGTTGATGATGTTATTCCAGATTGTTTATTTGAAACACGAAGTTGAACATTTGTAAATGTTTTTGTTTTTTCAATAGCTTCATTGATTCGTTTTTGTGTTGATTTACGGCAAATTTCAGTTAAACAATCCTTTCGATATTTGTATTCACAAGTCAATACAACTGTTGTTGAAATATCACGACGAAAACGATGATATACTCTATTCATTTTAATGAATCATTATAGATTTATTTTATGAAATATTAAATTACATACAAAGAACGTCGACGACGACGTGAGAAACCGGTTTGTGATACACCATTCTTTATTGTTATACCGACATTTGGTGATGGCATTCCTTGATTAATCTATTTTAAATATAAAAAAATAACAGCATATAATTGAATTTCACATTTTGAATTGAAATCATTAATACATACACGTTGTTCGAGTTCAGATAAACTCTGAGCATCGGTCAACGTGCCAGTGAGACTTGTTGTTCCATCTCCAGATGATAAATATCGAAGATAAACAACATCATTAGTATCTAGAGATGTGTATATAATAAAATAATACTATAGATTCATCGATTAACTTACTGATATTGTTCACTGTTACTTGTCTATTTTGTAAATAAAGAGGTATGAGAGCAAGAACAATTGTTGATGCAATCATTAACCCTATTAAACCCAAACAACAAATCCCTGCTATTGGCCATGCACGTCTAAATTCAAATATGTATTTCAAATCCAGTAAATATTTTTAAATATACTTGATATTCGTTGCAGGAGCAACTGGCTGTGCTGCTCGTGCATACATCGTTTTTGTTCTTGTTCTTGTTGATTTCTACCTTATATATGGAAACTAGAAACCGTAGGTTGAATTCGAAATGATATCCTATTTTTTTTTTTGCCCATTCATGTATAAAAAAAAACAAAAGAGAGGACAAATCTAATTATCTCATAATATTGTTGTTTAGCGAAAAGGAGGAGAGAGAGAGATAAAGAGGGCATATTGATCTATATGTTAGTACATACTAAGTACTTTCAAGTATATATCGAATAGCAACTGAAAGCTTTTGAAAAAAATAGTTTTATTCAATTTCTCTTTCAAATCGAGTATTCACACATGTAATTCACCCTCAAAGTGTTTCATTCCAATAAATAACTATGCATTATTATATTCATTTGTTCCAAAGAATTTAAATAAATTTTAAAAATGAAAACTATATTGAAGATTGACTATTGATGATAAGCGTATTTTTTTTCTTATTTTCTGAATCACAAACATTTTGTTAAGAAACCCATTGAAGCGATTGACAGAAGAGCCTTGAATGAATGATCACAAAAAAGTAAATGTTTTCCCCTCTGTTATATGTACAGGCATGCGTATATACTTTTTCGTCCTTTTCTTTGTCTTATTAAAGATGTATTCATTATTGATCATTTATTAGAAGAAAAAGCAACAATAATAAATACATAATATACCTGGACGAAAAACAAACAACGATACACGTACGTATATGTACTATTAGAAGAGAACGTTCTCAATAAGAAATTGGTATTAATAATTTATTCATAATTTCATTATCTGTTTCTAACCAACAAGCAAAATAACAAGCATAGAATTGAATACATTGTTTTTCAATTGTTGTCCATGATTTATTTTCATCTGATGATTTATAACCTTGTGCAAGAGCATCAACATATTTCCAATCGCCTTGAGCAAATAAAAAAAATCGTCCAATATCATACAAACCATCACCACAAAGACAATCTGCATAATCGATAATACCATTGACATGATCATCGAAAATGATAACATTTTCAGACGATATATCGCCATGAACTAGAACAGGATCATTAAATGAATTCAAATAAGATTTCATCGATAGATATAAATTTTTCAATTGTGATTGATTTTCATTAAGATTGTTAAATTCTTTTTCGAACATTTCTAACCATGATGAATAAATACCAATGCCGGGTATTTCACTCATATAACCGAATTGTTTCATTTTAATCGAATGTAATCGACGCAAAAATTCGCCTAGTTCTCGACATATTTCCAGTGAATATTCAGTTAAATGATAACCTAAATTTCATCATGTTTTCGATTTATTATGAAATTACAAAAAATCGATCGATAATATACCTGATATATAACTTTCGATTAAATAATTTTTTTCGATATCCAATGCTAATAATTTCGGTACGATTTGTTGATCTTTTAATAGTTCAAGTGCCCATGCTTGATGTCCAGGTCGATGCATGGGGCATATTGATTTCGATGAATTGATTTTTAATGGTCGACGAAAAACAATTTCAATACCTGACTCGAATTCAATTAAATAAATAAGATTATCACAGCCTGATTTCGATGGTAATCGAATATTTTTTATGTTTTCATTTGGAAAATGAAATAAAACAATTTCATATAGAAACTCATTCTCCATGTGAAAGTGATAAATGTTGATAAAAAAGAATAGAGAAAAACAAAAACGACGAGATACAATGATGACTCATTCTTTTTGAGCAGTCGATAATATACTGTAAGATGGCGGCATCATATAATATATTGTACAACCAATGGAATGTCTCTTGCGTAAGTATAAATAGATGAAAGATTTTTTTATATATTTGACTATTTCATCATTTATTGAATTTGAATGTCTTCGTCACTCCATACATTACCATTGGAAATAACTTATCGTATATTCGATCATTTAAAAAGCAATGATTTATTTAAAGTAGCAGTTTTATGTCAACGACTGAATACGATTGTTAATTCATACAAACCATATCAGGTAAAGATAATTGCGATACAATGTCAAAATTGTAAAATAATATTCATATAGGAAATAACAAATCTTTATTTGAATCTTTTTGGACTTCGCAGTGAAGGTGCTCACTACATTGGTCAAGCATTACAGAGTAATACAGTAATATTTAATAGTTTTACGTATATTTAGTGAAATCAAATTCTTATTTTTAAAGAAACTTGAAGACCTCAACTTAGGAAATAACCTTCTTGAAGACGAAGGTACTCAATATATAAGCAAAGGATTGTATCATAATACAGTAATAATTATATTCTATATATATATACTCCTTTCATTTTTGACTCATATAGACTCTTACACGACTCTACCTTTATGGTAATCATATTACAGCTGAAGGAATTCGACATCTTAGCAAAGCATTGGAACATAATACAGTGTGTTTTTATTTGTTCATCGATTATTATTTAATATTAGTTTCAGACACTTCGTGTACTCTATCTTGGCGGTAATAATATCAGAGCTCTAGGTGCTCAGTATCTCAGCCAAGCATTGCAACATAATAATACAGCACTCGCAGAACTTTATTTTGGATACAATGATATTGAAGACGAAGGAGCTAGATATCTCAGTGAAGCACTTCGACATAATACAGTATATCATACTAATTATACTATCTATCAAAATCAAACTCTTGATTTTTGTTTCTTAGACGCTCATACTACTCGATCTTCGAAGTAATGCAATTACAGGTATAGGTGCTCAATATCTGAGTGAAGCATTACAACATAATACAGTATAGAGATTTGTTTATACGTATTTACTATTGAAAAATCAATTTTATTTCTTTCTAGACACTTGTAGAACTTGTACTTCTTTACAACAAGATTGAACCGAACGATATTCAATCTCTAAATGAAGTGTTACAACACAGCACAGTAATATTTTATTTACTTATTCATTCGTTATTATCAAAATATTTATTTTTCGTTGTTCATAGACACTTAAACAACTTAAAATTGAGGAAAAGAACTCGATATCTACAATAGAAAACTCTGATGATTAATTACTAATAAAGAAATTTTCTTATGGACAACTAGTTGTTTGAAATGTATATTTTACAACTCGACTGTTATTTATATCGATAACATATAAATTTCCAAAACTATCGAATGATAAACTTGAGGGTGAAGATAAATCTGATGTTGAAGTTCCAGCTGAACCTGAACAAGCAACAATACATCGAAATCCATTGGCATCCGATCCAATAATACGATGATTGCTACTATCAACAATAAATAAATATCCATCTTTGTCCACAACAACATCAGTAGGATTATTTAATGTTACAGGTCCTGTATCCACTGTTGTTCCACTTGTTTGACCAGATGCAAATGTTTGAATACGATTATTTCCACTATCAGCAACATACAGATTTGAATTATCATCAATATAAATACCTTTTTGAGAGTTAAATGTTGTTGCTGTATTTCCAGATGAACCAGTTCCTGCTACAACACTTGTTGTAGTACTACCACTTGATAAGAGAACTCGAACTACTTGATGAACACTTGTCAATGAACAATATAAATAATTGTTTTGATCGATAAATAAATCATAACAAGCACTCGAAACAGTCATGGCAGGAACTGATGTATTGCTATTCATTGTAAATTTATCAACTCGACCATTTACTAAACCATTATCAATATAAACATCACCATCAAAAGACATGAATACACTAAATGGACTACTTAATCCACTTGAAATAATTGTGTTTGTCGTTTCACCTGACTTGGAAATTGTGATTAAGTTAGAAGCTGTATTAGTCATGTAAACAGTGTTAATACCGTTGATGAAGATTCCATTTGGTGATGAACCGACGACTGTTGATGTTGCAAATATTGTTGCAGTGGAATTCCATGCTGCATTTGTGCAAAACGTCGGTTCATTATACGAGAGACCTAAGCGAAAAAAAACGACACAATACGTTAAATAATGTGTATTCAAGCTGAACATACTACAAGAATTGGATGCAAGAACTATTTTTTTAACACTTGGATCATTAGCATTAGCAACATAGATATTTCCATAAGAATCAAATGAAAATGATCGGGGATCATTTAATTGACTTGTTCCACTTCCAGCAGTTCCAGCACAACCAAATATACATCGAAAACCATAGGGTCCTTGCGCAATAATTCGATCCTTACCAGAATCAACAATAAACATATATCCATTAGCATCTAACATAATATCTGTGGGATAAGTGAGTGCAATAGTACCTGGTGCTGCAGTTCCAGCTACAGTTATTGCATCAACTTGACCCGTTGTAAACTTTTGAATTCGATTATTTACAGAATCAGCAACATAAATGGCAAAATTAGCGTCAACAAATATACCTTTCGGCAAATTCAATTGACTCGCCCCTGAGCCAGCGACTGTACCAGCAGCTACATTAAATCCTGTTCGAGTATCGGGTAACCATTTCCTTAGGATTTGATGCCAAACAGTTGCTGCACAATAAATAGTATTACTTATATCAATAAATAAATCATAACATTCTTCAGTGATTTCAATAATTTTAGTGGTAGTATTCGCAGTCGTATCTTTTGGCCACAAGAGTATATTAGCAAATGACCATCCATTATCAATATAGATATCACCTGAATATGTCGCAAATGCAGCAAGTGGTGCATCGAAACCTGTTGCTAATGTTAATGTTTTATCTGGCACTTGATTTCCTTCGTTGAAAATGTAAACTCTATCATTAGCCCAGTTGGCTAAATAAAGAGTATTGTTAACATCAACAAAAACACCATTTGGAAGAACACCAGTATATATTGAATTTATATAAATAGGTGCAGCGACATACCAAGTCGATGATGGACACAAATTTGGCTGATTGACAGAAGAAGCTAAACACAAAGAATATAGAAGATAATTCATGAAAAAGATTCGAAAAAATACATACGATAAGTATCATTTGGTAATAGCATAAACTTCTGTATTCGTGCATTCGATCGATCGGAAACATATAAATTGCCTTGATTATCAAATTTGAGGTCTGATGGACTATAGAGTGTACCTGCTGTTGAACCTGCAACTGTCGAACATCCAAAAAGACATCGAAATCCATCTGTAGTAGATGCAATTATACGGTGTTCAAGTAAGTCAGCAATATACATATATCCATCAGCATCAAGTACGATTCCGGCTGGACCTGAAAGAGTAATCGTTCCTGGTGCTGCTGCTGTTGCTCCTACAACTGTAATCCCGCTACGTGAATTTGCTGGAAATTTTTGAATTCGATTATTATAATAATCTGCCACATACAGATTTAAATCAGCATCAACAAAAATACCATAAGGTCCATTAAATTGATTTCGTCCTGATCCAGCACAACTTGTTCCAGCAGCAAATGTCCAAATATCCGAATTGCTATCTAATGATTTCATAACTACTTGATGTTTGATGAAAACAGAACAATACAAATTATTGTTGATATCCAGAAATAGATCATAACAATAATAACTAGTAGACATTGCTTTAACACTTGTAGTTGCGCTCGGTGTCCATTTATCGACTCGAAAATATACTGCACCATTATCAACATAAACATCTCCGTTCGCTGCAGCAACAACCCCATATGGATCTGCAAGACCTCCACTCAAAGTTCTTACTGATGCATTGTTTCCGTCAGCAAAAATTAAGACACGGTCATTGGCCTGATCAGGTACATAGAGAGTGTTGTTTGTATCAAGGAACATGCTGTATGGATAAGTGCCAATTCTACTGATCTCTACAAAAGTATATCCGTTACCATTCCAACGTGGTAATGGATTGAATTTTGGTAGATTGTACGATGGAGCTAAAAGGAAGACTCATGTCAAGCAAACTCTAATGTATTTGACCGCATCTTACCATATACAGTTGATGGAGATGTTGAAGTTGTTGTTGTTTGGGTACTATCAGTTGAATTAGATCCTAAAATGAACGAATGATAAATTGATATATACTCTATGATTTTATATTTACCACAAGCGTTTGATGTCAACGCGAACTTCTGAATTCGATCATTACCCCAATCGACAACATAGAGATTTCCAGAACTATCGAATGCCATAGAAGGAGGACTTGACAGGGTAGTAGCTGTTATACCTGCGTAACCTGCGCAAGCTGCGATACATCGAAATCCATTTGCATCCGATCCAACAATTCGATGTTTTGCTTGATCGACAATAAAAAGATATCCATCAGCATCTAAAATTACTGCAGTCGGCGTTGTCAGTGTGACTGTAAGTGATGCAATGGATCCTCCAGCAACAGTTGTGCCATTTACTTGTCCAGGTGCAAATTTTTGAATTCGATTATTTGTACTATCAGCAACATATAAATTAAAATTCAAGTCAACAAAAATGCCTCTTGGAGAATAAAGTTGATTAGGTGCTGATCCAGCACTACCTTCAACACCAGCAACATATTGCCAAATATTCATACGTTGACCAAATGATTTTGTAAGAACGACATGTTTAAGATATTGTGAACAATAAAGAACATCATTGGTATCCATGAAAAGACCATAACATGTTGAACATGAATCCATTAATATAGTATAGTTTGATGAATTAAATTTGTATTCTCGAATTTGATATTGACTATAAGCTGCATCAACATAAATACTACCATTTGGTCTAACGAAAATACTATTTGGGCCGTCGGAAACAGGATAAACTATTTGATCGGGTTGTGTACTTCCTTGCAGCCAGATGTACATATAATCAGTCTACCAATCAATTACATAAATAGTATTGTTCTTATTAATAAATATTCCCGAAGGTGCATCTCCAACAATACTGTAATCCGCGAAAGTCACTGCTGTTTGATTCCAAGTGGCATTAGGACACAATTGGGGTTGATTCAAGGGTAATGCTTAAGATAAGAAATAAAATAGAAGTTAAACAATATATTTGATATACATAGAATATCTTACAAGGTAGAGTTGCTGTTTCTGTTGTTCCATCACTAATGTCTAGTGTCATCAACTGTTCGCTTGTTTCACTTAAACTTATAGTTTGTTCATCAGTTGAAGCAGTTACTATTTCATCAATGGTTGTAGTTTCACTTGTGACTTCTTGTGTTGTATCGATTGTAGTAAAACTTTCTGATGATTCATGTGTTTGTTGACTGATTGAATATACAATTGCAGTCTCATAATCATAAGATGTGTTTGATTCACTTATTTCGTATATTGTTGTCGCTTCTTGTGTGTCACTTACTGTTTGTTCATCAGTCATAGATGAAAATGTAGTTTCCTGTCCAAAAGTACTTGAACTATCTATAAGTGTGCTTGTCACATTGGCAAGTATAATAGACGATGTGAGATCTTCTGTTATCATAGTTGATTCTGGTTGAAGTGTAGTTATAATTTCGTATATTGTTGATTGTTCATTTATGCTGCTCGTATCTTGATTCGATGTTGTCGTCATATAGAAGATACTACTTTGTTCAATGTTTGTAGTATCCAAGCTGTCAGTCGTCATGTTTGTTGATAACATAGTATCAGTAGCGGTTGTGTCAGTAGTATCGTCTATAGAAGTAGTTGTTATCGATGAAACTGTACTCGTGTCTAAATTGTACGTGGTCACTATTACTGGTGAACTGTCAATTGTAGTACTTGAGTCTGTTACAAGTGCTGTTAAATCAATTGTTGGCATTAGATTCGAAGTTACTATCGATGGCATAGAGCTTGTTGCTGCTGTACTTGTAGTAATAGTTGTCGTTATTGTACTGGTTGTTGTGGGTATAGTTGTTGTCGTCGCAGATGTTACAGTGGTTTTAACCGTGATCGAAATCGTTCTTCGAACAGTAGTAGTATCAGTTATAGTTGATGGGAGCGTTGAGGTTGAACTTGATTGAGTAGATGTTGTAGTCATGGTTGTTGTCGTTGCAGTTGTAATGATTACCGTTGTAGTTGCAGCTGTATTCGTAGTAGTTATCGTTGTGATTGTACCAATTGTTGTAGCTATTCTAGCTATAGTACTCGTCGTTGTTGCAATAGTTGCTGCAGCTATAGTTGTAGTCGTTGCAGCAGTCGTTGAAGCTATTCTAGCTGTAGTAGTCGTCGCTGTCGTTTTAGCTATAGTCGTAATAGTTGTGGTTGCAGTAGTAATTATGGTTGTTGCAGTTGTAGTCGTTGTCGTTGAAGTAGTTGTTATAGTTGTAGTCATTATAGGTATCGTTGTAGTAGTTGTCTTTGTTGTAGTTGTTGTTGTTGTTGTTATTGTTGCAGTTATTGTTGTTGTAGTTGCAGTTATTGTTGTTGTAGTTGCAGTAGTTGTTGTAGTTGTAATTGGATTAGCTGTAGTTGCAGTAGTTGCTGTAGTTGTAATTGGATTAGCTGTAGTTGCAGTAATTGTTGTAGCTGTAATCGGAATAGCTGTGGTTACAGTAGTTGTTGTAGTTGTAGTCGAAGTAGCTGTGGTTGGAAAACTAGCTATTGTGAGTACAGTTGCGATTGATATCGTAGTCGATGATATTGCTGTACGAGTAGTACTCAAGGTTAAAGCGATGGATGTTGTCGTCGATGAAACCTGTGTCATACTCGTTGTAGTTGTTACATCTGAATCTAAATGGAATTTTAGTAATTACATTTCTGTATAATTACAATAATTAGCTCTTGCTTACTATAGTTTTCCTCAAGCAATAAAAGAGCTACTCGGAGTGATAAAATTTGTTCGTCTTCAAGTGGTACTTCAAGAGAAAATTCTCCCAAATTTCTTAAACTATCTAATGTTGCTTGACGAAATTGTCTTTGACATGATACAATACGCATACATTCAACTGGATAAACTGCTTGAGACAACATGTTAAGGATAGCTGTGAATGGTTCACCTACAGCATTACCAACATATCTTTAACAGAGGAATATTGTAAATTGAAAAAATGTTTACGTGTGTGTTTTAGTTTTACTGTCGAGAAAAGCGCATGTTCACTGTTCGAATACTCCTTGTTGACACAAAATAAGATTCTGATATAATAAGCGTATTATTGCCGAGACTAATCGTCTTACTCATCTGTAATCATATAATTCAATTCAATCATTGGAAACTCTTCAATTTCTCACTTACTGCAGTAGCTAATCCAGTTCTTGAGATTGCTGCAAGTGCTCGAGTCGATCCTAGATGAAAATTTGTCGAAAATTGTAATAACCACATATCCGTAACTAAAATACATCATTTTCATTTGCAAATATATTATGAATCCTATATACGCGTAAATACATACCATTTTGATCTGATCTCATAGAATCGTTTTTCGATAAATATAATGGCAGCAAAGCTAATGTCAATGCGCATGCAATACCTAATACTATACCAGTGATTATTAACGTCAGTTTTCTACCAAAAAATCGATAATTACTAAAATGACAATTATTTAAAAGCAACCAGATTTCGAGTATAATACATACTCATTCACATCATCAATATAATCAATAGGTTCGTAGTTTTCATCCATCAATAATCTATTTACTAAATTCGAATAAATCTTGAGAATATGCAAATAAATGTGACTTTTAAACTACTTGTAATTAGATGATGAAGAAAAAAAACAACTAAGAGTCTGTACTATCGATCAAATAATCAGTACGATAATGAGCATGTATTCGTATATACACTCGCATATATATTATAATGTTATCACGTTTTACAGGTAAAAACAAATTTTTATTTTAGAAGACCTCAGAGAGCAATTCAATTAGTCGTATACTATCGGATTCAGAAAGTTCAATCGAAATTGTCTGAACATAAATTTTCTTTTTTAATTTACTAAAAAATTGTATCCACTTGTTTCAAGGTCATATCATGATATTTATGTATATTAAAATATGTATTAAAAATGACATCTTTTTTAAATTAAGATCATTCTTCAGATAAACGTTTCATTTAATGAAAAACATTTTTTCTTTCTCTTGCATTGATATTTATCGCTCACAGCTGTCAATGTGTATGACGTTAGTATTCGATCGATGAATTTCACATTAAATTAGTTACGATACGATGTTGACGTTGCGAGATTTGTTTTTGGCGATAGTGATGATGAAAAGACATCTAATCATTAGACATAAAAAATATGATTTCGATTAAATTTTCTTTTGACTTACAAATTAAGTACAAACGGAATAATACATAGCCCACTAGCACATAGAAATAGAAAATTTTTTTCATAGCTTACAGTTTGTGCATAAATCCAATTTGCAAGTGAACTTCCAAAAGCTAGAATAATCGTATTTATTTCAGTAATTATTGTAAATATATGATTGCGTTCATTAATTTGTACTAATTTCGATATCATTGATATTGTTAATGAATTTTGATAGATCGAAAATGGATGAATAGTTAGAGCAATATATAATTGCCAACTATGTTTAGCTAGAGCAATACATAGTGTGTAACCGAAAAAACAAACATGTCCGAAAGCACAAATTAACGCATCGGCTGCTCCACATAAATTCAAGATTTTCATTCCAAAAATACTGAATATTGCTGTAGAAATTAATGATACAGCCGAAAAATTACCAATATCTACAGATGACCAATAGAAGGGTGAACTAAGAAGATAGAATAGTAATGGTGTCATTGCAGCTAATACTAATAAATGAAATATATACGAATTAATAATTAATAGAAGTCGAACATTCAATAGTTGACAAATTGTCAAACGATTGTCATGATGGGGAACAAGAAGTGGAGTTGTTTCATCAGTAGATACTATCGGTGCATTCGATGTTTTCAAAAGAAAAATAACTGCTAAAATTGAAAGAAATTCTAAACTAATAGCTATCCACAATAGATCTGTAAATCCACGCCATTTAATATAATATCCAATGGCAAATGTCACTAAAGCCGATAGACCTGTCGTCAATCCACCGAGATGTACAAAACATGTTGAGCGTTCATTTTCATTTGTTGATTCAGTAATAATTAAATTAATAACAATACCTATAATTAAAATATTAGAGTAAATTTCATATTAACTCAAGAAAAAAATAAATATCTACTTAATACATTGGTGCCACCAGCTAAACCTGCAATGAAAGCAGATATGTACCACCAATAATCAGGTAGATTCTTGTAGATAATTAATTGATAAATAATGACATGTATACCATTGCCAATAATCGATAAAAGTAAACTAATTTGTCGATTTATTTTCGATGCATAAAGACCGAATACATATGTGATAATTATAACGGGAAATGCTCGCCATAATGTTGCTTGAAAAGTTAAATTTGCTGACTTTTCTTGTGCCCAAATCTGTGCATCATTACTTTCATTAGCTGTCCGATTTTCTATCGGAATATTCGAATAGATTTTCAAAAAATATCCATAAATATATTGTCCAATAATCGATAGAATACAATTATAAACTGTTCGAAGACAAAGAATTGTGATTAGAAAATATTTATTGTCATTCATACTAAAAGAACTTATATGATCACATGTTTTGGTTTTAGTTTCTTTTTCACATATTGACAACTCCCACTAAATGCACCAATCGTTTTTTTTCTCGTATTATAACGAAGAACAGAAAAGAAAAATTTAATATAAGCCAAAAAGCATCAAGGACATGTTTTATATGTTTTCGATTTTGCTCACGTGTGTTTTGCATATTTATTTTTTTGTTCTTGACTAATCACTGTAAAAAAGACAATAAAATTTATTTTCTCTCGATCAATAAACTAAAAAACTTAGGTGTAAAACGAGAATTAACTGGTTCTTTCGATTTCGAATCTTCTTCTAAATGAAATGTCACATTATGAATATTCGGTTTGTGTTTCTCAAACCATTCGAGAAAGTTTGAAATACGACATGATTTTGGTACATAAATATTTAATATGGATAGATGTGATAAATTGTCGAGCAGATACAATAAATGTTCAGTTTTACACATTGCATATTTGAATTGTTTGATATTAGAAAATATTTTACAAAATTGTTTGATTTCATCAAAAGTATTCAATTGAATATAATTTTCTAATGTTTTAATTTGTTTACTTATATATTGACATAAGTCTTGATTGTTTGTAAATATCTTCAAATTTTTGAGTTTGAGAGATAATGATGATAATTTTGGTGCACATTTCATCATTTCTACTAGAATCAATTCGATATTTTCTATTGAAAGACCAACAATAATTAAATATTCGAGATTAGATAGATTGACTATTTTTTGTAATATTGTCAATGAAAAACTTCTATCATCTTTATGATTACAATTCAAACATAATGATCTGATATTTGGAAAATTGTATGAACATTGATCGTTAATCGCATCTGTATACAAACATAAATTTTTGACATTTGTAAAGGTATTTATTTGAGATAATTGATATTTGATCATGGGTTCTTTTAAAATATATTCATCGTCTACGTATGGTATCGTATGAATAGTTGAGAAATATTCATTGAAACCATAGGTTGTATACCAATGATGTTGTTTGAGCCAGAAATCATTTTGAAATTGAGTAAATCGATTTAGAATATCTGATGAAGAAAAGTGTTGATAACAAATGAATTCAAATTGAAATCGTTTCAATTGTGAAAGAGATGTTGTAATTAATCGTTGCCAACGAGCAGCATCGATTAGTTCGATATTATTTCGAGATCCGATTGTAAAATGTTCTAAATATGGTGTTTGATTGAGAAATAATTCTAATATATCGAATGAACATTGAAAATTATTAATAATAATTTTATTTAAATAAATGTTTTTATTTGTTTGAAAAGATTCTCGATAATATCGATGTGACGAACATTCTCTAACATAAAGAATCTTTAAATATTTTAATAGAGGCAAATTTTTAAATAATTTCCACGAATTATCAAAATAATAATAGGATAATGTTAAATGTGTGATAGTTGACGGTGCAAATAGACGTCGACTATCATAATCAGTGCCGAGTATAGATAATTGTTGAAGATTTGAAAATGAAACAGTAGAAAGGAATTCGTGAGCATGATTTCCGCAATTCATCAAACGAAAATTTGACAAAAATGGAATAGACAATGAAAATAATTGTTGTAATTTTGCTAGATTATTTATATTAGGTGAGATCACTGATAAATTTTGCAGATTTGGAAATTGATCGAATGAAAATTTTGAAAGAAATATACCAATTTGATCATATGAACCTTCATTGGATAATTCAATCGAATAAATTTGTATTCGAACATCAGCAAAAAGTTCACATGTTGAACAGAGTTGTTCAAATTTGGGTTTAATCATATGTCGAAAATTGAGATGACAATGAAGACTACGTATAAGTTGACTAAAACGAATATTAAGTTGATCAAATGAATAGAATGTATCTCGTGCGTTGAGATATTCTAAACACCCAATTAGAATTTCATTAGGTAACAATTCAAAATTCATGTTGACTCTTTTCAAATGAAATGTTACCGTATTTTTTTTCTCTTATTCTTACTATGTTGCGTAATACCATTTCATTTTCACCAATAACATATACTCGTAATAGAGCTCGCACGTGCATACACGAAAATGCATATAGTTTTTGAGTTTAATTAAGCCTTTTCTGCGTATTCTTATAGTGATAGTATATATGGGATTTCTTTTTGTGATTAGTGCTGTTCTAGGAAAAATAATTAAAGCCATTTTACGGTATCATGTCAAAACATTTCATATTTTTTGATAGGGATGTCAACAATGAATAATACTAATATGAATACTGCTGATTTGGAAAGTTTGCTTTCAAATGTTTATTATCAAATAATTATGTGGTTCGGATTTTTTCTTTTTATTAATGGAAATATTGGAAATATTATAAATATGGCTGTTTATGGATCGAAAAAATTTCGTAAACGAGCTTGTTTTATCTATTTATTTTGGGAGTCAGTTGCTAACTTTTTTTTTGTTAATTTTATACTTGTGACACGTATATTACAATCTGGGTTTCATATTTCAATGATTTCAAATCATGCATATCGTAAACTATAGATGCTATAATACTAAGTCTAACTTTTTACTATTTGTAAATGTATCCGCTGTTAAACCTGCGGGAAATCCCAAAACTATATAATTTGTTGGATTCTGAAATGTCCCATCTTCATTACCAAGTAGTACACTTGTGGTATTACTGACATAGTTAGCTACACGTTGATAAACTGAATAATAATGCATGTTGAATATACTTTGTAAAAGCAAAAATGATATACACGTGTACACCGATGCGATATTAATATAAAGAGAACAATAAATATTTAAAAAGAGCGTTCTCTTATCTTTCAACTCTTGAACAAAAAATCTGTCTCATTCAGTATTTTAGAAAATCATTATTTTGTAAAATTAACAGACAACATTAAATACGTATGCATAAGAGTCTTTCTCTATAGTCTACTTATAAATATGAGATCGATTAATTTGTTGGTAATGGTAATATTTGAACTCGACGATAACAATATATAATTGCTTGAAGTTTTTCTTTGACATTTGGTAAACTATAAAGGCAAACATACGGAATAAGTGGAGGCATGCAAAATGTAAGTGGATTGAACCAAGCAGCAGCATCTTTACCAAAATTTGGATCCCATATTAGCTGAACAAGTTGAATTGTATAATATCCTATACCAGTAACGAATGCTACAGATGATATACAAATTATTTGTACAGTCATTTTACGATTTCTAGTCCACGTGTTACCTATACCAACTGTTTGTTTTTGCCGATATATTCTGATAATTAGCAGTATACCAGCTAAATATATTGTATATGCTAAGACGAACCCATGCATAGTTTGTTCATAAGCAGCAAATATAGGGCTTGCACGCATAAAACAAAAAATTGCACATCTACCAGTATTGTAATTATAATAATTATTGCATGGATAGAAAAACAAAAATCCAGCATAGTACACAAATGGATATATGCAACAAAAACTAATAGGTAAATAATGATACGCAATACGTCGAAATGTTGAATGATAGAAATTAAAATTAAAAATAAAAATATGTCGTTCAATTGATGCCCACGTAAGTAATAAATTGGTAACAAGAAAACAATAATTACCAATAAGTTGTAGAAAATAACAATAAATTACCGAAGCTGGTAGTATAACACCTGTTAAATAATAACTTAAACTCAATGGGACATTCGTAAGATTGTGAAAGAAACCATTGATCAAAAGAGCAATGATTACATGTCGATGAAGAGCTTGATAGAGTATACGAGATGTTAAAAAATAATATAGAATGAAAATAAAACATGGTATTGACATAGCCCATAACACTAGTAGAATACTGAATTGAATAGGACGTGGTGAATATAATGGTTGAAAAGTATTTGCCGTTGTATTGTTAGCCAAAGACATGTTTTTCTGTCAGTTACGAACAAAGCTCTTTCATCAAAATCTAGGAGAAAATATATGCGTAGGTAATTTTTATGGTTGAGAAAATTTAGTTTATTATTCACTTGGTAAATACATCACTAATTGATGATGTTGCAGTGTCATTTCTAAATTATAAATTCTTTTTTTCTTTTGATGTTTATACAAAAACTTTGTCACATTAATTTAGCGTTCGATGCATAAAGATCACGCTCTTTTAATTTCTGTATGCTCCAATATGTTCTTTCACTTTTATAACGATAGAAAAGATTCAGTAGTGTCCGATATGAAAGTTGAATTCAATTTTACAACTTTTCAATTTTGTTTTCTAAAGTTGAATCTTCAACTTTCTTCCACCTTCACCCTCAACACCCTCAAAAAAAGAAGAAAATAGATCGCTAATACTAATATTAGATAAGCACAGTCTGTTATTAAGATTAATAATTATGCTTGTAGTTATATCAAAGATAAAGATGAAATACAGCTGTAATCTTTTTTCCGTCTTCTTTTTGTTGATGCTCAAGGGTTCTTGACTTGTCATTTAAATAGCTCTGCATTTTGATCTTGAATATAGCATTAAAAAAACATCATGTTAGTTGACATTGCTATATATTTAATTCGTATTGCCTTAACATTGTTTATCATATTTGGTACCATTGGTAATATTCTCAATGTTCTCATATTCATTCGTCCTAAGCTCTTACAATCATCATGTACAATTTATCTTCTTGTTACTTCGATTGACAATATTTTTGTACTTTATCTCAATGTACTAACTCGTGTTCTTGCCAATGGATTTTCAATTGATGTTACAACAACATCGAATTTTCTATGTAAATTTCGATATTATGTCGGTTATGTTTGTTTGGCTGTATCACCTTATTGGTTGATTCTTGCTTGTTTCGATCGATATTGTGCAAGTTCATCATCAACTACAAAACGAGCATGGTGTAATAAGAAAACAGCAATAAAATCATCTATTGGAGCTTTTATTCTCGCTTGTTTACTTTATTTACATATGGCGATATTCTTTGAAATCAAATATGTAAATAACGGTAAAATGTGTTATAGTCGTGCAGGTGTCTATGATTTATTCTATCGAATATTTTATCTTATCATCTATTGTATAGTACCACCAGTGTGTATGGGTGTCATTGGCGTATTAACATTGAAGAATATTCGTCAACAAGCTCAAAGAATCAATCCAGCATTAACAAATGGTCGTCAGAGTCTTCGTCGTATTGATCAACAAATAATTCGAATGTTAATTGGACAAATTTTAACACAATTAGTTTGTATTCTACCATTTGCTATATTCAATGTAATAGGTTTATTTGTTAATACTACAACTGCTCTATACAATTTTTTTCTTCAAATTGTTACTATACCACTATTCGTGAGTTATGCAACAAGTTTCTATATATTTACATTATCATCTCGTATCTATCGACAAGAATTAAAGAAGATTATTTACTTCTGGAGACCAATACAATATGAAAACGACCAAACAATGGACAACTCAATAAGCATGATAGTGAATCCGTATCAACAGAAGTCAAAAATGACTACACAATAAAAAAAAGTCCTTATTTTATGTTGTCTTGTCAGCCTATTCATTAAATTATTAAATTTTAATCTCCTTATATAAAGACTGAAAATCCTATTAATCCTATGACGTTTAGTTCTTGTAACCTGACATGAAATTTGTTTGTCTAATACATTTACTAATTAACTGTCAACTTTCGAAAGAAAAATTCCACGGCTTATCAGTCGTCATTGATATCTTATTATTCTCCCATTCCCATTCCTATTTCTCCTGTCGGTTTATCAGACGATGGGAAAAGTGGTCGTTAATCTCTTGATATAAATACGCACGACAATTGTTCTGTTTGTTTAATTTCATTGGCATTACAAAGGAAAATATGCGTGGATTAGTGGTTCTAATTTTTACTACTTCTTTATTTATTGGTGTGTTTACTCTTCGTTTTCCTGAAAATGCAGTTTCCGAGGAAAAAACTAAATCAATTAAAACACATGCTGATGCTTTCAAGTTTCTAGTTACACTTGGTTACAATCCATGTGCCGGTAAAATGGTCTCATTTTGTCGTAGAAGTCTTGAATCGATGTTGGAAAGCTACCAAACTACTTATTCGTTACCAGTAACCAAAAAATTGGATGCAGCTACATTAAAGTTAATGAATTCACCAAAGGTCACAGAGTCTAAATCTGAACTAATCCCTTCTTATATAGACAAACGCTGGTTATGGTACTGAAAATGAAAAGAAAATGTCATAATTCTATTTGAATATTTTGTATTTCTTTTTTAAGGCCAACGAATCGTACGTTAACATGGCGATTAGAAGCTGGCGAAAAAAAGCTCTTCTCGGATCGAGAAAGTATTGGCGAAGATATTCAACAAGCATTTGATAATTGGGCTCAACATTGTCAATTAACTTTTCGTGAAGCAACTGAAGATGAGACGGCAGATTTTAATTTAGCTTTTGTGTCTGGAAAAAGAAATGATACTTTTCCAATGAGTGATGGACCTGGTTCTCGACTCGGCTATGCATTTCTACCCAGGCAACGATTTCGTGGTGTGATTCATTTTGATTCAGCTGAAAATTGGTCTCAAGAGTGAGTAGATTTATAGAGTTTATTGGTTAATTTATTTTTCCTATGTATAGATACAATGATAATTCTTCGAGCTTCAATTTTCGATTAGTAGCTACACATTATATTGGTCATAGTCTCGGTTTGGAACATTCATCCAACGAAGATTCTATTATGTATGCGACATATCATGCACCCAAATCAACTAATATCTTGTCGTCGGAAGTAAGTGATCAAAATCGAACAAAAGCGATCATTTATTAGCATATTTTTTAGGATATAGCTACCATTCAAGCATTATATGGTAAACCAAATAAAAAGGAAATGTGAACAACTAGAATCATAATGTTCTTCATTTTTTACAAAATATTTGATCAAGAAATAAATTGAGGGCGTATTTGATGTCGTATTCGAAAACGAAATGTTCTCTTCCATGCTTTAAAACGAAAAAAATCTAATATACCTAAGATAAGAAAGCAGACGATAGTGATTATATATGTTGCTAAATCGTAAACAGGAAGAGGTTCCGATCTTGATTCACCAATTGAAAATAAAGTATCATTTAATGATTTTGTATTAGTTAATTCAAGTCCAGCAAAGACGATCATCATAATCATCAAACAAGGTCGAAATATGCAAATATCAATGAATTGCAAGGAACCAAGCCAATATTTAAGTATGCGAGTATCAAACGAAACCGTTTGTTCTTTATTGAATAGAGAACGAGGTATTCTTTCCACAGTTTCACCTTCAAAGAAGCTTACTAAAATAAGCCAATCGACTAAAAAAAATTGAAATCGTGATTCATCTCTAACGAATAGAATAAGTATCAATGGAACATTCGACAATATAAATAAAATCACGTCGATTGCGAAATATTTTAGTCGTTTTTTCATTGATGGAGTATCGTTCGAGTCTTTATGAATCTTCGATGCTCGCCTCTGTCGACAGATGAAAGCAACTAATAAAAGAATAACTTGCACAATACAAACCGGTACGACAAAAATAAGAATACCATATCGACTGACAAACTCATTGATACCTGCTCCATTATCATAAAAAGTACCTTTTAGTAATGCAATATAAGCAATAAGTTCACCAATTTCAGCTGCAATTGAAATAAAAAGATTGAAACGTTCATCATCGAACAATGTTTTCAGTATGGATACTACTGAAAACGACAAAATAATAAAAATGAAAATTTTTTGTATTTTATCTTGAACAGGAAATTCATCAACGGTAGCGTAAGATATGGCCGTATAAAATACAAATTGTTCACCAAAATTCATAATGTCTACTAAAATAAGAAGAATTGCTGACCATCGTGTATGTGGTAGATGACGATGCAAGTGTATATTACAACTCATGTGTTCTTTTTTCTGCGAATGATTCTTTCGATTGATGAGAGCAGCTTTTTTAAAGCCATAAAGATACGAATGAAGTTTATATACTTATTGAATTGTGTTTTTTCACCGAAAAAAAACGAGCATCTAGATAATACAGTGATTACGCGATTATTTTTTTCGTTTAACATGTCCGTAAGAAAATATTTAAACTGTCAGTACCATTGTTTAAAACAGCCATAACAAGTTTATGATCATTGTTAAAATCTCCAATAATAGCAGACAATGGACGTGCATCATATTCCAATTGAAATGAAAGCATTGATGAAAATAAACCATTATCATACCCAAGAAAGAGAATAATATTCGGTAAATTATCTTGATTAAAATCGCCGACACCGATTGCATAAGGTGATCTAGAGTCAGTCGAATAGGAAATATGATAAACGAATGTTCGATTACCATTGTTAAGAAATATAATGATCTGTTTAGTTCCAGAATTTGACACTACTAAATCAATGAATTCATCATCATTGAAAGCATACGTACAATACTATCTGTATGAGCACAAAAGATAAGAATTCGTTCTTGGAACTGTCGATCATAATCTTTTGTCAAAGGATCCAAAGAAAAAAAATAATGGCCTAATGTAAGATACTTTGTATCATTTTGAGATAGGTTCTGATTCAAAGGATCGAGATTACGAAACCACGTGCTTAGTCATTTTAGATTACTCTTCAATGTAGTGACGCACATAGGTGATATCTGCATCATCGTCATAAATATATGATATTTTCGTAGGAGCGTTAAATGACTGTTATCAGCAAATCTCTTTTCGTGTTTTTATATACGTGTGACAGTTATTATTTGTGAAATTTCTATTCTATTATGCCGAAATTAAATAATGACGAACTTGTGTTCAACGCAAATATTCGTCTATGTCGATTATGTCGTTGGGCAAATTATGACAGGCTTGGTTTTAATCTCGAAGCATCTGCTCATCCGCCTCAACTGATTCGTCTTGTTGAATCAAATAGTCCTGCAGCTGCTTCTGGCTTGAAAATTCTCGACGTTATACTTTCTATTAATCAACATGATGTGTCTGAATCTAATTATCACGAAGTACAACAACTAATTAAAACAATTAGTGATAGTAATATGTCAATTGAATTGCTCGTTGTTAAACAAAGTTTTTATCAAGTTTTGAAAAATAAAGGCATTCAAATTGATTCATCATTAGCAACTGTTATTAATGCTCCATTAACAATGCCTATTGAATATCAAGAGTTTCCTAAACTTCAACCTCGTACATGTTTGTTAGCTTTGAATCCATCAGAATCTTCATTTGGTTTCGAAATTGTGAAAGGAATAAATAGTATTGGTGCTTATGTACAGGAAGTGTTTTCAGATACTGCAGCTAGTCGAACACAATTATGTAAAAGTGATCGAATTATTGAAATTGATGATGATTTTATTGATACAGATACTACTAGATCGATCTTATATAAATTAAATACCGCTGAAAAGAAACGTTTTGTGAAATTATATGTCATGGATACGGAAACATATAAACATTATCAATCAAATAAATTGTTATTATCATCGAAAGTTGATGAAGATATTCGTTTATGTGCCATTTATCGTTGTCATCCAACGGATACATACGGGTTTCAACTAAATTATCATAAAAGAGACAATTACCATTCAGTAGATCCCGTAGACACTCACAATAATATACCGTCAAGTAAATAAACATTCAAATATACATCATATATTTATTCTCTCTATTTTTTGATAAGATGCTGCAATAGCTGGTATTAAATATCTCGATCATTTAATCGAAGTTAATGGTGAAAATATTCAAAATCGTACTCATGAATATATTGTTCAACTTGTTCGGTCAGTTAAATATCCTGAACCAATACAAATGTTAGTTGTTAATGCAAGAACATATGCAAATTATAAACAGCAACGAAATCCTATTCATCGAGGTTTGCCGAACGTTAAAATTCTTCAAACGAATCCACATGCAGAATCAACACATCTTTGATAGGATATTTTATTTCATACAATTTCAATATTAAATTCATCGTAATATTTTTTTACGATCTCACATGCTTGTTCTCATGTTTTTTCTGGTCCTTGAAATTTCTATGCCCCTTTGAAACTAATTGACGATAAATGTAGTTTTATCACTATTCTCTAAATTAATGTATTCAAGAATAGTTTCTAATTTCATTTCTTCGATGTCAAATTCTTCACTATCAATATTATTTATTGAAATAATTATTGTATTCGCCATTGGATTGTATATAAAATGAATATCATCTCGATTTTGAACTGTTTCGGGCAATGATAAATGAAATTATTATTTCAGTTTTATCAAAATGAAAATAATAAATTAATATTTACAAATAAGTTCTTGCTGCTCGATATTCACTCCAAGAGAGTATTTCCAATAGGTTTTTTATTTTTCGAACGAAAATCTGTATATATGCATTGATCAACAGATATCACAACACTCACAGCAATAATTATCGATTTATTCGGAAGATGTTATCTTAGAACAGAAGAATCAGCAGGTTTCACTCGTTTTTATCGATGAATCATCGTATGAAATTAGTTCGATAGAACAGAAAAAATACACTACAAATGTATATCGAGCGAAAATGACACAATATAGCAGAAGTCATACAGTTGACATGACACATAGATAGCATGTGTTAAATCGATTTACTAACTCGAACCCTATATTTTCTGTATCAAATATAAGACAAAAACAAGACATGCACGAGAATGCCAATACATGGAGAATGAGAAAGAGAATATACTAATTGTATTAAGAAGGAAGGAAAGAAAGTAGATTCAGAATCGAGAAGAAATATATCAAGTATATTCGGAAACACAAAAATAAGCCAAAAAAAAGAACGAGAACTCGCCATCTGTCGACTACCACAGAGTCTTGTAAAAATATTGACGATAATAAGTGTATTATTTCCAAATTGTTTACACACTCAAAGGTAAATACATAAACAGAAAATACAACAATTCTTTTCTCTTCCTCTTTTATCATTAACTGAAATATTCATTAAAATTTTTTGCACCGAATCCCCCTATCAACTAAAGATATAGTAAGCTTGTTTTTCTTATAGTACTATATAGTATATAATAGTAGAATGCACAAAACAACATGACTCAGTGGAAGCTCGTGCCTCGATGTCTTCACATCCGGTTCTAACACTAAATAATAAAATAGATGATAAGAAAGAGAAAGAGAAAGAAAAAAAAAATTCTATATAGCTTTGTAATCTAATATTATCGAAGGAAATAAATCATTCGAATATTTTTTGTAAAGAAAGAAAAGGAAAGAAAAAAATCAATCAGATCGTTTTTTTGCTTTTTTTTATGTAAATATTTTATGATAGATTCAATGACTTCGAATACGTCGGATCCAACAGATGGAAATATGAATACAACAAGTTGTCCGCATTGTCATCGATCTATTCAACCTGTAAAATATACTGGTGATTCCTTTCAGAATACTTTACAAAAACATTTTCCTGGCGTATACAATCTCGAAGAATTTGTTTTCGAAACCAAACAAACATTAGTTCAAAAAGGTTTCTATCCTCATGTGAATACATTCGTATGCATTGGTTTATGTCGTGATGAAATTACAAGTCCGTTCGAAGAAGAAGTTGAAGCAATGTGGGGTCAAGCATTTATCTGTGGTTCACTTGGTGGAATGTTATTTTGTGGTAAAACCGGATTTTCAGCAGCACATGGTCATGCACCCGACAATAGTCGTATTATTTATTATTGTTTTACACATATTGCTATCGATCATGAAGGCCAAATTGGATCAGTTTATCGAACACGTAGTGGTATGACTGGAAAAACAACTGCATGTGGAGCACTTGCTGCATTTCGAGCTGAAATTATTGCAGACAAATTAAATCTTAAGTTCGATGAAGATGATATTGAAATGAGTACATTGAAAAAGTATATCGTTCGAAAAACAGGTATTTCAACTGATCCAGCACATCCTCCCGATCTACTTGAAATAACAATGGCAGCTTATCAAGTCATTACTGATGATCTTGAACGATATGCGAAGATCGATGCCGAAATATTCAAAGAACGTGAATATGCATTATTCACTGGTGTTCAAATACACGGACCCAATGCAACTGATTATTGTTGGTTAGGTAAAGCAAGTTTCCTTTCGAAAGGAGTCTTTACAGAATTGAAACTATCACCCGCTTAGATTATGCACTAGTGTCAAATATTCTTAAATACTTTTTCCTTAGAATACTAATAAAATATCTTATTTGTTACTTAATGAATAGACTAAATGAAAAGAAAAACTACAGATTAAAACTTGGAGCTATGGGGAGAATGTTTTTTTTCGTGTTTATAAATGCTTGTTGACGACGATCGTAGAGTCACCTGTGAAATTTTATCCGAGAGAACCGCCAGTGCTTTTAATAAGATCACGAAGGCCATCACGAGGAATAAGAAAGAGACCGTCTTTTGGAAGTGTAATTGCATATTTACCTGGAAGATCAATACGAAAAACAATACGACTACCATTCGGACCTGCTTTCGTAAAATAACGTAGACCATCACCACCGATTAAATATCCATCTTTATGGGCAACATAGTCACGCTTCTTTGAGAGCATTTCGAGTAATCTTGAAGAAAGTACTTCTTCATCTAGACTATCGCTGTCATCATCCAACAATAGCTCTGCATTGATAAAGCTAATGCAAAAAAACAATAGTATAAGACTTGCAAGAAGATTAGTCTGCATCGTGTTTGTAGTTTTGATAAAATATTGTGAGTGAAATGTATTTGTATTCATTAGTAGCAATGAGCCGAGCTTATATAGACCACCGTGAATAATAGGGCTATGTTTACAATAATATTTGTTTATTATCAAAGTACAGTAATCATCTATAATTACCTGACACGGCTAAGAATAAACTTCTGTGTTTTCTTACAATCATACATTAAAAAACAAACAGTATTAACCTTGACGATTTCGAAAAAAAGATTTATTTTCATAATAGGAAAAAAGCAATATGTTGATTAAATTGCATGTGAGGTTATATACATCAAGTATGAACAGGGTAAGTACGAGTCTGTCTAACTGTCAGACATTTCGGCCAGATTTCGGGAAGTGAGCTAAAACATATAAATGGCATGAAAATAGTCAAAAATCGCACGAAAAAATTTAAATAAACGCTTTGTATTGTTGCAGCAAAATTTATTATACAACAATTTTGTATAATACTAACGATAGTTATTGGTAAAGTTAGACTAAGAAATAGACTTGTTAATGCGATCAATTGAATACACATTCGACGGTATCGTCGCCAATTAAATCGATGATTTAATTTACGTTTAATTACGCGTTGAATTAATAATATAGTCGAAATAGTTACAATAAAAACTGGCAAGAAATTATGTGCAATTCGAGCATATAATGCTACAGGCTGAACTTTCAGTGCACATGTATATGCACAGAAAAGTGATAGCATATTAAAATGATTTGTACATGGATAGGAAAGAATAACTATAATACTAAATGCAATTGGATAGAAAATACTGATGAAACAAATTGGAATATAATGAATAAATATTCGTTTACGTCTTGAAACATATAATGACGAATAGAATATGAGCAAATGTCGTTCGAAAGTACCCCAAGCCATTGTCCAATATGTTGAAACAATGAAAATAGTATTGACAAAATTCCATAGAAGACAAAATGTGTCATTCGATGGTATGACTTGTCCTACGCGTAGATAAACAAGTGTAAATGGATGATTAAATAAGAGATCACATAATGAAACAAGCAATAATATAAATGAAATGTGATTATGTAGAGCTAGACGAAGATTACGATTGAAGAAAAAATGAAAAAGACTGAAAATACAACAGATAATCGATGGAATATAACAAATTTGCATGACAATATATTTAATTTCATTAGTTCGATCCATCTGTGACTTGGCTTTGCTCTTTTCAGTATATGAAGAAACAAAATATCAAGTGAAGTCGTTGACATACTATCTTATATACAATGTTAGTTGAGAACTTCCTTCGGAGGATTTCTTGTTTTTTTTTCTATTTAATAATATTAATCAACGTCATATTTGCATATCAAATTTTTATGAAAAAAAACACATTAAGCTATTTGAATCGTTGTTTCTTCTTTCCTATTCTACCTAGACATTAAACAAAATCATTGATTCGTATCAATAAATCACATTTTTTTTCACATACCTATATCGAACGTCTAAATGAGTACATCACAAACATCCATCCCGAAAAAACAGTCAAACAATGATTTAACACAAACAGAATTAGCCGTACTTCGAAAAGCATCGAACTACAGTGACAAAGGTATAGCGAAGAATAATTTTGATTTGTCATAAAAGAAAAACATAGTCTTATTATGTTTTATCAATAGAAATCCAATTATGGCACAAAGTAACTAAATAATGATAGAAATTACTTTGAACGATGATCTGTATAGAATTTTCTTGAAGCATATCCAACTGGTAAAATGGAAAAAGCAACATTTATTGAAACATTCAAAAAATTTCATCCTCAAGAATCTCAAGAAGCAATAGATCAGTAAATTAATTTCGAAAAGAAAACAAAATTGTCATTTAGTGTGTTGATTTATTCTTTTTTGTTAGAGCATTCAATGTAGCCGATCAAAATCATGACGGAACAATTGACTTCAAGGAATTTTTATTTTGTGCTGCTGTTGGAAATCGTGTATCGAGTTTAGATGATCGACTTGAGCTTATTTTTGAATTGTAAAATATACGTACATACTTTATCCAATCTCATAATTCTAAGATTTTCTTTAGATGGGATGTTTCCAATGATGGACAACTTGATGTTAATGAATTAGCACATTTAATTTCTGCTATGGTTAAAAGCAAATTTCCGTTTGCATAAAAACGCCACTGAAGTTTTGTTTGTTTTTCAGTACGATCGTGCACAAGTTACTGATCGTCAAGGTGAAAAAAATCCAACGAATCGTGCTAAGGCTATTATGAAGCAACTTGATATTAGTGGGGATAGAAAATTAAGTCGAGAAGAATTTCTTAAAGGGTTCGACAATTTCGAATATAGTTGTTTACTCACTATTTTTATTTCACTTTAATTAGATTGAAAGCTGATCAAATCATCCTTGATCTTCTCGATCCAAAATAGACTGAACACTCTCGACTATGCATATTTTATTCATTTTTGTCTAGTACAATAAAAACTAACTATAATCGAACTTATGATAAAACTAACAAGAAAAAAATCAGATAAAAAGTCTGTTCTATTCTTCTGCACCGTTGGTAATCATGGTTAGTTTACGTTTAATGCCACGAACATTATCAAAGCAAAGTGCGAGAAGTTCAATAGCATTCTCCGACTCTACTAATAAATGATAATTTGGAAGATCAGTAATTGCACCTCCGTCGTTTTTCAAAAAATTAACACAGGCTTGTAATAAAGCGTTTAATCCATGAAATTTGGCCATCAAGATACATTTGACCACACAATATTTGTTCATTTTTGAAACTAAAAATTTCAAAGACTTCATTTTCAGGTCAGGCAGATCATATTTGTCGGAGACTGTTACAAGCTCCAGAGCTAAATTAACATCCGTAACATTAGATGTGCCAGTATAAATGTAATAAATTATTGCTTCAATAACATCAGCTGTTGCATCTTCAATTGTTAGTATTCCACTGCTAGTCTCAGCCATTCCAGACTTAAGTAAATTGTCAAAATATGACCAATGAGTAGATAGAATGCATTTGTGAACATTAAACGATTGATCTTGAACCTTGATAACAAAATCACAGTAATTTTGTTTCGAGAGAATTTCATGTCCATACTGGAATTGTTTTAAACAATGACCACCGATATATGAATCAAACATGATTGTAATTGTGCACTCGATTACAATATCATTTGTAAATTTTGTCGAGCTACTGAAAGTAAACATTTCAGTCTCGGAATCAGCCGAACAAAAATATCGAGATGTTTTAGGATTATTTTGTGCCATGAAACTTAAGCCAAGATCGAAATTATAATGTGCAAATAAGTTTCCATCTGTACAAAGAATCACTCCATACTCATCGGCAATATTCGAATTTTTGATAGCCGGATAAAATTTTATTCTCCAAAATATCTTTGGAAAGTAAGGCATAGAAAACTTGTCTGAATCGATAAATTCATCCTTTATTGATTTAATATTAACGACTTTCCACCATACAGTTAAAGTATTGTTTGTATGATTAAATTTAGTTTTCAGTGCCTTACTCTACCAGAAATGTGAACTATTTTAATATTTTTACTTTTACGTGAAATTATTTTTCTTACCATCAATAATTGTTTAGTTCGAAACTTTATTACTGTGAAGAATATCGTCAATCCTAAAGAATCACTCGCACAAACAATAAATCTCAAGTATATATAGGGCGAGAAAAATGGCGCATTACGATGATAAAATACTTGACAGTTATAAATTTAAAGTATTCATAAAATTTCGAAAAAAAAATTATATATAACATGTTATCTTATTCTTTACTTGCGATACAACAGTTATACGAGGTCATGTTACATGAATTGCTTGCAGAAAAAGAAAAAAAGTGATTTGTATTATATAGTCAATATTTGTTAAAGAAATTGAATATTTGACATATTTCATCTATATAATAAAATAAGTATGTCCGTAAGAGTGATTTAATTCTTTATGGCGGGATGTTGCTTTTTGGCAAGATTATCTCACTAAAACCTATATATGTATTTTAAAACGACTATGAAGAAATCGTAAAATATTTCGTAATTAAGATCACATATTTTAGTGCAAATCTATACATCATTATGACTCAAAACAGTCTATGAAATATTATTAGATAAAAGAAAAATTATATTTTAATTTTTTTATACCCTTACGGTCGGATGCTGTCTTTTGGCAACATATCCGTATTTGACTAAGAATTAACTTTTCAAAATTCTTAATTGGATTTCGTCAATATCCATGTTCAAAAGAAAACGAATATATAAAAAAAATGTTAATACTCTTGCTTCTAGGAGCCGGCCGAAAAGGGTTAAAGAAAGAAAGAAAGAGAATATATTTCATGTTACGATTGCATCAACTATAATTTTGTTGATATTCAACGGCGCAAAGTCGATAGAGTATAAACCAATGAAGCCATTGGACAATATGTATATTTAGTTTCGACGATACACCTAAAATATAGGGAGCTCCTTCTCAAACGTTGTTGCTCTAAGCGTAGTATAAGGACGTTGATTGAAGACTGAGCGTTTTACGTAATAGTATTTGATATCGGGATTATGATGCCATTCATTCTAAAATAAAGTTGTTTGAAAAAGAAATCTTTAATATTTTGATAAGAATCATGCTTATAGGACCTTCACTTTTGAATGGTAAAAAGAACTATATCACGTATAGATAAGAATGATCATATTCGTCATCTTATAACGTTTTTATTTTATGTCGCACTAGATAAATACATACACATATTTATATAAACTTACGATGAATTCATTCCGATTTTTCTGCACATGATCGATACGGTTCATCGATTTTTCTTTCTTTTCTTTTTCGTTCTTACACATTCGAGATATTCGGTCAATTGTATCTTTTTTTTTCTTCGTATATATTAATGGTTTTGACTTCGAATACTAAATGATGTTGTTTTGGAATTTTCAGCAATGATACATAATCCAATCAAATATGCAAAGTTTTTATGGAGAATATTGTATCGTTATGCATTTCAATGTTCTGGTCGTTTATTAATTTTTCTATTTATATTTATTTCGGGATTTTATGTTAATCGACGATTTTTTTCTCTATATAAAAAACCGTTGATAATCACAGCATGGGAGAATGTTCATAACGATCACAGTTCGTGTAATTTACGAATATTAGATGGTCATTCGAGTAAATTCAATGAACCACGTTGTTATCCACTTTTGATTAATTTTGCTGATGGATGTTGTCAAAAAGAACAGCAAAATAATTGTTTAACTGGTTTAAAACATGGCGTTCGTCAATGTGCAATGTACGACAAAACAATTTTTGATAGTTATCCTGATTTTAAAAATCGTAATAGAAATATTCTCGAACGAAAACGAGGTGCTGGCTATTGGCTATGGAAACCATTTATTCTATTTCAAGAATTGTATTTAGCTCGAGATGGAGATATAATTATCTATTCGGATTCATTAGTTGATTTCGTTGCAAATATTTCATATTTAACAAAACTTACGGAAAAACAAGATATTATTGTTTTTCAACTTGCTGGCATGAAAGTAAGAGACGATATATCTCGTTCGAATTCTATTTGTATTTACAGGAATCAATGTGGACTAAACGTGATGCATTTGTTCTTCTCAATGTCGATCAATTAGAATATGCAAATACATCAGCTAGTCTAACATCGTATTTTCTCATTAGAAAAAGTTCGACGAGTATGGCGTTTGTATCCGAATGGTTAACCTATGCACAAGATAGTCGAGCAATTACAGATGATGAAAATGTTTTTCATTTGCCTAATTATGCAGATTTTCGTGCTCATCGACATGATCAATCTTTGGTGAGTCTTTTGGTGAAAAAATGGAAATTTATGACATATCCTGATCCATCTCAATGGGGTGAAGGAGAACATCGACCGTATCCAACAGTTTTCAATCATCATCGCACAAAAAGTTCTTTTAGTTTTTTGTATTAAATGAGCAGAAAAAAAAGAATACGAATAAGTTGGATATAAAATGTTAACTGATGATGTAGGGAAAACAAAAATCAATTCTATATAATTCATACGATATAAACATAGCAGTGTTTCATATGACTTGTTTAAGATAATAATATTTGATTGTATTTTTTCTTTATTCGAAAAGAATAAACAATTACACAAGTACTATAAGACTAATCTGTATATAACTATACTCTATTTGTTAGAAAAGTGAAGTTTTTTTTTCGAGCTCATCACAATCGCAAACGTCTGATGCCAAATTCTAGTCGAAGTCGTTCGTTATAAAGTGAATTCATTCGTGTACATTTATCCATTTCAACTGCGTAGCTATAAGCTATACCGAAATCACCCCTTGCATGATAAAGATTTTGTTCTCGACCATAGTATGTACAATTTTCTGTGTTCACTCTTTGACACGTTTCTCGAGTTGATGCTAAGATTCTACTTGTAACGGAGCGAGAGTTCATCAATTGTGCGGCGAAGTTTTGACCATCAATATAAAAGAAACTAAATTGATTGATATTTCCGAGCGCAGGAGCAATATGTTGCTGAATAAATCCTTGTACTTGAGCATGCGTCCATTGAGGATGAATAAAAATAATAATCAACTTTCTATTTCTATTTGCTTGTATTTGTTGTAAAAGAAGATTTTGATTAGTAATGATTTCTACTATCTCATTGAAAGGATTTAAATCCATTCGATGATCGGTAATGTATTGAGTTGGATCAAAAATAATTATAATTTGTTGGTCAGCAAATAATTGTGGAGGACCAGCATTTCCGAAGGGTATCATTTGCACATTAGCCATTGAGCTTGACCAAAGACAAATTTATCTAGAACTGAAAAACATTTATTTATCAAACAAAAAATTGAATTTTATTCAATTGGCAAAATTTTTTTATATTCTTTTATAATTTTCTCAATGTCATTTTGTAATAATTTATAGCATTTTGTAGATCGCTCTAGAAGACGATCAGGTGTGTCTTGATCATTGGATTCCATCGACAATTGAATAGCCGTGTCTCGATAGTATTCACCCAATTTGTTGTATAATTCATTCAGAATATGTTCCTTCGAAAAAATATAACAAATATTCGATGTATTTTGTTTTGAATTGTCCACTAATTGATTTGGATTAAGAAGATAAAAATAAAAACGCAATTGGCATAAAGTAAGAACTTCATCCGATGGTGATTCAGTTGAAACAATGATGATTGGATTTTTAAGTTGAATCTTACGAACGAGTGAAATCACTTGTTCAGTCGTTTGACAAGATAGAATTCGAGCAAGATCATTATCAAAATCAATCGGTTGTATTTTTAACTGAACATAAAATATCATGATGATATGATCAGAATCTTCATTATGTAAATAACTTCGTATTTGTTGTTCGAGATTGTTACTAAAATTCGACTGTTGTATCAGTTTATTTTTCTGTTGTTTTTGTTGATTAATATTATCCAATTGTTGGTTAATTTGATCTTCTTTTATTTGACGTGTACGAATCACTAATTCTTTAGCCCAGTCAAAATAAATCAAGTCCGACTCTGCACCTTTCGATATATAAGATTGACTTATATCTTCCAATAGATTACTGAGTAGTTTTTCGTAAATAGAAAACACTTGAATTTGAATATTCATCTTTGCATAATCATTAATCAATTTGATTATTTCATTGAAACAGTTTCCGAGAATGTAAATACTGTTGATATTGATAGGCTTGTTTATACTTGATAATTTGTTGAGTATTTTTTCAGTATCAGAAGCGGTTATAACAAGAGAAATCATTGTCTTTACATGCTCTCCCGTTATCAATTCTAGGACATCTTCTCTGTTGTGATATATATCGAGCTGAATGGGAAGATTTGAGAAATATGTTGCTGTTTGCTGATTCTTGTCCAATGAATATTTTCTCAGTTCATCTAAGTAGATTATTCTATGTTTTATTGGATCTACACTTGATTCTTCACTATTTGTCTAAAATAGAACATTTTAATATATGAATTAATAATTTCATTTCATTTCTCACTGTATCTACTTCATCTGATGAATCATCGGAACGGGTTTTCATTTGTCTTTCAATCTGTTCTATCAATTCATCGATTTCACGTAATTTCTTCGATGATTTACCTTGTTCTGGTTGTCGACAAGCACTTTTATTCTCAAGATCTTCGTAATGTATCAAAACATTTCTTGACCAGGATGCACGTTCAAGAGCAGCTTCATATTGTTCGACATCGGCAAGATATTTTGCTTGTTCATGAAATTCCTTACATAATTCGTTGGTCATTCTTTCTAATAGATCGGCTTCGTGATCGAACGCCAGTAAATAGTCAAAGTATTCGAATCCCCATTGACAAACTTTAGCAATATCCGTGCAAAAGATATAAATCGAATGATAAGGTTTTTTTGTTAGCTTATTGATGAAGAGATCGGGAAATTCTCGAATGATTTGTTCGACAGCTGGTTGCCCAAGTATACTCGATGCAATGAGTAGAATTCGATGTTGATGAATTTGCCTGATGTATTGTACGCAAGATTGAACTTCAACAAAAGCTTTAAATGTAAAATGAACATTATCGAAGTTAATTGAAGTTTCAGATTGATTCTGTATAAGAATTTGAATCTCGTTGTCAATGAAAGAGCTTTTTGTGGCATCGTTGGGACCTATATGGGTGAAAAATGCCTCTTTCAGTTTATGACAAAAACCAGCTTCTCCAATATGTTGATCAAGCCAGATTATATAATATTTCTCCGGAAGTAGAGATAAGTTCGACATTTTATCTTATATAGTAAATGTTTTTGGCGGTACTCACTGAAATAGAAGTTTAAAAACTGTAAATGTTTCTTTCTTGATTCTACGACGAAGGAAAAAAACAATCAGGTTGACGTCATGTACATGGTTTTTTCTACGAAGCATAGCAAAAATCAACGGAGAAAAAGCACAAACACGTGTGAATTTTATTTTTGGACGATAAAAACATTATGCTTCGCTTCTAACCATATTTTCAAAGCAAATACTATAAAAGCTAGATGTCACTTCATTTTTCAAAGCAAATCTAAATTTTGCTAATATTATATTTGTTCTGCAATAGCTGACGACTTCAGACAATATATCTGTTACAGTGTGATGTCCTTATCATACATCGCTCCAACATTCTTTCCTTTTTTCTTTTCCCCACTTCGTTTATTCATTCTTTTATAGCTCATACTCATTCCATTGTTATCTCGTCATATAATTGTGCACGCTTCTGCTTTTTTCTTTGAGAAGCTTCGTCTTATTTTTTGAAATATTTATCAACTATATTTAGCCACATTTAGCAAAATAATTAAAAATGACAGCCAAAAACTGAACTAAAATAACTATATATGATACTCCACGATATCTATTAGAATTTATAATTCTTTTCCAAAAGGATTTTTAAATTGAAAAAATCTAGTGTTAGGATTTTGCCAGTTTATGCTTCCTTTTTTCGCCTACGAAGCGTCTAACATCATATGTAAAAAGTGTAATCGAGAGAACTCATTGACAGCTATCTGGAATCACCATTGGAGTCAATGGAGCGAGTTCATGGGCGAATCGGGAAAGGAAATACTCGAATCCGAAGCTAGAATATCCTATGTTTACGCTCCGTATTCGGTTCGTAAACGATGCTGTTTTGATAGACCCGGGTAAGAGTGATTATTATCGGTTATGATTCAGTCATGCATATAAAAAATCTTATTATTAAAAACAAATAAGATAACGGTATTGAATATAAATGTATAAAGGTAGCTGTCGTGCTTTCTATATACGCAAAATCATTGTAATCAGAGGATACTGTCTATTATCAATACTTCATAAGTAATAAAGTAAGAACAAATAAGATAATTGTGTTGAATATAAATATACAAAGGTAGCTATTTTGTTTTCTATATACGCAAAATCATTGCAATCACAGGATACTGTCTATTGTCAATACTTTGTAAGTAATAAAGTAAAAACAAATAAGATAATTGAGTTGAATATAAATATACAAAGGTAACTATCTTGTTTTCTATATACTCAAAAATCATTGCAATCAGAAGACACTATCTCTTGTCAATACTTCGTAAGTAATAAAACAAGATATATCGAATAGAATTTCGAAACAAAACTGATGTCATACTTCTGGAAATATTCATGGTTATTAGTACAGTTATGTATTGGCTATACAACAGGGTCTTGGCCATCAACAAGCTTATCGAATGTTAACATATTGGGACTTTTTCCGGATTCACCTAATGCATCCAATTCTGAAACTACAACATTATCGGTACATTCTCGTGCAATGTTCCAAGCAGCAATAATACTATCACAAAGACTTAATTTCACCGTCGAAAATCAACTGATCGGATGGAAAAGTATACAGACGAGTGCAAATATGATAGACGCTCTCAGTATTACGTGTCAAACGGTAACCGATTCGAAGATCGTTGGCATCATAGGACCTGGATTTTCGAGAGAAGTTTCTGGAATTGCGTCGCTATCTGAACGGATCGGCATTCCAACAATATCTTATGCCGCAACCGATCCCGACTTATCAGATAAAAATGTTTATCCTTCTTTTTATCGTACAGTTCCTTCCGATAAGGCAGCTGCAAAAGCTGTTGCACAATTATTTCTTCGCTATAATTGGACATCGGCTATCATCATCTATCAAAATGATGCGTATGGATCTGGTGGTGCCGATGCAATAACTCGAACATTTGTTGAAAACAAACTTTCTATCAGTGATACATTAATTTTTGATATAGTAACACTTTCTTTTTACAACGATCTCAAGACTATTTTAACTAACAGTGTATCTCGAATAGTCATACTTTGGACAAGCGAAGCGAATACAATCCGGATTGTGCAAAATGCACTTGATAATAATCTTCTTGGTCCACAATTTTTATGGATATCAGCATCGACTATTTCCTTAGATTTATTCAACCAATCATCTTACTCAAAATTAGTAGGAATGATGACAATTATTCCTGCAGTTGGAAATACAAATGATGCAACAAGTAATACAACATTATTAAATGTTGCTTATGAAATTTGGCAACAGTATGAACCTGAAACTTTCCCTGGATCAACAGAAGTCGATTACTATGCTTTGTGTGCATTTGATGCAACATGGTCATTAATTCAAGCTTTATCCAAACTTTGTTCTTCAACTACGAAACTGACATCGTCATGTTTATCTACAATTAATACTTCGTTCTGTTTTGATTATCGTTTTCTGAATGCTAAATCACTTCTTAATATAATAGATACTATTGAATTTCTTGGTGTATCTGGTCCAATCAAATTTAGTAACATAACAACAGATCGAATTATTGGCAATTATTATGTTCTAAAAAATATTCAATCATCTTCGAATCAAATTAATTATGCTTCAATATTGAAATATTCCGATTCGATTGGATGGGGATCTATAACAGCAACTAGCGTTATCATTTGGCCAGGAAATTCATTGATACCTTTTACCGGTATTGCTGGACTTTCTGGTGTCACTCTACGAATTGGTGTTATTAATGCAGCTCCATTTACTATGGTAACAAATATTATCGATCAATCTGGAAACAATATTACAAAAATCACTGGTTATGTACCTGATTTAATTGATGCTTTACAAAGTAGACTGGATTTTATTTCTGAAATTATAGTAGTTCCATCGAGTTACACTTATAATCAAGCGGTTCAAGGAGTAGCCAATGATATATATGATATACTAATAGCTGATGTGAACATATTAGCTGACCGACGAGAAATTGTTGATTTTTCAAATTCTATCTTTGATAATACAATACGCATTATTACTCGAGAAGCAACGACGGTTAACACTTTCGATTTTTTCTCTTATCTGTCACCGTTTTCAGGTCACTTGTGGATCGTACTATTGTGTACTCTTCTCTATTCTTCAGTTTTGATTTTTCTATTAGAACGACGTGAAAATGAAGCATTACGAGAAAAATCAATTATTTCTGCAATGGCCATGAGCATATGGTTTGTCTTTGGTACGTTGGTTGGATATGGTATTGATTTTCACGTTGAAACAGCCGCTGGACGTTTATTATGCATGGGTCTCTATATGTTAAGCATAATCTTAGTTGCAACATACACTGCCAACTTAGCATCAGTTCTTACATTATCGAAAACAAAGAATATTATTTCTGGAATAGATGATATCAAAAATGGAATCATACCATTTGGTCGTGTTGGTGTTCTCGTTGGTTCATCTCTTGAATCTTATTATTTACGAGAAATATCATCAGGCAGTCGAAATTATTATCCATTATTTTCGGTAGATGAAATCTATCTTTCATTATTGAATAATACCATCGATGCATCAATAATGGATGCCGGTAATTTGGAGTACGCCGTTAATGTTATATACTGTAACTTAACACTCGTTGGAGCGGCATTTTCACCTAGTTCGTATGGAATAGCTATGCCTAAAGGCTGGTCATATGGTCAAGCATTAGATATTGCTGTACTATCGATACGAGAATCCGGCGAACTAGATACTCTGAAAAGAAAATGGTGGTCTCAAAGAGTTTGTGATAGCTTAGTAGATAGTGATAGTGATCCATCCGACAGTATTGCACTTATATCCACTGGTGGTCTATTTTTGACCTTTCTAGCAATTAGTATTCTGGCATTAATGTTATTTGTATGGTTGAAACGACGTATCATCATCAATTACTTAAAATCATTGATATCAAGAAACAAATCTTTGCCTGAAAAAGCCAATGGTTATGAAGAAAATCCATCAGATTTCAATAACAAGGATAAACCTATCTCGCACACTGTAGATTTACCCGATCACCGAGTAGTTGCCTCTTGGTTCTAATACAACTATATGATTCAACAGAAACTTTCGAAAAATAATAACTGGATTTTCTTTTGTTAGCGTTTCTAGCTGATTCTAGTTCACGCTAACGTGTGATTTCATCACTCTTTTCTCTTCTATATATGCATGTTCTCTTTGGTCTTTGTTTCACTTTTTTGTTCTTCATTGATTCTTACCAATAAAGACATATATACGTCAATTCATCGTCTTATATAAGCCGGTGGTAAGACCATTTACTATTCTTTTTTACGTGAGATTTCGATAGCGGTATAGCCTACACTTCTGTCTGGTGGTTACCGTAGACGTTTTTCCTGATATTAAAGGCTCAAATCTTTCGTCATTAAATGAATCATATAGTGCATTTGCTATAATTACGAAATCAATATCTCGGATTTTTCCAAACCGTAATGAATGATTCACATTTTCTACATATAAATATTGTTTGTTTAGTTGCGAGCTATAGTGTGTTTGAAAAATGAGTGCACGAGATTCAACTTTTTATTATAGCTTCATAGTAATCACAGCATCATTAGTATGTCTTTGCTTAATGTATATAAGTTTCGGCCATACTGATTCTATCGAGTGGCCAAAAAGTCAACAGCGTACTTATTGTATAGTTCGTAACGCTAGTATTGCACGATTGAATAATGGAGGAGGTTTTAATGTTACATGGAACGTTGTCTATGACACTATTCAAGCAAAAAACTTTTCAATAATATTGCATACACATTTTAATATATATGAAGATGCACTCGAAGCAATAACTATTCAATATAAAGTAAGTTATGAAAAATAAGCGTAATTTCGAAATTTAGTTCTAATATATGTCATTTTTGCATTTAGATGAATCAGATATACAGGTGTTATTTTGATAAAAAAAACCCAAATCGATTGGTTTGGTCACTTGATCATCGAATTAGTTATGGAAAAGGATACTTTCGAATCGTGATTCATCTTGGAATAATTATCTTGGTTAATTTGTTCGTCATGCTACTTTATTTGCTCGTTACACAAAAAGAAAAATCAACTAACAAACGTCAAGACATTTTAATGCAAGATCCAGAAGAACATTGAAAAATATTTATAATTTGTAGTTTACTTTTTTTTTGTTTTTAAATTTAAACTAGAAAAATAAAAACGTACTTCAATTTGCATATTATACAAGAAAAAAACGAAAGATAGATACAAATTCGATATTATTTTCTTTGATTGGTTGAAGAAAAGAACAGAATGAAAAAAAAATTACTTGACTGATCGACCCTCAAGACGTCATAGATTGTATTGCTTTTCTTCTTACTCACGTGTTTCATTTTCGGGTTACATGCTACTTGAGTAGACGATTTACTTTCATGTCTCATTTCAGTAATAATATTACGAAAGTTGCAAGTCAAGCTGCAAAAAGTACTCCATATAGGATATCAGAGAGAAGAGACTATCATAGTTTGTTTTTCTTCTTCACAATAGATAGTTCTGGTTTAATTAAACCTTATATTATTGCAACGATTGCAATTAGTACCAGTGTAACAACTGGAGATTTTATATGTCAATATATCGAAAGTCATAGGAAGAAACCAAATGGTGAACCTATTACACCACCACCATCATCATCTTCTTTTCTTACTTGGTGGAATAGTGATCGATCTCGGATCATGTGTACGACAGCTGCTCTCGTATCAACACCTTGGTCTTTTACACTTGCACGCATAGTCGAACGATTATTTCCAGGTTTGTTATTCAAAACGAACAAGCTGTTTCACACAGACTGTATAACTATTTTGAAACAGGTAAACAAGGCATTCAAATTGCAAAGAAAATGTTAACAAATACGTTACTTGCACCTTTGAATATTAGTCTTGTTTTTACATCTATTGTTCTTCTACAAGGTCATTCTCTTCGTGTAGCAAAAAGAAAAATTCAAAATGATATGCCGAAAACATTTGTAGTTGGCACATGTTATTGGCCATTTGTTTCGTTTATTAATTTTCGTTTTATACCGCTCAATTATCGACCCATTGTTGGTAGTATAGCTGGTGCTTTATGGAATATTTATATCTCATCAGCTGCTAATAATCCGAAATTAAATCCAGATGGTACGATACAAGCAGATAAAGACAAAAAAAAGACAATAGAGAACTGATGCAAACAAATATGTCAATATAAAAGTTTTTCTTTATTCAAGCTCATATTTTTTTTCAAAATTTATTTTAAAAGGGCACGAAAAAGTTGAACAGCCATTGACATTGTCACACCATAGCCGATAGTAAATCCAATAGATCGCGATGGTTGGGGCAATGGCAACTGAAATTATATATGCATATAGGATATGAATAATATATCAAATCAATCTCTTTGATTACTTGATAGGCAATCGTATGAAATATACGAGAAAAGAAAAATATACGAAAATGCCAAAGAGCTTGAGTTGGCGACGGATTGATGCCAACATAGAAGAGACCAATGATGACAAAAGGTAGGATATTTTCCATATCATTCAAATGATTTCGACGGATACGTTCGACATCAGGATCGGTAAAGGTCACCTTTGCATCTTTACTACTACTCAATTTAGTATCTTCAGGATTAGAAAATACCTGAAACCGAAAAATAAAACAATCATTGTAGAAGCTCAAGAAATGAAAATCTCTACTTATTTACCTTCTTAGAAAATCGTACTCGACTAGTGAGCATTGACATAGCCATCATTTTGACGGTTGATGCCGCTGCATAGAAAACAAAATTTTTAAAGATTGGATTATTAAGTGTGTAAATAACTGTCGACATGACTGCTAAATAAAATGTTGTAAATATGTAACAACTGGTGAAAAAAAGCAAGTATAAATATTTGTAAGTTATCTTTATGATGCTATCGTGTCAGATAAGGTTTCGCACATGATATCAATATTTGGTTAAATTCGTATGTGACGAATAGAAAGTTTTTTTTTTCCTCAGTTACTTACTGATTTCATTAAATCTTATTCAACATGAACTAATTACTCCAGATGTTCGTAATCCTATAACTTATAGCTCTGGTATCCCTTGCATTATTTGAATTACTGTTTTGAATTTAGAAATCAATACTGACGATCAACTCGTTGTGTTAGCGGACATGTTCATTTCGCATAGCTACTATGCTTAATCAAAATTTTTTTTTGTACCACACTTTGAAAAAGTTTAAACAAAAAAAGGATTTAATCTATATTGGCGTAAAAATAGCCTGCGCCACCGTTGCTTTTATACAGCCAAAATGATACTGTATAATTATGCCCAACTATTACTGAAAATGTTTGACTCAGATAAACATAACCTCCATTACAATGATTTATAAAGCAATTAGTACCCGAATGACAATTGCTAGTAGTAATATTTCCTCCATCACCACTAGTTGTACATGATGATGCACACTGCTTAGTCCAACCGGTGATTACTGCAGTTGAATTTTCAAAGCCGGGATTAATCAGCAATTCAGTAGTGGGTGCAATGTTATCAGTAACAGATACATCGTCTAAATAGACAGTTTCAGATGCTGGACCTCCATGAACTACAAATGATAGAGTAGGTGACGAATGAGTTGCTGTATAATTATATTTGTATAATGTATATATAAGTGGACCATGGATAGTGAGTAAATTAGCAGAACCTTGAGATGTGCATGATGGTGCTAAAATATGAATCATAATAATACGTAGAATATATTTGAAAAGAAAATAAATACTCACTGGTGGTACTTCTTGTTGAAGTTGAAGTCGACATTGTTGTTGTGAGTGTCGATGGAAATTCTTGAAAAAAGAATGTTGAATTATTCATTGGTAATAATCCATTGTCATTTGAAGAATAATTTCGAATTAAAATACATGAATTATTTAGTGTTAAACAATTCCATCCAAGAGAAGAATTCATTAAAGCACGACATTTACAATCGAAACAGGAGAGATTCAAAAATGTTTGACTAATATTCGACATATAAATCGTATTTGATATGGAACCAATATGAACACACATGATCATGGAAAAAGAAAACATTAGTAGAATGTACCATTGATGCATGTTGACAAGAATGTTTGATGAAAAACACACATAAGATAGAAAAGGAGTTATTTAAATAGTACTTCTTCATCTTCTGTTATCGAAGAAAAAATAATTAATATTTTAAAAGATTTGCTCCCGATCGTGTGTGCGTACTTTTACAAAGAAAATACTTTCAAGTCATTATAGGAACACATGCTATATTGAGAACAAAACAACAGAAATAAGTACAAGTATAGCAGTTCAACGAAGTAGTATTGTCGGATTTTTTTCGAGTTTAGTTGGATCTTCGGGAAAAAAAGTAAAAAAAAAGTAGATTTTATGTAATCTGCGTGTAGTTATGGTGTTGGAGCTATTAAAAGTGGAGCACAAATGGTGGCCATGCAAACTCCTTGAGCTGCACTGCAAGCCGCAGCAGCTGAACTGGTTGTTGTAAAGAATGACGCGATCCATGCACCCCATCCAAGAGGTCCTGTTGCAGCAGCACCTAGTGTTATTGTACCAAAAGTCAGGCCGGCGGCAGAATAGCAGGCTACAGCAGCAAGATTACAAGTTGTTTGACAACCAGCATAAGCCAAAGGACCAGAAAACACATAATTGGGCAGTAGTAACAAGATAATTAAAATATATTTCATTGTGTTTTCAGATTTAAACATTATTATTGATACGACTGAAGCTGTAGAAAGATGGAATACAATAAATACCTTTTCTCACTGGGAAAAAATCCAGTAGATAAAAAAAAACGTAAAAAGTATTTCACACGTCGGTGAGTAAATGTAAATCACAGAAAGTAGAAAGAAAAAAACATGGTGTGTGTAGTCAATAACCATAACATGACCACGTGAAAAAAACTAGATTGCATTAAAAGGTGATTTGAGTGTTATATACTAAAAACCAATTTTGCGTGTGCGGAGTAGTTTTCTATTTACATGTCGCGATCAGTAGCAGAAATCATCGTTGATTTAACTAATTTTAATCCAGCAACGGCCGATACAAATCGTCGTCTATCTCATGGATGCTACATGATACCCGTAGGTTACCTAGGACATGAAAAACATTTGAAACTACTCAAAGATATGATTAACGCAAAAGAAGATCAACATTTTGACACGAGTATAGCTGCTGGTGGTATTAAAATTATGGAATGCGAAGAAATAGAAACAATTTTGGAATATATTATATTGAAATATAATGCTGAAAATTTAAATAATGCACGGAATGAACATTTTGTTTACGAAGATAATTTCAATTCGGCTCTATGTGAATACATGCAAAATACTGCGTCATATGATAAACTCAAAAGAATATGCCGAAAATACGAAGTACTTTCAAAAGAAAACGTTGATTTTGTAATGTCAGAACATGAAGGACGTGCTAATCGAACACACAAATATTTTATGCGGAAAGGTTTATCAGAAGATGATGCTCGAGCATCATCATTTGCTATTGCATTCTACACAGGTTCAAGAAGCGAAGCATGCAGCCGAGGTGCAAGTCTCATTGCTCGTCGTGCCAATGGAATTGCTATTCAAGAACGAACAGTCGATGAAATGAAAGAAGCATCAATTATTTTATACTATTTAGTTAAAGGTCTATCAAATATTCCATATTATTGGGGTTATGTTACTCGAGCATGTCAACTTACAGATAATGAACTAGCATTTTACAGTGCTGGTACATTGATATCATGGCTTCAATTTAGTAGTTCGAAACGAGGCAAAAAAGTGGCAGACGCTGATGTGTTCAAAAATCGTAATACTCAATTTAAAATCTATTCGCTTACAGGTCGTCGTATTCAAGATTTTTCGAATTATGATGATGAAGATGAAGTGTTATTCTTGCCTCATAGTACATTTCTCGTTTTCAAACATCTAACCAGTCATCATGGAACACAACATACGATCTATATGCGACAAATTGAAACAGGCCTTTCAACATGGTCAGTACTTTGGGTTGACGATCGAATTTTTGATGAAAATTGGGAAAATAAATCTCATATGGAATATGCAGCTTCGAAAGCAATGAATATGAATGTACATTTCATTCCAAAATCACGTACAGACTATGCACTATCATTTCTTAAATCACCATTTGGACAACGACTTAAAAACAGACGTACATTTCGTATTGTTACCGATATGACTCGTGATAATGAACGACCAGCGCATAATGCTGGAGCACGTTTAATTAAACAAATACGACAACTTGGCTTTCAAAATCAATGTATGGTATTTACAGGTGACAAACAGAAAGCAGAGAACATTTTGAAAAGTGAACTAACTAATCAAGAGATCGTAAATACTAGTGTATCAGTCAGTACAAAGGATTTGAGACATTTTGTAAATTTTCAATAAACTGTTAAACAAACAAAAAGCTCACTTTTTCTTTCACACTCAAGATTTTATGAATATGCACGCAGTTTATTCGATTAAAAAATGGAGAGAGAAACACAAACACACGCTGGTTTTTATCAAAAAAAGAGCCGAAAGGAGAAAATGGAAATGTTTATTTAAACCAATTGATATTTGGCAAATAAGGCCCCGATAAGACCAAAAACTAAAAGAATTGGTGTTTTGAAGTTGCCAGGTGATCCATTACACAAATCTGTGTCGCAACAAAACGTGCCATAACCAAGCGCACTATAAGGTGTACATGAACTTGAGCCAGCTCGTACAGTTGCTGCTCCAGATGCCGTAGTTTTCTATATTGATAGAACATCAAGAATTCGATGTATTGATTAAATATTTAGTCACAGAGCAGACTGTAAAACCGCTAGTTGCTGACGAAGCATAAGCTGTTTTATCAAATGGATCACCGCATCCGTTGCAAACGTAACAACTAATACCGGCGCATACAGGTAACATTACTGAAAATAAGACGTATACGATGATTTTTCATCTACTATGCAACTTACCAAGTAAACCAATAACAATCAATGAATTCATCTTGATCGTGCTGCAGAAAAAAAATGTTGCCTATTCGTATGAAAGTAACGCCTTTTTATAGTTATCGGTAACTATTGATATAGTGAACCATAGTAACTTTTATTTTACGGACATTTTAAGGAGAACTCGATCAACGTTAAATAAACAAAAAAAACTAAAAGATGCTGACGTCTTAAATCAGGATAAAAATAAACTTAAATAACCTTGAATTGCTTTTCAAGGATTGAAATTATATAAACTGAGTGCATTTTACTCAAATAAATTTATGCGATTGAGTATATTTTAGTATTCAAAAAAAAATCTGTTTGCATGACATTGAAACTTCTCTTCTTCGGATTCTTTCAATATTCTTAATAATCATGTCTATCTACATCTGGTTTCATTGTTACTAATTTTCGTATGACTCATCCACGCTCGGTTTAAATCATATTTCTGACAACGTCAATATTAAAAGGGAAAAAAAAACTTTACTTTATGATGGCACACACCACCCACATACATTGAAAATATACAATTCTCATAGAACGAGAAAAACACTCTTCATTTACTGTGACAATCATCCACATGCCTATTTTTTTTTCTTTCTATTCACGTATGCTTTTTTTATGAGTAGAACAAGACGACGCAATTTGCTTATAAAAAAACAGAATTTTTAACATAGCATGATATATAGTGTCAATATATGGCATCAATGACATCGAAATTGAATGATGCAAGTCTTGAATTATTTTCTCTAGTCTGGCTACATGATAATCCCGATGAATCTCATGAAACTGAACAAAAATTGCGTTCAATGATCAATCGTCTTGTCAAATTTAAAGATGTACATAGTTGTCAAAAGTATATTGAAGAAGAATCACAAAATACTCGAATAATATTGGTTGTTAGTGGTCGATTAGGACATGAATTAGTTCCTAAAATTTATAAATTTCGAAAAATCATATCCATATATGTCTATTGTATGGATAGAGAACGAAATAAAAAATGGTCTGAAAAATATTCGAAAGTAAAAGCTGTTGTTGTGAATTCAAATGAACTCATATCATACATCAAAGCAAATCATAAAAAACAGAAAATTATTGAAGAACCATTATCAATCAATATTTTCAATGCAGGCAAATCAACAGTAGGCGTGAACGGCCAGTTTATATTTCATCAAGTTCTTCTCGATTGTCTCCTACGATTAAAAACAACTGCACAAGATAAACGAGAACTTCTTGATATTTGCAAAAATCAATACGATGGAAATAGTGAAGAATTAGAAAAAATTCGTGAATTTCAACGAGAATATTTACCAAGCAAAGCTCTATGGTGGTATACACGTGATTCATTCTTTTACAAGACATTAAATGCAGCCCTACGTAATCAAGATATTCATTTGATATTTTTATTTCGTTCGTATATTTCGGATATTCAACAACATTTACAAAACGATCAAATCAAACATCCATTGAAAGTCTACCGTAGTCAATTGATATCAAATGATGAACTTGAATCATTGGAAAAATGTTCAGGTCAATTGATTTCAATAAATTCATTTTTCTCAACGAGTATTGAATATCAACAAGCCCTTGCCTTTCTCGATACATCATCCTCAAGTACGAATGATCTCGTTCCAATTCTATTCGAAATCGAAGCAGATCCAAAATTAGTCATTACAAAACCATTTGCTAATATAACTACATATAGTCAATATCCCGACGAATTAGAAGTACTGTTTATGACTGGTTCAATATTTCGTTTGAAAAATATTGAACGTAATAGAAAAACAAATATTTGTCTCGTTCAAATGACATTATGTAGTGAAGATGATCTTGTTTTAAAAGATATTTTAACGCATATGAAAAAACAACTTGGTAAAACCGATACAAATCTTCAAATTTTAAGCAGATTTTTAACTGAAATGGGACAATTTGATTTAGCTGAGAAATATCTTATTCGTTTGTTAGAACAACTTTCATCGACACATCCATCACGTGCCGATATCTATGAAGAACTTGCAAGAATCACATCGCAAAATAAGAAATTCGATAAAAGTATGGAATGGCGTCAGAAAGCTATTAATTTTAAACAACAAAATGAATCAAATCAAAATAATTTAACTGGTCAGTTAAGATTTTGTTTTCAAAAAATATTTTTCTACAGATATTTTTATATAGTAACAAAAGAAAAGAAACTAGATCGATTACCATCACCATATAAACCTGAGAAAGAACAATCTGTTGTTGACAAGGATCGTTGTAATAAGTGTTTCAAAACATTTGAATCAGGTTCATCGAGATTTACTCATCATGGAGTGCCGTATCATGAATATTGTTTTCTATGTGATTCATGTTTTCAACCGATGGGCACGAAAAAATTCACTACAGAAAATATGAAACATTATTGTCTACCATGTTATGATCAAAAATTTGCAGCAAGATGTGTCGGATGTCATCAAGTATAAGAGAATGAATAAACAACTGTAAAACAGATTTTATTGACTTTTTCTATAGATAATCAAACAAAGAAGCACGGTGTACAAAAATCAAACTTGGTAAAAGAAGAATTTTTAATGCAGAGATTATATTTTTACGGTTGTATTTCTTTTCTTATAGGCATCCGGAATGTTTCACCTGTACACATTGTAAAAAGCCTCTGACTGCATCGACTTTTCCAACATATGATAATCGTCCTTATTGTGATTTGTGTTACGATCGATTGTATGCTAAAAAATGTTATGCATGTTTCAAACCAATAAGCGGTAAACGAGAGATTACAATGAATATTGGTAATAGTTTTCTTTTCTTAAAATAGGTCCTGATAATAAACGATATGTATCATATGAAAATCGTGATTGGCATACAAATTGTTTTCGTTGTTATCATTGTCGAATTTCACTTGATGGTCGAGGATTTTGCAAGCAAGGTCCAAACGTTGTTTGTTCTGATTGTAGTCGATTAAAATAACAGAAAAATATTGAATGAATTTTTATTATTATAACGTGTCGTTGTTGTATCGACACAACAGAATCAGATAAGAGAGTATCTACCTTTGACAACAAACTTTTTATCTCAATAAATACTAGAAAAAAAAACATTCTTATTTTTAACATGCCTTCAAATACTCTATCGTTTCTTCTCTCGAATAATTTCCAATGGTTATGGAAGTCAAATAATGTTGATGCAGAATCAACAGAAAATGATCAATGGGAAAGATATACCGATATTGATAATGATATTATTGAACATGCTTTTCATCGAAATCAATCAAACGTAGAACTTGATGAAGAACGTACGATCGATTTACACAATATGTTACAACACAGTCAAGGTAAATCCTATCCAATAAAACGTACTATTCTCGCGCAAAGACGTCGAATTGAACCTTTGAAACAGGAACGATTCAATGCAACAATACCACTTGATATTCCAACAAAGAATCCACCTAATGTGTTGTCTATGATGCGTCATTTCAGTCATATTTCCAACATCTATAGATATTCTCTTGGTTTCAACAGGAATAAGCCGGTGTTAGATATTCTCAAAGAATCTATCGAAGGAATTATGAAAGAAGGAACGATTCATAATAAAGAACACAGTGCTAAACAACTAGTTGAATATTTAGAATGTATTCAAGAATATGCTGAAGATTTAGTACCCTATGAAATTATTCCAGCAGAAATTGGAGATATGCTCGCTCATATGTTTACAAAGGATTCGTTCTGGTACAAATTAATCAATCAAATAACACGAAATTTGAAAACTATGGAATCGGATAAAGTGCAAACCATTGGACCGTTTTGTTATTTACTGAATGAATATCTGAAATGGAATATTAAAACACCAGATTGTCCAATTGTTTATCGAGGAATTGATCTAACAGATGAAGAACGTTTAAATTTTATGAAATCAGACATACAATTTTTATCATTTACATCAACAAGTAAAAAACGACAAGTAGCAGACATCTACGGTAATACATTGCTCGTCATTGAACTCAGGCAACCAACAACTCGTTGTGGAAGTGATATATCTCAAATATCAAATTTTCCTGAGGAAGAAGAATTTCTGATCTTGCCTGGGAGTGTATTCGATTTTATCAAATATGAATATGATCAATTAAATAGCAAACATATTCATTATCTCAAAGAATCTTGGCGAAATGCTGATGCTGGTTGTTAAGCCTATCATATTTTATTTGATCTTGTTTTTCTGTATGATGTATGTAGTGAAAAAATAACATCTGTTTCGTCAAAGACAAGATAAAACGAAAAACAACTTAAAATGTCATCATTTTTTTTCTTGCCAGCACGTTTTTTTTTAAAAAATGTATTTGTCGATGAAAGAAATATGCTTTGTATTTTGTATGATATCAATTTGTCGTAGCGATACAAATTGTCGAACGACAGGTTGGTGGATTCTACAACCATTTTCGAAATCAATCTTACAATCATTTCTCAGTCAATCAAAAGAACATCTCGAATTTAATTCATCGAATCCATTAGCAACATACATGCAAAAAGATCAACATCCAGTTTACTTAGAATTCAATCAACAAAATCAATGTAAAGACTCTTCATTACCACCATTTATTGCTAATATAACCGAACAGACATTTGTTGAATTCAAATTAGAAATACCATATCTAATTCGACAGAATAAAACTGTTATGTTCAAACCATTAGTTTATCAAAATGATTTCATAGATGTTGAAGCTTCAAAATTCGTTTATGGACTGCCAGCATACTTCGTAAGTTCACTTGTATCTATGTATATTGCATATACGATATGAAATCTTTATTATTAGGCAACAATGCAAGCTGATTTTCAAAAGAATACTTATTCAATATCGTATCAACAAGGTTCTGTCGAAGCTACATTTAATCCATTATTTCCCAATATGCTACCATTTAATTCATCTGAAATTGCAAATTTTTCTTCATTTGTCGATGCTAATATCTCACCATGGCTTGCATTTCCTCCTACTCATCATGATGTAAAGTGTGCTTCAAATATATACAATTTCACTCAAACAGCTCTTGTTCGACCAGTCAATATGACTTTAAATATCGTTGGTAATATTTTTCATTCAATTCCTTCGGGAATTTATACACAATTTGGAAATCAACCGTTAGGTGCTTGGCAAATTGATGTTCATACTAAAATCACTTCAGTCTATCAATGTCCTTGAGAAATTCTATGTTTATTTCGAAGTTAAAATAAATCTTCTAAAAAGATTTTTATTTGTGAGACAACTAATTGATTACATGAAAAGAAATTTTCGCTACCAAACAGTACATTTATCTACTCGACTATTTCGTTGACCAGGTTTACAACCAAATACACGATCGAATTCATTAAAATTTGATGTTGGACCGATGACTCTGAATTCAGGCGGTGAATGAGTATTGGATAGAACTCTTCTTTTTGCTGCTTGATCTGTCACTTTCGAACACCATACTTGAGCATAATTCATGAAAAACATTTGTTCCGGTGAATACTGACTTAAACCTGGTAGTCGTTTGTCAATATTTTTATTTTTTTCTGCCCATTTTTGATAAGCCTTTGATAATCAACGAAATATATAAATATTTTCATTCAAATTCAAAATCACATACGAAAAATGCTTGTTTCAATCCACCATTATCCGCTATATTCTCGCCTTGTGTTTGTTCTCCATTGACCTAAACCAAAAGACAAAATATGAAAATATCTTCGAAACTTGCTTCTTACATTGAGATTGATTTGCGATAATGTATAATTACTGTACTGATCAATGATACATTGTTTCTGTCGATTAAATGCTTCAATAGTTTGATTTGTCCACCAACGAACTCGATTTCCATGTTTATCATATTTTCCACCAAAACTATCAAATCCATGAGTTAACTCATGTCCAACAACCATTCCAATCGCGCCATAATTCAAATATCTTGAATTGACTTGTTAGAACTCGATTTATTTTGTAGACAACATCTTACTTCGGTGCATGTTTATCAAAAAATGGTGTTTGAAGGATAGCTGCTGTAAATGCTAAAACGAAAGAGACGAATGTTTGATTGGCAAACATAGAGATTGCAGTTTTTACTGATATCATTGTACGATGGACGATAGAAAGCATTAACATCTGTCGGAGTGGGAGATGCCCAACCGTTTCGATTGATTGGTGCGCGAAGTTTTCGTAGATTTTTTTTGAGATTGATTTGATTGATCAAGAGAACATTTTTGAAATACGATGAATTGAATTTATACTAGAAAAAAAAAAGAAGTTTACATACGAAGAGAAAAGAATGATTAAGATTGCAAACTTCATGATATATATGTTCGAGATAAGTACGATTACTATTCAAACCATCGGGATAACCGATTCGTCGACCGACTGCATCGATCTAGATCAATAAAAAATTAGAATAAATGGACAAAAAATTTACTCGATCGAAAACTCAGTACTTTTTCAAGTGCTCGACCTTTTGATTCAGCATCCATCCATGTTGTTCTATCGATCATCTGACGAAATATCTGTTGAACATTATCGATCATTTCAGTGGACTCTTGACGAGATGATTCATCGAAATATTTTTCTATATATAACTTCGACACAGCTAAGCTCATATAATAATTAACACTGTTCGCACATTTGATCTTTCGTGGTAGGCCTGTTTTGATTCCTTGAAAGATTTGCATGAATTTCAATTTTAAAACTTGAAATTTCGTTGACATATGATCACTGAGACTCCAAACAAAACGCCAGATAATATAGTTTTGTAGAGTTCGTGATGATTCATGTTCGAAAATGTTCGATAGACTTTTTAAGACATCAAGTTCTCGAACGAGTATCATATCATTCGAACGTAATTCAATATTTTCGAGACGATAAATTCGTCGAATATAATCTGAATAATCGAACTAAAATAGAAAAGAAAATATTTTTATTACGAAAAAAAAATATCAAGTTGGAGTACTGATGAATTGAGTAGAGATGAAAGATTCGCAAAGGCGGTACGATTCGATGTTTGGCTATATCTTTGAGCTGTTGTCCAATAGACCTTTTATGTAACAAAAAAAAGATGATAAACACATAATTCATTAACCAAACAATGTCAAACTTGAGCAATTCGTTTTTCAACTTGAAATATTTCTTCAACATCCTGATCAATTGTTGTTAATGTTTCGTTTGTTAATAATAAAACAACATTCTTAATCAATTCTCGATAGGCACGAGTAATATTGCTTTCATTTAAATAATAACTTCGATCACCAAGAGCAAGTGAACTTTGTCCTAAGTAAATCGAATGAATAGATGAATTTCTCTCGTCAACACTTGTTGCAACATAAAAAAATAGAAATTTATTGAATTGATTCAACTTGAGTAATGACGAAGGTAAATTAAACGACGATGGGTTCCAATTGGAACCTTGTAAAATCGGCCATCCTCCCAATCGATTATTGATTAATGAAATAATATAAGAATCAGCATTTTCTCTTTCAATTTGATCGACATTGACACATGACGAATATAATTGTCGAGTATTGATAATTGCATCAATGCCGGCACTTTCATTCGATAATGGAGATGTCAACAGATCTATACAAATCAGAGTAAAAAATTTAACAAAAAAGAAAAAAACAAATTATATTTTGTTCGCATACCAATTATTCGATTAGTAACTTTTTCTTCGAGAATATTGAATGTACCTTGAGAATTATCTACAAAAATTATAACATATAGAAAACGAAAGAATAAGTTCTATTTTAACCATCATCAGGAATTCGAGCATTTTCAATCCATTTTCCACAACTGAATTGATAGAAATTCTCGCAAGGATTCACTGTTTGATCGATATTATCCAAAAAATAATTTGCTAAAAAAAATTTAAAAGAAAAATAATCGATCATTATCAATTATCACGAATTGATTCTACCAATTTTGATACAATATGGTGTTAGACATAGATCTTTCGTAGTCGAAATATTAGTAACATGTTCTTTGAATTTATTTCGTTCAAAGCCATATAAGATTGAGAAGATAATTGTTAAAATTAGCAAAACAAAACCAATACAACTTAAAAATACGGAGAGAAATAGAAACGGTCGTTTTGATTCAGAGTCGATCATTGTTGAAAAATGTAAATTTCTTTTTCTTTTGTTTGATCTTTATATATAATGATTTTTTTTTCGTTATTCTTTTAGATGATCTTTAAACGGACTTGATTTCATTTGTAAAGATCATAGATAAAACATACATATAATGTTTTACATGCCATCTTACAATTTTCGTCTTTATCATTGAAAGATAATTATCGACAGAAAGAAAGGAAAAAAGTAAACAGAGACCTTTGAAAGATATTCAACTATACACCCTCACCCTCAACAAACGTTATCATCACTAAATTTAGTCACGTTGTTGTTCTTTTTATTATTTTGATTAAACTTCATAGTAAAATGGCTAAAACTTATTTCTCAGTTATTTGTCGACATTTACCTGATCTATTTATCATATTTCCTATTCCAAATACTTTAGCAATTTGCTGTTTCTATTTTGGTTTTTTCTATTACAATGAATGTCCATCGGAGCCAATTATCCCGAAAAGTTTGGTGATTTTTGCAGTTTTTATTTTAATTTTGGATATTATTGTACTTCTTTCAGTTCGTATTTTGTGTGCTAATTACATATTTAAAATTCAAATTATTCTTTTAGCTCGCTGAAATCTCTATTAGACAGAGATATACTCCTTATGCTGTAAATGATTTTATTCTAATTATGCAGTTTGGATATTTATTTTTATTTCTTATCAGTACTATTATAGTGTTGTTTCTGGTAAGTAAAGTATATAAAATTGTCCATGAAAAACTGTACTATTATAATCTATTTAGATTATTTTCAAATTTAATTTGAATTATTTTTCAGACAAAGTTTTATATTGTCATTCAGCGCTTTATGCTTTTGGTAATGTTTTTGCTTTATGTATTTTGGGATTAGTTTTATTTATAACTACTATAATTCTAACACGGAGATGAATTTCGAACAATTCAGACGATAGCTGTACTCATACAGTTGATATCTTATAATGAATGGGTGAGAATAAGATGAATCGTGATTTTTTTTCACATTTAAAATGTTGATAAGATAAAATAAGATATTATAAACTTGTTGATTAAGATATAGCACTCTTCGTATTCTATTGTTTATCTTAAATAAAACCACATCTTCATATATTCACATTAAATAAAAAAAAGAAGAATGGATTTTAATTATCGTTTATTATTTACTGTTCTATCGATAATTGTGACAATTATTTCATTTTCACGAGATATGACATCATTTTATAGATATGTTAATAGAGGAAGATATTATTACCAAAAAGTCAGTGATGATACATATATGGTTATAAAGCAGGGTCATTCAACAAGTAGCTGTTCAGTAAACGGAACAATATTTAAATACGGTGAAATCAACTGGCTTGTAGTTCGTAATAAACGTCATTATTTATTTTTGCTTTGCTTCTGGGGATCAATAATATTGCCATTGATCACCAGTTTAATTGGAGCATTTTTGGAATATAAATTTAAATCAGATTCAAATTGCTTGAATAAAATCTTTCGTATATTACGTGCAACAACTTATAAAAGTTCCATAAGTCTTCCAGTGATTATTCTATTCGCATTCGATTACAAACAGCCATGTTTAAAATTGAAAAAGACAACATATATGATATTCTCGAATACGTTTACATTTACAGTTGTTGCTATTGAATTTCCGCTTCTAATTATTATATTCATCAATGAAATCTATGAACTGTATAAACTTTATCGAATGCGTGCAAATCCAACGTATGATCTAGTAAAAACTTCTGTTGATGGTCAACCGACTCCTCGAAATGTTCTTCATATTGTTTTATATGCTATACTCTATTTGACCATTCTATTTCTTTTATATTTATGTCTTACGATTTATGTCAAATTATTTCTTGTTATTACATTACCACAATATTTATTAATGGGAGCGAATATATTATTAAGTATTGGCACTATCGCACTCGCCGTATATTGAATATATTTTCAATCGATTGCAAAATGAAAATTTGAACTGAGAAATCTTGACCTTCATTTCTTAATGCTTCGTGAAAACAAATCAAAATTCGCTGTTTTTATTTAGGTAGTTTGTTTGAAGATGAATATGTTGTCGTTGTACAAGCAAGTCAGTCGTACTTATGCTTGATA